>Ga0302122_10000680_pt1 | contig 21318 bp, 15 predicted proteins | sample CB21_SCM_MG_FD_203115 | JGI IMG/M metagenome (GOLD analysis project Ga0302122, IMG submission 203115) | Marine microbial communities from Western Arctic Ocean, Canada - CB21_SCM | ecosystem: Environmental > Aquatic > Marine > Oceanic | place: Canada: Western Arctic Ocean | collected 2017-09-28
TCGTCCTCCTCGTTCGGCGGGAGGCTCTCGAGGTAGGCGTCCAGGTTCAGGGTCTCCTGGACGACGCCCTGCTTCCGCGCCATGATGGCCGCCTCCTCCTGCAAAGCGTCGTCCTCCCCCGTCTCGCGCGCCGGCTCGACCTCCAACGTCGCGCTCCGCCGCAAGAGCCGCTCGGCCCGGAGGAGTAGGCGTCCGACCGGGGCGCCGGTCGGCTGCGCGAGCAAACGTTGGAGTCGTCGCGGCCGCAGCGCCGGCGGCACGCGCAGCGCGTCGGTCGTCAGGCAGATGCAGACCAGCGCTATGGGCGGCTTCATCGTCGTTACGCGCGTGCACTGCAAGCAGTGTGAGTCAGCACTGGCAGGGAGCAGGGTTTTTGCAAGACCCTAAGCGCTCTGTCGGTTCCAAAAGCGGCAGGAGGGTGCGTGTTTATGCGTGGATGTCGGTCGCTAGCTCACTAATGCGAGGCTTGGCGCGGAGAGTGCTTTTGGGCATGCGCACTGGGTAGACGAAACCCGTCTAAACTCGTGCGCAAATTGCGACCCTTCCGGGACGGTGTCTAGACGCAAGGCGTAGCACTGCCCACGAGGAGGCCTTGATACCGTTCGCTATAGCCCCGCACGGACTTTAGCTAAGTTTAGCCTTTCATCGAGAGCGAGCTTGCCAATCTCAAGCACAGCGCAGCGCAGATAGCTACGCGTTGTGACACACGCATACGTGCTCTGTGCAAGGTGTTATAAACGCTGTGCGCAGCAATAACTTGCAGCGAGCAGCTCAGCGCAGCAACAAGGCCAAGACCTGAACCGCAATCAGCAGCGTCCAAGCCACATCAGAGCGCTGCTTAGTCAAGCTCACGGGGCACGCGACCCCCACGCCGACCCCGTCAGAAGTATCGCAAGAGGACCGCCGTCCTCGCCGCCGCCGTTTTCGGCCGTTGTGCGAGACGCCGGAAAGCCATCTTTAAGGCTGGCAAAGCGACGCCCGTTCGCGAGCCGGTAAACAAATTGGCGCACACACAGGCAGATCACCGTGCTTGCGCTCGGAAGACGAACAACAAGGTACGTCGTCCGAGTCCATACATTACGAGAAAGCGCCTGCCAAAGATGTTACCATACCGTACCAAAGATAGAGCCCCTGCAAAGGGGTACCCATGCTGGCTTACAACCTCTAAGAAGTACTGAGGCTTCCGGAGCGCCCGCCCGCCCGCCCGCCGCCGCCGCGTCATTGCCTCACTCTTCGCGTCCGCAGGCGCACGGTCTCCTCGATAGTGCCCCTATAGCCCGTGTGGACAGTCCACAGCACGAGGCGCGCCCCCGCGTCGCCGCCACTTCACTTCGCACCCGCGCGCCGTTGATGAAAACAGTTTCTGACACCTCTTGTTTGAGAGCCCGCTCGCGCGGCCGCTCGCTGAACGTACTCTTAACTTCCATGCTAATTCAGAGGCTCGCCCCGTCGGCGACGCGCGCGCTCCGCCGCCGCGCTCGTCCGCTAACCTATCCTACTTCGCAGGTGCCGCGCCGCGCCACTTACGAACGCGACACATAAAATCGACACGCACAGTAATGCTCGGCGTCCGCCTTCAGCTTGTGGAAACGCCTCCGAAGGATTACAATCTTAGATGACGAGTCTGACGCTTACCCTTCTTCATTCATGCTGGGAAGCGATAAAAAGTGATGCACGATACGAGGCATTTGTATGACGGGTACACACAAACGCGAGCAGGAAAGACGCGCACACACAAAGCGGCCGCGACCGTCGATCTCGCAGGTAAATATGGTGCTGCTCCTCGACGGCGGCGTCGGCCACACGTGGAAGAAGCGGCACGGCGACGCGAGCTTTTTGGGCGGCGCCCTGGCCTGCGAGGCGGACCCCGACGGCGTCGCCGCGGTGCACGAGGAGTTTTACAAGGCCGGCGCGGACATCGCCACCACGAACTCGTTCGTGGCGACGCCGCACCACGCCGGCGACCGCGCCTTGCCGCTGGTCACGGCCGCGGCGCGCTGCGCGCGCGCCGCGGCGCTCCGGAACGTGCAGCCGCTCCCGGCCATGCGCCTCGTCGCCGGCAGCCTCCCGCCGCTCGGCGAGTGCTACGCCGTGCGCCGCGACCAGTCCAACGAGGACGTCCAGGTGTACGAGCAGCTGGCCTTCGCGCTCGGGGACGAGAAGGTCGACGTGCTAATAGCGGAGACGCTGACGCACTCGAGCGAGGCGGCGAACATTATCGCGGGCGTCAAGATGGCGTCCATACGGCGGGGCTACCGGGTGCCGCTCTGGCTCTTGTTCACGCTCGCGGACGACACGACGGCGCGGCTGCGGGGCGGCGAGCGGCTCTCGGTCGCGATCCAGCGCGCGCTCGACGCGGCGGACGGCACGGGCGTGCTGCTGGCGGGCGTCGGCGTGAACTGCTGCGCGCCGGATGCTATTGATGCGGCGCTGCAGGACGTGGTGGACGCGGTCGCGGGCCGCGAGCAGGCGAACACGTCGAAGCGGCCCTACGAGGTCATCGCGTACGCCAACGTCTTCGAGCGGACGACCTCGGAGTGGCTCCGGAGCGAGGGCCGGCCGGACTGCTGCTCGCGGCCGTGCGTGGGCCGCGCGGGGGAGTACGTGGACGGCGTCATGACGCCCGAGGCCTACGCGAAGCGGGCGGCCGCGTGGGTCCGCATGGGTGCCACCGTTGTGGGGGGTTGCTGCGGCACCACGCCGGCCCACACCGCGGCCTGCCGCGTGCTATTAACGCGCCAGCGCCGGCAGTCGCGCATCTTCGGCTACCTGACGTTATTGTTCCTCGCGGTCGCGCTGCTGGCCGCGGCGCTCGGGCCGGCGCGCTGGAGCCTGCTCCTGGCGAGGTGACGTAATAACAAATTTTCCCCAACACAGCTTCCTAGCTGATCAATCATCATCTACGAGTTACAAAAAATGTACACGGCTACTGGCGTCGTCGTCGACCGACGCCGTTCGTCTCGAGTATCCGCTGCGTGCACTTGGCGATGTGCTTGAAGCGGTCGGGCCCGAGCTTCACGCCGCCGTACCACCGCGCCACGATGACGAGGCAGTTGTCCGCGTTCAGGACGCTCAAGACGTATGCCATCTTCGCGCCGGCGCCGTCCTCGCCATCGTCATCGTTATCCGCGTGAGAAACGCCATTCTCGGGGTCTACGTAGCGATACGCGAGCATGTTGTGCGTCGCCTTGCACACGTTCTTCCGCCCGAGAATGCTCCGCCGAGCCCAGCGCGCTTTTTCCTCGGAGTCGACGCCCGTCGCCAGAAAGGCCACAAACTTCGAGCGGCGGTCGATGATGGGCTCGCCCTCGACGATCGGCACGGCATATTGCTCGTCGCCGCTCGACGCGTCGAACCGAATGGGCCGCTGGCCGTGCTGGGGGCAGGCCGGGTGGAACGTGAAGGCGTCGTCCCGCAAAATAGGCGCGGCCGCCGCGACGGCCGGGGTGGCGTCGAAGCGCTCGCGGACGGCCTCGACGACGTCGAAGATGCACGGCGCGCCCGGCGGCGACCGCGCGGCGGCCGCGGCGGCGGCGTCCGTCAGCGCCCGCCGCGCCGCCTCGGAGACGCCCGCGAGGGCCTTGACCGCGAACTCGGGCTTTGTTTGTGACGGGTAGCCGCGCGGCAGGCGCGCCTCCAGCGACGCGCGGCAGGCGCCGTCCTGGAATTCGACCGCGATCCGAGCGACGACGCCGCTCTCGAACGGTAGGAGCTGGAAGTCCGTGCCGAAGATCGCTGCGAGCGCTTCGAGCTCGTCCCCGCGCGCGCCGCTGTCCTCGGCGCCGTCCGACAGGAGCTGGGAACTCATAACTGGGCAGCACGAATGACAGAAAGAGGATAAGCCGTCGAGCACGCAATGTCAGCAGCAATCCTGATTACAAAGCAGGTAACTGCAGCTCAGCTTTGACAGGCGGCGATGACGCCAGGAGCCGCACGAATGAGAAAAACACGATACGCCGTCGAGCAGCAAAGTCAGCAGCAAATCCTAGTCAGCTGGACAGCTCTATGAGCGCCAGGGAGCAGCACAAAAACGGAAAAAAATATGGCAAAAACCCGCGCGCGGGCAAGTAACAAGCCCAGCAAGCGCTCGATTCAAGGGAGGCGTGGCCCCGGAGAGAACTAGGAGCGTTGGCGGCGTGCGAGTCCCGGCGACCAAAAACCCGCTGCAACGGTTTGCTGCCGAGACTTTTGAGGAGCGCTGCACAGCGCAAGGAGCCCGGCCAGGCAGCCCACATTTGCCGACACGAAGGCCGACGCCACCGCCGGGGCAGCCCACAAATAGAAGCAGCGATCACCCCGCACAACAACGTTCGCAGCAGCGGCAGCCTGCCAGTAAGAAGCTCGAGACGCGTCGACGTAGAAACTTAAGCATACAAAGATGAACCGCTACAAGGTCACCAAACAGTTGGGCGACGGCACGTACGGGACTGTTCTACGAGGCGTCAATAGGCAGACGGGAGAAGTGACCGCGATAAAAAAGATGAAGAAGAAGTTCTACACCTGGGAGGAGTGCATGCAGCTTAGGGAGGTGAAATCCCTAAAAAAGCTGAACCACCCGAACATCGTGAAGTTGAAGGAGGTGATTCGCGAGAACGACGAGCTCTTCTTCGTGTTCGAATACATGGACATGAACCTCTACGAAGTGCGGGTCAGCGCACGTTGAAGCGGCTTCAACATGCACGACGTGGTCATCGAGATGCGACTCACCGGTCTTCCTTAACGCAGGTCATGAAGGCGCGCGAGCGGCACTTCCCCGAGTCCAAGATAAGAAACGTCATGTACCAGATCTTCCAGGGCCTGGCCTTCATGCACAAGCACGGTTTTTTTCATAGAGATATTAAGCCCGAGAACATGCTGGTGAAGGGCGACACGTGCAAGGTCGCGGACTTTGGCCTAGCGCGGGAGATTCGAAGCAGGCCGCCCTACACCGATTACGTGTCTACCAGGTGGTACCGGGGGCCCGAAGTACTTTTGAGGAGCGTCTCTTATAACAGCCCCATCGACCAGTGGGCCTGCGGCTGCATCATGGCCGAGCTCTTCACCCTGCGGCCCCTGTTTCCCGGGAGTTCGGAAGCGGACATGATTTATAAGATCTGCTCCGTCTTGGGGTCGCCGTCGACGAGCGACTGGCCCGAGGGCATGCAACTCGCGTCGAAGATGAACTTCCGGTTCCCCCAGTTCGTTCCTACTCATTTATCGATCATTATTCCGAACGCGTCGCCGGAGGCCATACTACTCATGGAGGACCTCATGCGCTTCGACCCCCAGAAGCGGCCTTCTGCCTCAGGGACGCTGCAGTACCCCTTCTTCCAGGTGAACGCTTCGTTGCCGCCGCCGCAGCCGTCGCCCAAGGTGGCCCAACAAGCGTCGCCTGCGCGGCCCCAGTCGCGGCATGCCACCAAACTCCAACGGCCCCAGTCGCGGCACGCCGGCACAAAGCCCGCGGAGCCGGATATTTTGGACGACGCCTTTGCGCTCGGGGTCGCTTCGTTGGAGAAACTGCCCCTGCAGAATTCGAGCCAGCAGAACGCCAAGCCTTATGTTGATCCTTTTGCCAATTACCAAACGTCGTCGCCGAAGAAGAGTTCGTTCTCGGACCCGTTTGCGCCGCCGTCCATCGCGGACCCGTTCAACGTCGGCGCCAAGGCCCCGTTCGCGGACCCGTTCGCTGCGCCGGCGAAGAAGGCCTTCAGCGATCCCTTTGGCGCGGCGCCGGCGAAGAACTCGTTCACCGATCCCTTTGGCGCCGCGCCGGCGAAGCAGCAGTCGTCCTTCGGCGATCCCTTCGGGACGCCGGCGAAGAAGGCCTTCGACGACCCCTTCGCGCAAGCGCCCAAGGCGGCGGACCCCTTCGCGGAGCCGCTCTTTGGGGGCGGCGCCGCGGCGTCGGCGGCCTACGGCGCGCAGCAGGGCGCCGCGTCGCCGACCGGCGTGTCGCGCTACGCGCGCAACGCGCGCTACGGGCCCGGGCTGAACAGCGGCGGGAGCGGCAAGAAGTCCCCGCTGTTCGGCAGCGCGAAGAAGAAGTCGCCCCATTTGAGTAGCGGCAAAAAAGAGAAGCGGCGCTCGCAGTACGCGCCGCTGGGCTTCCGGGCGAAGCCGGACCCCTTCGCCGCCGCCGCGGAGCCGGACGACGGCCTCCAGCTGGGCCTGCGGCGGTACGGCGACCTGGGGGGCCCGCGCGGCGGCGGCGGCGGCGACGCGCTCGACGAGCTCGGCGGCGGCGGCTTCCCGGCCGCGCGGCGGCAGGGCGACTTCGGCGGCGGTTCGAAGTTGGGCGGCGGCGGCGGCGGGTTCGGCTTCGGCGGCGGCGGGGGCGGCGACGCGGCCTTCGGCGGCTCGGGCGGCCTCGGCGGCGGCCTGGGGGGCGGTGGCCTCGGGGGCGGCGGGCTTGGGCGGCGGCGGCGCGGCGGCGCCCTCGGTGCCCTGGGAGGGGCGCGCAAAGCGCTTCCCGGCTCCGGGCGACACCGGTTCTAGGTCATGACTACCAGGTTTATTTAATCACAATTCGTCGTTCTTTCTCACAGCGCGCCGTTTTTATTGGGGCGGCGACAGACGGATAGCCGCGGAGGTGCATCGGCTCCCGGAATAGCGGCTTTTATCTATCTTCCCGCATCTTCTACCGCGCCGTGACCAGCATGCTATAGTGCGTCAGGTTCATGCTCCGCAGCTCGCGCTTGTGGTCGAAGTCGGGGAAGGGGCTGAACCAGAACTCGGAGCACGTGTCCATGCGGAAGGCGCCGGCGAACGCGCGCGCGCCGAACGGGGAGACCTCGGAGAAGCCCACGAAGCGCCCCTTGGCGCAGTGCTCCCCGAGGTCCCGGCCGAGCTCGTCGCAGATGGTCCGCGCGATCGTGCTCGGCCCCGTGACGAAGAGCGTCGTCCGGCGGTTTTCCGGTTTGCGCGCGTGGTTGCGGAAGACGTTCCCAATCTGGGTTTCGAGCGTCTTCGCCAGGAGCGGATGCCCATGGCCCGCGAGGATCATGAAGCGCGGCATGCCGTGGCGCTCAGCCACCAGCAAGAGCTTCTCCGGGTGCGCGAGGTCGCAGTGATCCACGATGGAGCCCGGCCGCAGATCCGCGTCGACCCACCAGCCGCCGCGGTAGTAGAGCCAGGCGACGCGGAATAAATCGGCCTTGCCCGCGCCGGAGGCCAGCAAGTCGTACGCCTCGAGGCAGCGCGGCAGCGCGCAGGCCGCCCGCACGAATTTTGACTGAGCCGCGTCGTCGAAGTAACGGAAGGCGAAGCTCGGGTTCAGGCGCCGCCAGGCGTCCACGTTCTCCTGGAGCTTAGGCGGCAGCGCGGCGCGCGGCGTCTTGTGCGACGTGACCAAGAGCCGCGGGATGCCGCCGTCGGTCGGGCGCTTCAGCCTTTGGAGAAGGCGCTGAACCGTTGTTGGTCGTCCAGGGAGGCGGCCAGGCCGCCGAGCAGGAGCAGGGAGTGCATGCTGCCCAAGCTCACCTCTGTCGTCGCATGGATGGAGGCATCCCTCGATGTTGCCAACGGGGCATCATCGAGATGCTATTGAGCGCATTGGGGACATGCTTGGGCTGTGTGAGCATGACCTGACCTGACGGGCATCTCGCATGACGGGTTTTAGTGACACGGGTTTTCGCTCATGCAGGCTTTCTTTTGCGAGGGCACGCTGAGCGAGGACCGGTAAAGGCCACGCGCGAGTGACGCGTCAGGCAAAACTACACTGGCGGGTGAACGCCTCAAGTGACTAACGGACAAGAGAGCCGCCGCAAAACATCTGGAAAAAATGTCACTCCTGCTGCTTCTCCTCGCGGCGCTCCCCCGCGGAGCCACCGCGTCGGCGCGCGCCGGTTTAGGAGCCACCGCGTCGACGCGCGCCGGTTTCATTCTCCTCGCTAAGCTCCGCGAAGCCACCGCGTCGGCGCGCGCCGGTTTCATCACGGGCGACGTCTGGCTCGGCACGATCACGAACTGCGCCCACACCATCCACGGCGACCGGCGCAAGCTCCGCTACTTGCCGATCGAGCTGATCGTCGACGCCGTGGACCACGGCGCGATGGAGATGACGTACTTCGGGCACCTGGACCACCACTGCAGCGCGCCGCGCGGTACATCGCCATCGAACTGGAGATAATTGCCGACTCCGGCGGCGACGTCGATGACAAAAACATCGTGGTGCAACTCCGGGCACCATTCACGTTCCCAGTAGACTGTGCCCGCTTCAGCATGGTCGTGATCGGGGTATACAAGCGTCGGTCGATGACCCCCATGACGTCCACGTTCTGCGCGGCGCCATAATAGTCGATGCCCCGGCCATCAGGACGCAAATAAGCGTCGTGCAATAAGCGTTGCATGTCGCCGGTGTGAATAAATTGGCAGAGGGGCACGGCCGACCGCTTGGCCACGTCGACTAAAGCGAGCTTGTAGAAAAGTTCGACCGGGCGCTCTTTTCCAAGACCGTACAACGCTTCTTTCGTGTGGTCCCAGTCGTCGCCCTGGCCGACGGGCGCCATGCCGATTTACACTCTGCTGACCTAGCCACCGTAGCCGATTATGTCAACATAGCAAACACATCAGGGGTGACGCCGCTCCACAACGTTTGCAGAGCTTTTGACCCTGACGAGGATGACATAGATATAATGAGACGAAACCAGGCCGAAATCGCCGTTTTGCTCCTCGCCGCGGGCGCCTCGCCAGATGCGAAGATGAATTCTGGAACTACTCCACTCCATCACACAGTGGAATCCGATAGGCTTGACATCATGGCCATTCTGATCAGTGCTAATGCTGACCTCGACGCGCGCGACGTAGACGGGTTCACGGCGCTCCATTTTGCAGTACTAGAGGAAGCGTCGTTGATTAGAAGCGGGGAAGGCCACAGGGCAGAAACGTCTATTCGCATGCTACTCGCTGCGGGCGCTGATGTCAACGCCCCCACTTTGCCCCCTGCTCAGGCTCACGCCACCCATATTTCAGACATTACAGACACGCCGATGGAACTCGCTATCAGGGCATGTTGCGTTCGGCTCTGGCCGGTCTTTCTGCGCGGCGGCGCAACGCTTCCGCAGGCTGTCTTCAGATTCGCCAGCCCCTATCTGAACAGGATGAGGGAGCTCGGCGGCATCGCGGCCTACGAGAAGGCGCACCGGAAGTCGTTCGTCGCGCTTTTGGCGCCGAAGTTTCCGCGGTTGCCAGTAGAGGTGCTTGCGCACATCGCCTCGTTCTGGGCCCACGTGGGCGACTACTAGTAAGCTACTTGTTAAATTCAAATTCACAGCTACAAGAAAAGAAGGCGAGTGCGCCGCACCAAAAATAGAGGAGCTGACCAGCACCAAAAGCCAGGCAACTACACGGCACAACACTCGCAGAACTGCTTCGGCGGCGCGGGAGCGAGGCCGCGGTCCGTCGCCAGGACACCGGCGAGACACCGCACCCGAAAGAGGACCGGCGCGCCGCCCCGCCGGCGCCCGGTGGGCGCGCCGCCCTCGGACGCCCCGCTTAGCGCCGCCACGGCGAGCAAATCCGTGACCTGGGCGTGCGTGAGCGGCCGGGCGCCCAGCGTTGTCAGCGCGCGCCGCAGATCCGCATCGGTACACATACTCTCGTCCGCGCCCTCCGCCACGTACAGCGCCGGGTCGCCGTCGCGATGGCCGCCCGACGCCAGGCACGCCAGCGCCGCGCGCAGGTGCGACGCCTCCCGCAGATCTTCGCGCCAGTCACGTTGCACGCCTTGCTCCGGGTCGAAGAGGAAGGATTCCCGTGCTATGACATCCCCGTACGCCGTCGCGACGGGCAGGGGTCGCTGCGGGGCCGCGTCCCCGAAGCCGCCGTCGTCGAAGGGCGCGGTCGCGCGCAGGTCGACGTCCCCACTGTCCCAGGGCTCCTCGTTCAACAGAGCCGCCGCGGCGTCGGCCTGGGGCTCGTCGGCCGTAGCGTAGTGGGCCGGCGCGAGATTCGTCGTGGCGCGCCGGAGCGCCGCGGCCCCGGGCGCCGCCGCCCAGGCGCGCGCGTCGCGGAGCGGGTCGCCCAGAAGCTTGCAGGAGAGCACGTCGGCGCGCTCGTAACGGCGCGCTTGTAAAAGTGACTGGAGTCTTTCCAGGTCCCGGCGCCACACGCTTTGTAATGATGGGTCGAAGTCCCGCCGGTCGCACGTTATCAGACCAGGTAGTCTCGCCCGTTCGATCCGCGCGACGAACTCCTCGCCCGGCGCGGTGCCCTCGGGCACGACGCACTCCAGCTCCACGCCGGACACGCGCAGCGCGACGCGGTCGCCGGGCCGCCACTTCTTTTGGCACGTGACGCGGTGCCGGACGACGTCCAGCGGCGGGCTTCGTTGGCGCGGCCGCGCCAGGTCCACAAGCTCCAGCTGCGCCGGCGCGTCCTCGTCCGCGAAGGACGCGGCCAGGAGGGGGTCGTCGTCCAAGAGCGCGGCGTCGACGGACAGCGGCGCCAGAGACGACGGTGCCTCAGCATCCGCGGCCGGCGGCGCGCCGGCCGCGGCCGCCTCGACGGCGTCCGGCGCACACGGCTGCTGCACGCTCTCCAGCAAGCGCCTAATTGTCGACGTCTGCCGCGGCGGCGGCGGCGGCCGCCGGCGGGCCGCCCGCCGCAAGACGACACGCGAGAAGACGCGCCACGCGTCGCAGACCGTCGAAGCAGATGAGTGCAGGCTCATGAAGTGCTGGTTGTACATGACCTCGTCGCCCAAAACAACGGGCACGGACGGCAGGGAGTGTGCTAAGCGGTCCCGCGTCCGTTGTAGAGCCTCGCACAACTTTGCGAAGTGGCGCTGTTTGCCGGGCGTGGGCTGGCCGCCTCCGAAGTACTCCAACAACAAAGGTTCGGAGTACTCGTGCCCCGGGAACAACAGAGTCGTGTCGTCGCACCGGTGGTACAGCGCCCGGAAGTTGTAGGCCATGTCCTGACCAGTACCTTCAAAGGGCGCGCCGCAGCCCCCGCAGAAGAGCGTGTCGCCGGAGAAGAGGGCCTCGACCCTATCGTTCTCTAACAGCGCGAACATGGTGTGGCCTTTGGTATGACACGGCGAGGGCACGGCCTCTATTGTTAACGAGCCCACTTCAAAGGTCTCGTACGGCTGCAGCTTGTGCGTCGACCCCTTCACGGGCTCGTTGACGCCCGCGTAGATCTTCGCTACCTTTTCCACCCTTTGTAGTTTCAGAGCGCCCGCTTGGTGATCCCAATGCTTATGGGTCACTAGAATGGCTTCCACGCTAAGGACGGGCTGGGGCCGTCTACCAGAACCCTCTTTGTCGTAGTGCTGCTCCCGTAACTCGTTTAAGGCTTCTAGGACGGCGTCGGCGTCGCCCGGGTCGACCACGCAACATTTGAGGACGCCCGCGCCCCGTTCCACGACGATGTAACTGTAGTTGTCCAGTAAACCGGCGACAATATGGATCGAGCAGCGCGGTTCCGTAGCGCCCTGTACCCACCGCTCCTCGTCATTGCAGTCTGCACGCAGGTCGATCCGCAACGGCCGCGCGTGCCGCCGGTCGCCGTTGAACCACCGTCTTATAAATAACAGCGTCCAGACGTGGATCCGGCCGACCTCCATCGGGTAGACGTACCGTACTAATCCGAGCATGCATTGTCGTAGAATAGGGCTGCACAGCAACACGACAAGGCCGACCGCCAATTGCAACGAGCCTAGCAGGCATCCTAATGCGACGAGTACGGCGACGCCGACCCAGGCCGCCGGCAGGCTGCACCAGGCCGTGCACGCCCGCCAGCACGTCGTCGCGGCGCTGCGGCGCTCGGCCATCGATGCAATCTCTCTCTTTTTGAGTCGTTGCACCCTCTCTGCACGCTAGTCTCCTTCAAGGACTGCAAGCACGACTTGCATGTTTGAAACCCGTCTAAATTAAACATCACCGACCGGTCGCGACCACCATTCCGCCCCCGCGGAGGACATGGAGCGCTATGAATATTATTGAGGCCTCCTCAGCGTCGCGAGCACCGCGTCCTTTGAGAGCTTCTCGCCCGCCAGGGGTTCGCTCGTCACGCAGAAGCCGCGCTCTTCACACAAATCGAAGAAGGCCTGCTCGCGGCCGTGCCGCACCTTGTAGCCGACGACCGCGTCACATGCGAAAAACGTCAGCGTCTCCGCGAGCGCGTTGTACTGCGAGGGCTCGTACAGGACCTCGGACGCCACGACGAGATCGAAGGGCGGCGACTGCCGGAACGCTTCCAAATCATCCGCGTCGCCCCACAGGAGCTTCTCGGCGCGCGCCGTCGGCGCCTCGTTGAGCGCGACGTTCCGCCGCAGGAACTCGAGCGTCGAGACGGTGTCGTCGCCCTTGGCAAAGAGCGTCGGCAGGCCCGGGTCCGTCAGCGTCACGTCACAGCCCGTCGTCAGCGCGAGGCCGATGCCCAGCAGGCCGACGCCGCTGCCCAGCTCCAGGACCCGCGGCGGCCGGCCGAGCTCCCTTTCCAAGGCCGGGACGGTCACATCATTTAAATGCTGCAGCAGCGGCAGCGCGCACGGCCACGGCCGCAGGCCCGAGCGGTCCGCGATGCGTTTCCCGAATCGCGGCTGCGGCACGGGCACGTCGAAGTAGTGCTGGTCGTACGTGACCGAGGCGCGGCCGACGTCAATCGTGGTGCGCGTGATCGCGGCCGCCGTGGCGAGCGCGCAGCCCAAGGCGTGCGGTCGCATGGCCTTATGAGTGCTGATGCTCTCCGGAGCCAAAAACCGATTAGCGGTGCGGCTGCGCGCCGGACAGATGCGAAAACTTGGCAGGCGCAGGCCGCAGGAGTGCTGGTGCTGTGCGTTAAGTCACAGTGCACCACCTACGCGGAGCGCCAGCTTTGCTCCGCAAAGAGTGGCACAAAAGCCTAAGTTTCATAATTCGGGAGCGGGGGGGCGCGGGGGGGCGCCGCCCACCGCGGCGAAGGCGGCGGCGCGGTCCGGGGGCACGAGGTCGCGCGGCCGCAACACGTCGAACGCCGGCCAGGCCGCGTCCAGGGCGCCCGCGGGCACTGGGGCGGCCAAGGTGCGGCGGAAGGCGCCCTCGCCGTCGACGATGGAGGTGATGGGGCCGCGCGCCACGACGCAGACGTGCTCCTCCAGGACCACTCCCCTAAAACGCCAGTCGTCCAACCTGATCCCGTCCACCGCCACGACGGCCCCAAAGCCCCCGGCGTCGTACGCTAAAGTGAACTCCGCGTCCCGGAAGGGGAAGCCCAGGCCGTCGCCTCTCGCTTTAGTAAAAGCCTCCTTGCAGGCCCACAGTGCTCTAAACCGTGGTAAAGTGTCTCGTTCCTCGACGAACGCCCACTCCCTGTCCGTAAAAGTAGACTTCAGAGAATCTAAGTTGAGGGGCTTTCTATAGGCCTCCGGGGCCGCCACGTCCATGCCGCACAAACAGTGCGGCTCCGCCGCTAAAACGACGTACCGTCCCTCGTGACTGACGTTAAAGTTGAAGTTGGGCCGGTCGTCCGGCTTCTGCGACGCCTTCAGGAAGGGCTTGCGGCCCTTCGTGCGTAAGATATGCACACTCGAAAGCTGGTCCAGGTTCAAACTTAGCGACGCGCACCGCCGTATCAACAAGCGACTGACGAGGGCCCGTTTCCGGTCTTCACTTTTGGCGTACTGGAGCACTCCGTCCCTTTCGGTGCTCTCCGGAATGAACTCCAGCAAGAACCGGAACTCTGTTTCAGTAGGTGCCCAATTCAAAATGTCCACGACCCACCGCACGCAGCCACTCGCTTGCGCCGATGAGACCCACTCCGGCTTTAAACACTTGGACGAGGCCCAACCTTCAATGGGATCCACGAGGCGCACGCGCTTCTTGCCCTGGGTCTCCCGCTCGTCGTTCGCCCGGCAGCGCGTGCCCTGCGCGATGGTGGCCACTTGGTCGGACTGGAGCTCGACGCCCGCGCGCACGATCAACCCGCGCTTCGCCGTCACCACTAAAGCCACGTCACATAATCTACGGTCCAGGATGGACGTGGGACTCGAGTGGCCGTCGTCCACATCGTCCATCACCACTACGTGGTGGCGGTGCGCTGCGGACCAGGACCGTTTTGCGCGCTGGTTTTTGCAGCGTGCGTGCGCAGAGGGTGCCCAGCGCGTCGCAGGCGTGCTCGAGGCGTCCTGCGGGGCGAAGGGCTGCGTTTCGGCCCGACTTCACCGTCCAAGTCGCCGTCCTATGCCCTGCGTGAGAGCTTGCGATGGAGGGTCCTCTGGTGTACTCTTGATGTCACTATTTTTTTTTCTGGCGGCCTAGCGCTCCAAGGCCCAGCGGAGACCTCTCCGCGGCCAGCGGACACCTCGAGTGTCGCGTCGGGCCGGTGTTTGGCTTTTTCGAGGCGTCACCGCGTCGCTGGTGGAAGCTTTCCGGCGCCTCGCCAGGCGCGCCTTTGCGTCGATGCCATTGCTGAGGGGGTGGAACAGCGCGTGCGTGGCGTTTCGTCCTCGTCGCAAGTGCCAAAACGGGTTTTCACTTTTGCCAAAACGAAAGTTTTGCCCCGCTTCTTGACGCCTGAGCCACAACGAGCTCCGCCCACTGACGGCATACATGCCTAGCCCGAGCACGCGTGTGAGATAGGCGCCGCGGACCGCCCACGCGCAATTTTTGGCCCTGCACAAAAAGAGTGATGATGCGCCTGGCGTTGGGACACGCCGATTGTCGAGTGGTACTACCCCGGGTTGAAAACGGGCGCGTCGCACCTCGTCGTGAACGGGGCGATCGCGTCGGCGGTCGTGGACGGGGTTAATGCCAACACCGAAGCCTTTGCGGCGTTGCGGGGCGGCGCGCGCGCCGTCGACGAGGAGCACGTCTGCGCGTCGTGCCTGGCCGACTACTTCCGCCGCGTCTTCGTGGCCGTGCGGGACCGCGTCGCGTACAACCGGGTGCTGGACGACCCGGCCCGTCTGCTGGCCTCGTTGAAAGTGAAAATGCCTGCGACGCCTTCTACGAGGTCGTCGTGGCGCGGCGCGTCGAGAAGGACGGGGGGGTCCACCACGAGGTCGTGCGGCGGGGGTGCGGGCTCTGCGCCGCGCTGCGGGGGTTCTCCTCGTGTTAATTTTCTACTCCGCCGTACGAGTGGCCCCCGGGCGATAAGGACCATGTACGTTCAGACTTCGGGCGCTCAAGCCACCCGAGCGGGGCGGGCCTTGTCCGCTACCATATCCTCGTCGGGTCGCGTCAAGGCGCAACTAACACGACTAGCTCAGTGGAGTGCTCCGCGCGGATCAGAGAGGCACCCCCGGCTACGGGTTTGGATCATCAAACGCAGCGCGAGGCGCAAGTAACACGAATAGCTTAGTGGGTGCCCCCGGGGCGCGCGAGATCCGCGGCGCAGCGAAAGGGTCTTGGTGGCGGTTTAAAAGTCCATGTCGTCGTTGCAGAAGGCCTCCTCCTTGGCGACGCCGACGCCCGACTTGGCGTACTCGCCCACGCGCTTCTCGAAGAAGTTCGTCTTGCCCTGGAGCGAAATGAGCTCCATCCAGTCGTAGGGGTTCACGGCGTTGAAAAGCTTGGGCGCGCCCAGGGCCAGCAACAACCGATCGGCGCAGAACTCGATGTACGTGCACATGGTTCCGGAGTTCATGCCGATCAATTCCACGGGTAAAGCCGCCGTGACGAACTCCTTCTCCATCTTCACGGCGTCGCCAATGAGCTCGTACAGGACCTCGTTCGAGAGCTTGTTACGCAACTTAGAATATAATAAGCACGCGAAGTCGCAGTGCATGCCCTCGTCCCGCGAAATGAGCTCGTTGGAGAACGACAGCCCGGGCATGAGGCCCCGCTTCTTCAGCCAGAAGACCGCGCAGAAACTGCCGGAGAAGAAGATGCCCTCGACCGCCGCGAACGCCACAATCCTCTCGGCGAAGGACGCCCGGTCCGCGTCGCACCAGCGCAGGGCCCAGTCGGCCTTGCGCTTCACGCAGGGCATGGTCTCAATCGCATTCAAGCACTTCGCCTTCTGCGTCTGGTCGCGGATGTACGTATCAATCAACAAAGAATAGACCTCGGAGTGGATGTTCTCGATGGCGATCTGGAAGCCGTAGAAGCACCGGGCCTCGGCCCACTGGACCTCCGTGGCGAAGTTCTGGGCGAGGTTCTCGTTCACGATGCCGTCCGAAGCCGCAAAAAACGCCAGAACGGTTGAAATGAAGAACCGCTCCTTGTCGTTCAACTTGTCGTTCCAGTCCTTCATGTCGTGGCACAGGTCCACCTCCTCGGCCGTCCAGAACGACGCCTCGGCCTGCTTGTACATGGCCCAGACGTCCCCGTGCTCGATGGGGAAGAGCACGAAGCGGTTCGGGTTCTCCTGCAAAAGGGGCTCGGGCGCGAAGTCCTCGTAGGAGCCGGCCAGTTCGCGCTTCTTCATGTCGCTCGCGCCCTTCGGGACGAAGAGGGCTTTTCTGGTCGGGCTGTTCGGGGCCGGCTTGCGCACGGGGCTCGAGGCCCGCTTGGGCTTGAGCGTGCTCGAGGCCATCATGTTCGTGACGTCCTTGATGCCGGTCTCTAGAGCGGCCATGGTGTTTATATCTGCGTTTGGGTCGCTATGAGCACTTTGGCGGTCGCGGTGTCAGGAACGGCGGTTGGGGTTGGGTGAGGTGGTTGGCATGGGAGCGTCGTTTTGGGGGAGGACGGCGGTGGGTGTTTGGTATGTGTGTTCTGGTTGCCTTGCGCGACCGTCGCGCTCGTGGCGGGAGCGCACGCGCTCCAGAGGAGCGGCGCGCGCTCGCCGTTCGAACCGAGCGGCTTCTCGTGCCGCGTCACCCGCGCGCGGCGGGCGCAGCGGGCGGTCATGGCTGCCAGGGAGTGCCTGGCCGCGCGGCGCGCCCGGAGAGGGCGGCGTGGCGCTGCGGAACCATGATAACGGCCAACTGAGCGCCACCAGCGCAGAAATCTTCCTGAGCGGCCGCGCGCGTTGCGCCACTTGCGTGGCATGGCGAACGCAGCGCACAGGACGCGCGTGCAAAGTGGTGCGCTGTAAAAAGACGCGGGAGGCGAACGTAGACCTGTCACGAGCTTGGTGCGAATCGGTCTTTTTGACTTTGAGGAGGCAGTTTGCGTGCGGGTTGCGCGCGTGGCGCCGGATTTCGCGTATTTCTCTTCCCGAACGTCCACAGGCATATCGAAGCCTCTTCCGGCCAACTACGGCGAATAAATCAGCGAAATTGCCGGTTTAACGCGGGCGGCGGTTTCGCGCTGATCGTACCGGGTGTGCGCACGTGGTGCAAGCTCGCGCCGCCCAGGGCACTCACGGACACTCTAAGGCCCCCTCCAGACAGAATACGACGAAGAAACGACCTACACAAAACAATATTCAAACGCACTGGCAGAGCAAGTGTCGAAAAACTGCACGCAGTCTCTCGCCCGAGGCTGAGCAGCAGCCATCAAGGTCCAGATCGAACCATAGAACTACGATAGCTACTAACTACCAAGCAAAACACAATTACAAAAAAGTCACGCGTCGCGCCCGTCGTCCCCCGCCGGCCCCTCGGCCCCGCACGCCGCATCGCGCCACCGCGCATACACGTCCGCGCGGGCGCGCTCGTACGAGTGGAGCCCGAAGCGCAGGTTCAGCGACTCCCGGTCCGGGTCGGACCCGACGACGCCGTGCAACCAGGCGTTCCGCGCCGCGCCCGCCAGGCAGTACGCGTGGCCCTCGGGCAGCTCGAAGCGCAGGAGCCCGCCGGCGCGGTCCTCGAGGACGACCGTCCCGCGGCCGCGCACGGCCACCGTCACAATAATCAGGCCGAAGCCGTCGTGGCGCGGCCAGTCTAGGTGCCGCGGGAGGTGCCGGTTCCCGGCGTGCGCGTTCGGCTGCAGCGCGACCAGGTTCGCGAGCGCCAGCTCCTCGGCGTGGGCGGACAGCGCGCGCGCCGCGGTCGCCGCACACCGGCGCACCGCGCCCTCGACGTCCTATTTTAACTCAAAGTCCACGCACGAGGCCCAGTTCCGTCGGGCCTCGCCCTCTCTCAAATCCAACGGCGTCTCGAAGGAGTGGAAGCGGTTGCCCAGCCACTCTCCTAATCTCCGCCGCGCCCCGGGCGGGAGCCCGTAGCCCCGCCAGCGCTTGTCCGCGTCGTCCGAGCCGCCGGCCCAGGGCATCTTCTGGACGCGCTCCGCGATCCCGTCCCGCGCGGCTCGTAGGGACGCGACGTCCACGGCCGGCACCGCCCAACGCGCGAGGCCCTCCGGCGCCGCGGCCGTCCCGTGCGCATCAAAAATAATTTCGGGCAGCTTGCGGATGCGCGTGGCTTCGGCCCGCAGCGCCGCGTCGAGCGCGCGCCGCTCCCTCAGGTCCCGCTTTATTTCTTGCGCGCGCTCGCGGTCCCGGGCGGCGGCGGCCGCTTGCGCCGGGTCGAGTCGAGCGCTGCGCCGCGACGGCGTCGCATCGGCTGCCGGGTCTAGGCGAGCACTCCGCCGCGACGGCGTCGCGCCGGCTGGCGCGCGGCGCTTCATCTTGTCTTGAGACTATCCCTCTGAGTGCTCTCTTGGTCACAAATCGACCGCAGCGATAAAACTTGCGCTCGCCGCGGCTTCAGCGCTCGAATTTATCCTCAATATAGCTCTGTGACTAATGAATTTCGTTACACACGCACGCGAGGCGACCAAACTCTCACGCAGCTCTGACTTCAGGACGGGTTTTCTCAGGCTGGCGCGCGATAATGTTGTCTTACTACCTCCAAAGCGGCTCGTGGTTATAGTCGGACCAGTAATCGGCTGCGTCCATCGCCCCGATGTTGAGCGAGGCGATGTGGCGAAGGACCAAATCGGCCGGTGGCTCGACATGCTCTTGCCGCCGGGTATCCATGCCATACGGATATACGCGTAAGTAGAATTTGAGGGCGAAGCGGCCGGTCCAGACGTCCATGTGCGGTTCAATCGACAAGCAGACCTCGCTTGGGTCAAGCTCTTCAGCATCGTCAGGGTTGCTGCTCACCCTATGAGAGAAAGAGTTCGTCAACCGGGGGCTCAAGGGGGCGACTTTTGAAGAGAATTCCAGCTCCGGGCTTTCGTTTCGGCCCGAAGTAACCTCACCGCCGTAGAGCAGAATAGTCTTCGAGTCCTCCGTGAGGTAAATGCGCAGGCACATCCTGTTTGGTCCATCTGGGGGGTAGCGTACTCTTCCACGAACCTCTGTGGCGTCCCAACATTCGCGCACTTCGGTCGGCATCTGCTCGCGCGTCCACAGATTGGGCGTCTGTACTGACAGGCGGCCGCTCCAGACAAAGTGCGGCGGTTCGTCGCCGTACTTCCGTGGCTCCAGCATGCCGTATCTATTCCGCTCCGGAGGCAATTCTCTCCGAGTGTGCAGTGTGTACGTGACGACAATGTTGGCTAAAGCGCCCTCACCCATGCTCCACTCCGCGAGGTCCTCGAGTTCATGAATGAGCGGCGGCGCCACGCCTTCCTCGAGGCACTTGAGCTGGCTTCTGTACGCGGAGGCGTAGCCGAATGTCCCGCCCGCCGCTCGCGCGATCGACGCCAGCAGCGGAAACCTGGTCGTTGCCACAGCCTTCCACGTGACGCTGGCGGCCGCGCGCAGGCCTGTTGAAGCGGCGGCGCAGCGCCCTAGCTCCAGCGCACCGCAGAACTCAAGGACGAGACTGTCGACGTCCGGTGCGAGCAGCGGCATAGGTGTGGTGGCAGTTTGTTTCGTGCGAGACATTTCTGGAGTGCGATGTCTTGCCCTTCGCCGCGAGCTACAGACACTGCAGTCTGGATTTGAAATCGTTTTTGTCCTCTTGGCCTTGGTGGGTTCGGGTTCGGGTTTTACTCACGTTTTTGTCCCTCCAAAGCGAACATTAAACACTCTGGTTGCTCCAAAAACGACGCGCGACATCACATAACTGCTCGGTGATCACCGCATCGCTGCCGCGACCCAAGCAAAAGCAGCAGCCATGGTCACCACGCGGCGCCAGTCAGCCGGCGGCCGCGGCGCCTCGCCGGCCCGCAGGCCGCGCGCGCGGTCGCCGGCGCGCAAGCCCGCGGCCCGCGCCAAGTCGCCGGCGCGCGCGTCGCGGGCGCCACCGCCGGTCGAGTTCGAGTTCGGCGGGCCACCCGGCGCGCTCGCGACGACCGTGTGCCTGCCGCTCCTGGTCGTGGCGCTGAGCGTCGCTTGCCACGATGACTTCTGCGTGGGCCATCATGCCATACATGCGTTCCGCCCGCCTCCACAAGTGCTCTCCCCGAAGGCGTTCGGCGTCGTCCTCGGCTGGCTCGCCTTCCAGGCCTTGTTATACGTGGCCCTGCCCGGGGCGCGCGTCAAGGGCGCTGCATTACCCGGGTCCTCCAAAAAGTTGGAGTACGTGCTGAACGGCCACAGCGCCTTTTGGGTCTCGGTCCTCGTAGTCGGCGCGGCGGACCACTACCGGTGGATCACCATGGCGACGCTTTATGATGACTTTGTGCAATTGGCGGTGGCGTCGTGTATCCTCTCCCTGGTGCTCTCACTAGTGCTCTACGCGGCCTCGTTCCGAAAATCAAAACCTTTGCTGGCCAAGCCCGGGAACACAAGTGTGGCGGTCTACGACTTCTTCATGGGGCGCGAGCTCAACCCCCGTGTTCAGAATTTCGACCTCAAGTACTTTTGTGAATTGCGGCCGGGCTTGATTGGGTGGGCCTGTTTGAACTTCGGCGCCCTGGCCAAGATGGAACACGTCTCAATGAGCATGCTTTTGGTGAACGTGTTTCAGCTCCAGTACGTGTGGGACGCCCTCTACTTCGAGCGGTCCATCCTGACGACGATGGACATTACCACGGATGGGTTTGGGTTTATGCTCGCGTTCGGCGATTTGAGCTGGGTGCCCTTCACCTACTCCCTGCAAGCTAGGTATTTGGCTACTTATGACGCCGGATTGTCCACTGTAGCTCTGGTGCTGATCACCCTCCTCCACTGCGTGGGCTACGTCGTGTTCCGCGGCGCGAATTCCCAGAAAGACAAGTTCCGGCGGGACCCGCAAGCGGCCATCGACAAGGGTACGTCCTACCTGCAAACGAAGCGCGGCACGAAGCTGATCACGAGCGGCTTCTGGGGCGCGGCGCGCAAAATCAACTACACGGGCGACTGGCTCATGGGCTTGAGTTGGTGCTTGTTGTGCGGCTTCGGGTCGCCGATCCCGTACTTCTACTGTACGTACTTCCTGGTGCTGTTGATTCACCGCGCTTTAAGAGATGACCACGCGTGCGCCGAGAAGTACGGTGCGGACTGGCCGCGGTACAAGGAAAAGGTGCCCTGCATGTTCGTGCCGGGGGTCGTGTAGGGGAGTAATATGAAGTCTATGACTCGCATGGCGTATAGAGGCGCGGAATAGAGTGTGCACACTCTATTCCGGACTAGAGTCCCAGCCTACTAGAA
>Ga0302122_10000682_pt1 | contig 21227 bp, 16 predicted proteins | sample CB21_SCM_MG_FD_203115 | JGI IMG/M metagenome (GOLD analysis project Ga0302122, IMG submission 203115) | Marine microbial communities from Western Arctic Ocean, Canada - CB21_SCM | ecosystem: Environmental > Aquatic > Marine > Oceanic | place: Canada: Western Arctic Ocean | collected 2017-09-28
CAATCGCGCCAAGGTCCATGGTGATGGTACCGGCCCTGGTAGTCGCAGCTCCAGGCTTTGTGCCCGAATTAACGAGATCGTGGGGTCGCGGAGTGGCTGAGCCGCGCGGAGCATACGGAACGGGTAATCTTATGTAGGAGTTGTTCTGCCGGGCGGGATGGATCGTCCCAGAACCGAAGCGCCTCAAACGCAAATTTATTTCATAACACACGGGTCTGGGGCCTTTCCCGTGCTCCGCCCGCGGACTGTCAATGCTTGGGAACGCGCAAGTGGGTCGATCGTGAATAGAACAACGGCGGCACGGTCCCTCGGGGTAGTGGCGTCGCTGATACTCGCAGGGCCAGCTTATGTGCCCGTCTTTGTATACGCCATCAGGATCAGGTAGATGAATCCGGTCCCGTCGAAGAGGCCGAAGACAGACAAGACCGCCAACGCAGTCGTCATGACATAGACGCGGCGCGCGGCCCACACCGAGCCGTCGGAGGCCTTGAGCGCGAGGCAGCCGTAGACAACGAAAACAAGCGAAGTAAGCAGTAAGAACAATACGCCGCACGACGCCACAAATCCGATCGTCTCTCTCGTCCGTTTGAAGAAGTCGGCGGCGCAAGATTCATCCTGGAAGCACTCGTCGGTGTAGCTGAATCCCTTCCACGAGAAATATCCCGAGGTGGGGTCGTAGATCTCCTCCCACTTCGGCTCGAGCGCGTTGGCGATGAGGAGCGCCACGGCGAACGTGAAGGCGCCACACGCTTTGGAGAAATAGACGCACCCGATACAGGCGACGCCCACATGATGCTTCAGGCCACAGAATTTCTCCACGTAAAGGCGGCCGTGAGGCGGGGCTGTAGCAGGAGCCATTGTCGTGTGCGGTGCCGTAGAAGACACGAAGCAGAGAGAAGTAGCTCCGAGTAAGGCCCGGCGCGTGTCTTGTAGTAGATCACGAAGCGGCGAGGGCGGGGACGTGGGGTCTACTGTGTTCGCCGCGGCGGAGCGGTGACGGCGAAGGGGTGACGGCGAAGAGAGCGTGAAGGAAGACGGACTGGAGACGCCAAATTATTTGCGGAGCAGTCCGCAAAACCCGTCACACAAACCCGTAATTAACCCGAACCCGAACCCGAACCCGTGAGGCAAAATAGCAGGCAGGCTCGGGCCAGGCTGACCTGTGCATTATGCTTGCCGGGACGTCGTAGCATTTCCTCTGTGCGTCGCACGCGTTGGGCAGCGGGAGCCATGACAGCTTTCGCCATACTCCTGCTCACACTACTCGCAGATGCCCTAAACCTCCCAAGCCGACCCCTGGTCTTCGTGACGCCGCCCGGCTGGTGCGCGGTCGACAAACAAAATGACCTCACGCGCGTCGCCGCCGCAGCTGCGAGGGGCGGCGCGTCGATGGTGCAGCTGCGCGACGCTGACGCGTCCCCAGACGAGCTGCAGCGCGCCACGGCCGCCGTGCGCGGTGTTTTGGCGGGGACCGAGTGCGTTGTAGTCATCAACGGCGTGGACCACCTGCCGGAGCGGGTCTGGCGCGTTTTAGAAAAGCGACCGGCCTTCTTCGGCTGCTCGGCGCACTCCGTCGTGGCGGTCCTCGAGGCGGCCGCGCTGGGCGCCGACTACGTGCAGCTCGGCACCATGTTTCCTACGCAGACGCACCCGGGAAAAGTTCCGGAAGGCCCCGGCCTCGCGACAGCATGCCGCCGGGCGCTCGACGCGCTCGACGTGCAGCCTCTACTGATCGGCGTCGGCGGCGTCGACGCGACGAACGCTGCGGCGCTCGTCGAAGCGGGCTGCGACGGCGCCGCCGTGATCCGGGGCATCTCCGACGCCCCAGACCCGGAGGCCGCGGCGCGCGCCATCTGCCGGGCGCTCGCCGAGCCAGCCATGTGATTAATGAATACTGTTGTGTTACCATGTCGCGAACTTCGGATCCGGACCAGCCTCGAGCGCCTCGACGCCCGCGGGGGCGGGAAACGCCTCCAGGAGCCAGGCCTGGAGGTCGAGGGGCGACGTATATGCCTCGCCGTCCGGGCCCGCCGCTCGAATTCTATGATGCGACGTAGATCCGAGCGCGGACTGCGCGGCAGCAATGACCGCGGCCACGTCCTCGACGGCTGGTGTCCCGCCTAGCCGCCGGAAACCTTTCAGATGGGACCACGACGAAGCGTGCTCCCGGGGCTCCGCGTCCAGTTCTACTATAAAAGAGCCAGCGCAGGTGTCCTTCAGCAACGAAGCCGCGGCGTCCGCGGCCTCGGCGCCCACGCAGACGCAGGACACGCAGTCGAGCGCCTCCGCGAGGGCGGTTAACGATCCGGGGATGTCGCCCTTCACGAGGTCGCCGCAGACTCCTCTTTGAATCCCGTAGGGCGGGCCGCCCTCCTCGTAGTACGCGCAGGCGTTCGTGAACTGTTGTTTTGTCTTCGTGTCCACGTCGCGTCGCGGGTCCAAACCACCCATGAAATCGCTCGAGAGCGTCGACGAGAGCGCGCGCTTCTCGAAGGGGTCCTTCAGGAGCGCGACCGGCTCCTTCAGCCCGGACGCCCAGAGTCCCTTCAATCGCTGGAGGTAGCCGTAGGTCGTCGCGCCGAGCTGCGTGCCGCACGAGAGCACGGCCACGTTCTCGCGGCCGCGCGCCGGGTCGCGCGCGGCGCCGCGGGGCGCTAACGCGGAAACCCGCAGCGCACAGATGGCGAGCAGGTGGGGACGCATCGTTGGCGTGTTTCCGAGTGTTGGTGAGACCGCGGCTGCTAGGCTGCTGTGACAGAGGACAGAGCCCTGGGTAGTGGTGCTCACAGATCACTTGAAGATGTAAGGCGGCTGCAGCGGATCACAGAGATATATGTTCAACGCTGTGTTCTATATATTCGCACAGCCGCCCAGGATCGTTTCAAGACAAAAAGCTCAGGACGATTGCACCACACGGGTTTTAGTGACGGGTTTCTCAGTGTTAAGGAGCTGGCTGTGCGCTCTTGCCGAATAGCAGTCGGCGCGTCGAATCCATGCGTCGTAAGACCGCTGCGATAATGCTCTTCGCAGTGGCGTCAAAGGCGTTGCTCGCGCCCACGCGTACACGCGTTTTTGGCGGTGCTTTCTTGCAGCGATTGCGGACGCGCTCCATCGCTGCGGCATCGCGAGGCGAGCTCGAGGCTTTTACAGTTCCCGTCTTGAAAGATAGATTACGAGAACAAGGACTCAAGGTCGGCGGAAAGAAGGCCGAGCTCGTCGAACGCCTCCTCGAGAGCGCACCTGCGGCCGCGGTGCCCGCACCGATCAAGCCGGCGCCCAGTGCGATGCCAGGCGACGCGCCGAAATCGCAGCGAGACGACGGCCGCGCGCGCAGCGACGTGCTCGCGACGATGGTACCGCGACCGCGACCGCGCGGCGATTCCAACGCGCGACGGGACGACGGCCGCCCGCGCTCCGACCCGCGAGCGGCCGAGCGACGCGACGGCGGGGACCCGCGACCGACGTCGGCTGCGCGAGCGGCCGCCCGCCCGCACAGCGACGTGCGCAGCGCCGAGCGCTGCGAGGCCGAGATCGTGCAGTTCGGGCCGCTCGGCGCGTCCGTCGTGCTCGAGTTCCGCGACGGGCGCTTCGGGGACGGTCTCATCCTGCAGAAGGAGCTCCAGTACCTGCGCGAGGCGCGGCGGGGCGCCGGCGCCGAGGCCGGCGAGGTGATCCCGGCCTTCGCGACGCCGTCCCTGGCCGAGGGCAAGTTCGACGTCTTCCTCCGGCCGCCGACGGCGGAGGGCAAGGCCCGCGACGCCGGGGCGCTGATCCTCGCCGAGCTCGAGTCCAATGGCGGCCGCCTCGACGTCGGCGACAAGTCGTCGCCCGCGGACATCGCCGCGTCGCTCCCGGGCCTCTCGAAGTCCGTCTTCAAGAACGCGGTCGGCAACCTGTACCGCGCGAAGAAGATCGTTCCGGGGAAGTACGACCTGCGGCTCGCCGAGCTGGAAGAAGAGTAATTGTTGTGTAGCAATTTATTCGTGAGGACCCGAAGGAAGCGGGGTGCGCCGCCGCGCGTCGCGCACGAGCCCCTCGATGTGCCGCGCGTCGCCCGCCGCGAGCTTCGCCGCCTTCGCGCAGGCCCTCACTTTCTTCTCGGCCGCGCGGCACCGCGCCAGCGCGACCTTGGACCGCCCCGCGAGCCCGGCCGCGTGCGCCGAATCGTGCGCCCGCGCCGCCTGCTTCCGCGCGAAGCGCGCGTGGGTCCGCGCGCGGACGGCCGCGTCCCGCTTGCCCCGGGCCTCCCGCTGCTCCCGCGCGAGGCGGTCGGCCTTGAGCTGCTCCGTCTTGCGCCGGCGGGCGTGCAACGCGGCGGTCTCCCGGTCCGCGGCGCCGTCGTAGCAGGCGATCACGTCCTCGAGGGTCACGCCGCGGCCCGCGAAGAGGTTGAGGACCCCGTCCCAGTCGGGCCCCGCGTCGTCGCCGTATACGTGCCGCGGGTGGATCACGTCCAAACGGACGACCGGTCTGTTGGATTAATTCTGCACTGGCTGAACGAGTGGGCTTCCCTTGATGTGCTGTGCCTGGGCTGTCATCTGGTGAAGACCTCCTACTTAGATCAGGTCGCGTGCTCCATCGACGCGACGACCTTTAATGAAGCCACGGGCTCGGGGAGCCGCGTGGCGTATGACTCGCGCTTCGGGCCGGGCTTCGCGCTCTGCTTGATCGGTTCGTTACTTAGTCTGGTGGCCGGTTCTATGGTCGCGTCGCTCCACTACCCGGGCGCGTCGTTTGTTTTGGAGGCGGCCAAGGTACAACCCGCGGACGCCAAGAAGCTCGTCGAGGCCGAGGAGGGCCACCCCCTGGACGCCAAGTCCTAGAACATCATCGCGCGGCGCGCGTGATACGCAGCCCCCCCCCCTGTCGTCCCTGTAAGTCCCCCGCCCCTTTTTTTCTCTTCGGAAGGGCCAGGTGCCGAGGTCCCGTCCCAGGATATAGGCCGGGTTGGAGCCGCGCGTCGTAGTGGATGCGCCGCCCACGCGCACGCACGATCGACGCGCCCGGGCGCGTGACAGGGTGTTTATCATACACCCCCCTCCTAGAACCACAGGAAAAGACAATTACTCACGATCCGGACGACGACCGCCGCGCCCGCTTCGACGCCTTCTTCGCGGCCTTCTTCTCTTTCTTCCGCCGTTTCTTGTCCTCCTTGCGGGCGCGCTTGGCTGCGCGGCGGTCCTTGCCGCCGGCGGCGGGCGCGGCGCCGTCCGCTGTGAGGAAGCCGCCGTCGTTCATCTGGCCCCCCACCTGGCGGGGGTCGCGGCACGCGCGCCGGGCCGCGTCGGCCTCGACTAGGTCGCGCTTGCGCTTCACCTCGGCCTGGCGCTGCTCCTCCGCGACCACGCGGGCCGAGGCGTCCGCGTGGCGCCGCGTGGGGGCCGCGCCCAGGCCGGCGACGCGCTCCGTCGAGAGGAGCTGGTCCCGCTCCGTGCCGCCCCGCTCCAGCAGACTGCGCAGCTCCGACGCCTCCAGATCCAATTCGTCGGCGCGGCGCCGCGTCTCGGCCGTCTCGCCCAGCGCGTCGGCCAGCGCGAAGGCGTCGGCTTTTCTGCGCTCGAGGACTTCGAGCCGCCGCGCCGCCTTGACGAGCGCCGGGTCCCGGTCCACGCCTCTTCCTAATGTATCGGTCCGCTTGTTGTACCAGAAGAAGTCCCGGTCCCGGTCGCGCCGCCCGTTCTTACTCGCCTTCATGCAGGCCCCCAGGTAGTCGTCGGCGCGGCCGTGCTTGCCGTCCCGCACGTCGTCCCAGTTGAACTCGCTCTTGCCGCCGCGCACGCCCGTCATGCGGGCCTCGCGGCTGAAGCTCATAGTGGCTTTCTGGTGCGCGCGCGGCTACGAAAATGGTGCGGCGGCGTCTACGGAGTGCTTTTGAGGGGTGGGCTGTAGAGACGCGCGGGGCGCCCTTGCCGGTACAAGAATTGATCTAGCGCAGCACGCTGACGTACTTAAAGCGTGCGCTCGTCGCGATTCGGAGCACTCGTCGATTTGGAGCACACCCAGCTAGCACCTGGCGTTTTTGGGCAGTGCTTTTTGGCTGGGAGAAACCCGTGCAAAAAACCCGCACGAGCAAAAAATTTACAAATTTGAAGCCTTACTGCCGACATGCACACCTATCCTAACAGCGAGAAAGCACGGCGAAACCTCAAAAACGACCACTGCCGCAGCATTAGGGCTAGACCAGCTACTCTCGAGGTGGCTGAGGAGACGCTGCCCAGCGGAGCGCCAGCACTGCTGCAGCAGCAGTGCTAGACCACTACTAGCTGCAGCATTAGGGCTAGACCACCACTGTGGCTGAGGAGACGCTGCCGCAGCGGTGCGCCAGCACCGTAGGATGATGCGACTGCTCGCCCTCCTGCACGCCACCGCCTCAGCGTTTCCGACGCTCGGCACCACTGTACCGCTCGGCGAGCGGACAAAGATGTCGTGGGACCCGCCGCAGAATGGCGATGACGGCGTGAAGCATTTTCAGCTCTTTCTACCGCGACGCTGGGCGAAAGAAGGGTCGTGGCCGATGCTCATTTTCCTGCACGGCGCGGGCGACGGCGTCTGGGACGTGATGAACAGCCAGAGCCTGCCGTGCCTGCTGTCGCGGGACCAGTCGACGGCCTTCGCTACGAGGAAAAGCTGGACGTTTGAATTCGATGGGCAAACGTACGCCAACGCGTCCTTCGCCGACGAGCTGGGCTTCGTCGTGGTCATGCCGCAGGGCTGGGGCGCGACTATGCGGCCGGGCTGGTCAAGGCCGCGGCTCGAGCGCGTGCGGGCGCTGGCGACGCGCGTGGCGTCGGCCTACGCCGTGGACCCGGAACGCATTTCGCTGGCGGGCCAGTCCGCGGGCGGCGTCGGCGCGTGGCGCTTCGCGCTCGAGTACCCCGAGTTCCTGAGCGCCGTCGTACCGATCTGCGGCGCGCTGCCCGGCGACGGCGACCGGGCCGCGCAGCGCCTGAAGGACCTGTCCGTCTGGGTCTTTCACGCGGCCGACGATGTTGCTATGCCGGTTTCGCTCGGTGACGACGCAGTGGCGGCCGTGAACCGGGCGGCACGGCGCGAGCCGGCGCGCTACACGCGGTACCGCCACGCGCCGCCGCCGCCGGATCCACAATACAACGACATGATTGGCCATGCCTCGTATGATCTTGCGTTCAGGGACGCCTCGTTGTACGCGTGGCTGGCGGTGCAGCGGCGCGGAGCTAGTTGATAGAGACATAAATACCAAGAAGGGTAAAACGGAGGCCGGTCGTCTTACTCCCCGATAGTGTCGTAAATTCCAGGCTCCAGCCAGGAAATAGAGTCATACACCCGGTAGCGTGCCGCGCACGAGACAGGTTAAATGATAATTTACAAGGGCCGGCTCCTACGCCGCCGCCTTCAAGAGGTACTCGAGGAGCGGCTTCCGCTCCTTGTCCTTTTTGATGCCCGCGAAGACCATCTTCGTCCCCTTGATGAACTTCTTGGGGTTCGTGAGCCACTTGTCCATGGTGTCCTCATCCCAGGTTACGCCGCTGCCCGCAACCGCGCCGGAGAACGCGAAGCCGTCGGCCGTGCCGGCGGTCCGCCCGAAGACCCTGTGCAGGTTCGGGCCCTGCTTGTGCGCGCCGCCCGCCTCGATGGTGTGGCACTGGCTGCACCTGCGGTCGGTGTGTTACGTCGGTCGATGCTCGCCGCGCGCGTGCTCATCTCTCAGTTTCTGCGCTGCTCTCGCTTGGCGCGCACAGTCGATACTCGCGCACGGCGTCGTCGATCGATGCTCACCATGCGACGGCGGCGTCGACGTGCGTGCTTATCTCTCGCTCGCTGCGCTGCTCATCTCTCGGCGCGCGTAGAACACCGTCTCCCCTTTTATTACGGCGCGGCGGGCGCGCTTGGTCTTGAAGATTTTCGCTCCCTTGTCGCCTTTTCCTCCCATTGTTCACCAGTCGTTTATTTTACGCTCGTCCGACCGCTACAACGTCCTGTATGAGAATCGGCTGGACGCAGAAAACGCAGAGGTGGTGTGGTGTCTATGCTGTTTGGCGTGGTCTCACGCACTGTGATGCCTTATGCTTGGCTGCGCTGCACGTGCAGCTAAAAAGCCGGCGTCCCGGCGTCCCGGCTGTGGTATTTGGTCGATGCCGCGTCGTCTTGCCCTAGCTTGGTCAATTTGCCAAGACGAAGGCAGGTGCCGGCCTCGTGCCAATCTCCCCGCGCGACAAGAAAAGGGACTCCACTAGGACTCTTTCCACCCCGAAGGCGACGTTTGCAATGTAAAAGCGGGCGAAGCACATTTACGAGCCTGGATCTTGGTATCTCGGCAGGCGTAGCCTAAGTTCTCCAACTACATGTCGAGCCAAAGGGATACGTGCGTCTACAGCTTCTTCGACACGCACGCAATACAATTTTAGGGTTCGGGGCGCGTGTCTCAGCAATGAGTTTCATTCCAGCACGCCGCCTACGTTGTGGTGCACTGCCTTCCTAAGCGCTTGTAATTAAGCTGTCGCAGAAGCACCATATTCACATCATTGCACTGCATAAAGTTGCACGGCGAGATCCACAGCTTTGAGCGCTTGCAACACGTAAGAATAAAAATAAGAGACAGAGCACGAGCTCGTAATCGCACTACAGCTCTCCATAACACACGTCCTTTCGGTCACGACACCAGTTTAGCATTCCGTACACCATGCTGCGCGCCGTGACGCGCCTCCACGTCTCCTCGGCCCTCGTCGCGGCCGCGGCCGCCGCGCGGCAGCACCGGACGCGCTGCGACGGTAACGAACAGCCCCAGCGCCGGCGCGTGACGCCCGTGCGCGAATTAGAAAGAGACGTCATCGTACTCGAGCGCCAGGTCGCGGGCGAGCCGCTCAAGCGCATCAATTTGGAGGAGATGATCGAGGACCTGGCGGACCCTTCTAGAAAACTCGTGCTCTTCGGCGAGCACCACGACGATGAAAAAGCTCAGGACGTCGAGCGGAGCGTCTACGACGGGATGGCGCGGCGCCAGCGGGACTCCCAAAGGCGCGTCGCGCTCGCTTTGGAATTCGTGGACGCCGACGCGCGGCGGGACACGAAGTCCTTCAGCGAGGGCGAGACGGACGACGTCAATAAGCTCTTCCGGGGCGACGGCGACGCGCGGCGCTACGGCCCGCTCGCTTCCTTAGCGCGCGCGCTGGGCGGCCCCATCGTGGCCGCCAACGCGCCGCGCCGCCACGCGCGGCTCGTCGCGCGCCAGGGCGTCGAGGCGCTCGACGCGATCGCGGGCGAGCACGATTTGCTGCCGCCGCTCCCCTACGCCCACGAGCCGCTCTCGGAAGCTTACGCGGAGCGGCTCCAGATGGTCGGCTTGCGGAGCGCGAACGTCGTGGCGGCCCAGTGTTTGTGGGACGCGGCCATGGCGCACGCGTGTTTAGATTTTCTGAAGCGGGCGCCGCGGGACGCCATCATGCTGGTGTGCGGGGCGTTCCACGTCCAACACTTCCTGGGCGTCGTGGACCACGTCGAGAAGTACACGGAGTCGGGCGGTCTGTTTGACCCGCTGGAAAGGGACGAGTTCCGGGTCGTGGTTTGCGTGCCCATGGACGGGCCCTCCTTCCTGCGGCGGTCGCTGGCGGACGTCTGGGACGACCCGTCCCTCGACACGGTCGCGGACTTCATCGTCTTCACGCGGGGCGGCCACGGCGGCGCCCAGGGGTCGTGCCCGGCCTAGGCGGTGGTTACCTTTTAAAGTCAAGTTAAGTTTTACCGGAGTACTGCAGAGCGGCGCGGCGAATCGACGAGACCGTCGTCGTCGAGTAGCCGACGACGGCGAGTAGTATTTTCGCCTTTTCCTGCGTCGGCGTAATCTAGGAGACACTGGCGCGTTAGTAACGCCGGAGCCCGGGCCCAGGACGCGGTCGCGTGCGACGCCTCGAGCATCGCCCGGGTCTTCCGGGCCGCGGACGCGGCCGAGAATTCGGGAGGGCCCCTCGCGCTCGTGAACCAGGAGTGGATCGACCACGCGCGCGTCGAGGCGCCGGTTTGCGGCGGCGTCCCTTGCCCGCGGCGCGCGACGGCTTCGTTCGCATCGCGTCGACGCGACCCTTCCGTTGGATGGCGTCGATGGCGTCGACCTCCGCGCCATCGACGCGACATGTCGTCCCCGCGCAGGCGCGCCAGGTGACCACCCTCAGGTCGAACGTGCGGATTACGGTCCCGGTCCCGCCCAACACGCTCCAGCGCCTCGAGGCCGGCGACGTCTGCGAGCACGCGTGGCACCGCGGCGTCGGCGTCGACCGCGCGGCGACCAAGGCCTGCGACGCGACGCGCAACGTCAAGCTGAACATGGGCTTTTGCCTCTTCCGGCGGGCCGAGGCGCGGCCCATCTTTGAAAGGTGGGCGACGTGCGTCGGCGAGGGCCTCGCGCGGGGCCACGACCAGTTCAAATATGACCAGTACTGCTTCAACGCGGCCGTGACGGCGAACGGGAGCGCCGCCGTCGGCGCGCTCTCGACCTTCAACATCTGCCGGGTCGTGGCCCAGGGCACGTGCTTCAACCCGGGGAGCGGCTGCTGGTTCCACCACTCGCAGCACTTTTGGAAAAAACACCACACCGCGCCGCGTGCTTCGGCGACCGGTAACTTCAACTAAACATATGCACGCGCTGTGCGCGGCGACCAGTCCAGGAACTTCATACCAAAAATATACGCGCTAGTCGTGGGGCGTGGGCGTCACGGGCGGCGCCGCGGACGAGCCCGTGTCGTACAAGATCCGCGTGATGGCCAGCGCCAGCTCGGCCGCGGACTCGTCCGCGGGCCGGGTCTGCACGCGGCGCTCGACGTCTCTGAGCTTCGTCACGTAGAGGTCGCGCTCGGCCTCGACCGCTTCTAAATCTTCGCTCTTCTTCAATGGAGGCGGCGGCGGCGGCGCCTCGCGGGCCGTGCGCGGTTTCAGCGGCGCGGGCGCGCCGCCCCTGCATTTATGCCGCGCCGTCGCGGCGTCGTAGGCGTCGAGGCAGGGCGTCGCGTCGCAGAAGCGCTTGAACCACTGCATAAATTCCAAGCACGGCCCGTGCGCGCCGCGCGCTAAACCTTCCACGTCCACGGGGCGGTCGATTTTCGCCCGCGCGAAGCCCGCCTGCAATAACTTGTAGTTGCGTTGTACATTGGCGTGCGTCAAAGCGGCCCAGTCGACCTTGCTTAGGTCGATGGCGCCGGGCCGCGCGCGGTCGAGGAGCAGGCAGGCCGCGGCGCCGTTGCGCGTGTCCTCTACATTTTGCAGGTCGAGGTCTAACGTCGCGTTGAGCCACTGGACCAGCTCCTTGCGGCCGTGGCGCCTCGGGCCGGGGGGCTGCTGCAGCATAGCGGAGTACTCCTCGTCCTGCGGCTGGCTATGGCTAGAGAGCTGTCACAGAGCTCAACGATGGGGCCGAGGGCGAGCTGGCTTGGTCAGAAGAAATGTGTTGCGCTGAGCTTGGCCACTCACGCTTTTGCGAGAGCATTCAATCCAATTCGAATAAAAAAATAATCCAAATCAAAACGGGTTTCTTGATCTGAATTGGCTTGTAAAGCGCTGTGGACGTTGGACCGTTAGGCGCCGGACACTCACACGTGTCGAATACATAACGCGTCACGCCGGTGTGCGCCGAAAGACGCGCGCAGATGTGCCGCGGCACCGGTTTCAATGTCACAACAACTTTCAAAGTCCTCCTCGCTCTGCACGCGCGAAGCAACGCCGCCGGGGCGAAAGGCCACCGTCGCCACCACCAGACGAACGTGACCGTGCGCGTGCGCGACTGCGCTCCGGGCGAACGCATCAAAATCGCAAATTTGGGCTACCGCGGCCCGACGAAACTCAGCCACCTCGACTACTTCGCGCGGGCCTACGCCCAGCCGCGCTACCGGTCTGACGGCGAAGCGGACCTCAACTACGTGCCGTGGAACTGCCTGGAGCAGCTCGCGCGGGCGACGTGCCCGGGCGGGCCGGCGCTGGGGAGTTTTAGCGTCCTGCCCTTTACCGTCTACGGGAAGAAGCAGCCCAAGGTCACGCACAACGCGCGCATCGCCGCGCTCCGTGAGACGCTGTGCCCCGGCGCCAAGGTCGACCCGGGCCGCTTCGCCCTGCTCGGCACGGAACTGCCCACGCGCAAAGTGACGGCGGCGGGCTACGCGGAGATCGGGGACCGCTTCCCGTACGCGGGGGCGCGCTTCACCGTGCCGGGGGCCGGCCGTGGGATTCAGAACTAAGACGTATCGAAAAAGAAGGTGGAACATTTGATATTATTGGTGGCTTGTTTGGTCCACGGGGTCTGCGCGGTGCGGCCCGGGGTACACCGGCTCGGAACCGAGCGGCGGTACCTCGCCGCGTTCCTGGGCCTGCCCCGGAGCGCCTTCGGGGGGTTGCGCGATCGATTGGTTCGCGAGTGCGAGGGCGCCGCGGACTGCGCGACGACGACGACGGGTTTCTCGGCGAATCACAAGCCCGACCCCGTGTCCTTCTACACCAACGCCACGTTCGCGCTCCAGCCCTGGGGCGACACGGCCACGCGCAAGGGCTTCTGGGACGCGCTCGCTGTGGGCGCCATCAACGTCGTCTTCGCGCCGCGCGGCGACGCGGTCCCTTACGGCATGTACGCGGACGAGTTCGTGGGGTGGCACGAGGCGTTCTCGGTCACGGTCCCGGCCGCGGTCTGGCGCGCGGGCGGGACGCTGGGATTTTCCGGAAAATCCCCGCGGCGCGGGTCCTCGCGCTCCAGCGCGGCGCTCTACGAGCGCGGGCGCGCGCCATGTACACGTCGGAAGGCGACTGCCGCGACGCGAACTATGCGATCGCCTCCGTCCTCACGGAACGGTTCCGCGCGCACCGAGCGGGGTGACCATCCGCATAACTTTTGCTACCGACCCTCCGGCATCGTCGACTTATACCATATATATATTTATAATTTGCTAGCTCTTGGCGGTCCGTCGCCGCGAGCGCACGGACCCGCCGCTCTTCCGAGTGGAGGCCTGCGAGTCCGCCTCGCCGCCCGCGCCCGCCTTGAGCACCTCGCCCGTCGCGTCGTTGACCCACGTCTCCTTGCCCGTCTGGTCGTCGATGGCCGCGGTCCAGTTCGGGCCCGGCGGTACCACGCCCTCCTCCGTCGCTTCGGTAACGGGCGCCTCGGGCGCCTTCCACGAATCCGGGTCGGGCTCGACCCAGGAGGCCTCCTGCGTGACCTGGTTGTACCAGTATCGCGCCTGCGCGCTCTCGTCCCAGTACTCGAGCCACGGCGACTCGCCCACGGCCACGACGGGTGGCTCGTCTATGTCCTGGAAGAGCGGTTGCTCCGCAAGCGTGTCGCCGCGCTTAATATTAGTGACGCCCTCGGGCCGTGTCCACGACGTCTCGCCCGTCTCGGTGTTGTAAAAGTAGTCGGACTCGACCTCTTCGTCGTAGTACTGCACCCAAGCATCCATGGCCGTCAGGGAGAAGCCGCCGCCGTAGGGGGACGTGGGCCGGGTTGATGAAGGCGACATGGTGGCCACCAAAGCCGTCGACTCCGAGAGCCGGCGGGCTTCCCTTGCTTCGGCGAGCGCCTCCTTGAGGCCCTCCCGCAATTCGCCCTCGCGCGCCGAGATCTGTTCGCTGACGGAGGAGGTAATGAGCAAATTCATCTCAACGTCGCGGGCGGTCCACCGCTCGGACACCTGCGCCAGGTTTACCGCACGCGCCGCGTCGGCCTCGCCCAGGCGCTTCTCGACCGTCTCCTCCAGGACGGCGAGCCGCGCCTCCGAGGCCGCGAGCCGCGCGACCCGCTCGTCGATCTCCGTCAGCCGCGCGGCCATCAGGGCGTTACCGGTGCGGAGCTCGAGCTTGGGTACTGACGAGGTCGAGGCGCCGATTCCGGGCTTCCCGGGGATCGCGTCGTAGTTATCGTCCAAATCGTCCTCGTCGACGGGCTCGCCGCCGAGGTCCCGGAGAGCACTCTTCCGCAGCACCGCCAGGACGGCCGGCGGGGCCTCCACCTCCTCCTGCTTCCGCTCCTCGGCCGCGCGCGCCGCGCTTTCCTCCAGCTCCCGCAGCCGCGCCGCGCGTTCCTCGAGCTCTTTCAACAGAGCTTCCTGCCGCGCTTCGCGTGCGGCCTGCTCGCGTTTCTCCGCCTCGCGCTCCTCCCGCACCCGCCGCTCCTCGATCTCGCGCCGCTCGCGCTCTGCAGTCTCCGCCTCGAGCCGCCTTGCTAAATCCGCCGCGTCCGCCTCCGCGCGGATCTCCTCGAGCCTCCGTAATTCCACCTCGACGCGCTCGCGCGTCGCGCGCTCGACCATGGTCAGGCGCGCGGCCTCGGCGACCTCGCGCGCCAGCCGGGCGTCCTCGGCGTCCAACAGCGTCTGGCGCTCCGCCGCGGCTTGGGCCTCGGCCTCGCGCCGCTTTTTGTCGGCGGCCGCCTGCTCGCGCGCGAACCGCTCCTCGACCGACTCCGGCGGCGGGGCCGCACGCTCGGGTTTCTGGAGCTTCTCCAGCTCCTTCAGCCGGCGCTCGACGCTCTTGAGTTGCTCGCTATCGGCGCGCGGTTGCGCGTCTTCAGATTCCTTGCGCTTGGCCGCCGCGCGGGCCGCGCGCTTCTGGCGGGCTCGAGTGTGCATGTTGTCCTCGCGGGCGACGGCGCCGCGTTGCGCCGCCGCCTCGAGGTCGGTGGCTTCCGCCCGGCACTGGAACTCGCGCTCCGTCTCCTCGGCGCGCGCGGAAGCCTGGTTATTGGCCTCGACCTCGTCACGTATTGTCTGGGCTTCCGTGATGGGCGGACTCTCAGCGGGCACGCCGGCCTCCGCCGCGGCTTTTAAAGCGGCGTCAATCTTCTCGAGCTCCTTCGAGGCGCACGCCGCCTCCAGCGCGAATAACGCCTGGGCCATCTCGATCGCCTGGGCCTTGTCAATCAAGGCTTTGCGTTTGGTATGAGCGGCCTTGAGGGCGGCGTGGTCGCGGTGCACGCCGGCGGTCGCCGCCTGCGCGAGCGCCGCGTCCAGGGCCGCGACGTCGCCGGCCGTCTCGAGGGCCTCGACCGCGGCCACCACGGCGGCCTTCCGTTGCGCGGCGCGCTCATTGGCGCGGCGATCCTCCTCGGACTTCATGCGCTCGGCCTGCAGTCGCTCGATCTCCCGGCGCTCGGCCTCGATGCGCGCAGCTTCCGCCTCGGCCGCGGCAATACGTTCCGCCTCCGCGCGCAGGGCCTCTTCACAAGCGGCGCGCGCCAAGCGCTCGTCCTCCCGGCGCTGCTCGGCGACGATGCGTTCGACGGCGGCCTCGACGTCCATCCTAAAAGCTTCGGCGCACTTCAAAGCTTCGGCGGCCATCGTATCTGCGGCGCGCGCGGCCGCCGCTCGCTTCAATTGCTCAAGCCGCGCCTCCTCCGCCGCGGCCGCGGCGCGCCGCGCGCGCTCGGCGGCGGCCTCGCGGGCGATCGCGTCGTCGCGTTCTTTTCGCCTTGACGAAACATCGGCGCGCGCTCGTTTGGCTCGAAGAGCGTTCTGCAGCGCCGTAGCGCCGAGCTCGCGTTGCGCGACGGCTTCCCGCAACGCATCGACGCGTCGCCGCGCCTGCCGTCGTCGCCAGAGCCGCTGGGCCGTTTGTGCCGCGCCGTCGCGTCGCAGCGCCAGCGCCGCGGCCCGCCGCTCGGCGACGCTGCGCGTTGCAATCAGACGCCGGTGCGCACACTGGAGCTGCGTCGCCGCGGCGGCCGCGCGCATGGAAACGACGCGGCGCGTCGCTGTGGCGCCTCGCCGTCGCGACTGCAATCGCGTCGCCGCGGTTTCACGAGCGGTGGCGGCGCGCCGCGTCTCCACGGTCCGCGTCGCCTCGACGGCCCGACGCTTTGATTGAAGCGCGGTGGCGGCGGCGTCTTCGCGCAAGACTTGGTCGCGCAGCTCGCGCCGCTCGCCGACGAGCTTTCGCGCGTCGCGCTTCCGCAGCAGCCGCTGCAGCGCCAGCGCGCCGGCGAACTGCGCCGCGAAGAGCTGGGTCGCGCGTCGCGCCCGCGCCTCGTCGCGCGCCGGCGCGCAGGCGCGCCGGGTCTGGCACGCGCGGCCGAGCACGCCGGACGCGGCCGCCTGCCGTTTCGCCTCGGCGCGCCGCTTCGCCTCGGCGCGCGCGCGGCGGCCGCGGTCGTGGCGTTGGATTGCGATGGACTTGAGTTCTAATGAGCGCCAGGCGCCCTCGGTGCGCGCGTACTGGCCGCGCGCCGCCGTCTGGATCGCGACGGCCGCGGCCCGCCACTCGGCGTCGTGCGACTTCTTGGAGAGGACCTTCCACCGCTGCAACGCCGACTGGCAGAGCGACTCCGCGACGGACCCCGCCGCCCTGAGACAGCGCTCCGCGGCGAGCAGGTCCGCGTACCGGCGCACGCGGTCCGCGTGCGCGCAGAGCCGCGCGGCGCGCGCCCAGCGGGCCTTGAAGCGCCGCATGCGCCCCGCCTCCAATGCTTTGACCACGGCTTTGAGCTTTTCGGCGGCCCACTTGCGGCATAGCGCTTGCGTCGCCGGCGCGAGTGCGTCGTCCTGGCGGTTCACGTTGGACGCGACCCAGACCGTCTCGCTCTTGACGGCCTGCTCGGAGCGCTCCTGGGACGCAAGGGAGAGGCCGAGCTCCCGCCGCAGGCGCACGTGCGGCGGCTCCAATGGCTCGAGCGCCCCGCGCCCCCGCAGCGCGCGCTGGCGCCGCCGCTGGCGCCGCCGCAGCGCCGCTTTTGACGAGGCGGCGGCGACGGCCCAGGCCGCCTTGGAGGGCTCTGGCGTGGGCGACTGCGAGCGCGCCCGCCTTTCTAACAACGACTGGGAGAAGAGGGCGTCGAGCCGCGGGTCGCGTTCCTGGGTCTCCGGCCCGCCCAGGGCCCGCGCGGACCCGTCGATGCGCACGCGGTCGCAGAGGAACCGGCGGAGCTGGCGCGCCCCGACCAATTTTCCCGGGCGGCTGCGCGGCCGCTGGCGTGCGGGCGCTGCCGACGGGGCGGGGCCCGGCGCGGGCGCGGGCGCCGGCGCCTTGCCGGAGGTGCCGTCGTCGGAGACGCCGCACGCGTCCAGGGCGCGCCGCACGTCATCGGGTGCAGCGTTGACGTCCAAGAGTCGCTGCCGCGCCGCGCGGGCCGCCGCCCGCGCCGCGTCGGCGCGCGAGACGTGGTCCAGGTCGCCCAGCGCCTCGGCAAGAAACGCGTCCAGGGCCCGGGCCTGCTCGACGCTCTCCCGATAGCCCTCCTCCAAGCGCCGCAGCGCCGCCACGTCTAGTAACCCCAGCTCCTTGACAAAGGCCGCGTCGCGCACCCGGGATTGTTGTGTTAACGGCTTCGACGAGAGGGCCCGCGGGGGCGCCGGCGGCGCCGGGGCCTCGGGCGTCTGACACCGCTCGCCGTATCGCAACGCGTCCTCCTTCATACGACGCGCCTTGGTCTCGGCTTCGGCCCGCCGCATGGCGTCCTCGGCGTTGTTCTGCAGCTCCGCGAGCCGCTCCGAGTCTTGGAGCCAGGCCCGGATCTGCTCGGCCGCGCGCCGCTGGTGCCGCCCCTGGACTGGGGGGCTGGACGCTCTACTCCGCGGGCTTCCCTGCGTATTTGGCACGATGTGCCGTAAAGCGTGCACGTCCAGCATCTGCCGCGGCGCGGCGTCGAGGCGCGGCATCGCCTTCATCGTGCCCGGGAGCATCTTCCCCTCTTCGCCGGGCCGCAGTGGCGGTCTGGGCGTGGGCGGTGCGTCCCTTGGTTCGCCCGGGGAGGCGTGCGGCGCGGCCCCGGCTGGCGCGGAGCGAGGGGCAACCCTCTCCTTAAAAGGTTGTGCCGTGCGGCAGCGCTGCGATTTTTTGGCTGCCCTTCCTTAACAGGTGGTGGAGGTCTCTAGCGGGCGGTCATCGGGCCCAGCCGGCAGCCCCTCCACGGTTCCTGGATGGCTCAGCGTCGCGCCTCTCACTCGCTTTGGTTTCAGTCCAAAGTGCAGTTTTGAACCCCCTACTCGGATTAAACGGGCCCGTCCGAACCGCCGCGGGGCGTGCTACGGCTCCGCACGTCCGAAACAGCCGATAGAGGGGGGTTCTGCGAATAAACGACATTTTGGCCTCGTGCACTCCTGTAAGCGAAGGCAGACCCTCGTGGGGCGTGTTCCACTGTGTGCTAAGCGTCCCGTGGCAGAGATTCCGTGCGAGATGCTCTCATTCCTTTTGTAGCGGCCTGGCTCTCCCGCAATTCTAGACCGTGCGGTGCGTGCGGACGGATTCAGTCATCTGTAAGCCATTTCGCATCGTGCTTGATTGTGCCCACGCTGCCCCGTCGGTTGGTGCAACCTCCGACGCGATACACTCAAGCTGCCAAAAATGGCAGACTCCGATGTGAGCTCCTTCGGCTCGCAGGAAAGCTACGCGGCGTCGCCGCACGAACGCTTCGAGCCACGCCTCGACCCGTTGCACGAAATCGGGTCGTACCAGACGCACCAGACGCACCACACCACCGGCTCCGGGTGGAGCGTGAAACACAGCAGCGCGCCGATCGAGGAGTTCATGCTGCGGTGGGAGCAGCCGAACGTGCGGAACCGATCGTACGCGATCCGGGCCGCTGGAGACCCGATCGTGGATCAGCGCGACATTCCGACGCGGCCCAATTCGGGCGTCACGAAAAGCCTGCCGCCCGGCGCGCAACCCTTGTCCCCCCACTCGACGGACCAGATGCTGCAGCGCGACTGGCAGGGCCAAACCTCCTTCAAGGACGGCAAACTGAATCAATATAGGCACGTCTACCGGGGCAAGCCCTTCCGCCCGTCCGGCGGGCTCCAGGGCCGCGCCACCTTTCTGATGGCGTCGAAGACCAACGGCTTTGGGTACTACACGCGCCCGGCGGTCAAGCAGAACTCCCCGGCCAGCATCGTGCGCGAGGTGGACACGCTGAGGCGGCGCCTCTCCGAGTTGACGGCCGAGTCCCATCGAATAACCGGCCGGACGCCGTCGCGCCGCCGCTTCCTGGCCGCCGCGACCGCTGCAGCCACTCGCCGCGAGGAGCGCGCCGCGGCGGAGACGCGCCGCGCCGCGACGGCCCGGGCGCAGTCGTCGTCGGCGCAGCGGCGCCACGCGCGCTTGGGCGGCACGGGGCGCGTCTATATCAAATAACTTTGGCAATAATATTGTTAGGCACCCGGCGGCGGCGGCGCCTTGTAGCTCTGGCGGACGGGCGGCGCGACGAAGGACGGTCGCGGCGGTCGCGGCGGCGGCGCGGCGTCGGGCGGCTGCGCGTCGTCGACCCCCGCGGCGGGCGGCGCACCCCACGACTGCCAGACTGCCGGGGCCTCCCACGCGGCCCGCCCAGAAGGCGACGGCGCGGCGTCCATCAGCTCAGGAAGCGGCAACGCCGGAGACGGCGGTGGCGGCGACGCCGTCAGTGCGGACATGTTCCCGGCGCGCGCGCCGCGCGCCGTGGATTGGCCGTCGACCCGCACTTTCCACCAGCCGTTCCCGCCCGGGAGCGACGTGACCGTGGCGGGCTTTCCCCACACGAGCACACGACTGCCGATCTCCAACGTCACGCCGACGGGCAGCTTGTTGCGCTGCGGTTTTGGGGCCGCGGCCGGCGACGGCGGGGCCCGCCGGCGGGTGAAAGCTTGGGGCTTGCCGCCGCGCTTGTACGGATTCGGCTTGTTGACGTACTGCGCTCCGGCTTTGAGCTTGTCGATGAAGTCCTCCTTCCGGTCCTGCGGGCCGCGGCCCACGCCGCGCCGCGCCATGAGCTTTCGCAGCTCCGTCCCCGTCATGGCCTGGAGCGCGGCGTCGGATGGGAGCCCCCCCACGTTCGACGCCGTCGACGCAGTAGGCTCGTCGTCGTAGTCGAATTCCGCATCGCTCGATTCCGGTGAAGATAAAAAGTCCTCCGGCCGCTCGACGACCGCCTTCTTGCGGAAGAAGAGGATGAGCGAGTGGCGCGGCGCGTCTACGGCCTTGACCGCGTGCAGCAGCGACGAGTCGTGGAGCGTGCAGTCGCCCTCGCCGCGGCGGACGCGCACGAGCTGGTGGCCCGCACACGCGTAGAGCTCGCCGTCGTCGCAGAGCGCGACGTTCGCCGTGACGTGCGCCGCGTCGCAGTGGAAGGGGATGCCCCGCCGCGCGTCGCCCGGCGCGTACGCGCGCAGGAAGCACTCGACGTCGTACTCGTAGTGTCTCCCGATGGTCCGCCACAGCTTGTCGCGGGCCACCGCGCCGACGATCGCCTCGAGCTCGGCCACGTCCAGGTTGACCTGGCGGTCCGGCAGCCCGTCGACCGTGTCCTTGCGCGCCGAGGCCCGCGCCACCGCGACGGCGCGCAGCGCCGCGCACTGCTTCGGCGTCAGTACGCCCTTGCGCGTCGTGATCGCCTTGTGCGCGGGCATGCGCAAGCCCCGCGCCGCCTGCTTGTGCATCGCCTCGTCGAGGCGCAGCGCGCGCAGCAAGGCCTTTGGATTCGTCTGCTCCCAGTCGTCGTTCAGCGCGAGCAGGTCGCCGGGCGTCATGAGCTCGGATTCAAAGGGTTCGATAGGGTCGTCGTCGCACTCGGCTAAGACGCGCTCGCAGACGGCAATGACCTTTTCGAGGAGGCCCCGGCAGGCCGGGTGCGCTTCCACGGCCGCGAGCTTGTTGGCCACCGCCATGGCCACGTGGCCGCACGTGCCGGCGGTGCCTTCGGTCTCCGCTTGCGCGTAGGCCTCGGCGAGGGCTTCGTCCCGCTCGACGCCGTCGCAGCGGCAGTGTTCGTCGTACTCGTGGGGCAGCGAGGCGTTTCCCGCGGCCATGAACTCCGGCAACGACTCGTCGCGGCACGCCGCGAGGCGGCAGATATACGCTTCCGCGCCGCCGGCGCGCGTCGTGCAAAATGGGAACTGGGGGCCTGGCGCCTCGGCGTGAAACGTGAATCGCTCGCCGTCGTCGAGGTTGAGCTCGTCGACGCTGAGCTCGAGCAGCCCCGCCACCACTTCGTCATCGATGCAGGCGACGTCGCGCCCGTGCGTCCGCTCGCGGCAGACGCCGTGTTGCAGCGCGAGGTAGCACCAGCTAAACTCGCCAAAGTTCCGCCGGACGGGCTGGCGCGTCGCCGCGCCGCCCCGCCCGACGAACACGCCCAGTTTCATGCCGTCGTTGGTCGGACGTACGTCCAGACAGGCGTCGTCGCCCGAGGCGACGGCGCACGCCCCGACGACCGGCGTTGGCTCGAGCACGTAGCCCTCGTCCTCGCCGAAGAACAGCGCGTGCCGTCGCACGTACGCCAGAACTACGAGGGGCGACACCGTCCATTCCTCTCTCAATTG
>Ga0302122_10000685_pt1 | contig 21176 bp, 14 predicted proteins | sample CB21_SCM_MG_FD_203115 | JGI IMG/M metagenome (GOLD analysis project Ga0302122, IMG submission 203115) | Marine microbial communities from Western Arctic Ocean, Canada - CB21_SCM | ecosystem: Environmental > Aquatic > Marine > Oceanic | place: Canada: Western Arctic Ocean | collected 2017-09-28
AGAAAAATAAAAAATAAAAGGCTGCGTGGCGGCGGGTTCACGTTTCCCCGCACATCGCCGCGCGACCTCCGCGATGAGTCCCCTGGGGCTGGGAGTGGTCCAGCGAAACCCGCGGGTTACGGCTGCGCAAAATCAAACCGAGGCGTTGTATCGTGGCATCCAGGGCATAGCGGTGCTTTATAGTGGCCCAGCACTTGCTGCGTGTTGCGCAATCATTGCTGGCCTGCCGCGGCGAATTGCGACCGGTAAAGCGTGCGTGGCGCCAATATTAAGCCCAGTCAGTCTCAGACCGGTGTTGTGCTTTGCACGCTCAGAGTGCTGCAGTCCTTTTTGCGCGCCACTCAGACCGCCGCTCGGACCACTGCAGCTTCTTGTGCGCACAAAATAGAGCCGGCGCAGCGCAACGAACGCGGATCACGGCGATGGGCATCTCCGGCCTCCACCAGCAGCTCAAGCCGGCGCAGCGGAAGATAAACGTGGAAGAGTTAAGGGGCAAGACGCTCGCGCTCGATGGACACGTGCTACTGCATCGCGGCGCGATGGCCTGCGCCGAGCAGCTCGCCGAAGGAGAGCAGACAACGCGCTACGCGAACTACGCGGTGACGCGCGTGCAGCTGCTCGCGGCGAAGGGCGTCAAAGCCATCGTCGTCTTCGACGGCGCCGCGTCCATGCCTTTGAAAACGCACACGAACACCGGGCGGCGGGCGGCCCGGGATGACGCCCTCAAGGCCGCGCGATCGGCGAAGCGCGAGTGCGAGCGCGCGCACGCGGCGAACGAGCCGCGCGACGTGGCCATGGACGCAATGCACAAGGCGTACCGGGCCACGGTGCGCATTACATCAACAATGGTCGAAGTGACCAAGCGGGAAATAGAGAAACTTGGGATAAGGTGCCTCGTCGCGCCCTACGAGGCCGACGCGCAGCTCGCGGCGCTGTGTTGTTTGGGCCTGGCCGACGGCGTCGTCACGGAGGACTCGGACCTCGCGGCCTTATTGTGCGGGTTGCGGTTGCACCGGTGTTTTCTCATAACAAAGTTAGATCGCGAGGGCCAGTGCGATTTATTGATCCCGGGCGACCTCACTCAAACATTGAAAGCCCTGAAGCGGTCCAAGTTCGGCAAGGCCCTCGCGAAGGTAAGGGACGAACGGACGGGGGGGCGCTGTTTCGTGCAGACCTGCGTCCTGGCGGGCTGCGACTACTACGCGTCTGAACAGGGCGTGGGGGTCGTGAAAGCGGCCGAGCACGTCGCGGCCGCGCGGCGACTCGCGGACGACGCGCGCCTCGGCAAGGCCATCAAAGGTCTTACTGATGTCGCCGGCGCTAAAGCGGCGGAGCGCGCCTTCTTCCACGCGAAAGTGTGGAAGGGGCTGCCCGGCCACACAAGTTTACCGCGGTGCATCGCTTTGTCGGAGCTCGTGTGTCCGGTTCGCGTGTCCGTGCCGCCCGCGGGCGACACGATAGACGAGGAAGTGGGCCCGTCGCTACGGTTCGTGGACTGCGAGGCGGCACGGGTCGTGGCCGCGTTCCTGCCGGCGCGGCACTCCGTCGCCGCGGCTTTTGCGAAATCCGCCACGAAGCCGCGACTTGCCGCGCCCGCCCCTGCGACGGCGCAGCTCCCACCGGCGGCGGAGGCGGCGCCCGCGTCCGAAGCGTCGCCGGCCGGGCCGCCACCAGCGCCGCCAGCGTCCGAAGCGTCGCCGGCCGGGTCGCCGCCAGCGCCGCCGCCAGCACCGCCCCCGCTCGAAGTGGGCATCGACGGCTCTCAAGTCGACCTCGAGACGCTCCAGGAGCTGCCGCCGGATATCCGCGAGGACGTCGAGCGCCAGCTCATGCTCTGGCGCGCGACGCGGCGGGGCGCCGCGCGGTCGCCACCGCCCCCGACGGACGCGCCCGCGCCGAAGCCGCGCGCCCGGTCGTCGTCGTCGCGCGCGAGCGGCGCGCGGCCGCGGTCGTCCTCGAGCGCGCCGGCCGCGAAGCCCGCGAAGAAGACGGCGCGGCGGAAGACCGCCCCGGAATCTCTGAAGCCGGCGAACGCGGCCGACGTCCAGAGCTTCTTCGCGCCGAAGCCCGGCGCGGCCAAGCGCCCGCGGTGGCGTAGCTTAACCTAAGATTACTTTGCTACTTACTTGTGGGCCCTTCGTCCGCGAGCCGCATTTTATTCGCCTGTCGCTCGGGCGCCCGGCACTCCCCCGCGGCCGCGCAGGCCGCGGAGCACTCGTTCTTGCACGCCAGCCGCGCCGCATATTCCGCACTGTAGTGCGCGAAGGGCAGGCGGTGCCGGATCGTGAGGGGCGCCACCGCCTCGGCCGCGGACCCCTTGCACGCCGCGTACCGTCCCACGCCCCGTGCGAGGAGGCGGCAGGGCACCGGGTCGTTGGACCCGAGCGGATCGACCAGGGCCCACTTGCGCGTCCGCTTCCAGTGCGTCAGCACTTGGCCTCTAGAAGGTGCCTCCCGCCCGTCCCGGAAGGGCGCGAGGCAGGCGCGGACCGGGTTCAATGCGCTATCTTCGAGCGTCGCCCAACTGCCGGACACGTCGTAGTCCACTAAAAAGAGCGGGTAGAGCAGGTACCTGACGAGCGCCGCCACGTGCGTCCACGAGGGCGTGGGGCCCAGGCGCCCGCCGTGCGTCGAGTAGAGCGGGCGGTACCGTCTTTCGTGGACGTGGCGCACCAGGGCGCGCCAGCGCGTGAACGAGCCGCGGAGGCCCCCCGTGCCCACGTTGCGCTCACTGGTCGTGGCGTCCCGGGCCGAGTAGTAGGCGCCGGGCGCGACGTACGGCAGGACGGGCGCATTATTGCGGCAGCGCACGGGCGGGTGGTACGCTGCTATTCTATTTGCGTCGCAGTCGTAGAAGTAGTCCAAGCCTTCGAAGAACGCGACCGCCGCGGCGTCGTCGACGCTGGCGAAGCTGGAGGCGGGGTAGACCGCCTCGAGGTAGCGGCGCACCGCCGTGGTGTTGGTGGCTTGGGCGGTCGCCGCGAGGGCCAACACACGCGTGAGTTTGTGCATTTTCCCGGGTGGGCCAATTTTTGGACACTACCGATCACTTAAAATGGCGCGCGGCCACATGCATTTCAAATGGCTTATCCAAACTCTTCCGCTGGCCTCACAATCCGCCATGCATGCAAGCTATAACCAGATGCCCAAGTCCTGGGGTCGGGTTTTCGGACTGCAAAACGGGTTTCAAGCGTCCGCGGCGACGACGACGCAGCAGAACTGCATCGTCTAAAAGTCGTCGCAAGGGTGCAGAACCCTGCAACCATGGAAGCCCTTGCCAAGCTTGCCAAGCTTGCAGCAATCGTAGCCCTGCCCGCTGCAGCGTGGTACGTGCTGCTCGCGCCATCAAAGCAAAAGAAGAAGGCCCACCGCAGCAAAAAGAACAAGGAGAAGAAAGAATCGTTGGCGCCACCCGCGCCAGCACCGGCGCCTGCGCCGGCATCCGTTGCAGCCGCACCAGACCCGGTACGCGTGCCCAAAGCGCCACCGCCGCGGCCCAAGCCGAAGCCGCGCGCCCGACCGCGCGCGACGACGTCCGCACCGGCCGCGTTCTCGGAGGGCGACAGGGTCGAGGCGCGCTTCGGCGGGGGCGAGGACTACTTCCTGGCGACCGTCACGGGCTCGAAGCCGCTGGGCGGCGGCAAGTACTCGTACGCGCTCGCCTACGACGACGGCGCGAAGGAAACGGGCATCGCGGCGACTCTCATCCGGCGCGTCGGCGGTACCGCGGCACAAGCCGCACCCACGCAACCCGTGGCGCCGACCGCGCCCGCGCCGCAGCTCGACGGCCTCGTCGCGTATTCGAAGGATGGCGCCGTGGCACCCGCCGCCGCGCCGCGGACGTCGCATCGGGCATCTCTGACGGCGAAGCCGCAGCCGCAGACTGACAACGACGACGACGACGACGCCTTCGATCCAGTGCAGAGCGTGGACGACTGGAAGAAGGCGGCCCCCAAGCCGAGGCGGCCGGCCATCGCGCGGCCCGACATCTCCGTGCGGAAGGCCGCGCAGGCGGAAAGGAACGAAGTGGCGAAAAAGGCAGAGGCCAACCGACGGAAGAAGGAGAAGGCCAAGGCCAAGAAGCTCGCGGTGCGCGAGCACTTCCGCCAGGCCCTGTGATAATGTGAAACTACTAAGCCCCCCTCCACGCTGTCGGCGCGACGACGCCCCTGTGATTGCGCCTACTTGATGGCGTTCCGCGTATCCATGCGAGGACGCGCGCTCGCCATTGAACTAGTGCTACTTATGCCCCCTTCGTCTCCTCCGCGCAACTCCTATCCACGGGTCCGAACGCGATCGTGGGCACGAGGTCGTCGGGCCCCATCCCGGTGTCGAAGCGGAACCCCTCGTGGATCTGGAGGTGCGCCAGCTCCCGCGCGACCTCCGCGGAGATCTCCGCCGTGGTCTTCGACGTCATCTTGCGCTCGGGCCGCGCCACTTCCAGCGTATCATCCACCAATGGCGTCGTCGCGGCGCCGCCCGACTGCAAGGGAGCGGTCCTTTTTTTTGCCGGCCGCGTACGGGGCGTGGGTTCGGCATCCCGCCGCCACGTTTCACGAGCGCCCCGCGCTTGTAACAAATCGGCGAGGGCGCCCGCTTGACAGGTTCCCAACGGCGTGCTGTCATCTTTAGCCACGGCATTAACGTCCGCGCCGGCGTCAACGAGGAACGCCCCGAGCGCCGTCAAGCTTCGCATACAACACAAGTGCAGGGGGCCCCGCCAATCTTTTCGACGGCACTTATTCATGTCGGCGCCGCCCTGCGTCACGAGGTAGCGCGCCGCCGCGACCACGCCGGCACCCCCGTCTTCTGCGTCACAGTCCTCGGCGAGCGTGCACAGGCATTCATCCAAAGGCGGTCGATCCAATTGGATGCCGTGGAGCAGCATGTATTTCAAGACGCCCACGCGGCCATTCACCATAGCCTCCTTGAACATCTGGCAGGAGAACCAGAACCAGGGCCGCGGGCCGGAGCGCACGGCGAGGTGCAGGCGGTCCGCGTCGCCCTTCCGGGCGAGACCCACGAGTAACGCGCCCCGCTTCATCTCCTGGTCGGCGGCCCTCCGGTTCTGGCCCTGCAGCGCCTGGAAGCGCTTCAGCTCCTGCTGGCAGCCGCCGGGGCCCGGCGTGAAGATGCCCATCTCCCCCATGCCCGGCGGGCGCGGGAAGGAGGCCATGGTTTAGTGGTCTTATTCGGCAGCTCCTGGTGGCGGGGCAGCCTGAAGTCGGCGCGTCGCGAGGCGATCTCTGGTGCCCGTCGGCGTACGCGGAGCAGCTATGACGCGTCGAGCGGTGCACGATGAGTTCGTTCGAAGCCCAGCCTAGCTGAAAGCTAAAGTGCGGGGTCGTAATGCGGCCGGAATTTTAGCCACGCCGGGCACCGTCTCATCACTCCGACCGGGGGGCGAGGACGTTTGGCGCGGCCGGAGACCCGCTGTTGCCTCGGGCACAACAGCGCGGGCTTGAAAGGCAGCCCGCAGAGCGCGAAGGTCGACACCGTCGGCAACGCCCAGGGCAACCATGCCCTCCGATGACGAGACGAAGGGCGACGACGCCTCGTCGAGCAGCAGCAGCAGCAGCAGTAGCGAGGAGGAGAGCGCGTCCGAGAGCGACGAGGAGTTGGACGAAGGCGAGCTCGCGCCGACGGCCGACGGCAGGTTTCCGGCGTCGCCCGTCCCGGAAGCGGCGGAGGAGTCGGAGGACGACCGGCAGCGCCGGGAAGCGGTCGAAGCGGCGGAACGTAAGAAGCAGGAGGACCAGCGCGACGAGGAACGGCGGCACATCGAGGCAGCCCAAGCGGCCGAACGTAAGAAGCAGGAGGACCAGCGTGTATTGCGCGAAAAGGCGGCCGCCCACGTGCGGAAGGAAAGGGCCTCGATGGGGGGGCAGGGCGGCGCCGCGGAGCGGTTTAGGGAGAGGCAAAGAGCATCGATGGGCGACTTGCGGAGGAGCCGGAGCCGCGGCTCCTTCGAGGAAGAGGAGGCGGCGCCGTCCGAGGGCGCCGCGGAGGAAGCGAGGAGCTTGGGCATCTCCCCCAGCGAAGTACGTGAAATGCGCGACGTGTTTAATGTGATCGATAAAGATGGAAGCGGCGAGGTCGACTTTGACGAGATGCAGGCGTTGCTCAAGTTGGTCGGCATGGACGCCTCGGAGGCGACCGTGAAAGTGATAATGGCCGAGGTCGACAAGGACGGGGGCGGCACCATCGACTTCGGGGAGTTCTGCTCGACCATTCTGCGGCCGACGATGTCCCGGTACACGGTATCTGAAGTGCAGCGGGCGTTCGAGACTTTGTCGGGCGACGCTTCACAACATAGGATCTCGGGGGAGGCGCTTGCGGCGGCCCTGCGGAATTATGGGCCGAAGTTGACGAGGGCCGCGGCGGACCAGGTGTGCGCGGACTTCAAGCCGGATTCAAATGGCGACATCAACTATAGCGCGGTCCTGCGCATGATCGGCCCAGACGTCGCCCTCTAAGGTCCCTGTTTTGTAGTTCGTGAGGAAAACACATGCACACATTATGGGTGATAGACCCGCACCGCCGCGTCATCGAACGCTCACCACCGAGCGCCCTCCGCCGGCGCGCCCGAGTAGCGCGCGAGGTCGTCGAAGACGCGCCGCGCCCTTAAGCCCGCGGTGAGCGCGCCGAGCACCGAGGGCGCGTGCTTCCTGGCCAGGTCCCGCGCCCGGCCCGCGGCCCGCAGCGTCCGGGTCCGGTTCTGGACCGCGGTCATCAAGGCCAGGAGCGGCGACAGCCGCGCGGCGAGCACGGCGATGGACCCGCGCACGGAGCGCCGCCGCAGCGTGACGACCAGGTCGCCCCGCTCCAATCCGTCGCGCGCGTAGAGCCCGCGGCCCTTCTTCCTCAGGCGGAAGCCGTCGCGCCACTCCTTCGCGCCGCGCTTGAGCGAGACGACGTCACGCTTCCGCAACAAGCGCACGGGCACCAGGCGGTGGGCCCCCGGCGCTCTCATTCGCAAGGAATATGGGGAAGCCCACTTCTGCAAGTACGCGATCGTATGGAGGTCCTCGCCGTCGATTCTGTAAACTGTGTCCGGCTTCGTCTCGAGCACCACGTTCAGGATGGTGTCGTCGTGCGCCTTCCTATCGACGACGTCGCCGGGCCGCATGCCTATATCGATCTTCACCGGCAGCAAAAAGGTGAAGCCGCCCGAGGTGATGACGGCGTAGCGCGTCGCGCCGCGCAGCAAGTCTTCGACCGACACGCGGAGAGGGACCCTTAACTCCTGCGCCGGCGGCGCGTAGCGCGGCGCGAAGGGCGACCGCTGGGCCCCGCGGCTCTCCCGCGCGTGCTTCTGGCGCGCGCTACTGTCGCGAATCTGCTGGTAGGCCGCGTTCGCCTTTTTAAACTTGGCCTCGGCGCTCTTCCGTTGGGACGCGGGCGCCTTGTCCGGGTGCAGCTTCAAAGCCGCGGCCTTGTAGGCCGTTTTTATGTCTTTGTCATTGGCCGTCTTCGGTACATTAAGTACCTTGTACGGGTCGGGCGGCCGGCTCGCGCCCTTGCTGCGTGCCGCGCGGCAGCAGCAGAGGAGCAGCGCGACCGCTGTGACTCGTTTCATGATGGCAATGCCCGGAGTGGTGCTGACGCTGGTGCGCTAGTTGTCGCCGCAGCGTCGAATTGATGCAATTATTGATGCAATGCCTGCTTTCTGGATGCTTGTTGGCTGGGGAGACCCAGCTTGTGCGCCACAATTGAGCTTGTGCGCCACAATTGCAGTCTGAGAAACCCGTACATATCGCTATGTGATGTGAGGAAAGTACATGGCAATTGCTCTCGCCACAGGCATGGGTCAACTCAAGCCGCCCCACGGGTCGTAGTCCGATACGTGGTCCCGTGAGCTCCACTAGAAATTGTGCCGCGCTGTGCCTCTCTGCGAAGTGCAGCGCGCAAACGATCCGGGCAGCCATTGATGCTCCGGACTTGAAGCCAAGCGCATCCGGGCAGCCAATCGATGCTGCGGACCTGAGCCATGGCAAAGAAGAAGAAGAAGGCCAAGAAGGCCAAATCACCGCCCAAGCCTGACAAGAGTCTATGCCTCAGCGACGAGGAACAAGCCGCCCAACAAGATGCCGCCGCGCGCGACGCGGACGCGGAGGCCGCGGCGACCGCCGCAGAGGCCGCGCGCCAGGCCCTCGACGCGCCCGTGCCGAGCCGTTTGCAAATGGCGCTGGCCGACGGCCGCATCCACCGCGTGATTCGAGCCCACGCGTTACGAAATGACCACCTCTCGCCGGTGAAGCGCCAACGGAGAAAAAAGGCGGACATTAGAGGCAGCGAGGTCAAATTATTTCGGGTGGCGACCAGTACTTTACCAGCCCTCCTCAAGGACGCGGAGATTGCCAAACGACATTTCCACCAGTTCTCGGCCATCAAAGAGGCCGCTCAAGAGCTCTTCGGCCACGACGTGATTTTGTGCCGGCCGTCTGGTGATGAAGGAGAAGACGCCTGGTGGCGGGAATTAGAAGCGGAAGATAGAGGAGACCACGAGTCGTTCCACGCGCCGGCGCACATCCAAATACATACTGATAAGGAGTGGCTCGACACGATCAAGGCCTGGGACCGCTTTGCGAAGCAACGCTACGAGCGCAAGGCCCAGCAGTTTTCTACGCGGTACGCGCATACGTTAGAGCATCCTACTTCCAACGAAGACGTGCAACGCACGCTCGATGAGGTCTGGGAGTTTGCCGAAAGACCCGAGAACCTGAAGGGCGTCACGGATGATCTCTTAAAAATGCTGGTACAGCGGTGTTCCCTAGAACAAACGGACGATGTGTTAATTAGTGGCATCCGGGCCGCCTGGCGCCTCGCGGACGCGAACAGCCTGATGGCCATTCGTTTGCAGAGTAGTAGCTACGTTGCTAGTTTGGTCACTCTCTTGCAAAAGGGCGTGCCCGACCCGCCCCTCCTCAACGATTTGAAAGGATTGAACAAACTCCGGGGCCACGCGCATGCGATCATGAACGAAAAGCACGGGGCCACGCGCCACAAGCACGGCTTCCTCGGAAATAGAATACGAGCGCCCAAGGACCGCAATCTTACAGATGATGTGGCCTTCGTCGCGACCGGAGCACTCTTATGTTTCGCGCGCCAGTGTCGCAATGTGGATGTGGAGTCGTGTGACGTCCTGGAGGTCCTGGACGGCGTGGCCCAGGTCTATGTCAAGGACGACCACCTCGCGCTCCTGGCGCTGGGCGGGCTGTACGATGTGTTTGGTTATTCGAGGCGGGCGCGGCGCAATTATATAGAGGGGTGCGGCCTGTTCGCTTTATCGGACCTGTGCCGGCGCTACGTTTCATTAGAGACCGCGCGGTATTCAATAGCCGCGGCACTGCGCCTGTGTGCCGAGGACTCTTTGGCAGTCGCGGGCCTCGCCGCGAACCGGACCCCGCCGGGCCTGGCGGAGGTCCTGCGGGCGTGCGTGGACTTGGCGCGGGCCTGCGCGCGCGCGTGTTCTGTTGACGGCCTCCGAGACGTGGCCGAGGACGCGTCCGCCGCGCCGGCGCCGGCCCCGGCGCCCGCGGAGGGCCCGCCCGCGACGGCCGAGGACGCCCGGGCGCTCGAGGCTCCGCGCGACGAGCGGCGCAAGACGTTGGTCCTGGCGATGCGCGCGGCGCACACTCTCCTAACGCTGCGCGCGGCCGCGCCCACGACGGCCCCCGGGCTGGCCGGGGACGTCTGTGCACAACTCGTGGCGGAGTGCGCCCTCGCACTAAAGACGGCCCACGACGGGGGCTTCGACGAGCCCGCACGCGTCGCGTCAACTCTGTTCGCATTGGCCCTTCTGACGGGCGACGCGGCGCCGAAGCCCGAGGGCGTGTGGTTTTGCCTGGAGCAGCTCGTGGCCAGTACTGATGCACCGACGCAGCTCGCCCTGGCCACGTGCATTTATGAAATAGCGGCGCGGACGCCGGAGGGCCGCGCGGCGGTCGTTGGACAAAGGGCGTTCCGGAGGGTGTGTCGCGTCGTGACGACGTGCGCGGACGGGGGGGTTGTGGCCGCGCTGGCGCGGACCCTCGCGTTGGTCGCCGCGTCCGACGAATTGCCCACGCCCCAGTGCATTGAACTGGCGTCGGCTTTCGCCGGGTGCGCGCGGTGGCAGCAGTGCTTGCTCGTACCCACCCGCGCAGGCGCGCGCACGGAAGCGCTGGTGTATGTGCTGGTGGCCTTCATGCGCTGCGCGAAGCGAGCGACGGCCCGGGCCGACCCCGACGCGATTGAGGCTCTGGTCGGCGGCGTCCGCCTTTGTTGTGAGGTTGGTTCGGTAGCGGCGCAGCGGGCCGGCCGGAGCACCCGGGACAAGCGCGTCCTCGAAACGATATGCCGGGCGTGCCTGTGCGGGATCCGCGTCCTCCTCGACCACAGCGATCCGGACGTGATGCCGCTCGCGAAGGAGCTGCTAAAGGAGAAGGAGAGCAGTGAGGACGACGACGCGTTGCGTGCGTGCCGCCGCGATATTTTAGCGGTCCTGTGGCGCGTCTCGGTGGAACGGGAGTTTCGAAATGATCCGGAGCTGCGCGCGACGCCGTCCGCTTTGGCGTTGGCCTTGGACCGCCTGACGTTCTCGCAGTACGGAACCCGTGAGGATGGGATGGCGGCCCAGTGCGCTACGCTGTTGATGTGGCTCGTGTGCCACTCGCGGCGCCACCGGAAGCGCCTGGAACGCATGCACCGCTCGTCCGCGGAACTCGTGGACGCGCCGGCCGCGGCGCTGGCGTCCGACCGAAGCGACGGCGTCGCGAGCGCTGCGCTCTTTGCCATCCAGTGGCTGGCGGCGCACCAGCCGCGGACGAAGGCCGCGCTGGCCAGGAGCTGCGCCAGGGGCCTGGGCCGCCTGGTGGCGCTCGAGCGGTCCCCCGCGTTCCGGAAAGACGCGTTGCACGCGCTGTTGAATCTGAGCACAGGGTCGCGGGAGGCCACGGGCGTCCTGGCGGAGCACTGCCTCGTTGCCTTGGTCGACGTGGCCACGGCGCCGGACGACATGGACGTCCTGGCGCGGGAGCTCGCGGTCTCGACTTTATCTAATTTGCAGCGGGACGCGCGGGCCCGGTTCCTCGCCTACTGCCAGCGCCTGGACGCGGGCTTCGCGCCCGTGCAGCCGCGCACCGCTTTTCCGAAACCGGAGGCGACGCCCGAACCGCTCCCAGTCGTCCGGAAACAGGACCTGACGCGCCGCTACGAGAGGTGGTTCCACGCCACCTTTCCGGAGACGGACCATGTGCCGCGCTTGATGCGGCCCTACGGACCGCCCCAGCCCTCGCGGCCTCAGTCGGCGACATACAGGAAGCACCCGGGCAAGGCCTCGCAGCAGTGGGGCCGTAATGCATCGTCCCTGTTGACGCCCGAAGTTAATCCCGAGAAGGCGCCGTACTTCATGGTGCGGGCCGTCCGGGAGCCCGTCCCGCCGCGACCGAAGTCGGCGCCATCGCGCCGCCGCCAGACGTGCGCCGCGCTCGAGGCGACGCGGCCGCGGGCAGGCTCGCACCGCGTCGGCCCCGTGGGGCCCAAAGGAAGTGTACCCACGGAGCAGGGGCACGACCCCTGGACGCCCCTGGTGGTCGACGCGTGCACAGAGCAGTGGCCCGACGAGTGGTCCCAGAGCAGTACGATGGTCGCCCAGCAGCTGGACAAGACGTGCGTCGTCGCGCCCGGCGGCAAGCCCCACTCCTTCACGTTCAACGAGGCGGCGGGCGGCGAAAAACTGAATTGGGACGCGCGGGCGCTCAAGGACACGCACCTCTGCGCCTTCAAGCACGTCCGCGGGTCCGTCGTCGGTTCTATGTTCCCCTCGTTCGCGTTCCAGGACCCGGACGGCAGGCCGGACCAGTGCTACCACCTACACCACGCAAGCCGCGTGCCGTGCGAAGTGTTAGATCCCGGCGCGTGGATGCGACCGCGGGAACCGGAACTGTGGGACGAGGACGGCGTCTTCGCCGAGCTCAAGAATATCGCGCCCGCGGCGCCCAAAGCGCTCGAACCATTAACAGCAAGACCGGCGACGGCCTGCCCGCGGTGCCACAGGCACCACATGCCCCACTTGAGGAGTCTAGAGCTGTTGGGCCACAGTCGGGCTCCCTTAGGTATGCTCCCACGGTACACCTTGCATTTACTGGTGGAGTTCGTGCCGCCGCCGCCCAAGATAAGGCCGCGCGACCCGGTCTCGACCTGGCGCTTGGACGCTTCGATCTACGCCCCGCGCCTCAAGGAGTGCGACTCCCGCGGCTTTTATAACGCGGACCGCGTCCACGCGAGAATGCTCGCGAGCGACCTGAAGGAATGCGAAGCGCAGCCCCGCTGGCCCAAGTTCGTCCATCGTTTAGCGGGCGCTTTACCGGACGGCAGCAACGATCAAAGTATCTTAGACACCATGAGCCAGGAGCTCCTGCCCATGTACCGGTTGATGTCGCAGTGCATGGAGTACTATGGGTATCGCAGTTCGAACGCGGACCCCTTCGACATGTCCCAGAACGCCTTCTTCTCCTTGTTACGGGACGCACAGATCTTAAGTGATACGCAGAACGCGGACCACACCCGCATCACCTCCGAGGTGGCCCAGCGCATTTTTGTCCAGGTCAACGTGGAAGTGGGTCGCAAGGACTCCCGGACGAATGCCGCGAACGACAACACGGCCATGATGCGGCACGAGCTGCTCGAAGCGTTATTGCGCATCGCGAGCGCCAAGGGGAACGTGGAAAAGCTCGCGCGCGAGCATCCGGAGCACGCCGCCGAGTTTTTGAGCGATGCACTCCATCACCTTTTGAGAGACCATTTACTACACTTACCGCACGATATTTTAGTGGACGCCGACGAGTTCCGGCGGCGGCGCCTGTATAGGGAGGACGTGGATCACGTGTTACTAAAGCACGAGCGCACGCTCCGGGGCTTGTTCGAATTATATGCGGCCATGCACCCTGTCGCGGGAAGGACGCTCTTCGGGCTGAAGGAGTGGTTTTTATTTGTAGAACACTCTGGCTTATACGCCCGGTCGCTCTCGCGCAGTGAAGCGACGCACGCGTTCGTCTTTTCGCGGATGAAATTCATTGACGAAAGTGCGCCCAGGTTTCGAGCTTTAAGCTGGGTCTCCTTTTTGGAAGCTTTGGTTCGCTTGATCGACCGGTCGGTGCACGTGCCTTCTCTAGCACATATGCGCGAGCTCGGGTGTACCCAGACCACGGAGTTCTACGAGGCCCTGACCCACCACGCGGACCACGATAAAGACGGGGAAGATGTTGATGATTTAGAACGCGTCCAGCGGTACATGGCCGACGATGTCTCCAGAACTTTGGCGGAGAAGGTTTCGCTGACTCTGGTGAGCATCTTCCAGAACCACGCCATCAAGTATCGAGGGACGGTCCGCACGGAGACCCATTCTATTAGAGTGGGGCAATTTTTATCTTCGGACCAGCAGGACCGCTGGTTCGCCATCCGGGGCTACCGCACGCGGCGGGCCGACGTCGAAGTTAGGATGAAGACGGCGCACCACCAGGCCCACGTGGTCCGCCGCGACGCGAACGACGCGCTGGAGACGCTCGGGGCCGTCGCGGACGACGTCGAGTGGGCGCGGGAGCACGGCCACTCCGTCGGCGGGGTTTCAAGGTTGAACGCCGGGTTCCACAAGGCGGCGGGGGAGCATCATTAAGTAGTTTGTGATTTTTTCGTCGGCTTGGTGGTCACTTATTTCTCCCAATCCCCGCTTTGACAATACGGGTTTTTTTACATAGGCGCCGACATAAAACTAGAGGCTCACCTTACCCGTGTAGGGGGCGTTTCTCACAACTACACACTTCCATTATCATTACCAATCGACCCCTGAACGCCTGAGCAACGCGACCAGCTGTTTCCTGGCTTGTATCGGCCTCACTATAGTAGGCCAATTTCCAGGAAACAAAATCCAGAGGGGTGGAAATTTCCGAAATTTCCGGAAATTTCCATTCCCTTGGCAATTTCCGGAAACATGGGAGCTCGTATTGGGAGGCCGGGACGGGCCGCTGCCCTTTGCACACGAGGAGCTGTGGGTGGTACCCCAATACCAGAAGGGTCAAGCCACGCGTACGAGACGTGCTTTGAAGTATAATAATGACCGTCGGAGCGCTTCCAGGCTTCGCAAACATAAGTATAGCTCTGGGAAGAAAAAAATCCACTAAACGGGTTTTTCGGGGAAACAGAGATCCCGTTTCCGGAAACGTAAGGAGTTCTCACGTTCATGCATGCTGCGCGTAAATTCCAAAAAACGCTGGGCTGGCGCCACTCTTTCGCATATCTGCCGTGGGTCTTGGCGCATTCTGTTTCGGGCGTATATATTGCTTTTTGGCTTTTTGGATTCCTAAACTCGGTTTCGTTAATAGAGCAGTGGCGGGTACTGCAGGAATCACGCAAGATAGTCCTTAGAGGTGATACGGAGGGATACCACGATGCTTGGAGCTGTATGCACTGCCTCCGTTCGATTCAGTTTTCAATCCTGCCCTTCAAGGACTCAAAGCTGTTCGAGAAGTTTAATTGCAAGCCAAGCGCCAGCGAGCCGGACTCGAAAGCGCAGCCGATTGCAAGCGCCGGCGAGACCGCCCAGGCTGTCTCGCTGACGGAGATTAATGGTTTCGTCGGCGGCGCCCCGGCGCTGGCGGGCGCCGCGGCGGGCACCGCGAAGCAAGCCAACATCGCAGACCACCGCAAGACCCTCGCTGATCTGCACGTAAACGGCGCGCTCACGGACGAAGCGTACGCCAAGGAAAGGGCGATCACACTGAATGGCGGCGCGCCCTTGTGATTTTGCAGCTACGTAGTGTTGCAGTACGGACGAATCAAGGGGGGTGGATAAGTTTGCGCGGGGAAATGGGGGAGGACCCAGAAACGTGATAATGCATGTCGGCTCGTAGACCTACTCTTTGTAAGAAGGAAACCCGTTTTGCCGCGAAAAAAAACCCGTCACACTTGGCATAGTGCACGCACATCTTCAGGTTGGCTAGCTCAAACTCAGCCCCGATAGCGCTGCTACGTAATGGCCGAGCTCGAGGCCCAGCTGTCAGCGGACCTGAACAACCTATCGATAGACGAGCCGGCCCTCCTCGACGCGAGTGATGCGCAGGACATCGCGGCGTGCGCCCAAGCCAGCGACAGCGTGTTAGTGATCGTGCTCGTGGGTGTGTGCGGCGCCGGCAAGTCGGCAACGGCCAATCGGCTGTCCGGCCGCGTCGAGAAGCGCAAGGCCCAGCGGTCCGCGGGGCCCGTCACGAAGAGCTGCGGCGTCGCGTGTGGCGATGGACTCGTACTCTTAGACACGCCGGGCTTCGGCGACACGGGCCTGGGGACCAATGCAACAACAGCAGCAATAAGAAAAGTCACGCAGGAGGCCCAGGATTGCGTAGAGGCCGAGAACTGCGAGGCGCGCTTCGCCGTGCTCTACGTGGCGTCCTGCGCGTCGCGCCTGAACACCGCCGATTTGGAAGCGATGGTGGCCGTGGGCTTCGCGTTAGGCCGGGCCTGGCGGGCCTGCGCGATTTTAGTGTGGACCCACGCGGACTTGTTGGAGGAGTCCAGCCTCGAACGCTTCCTGGAAGGTTTGGACGGCGAGGCGCGGGCGGCCGCGGACTCGCTGCGGGGGGGGCACGCGTTGCTGGACAACGTGTCGCCGGGCGGCGCCGCGACTGCGCTCGTGGCGGACGTGCTGGAGCGGTGCCACCGGAACGCGCGCCTCGGCCGCCCGCAGCCGAGCGGGAAACACGCCCGGCGGATCAGGCAGGACGCGATGCGGCGGCGCGAGGGTCAGCGGCGTGAGGGGGATAGTGAGGCACCGCCGGGCCTGTGTCGCGTGAGCTAGGGGCTCGATCCAAGAAGCCACCAGTGGCACAACCACATCGTCCGTTCGAAATATATGTAACTCGTTGTACCGTAGCTCACTGGCACTAGTCCTAGCATCCGGGCCGTAACGACAGTACCGTAGTAGTAGCTACGCCAGCGCCCCCGTATGAAGTACTAGGTGCGACGTAAAGTCAATCTAGGGCGCCGGCGCCGGTGCCTCGTCCTCCTGGCCCTGGTTGATGGAGGCCAGCGCCGCCTGGATGGCCGGGTCGTTCGGGTCCACGCCCGGCAGCTGCGCGAGCATGCTGTTCACGAAGGCCGGGTCGTTGAACTGCCCCTCCGCGGGCGCCGCCTCGGCCTCGGCCGACATCGACATAGCTAAAGCCAACTTCATCTCCTCGTCGTCGCCGTCCTCCTCCATGGGCTCGTCCAGGGTGGCGCTCTCGTCCTCCTTCATGGACATGGCCAACGCTTCTTGTAACAGGCGGTCCTCCTCGTCCATGGCGTCGTCCTGTTCGGGGGTTTTGGGGGTCGAGGCCGCGGGCGCCGCGAGCGCGTCCTGGGCCGCGCCCGGCGTCGCCTCACCGGCGGGCTCGCCGGCGGCGCCGTCCGCGGCGCCGGCCGCCTCCTGCCTCGCGCGCTCCTCCTCCATGGAAATACGTAAAGCCATGGCCAGCTCCGGGTCCAGGTTCGGATCGATGCCGCCGAACTCGGCGTTCAGCCCGCCACCGCCGCCACCACCCGTCGCCTCGCCGCCGCCATTACCGCCCGAGTCCCGGCCCTGGATCACCGGCGAACTGATGAGGACGTCACTGGGCACGACGCCCGCGGGAATGGCAATCAAGTTCGAGTTCTCGTTCGCGTTGGCCGCGTCCACAAAAGCTCGTAACTTGTCCGCGTTGCCGTCGCGATCGCCCAATTGGATAACGTCCACGGCGATGTTGTTCTTCTTCAGGAGCTTGCCCACTTTGACCAGAGCCTTCTGCTCCGCCTCGACGGGCGACCCGACGAAGAGCACGATGCGCTGGCCGCCGTTCTTGTTGCACCGATGTTTTAAAGCTAACTGTGCGACTTGAATACCTTCAACGATGTTCAGCCGCCCACCCACCGACGCGTTGTGCAAGGAATTCAGAATATTGCCCATGTCGTCCGTAGGCGAAACAAGGACGCGCGCGCCGGCGCCCTTGCCGCTCGCCGTCATGGTTAAAACACCAACGGTGTTCTCGGGGTTCTGCTGCATCTTGGCGCCCACCACCAGGTTGGCGGCGTCCTGCTGGGACTCGTGCCGACTGGGCGCGAAGTCCCCGTTGCGCATAAACTCGCTCGTGTCGAGGCAGATGATGGTCGACTCGAGGGGCATCTTTTAAAAGGGGGCGCGGCGCGCGGGGACGGACGTTGAGTTCGTTCCGCAGCAGCTCACGGCGCGGCGCGGCGGCTGGTGGCGCAGCAAGCTCACGGCGCGGCGCGGCAGCTGGTGTGCGCGCGGCGCCTTTTTAGGGTGACTGAAGCGAGTGAAAGCTTTCCGGGGTCCACAGCTCGCGGCGAGGCGCGCGGGCGGCACAGACCTCGGGCGTTAGATTGTGCGGGTCGTAGACGCCTCGGGCGTGCGCTGCGCTGCAGTTTATTACGTCCGCGGGCGTTTTAAAGCGCGGCGCAAAACCCGTTTTTATATTTTGCGCGAAAAACCCGTCACGGCAAGCTAGCGTTTTTGACGCCCGCCGTGCACCACGCGAGGGACGTGCGGCGCGCCAGGCCGCCGGCGAGCAGTGCTCGGAAGGCGCACACTGTCGCTGCGCAAGAAAATCGGCGCGCGAGACCGTAGCATGGCCGACGAGGAGATAAAAGAAGAAACCAAGGAGCCGCCGCACGAAAATCCCGGCGCGGGCTGGGGCCGGCGGTCCAGCACCGCGCGGTCGCGGTCCGCGGGGACCGTCGACGCCGCCTCCTTCACGATCACAAAAGTCGTCCCGAGCCCCCAAGTGTCCTTCGCGCGGGCCACGGCCCTGTTACGCCGGGGCGCCCCCGGCGACGGTGCCACGGCCGAGGCCCTGTTGGTGCCCATCCTCGACAGTAGTGCGGACGCTTCGCTCAAGGGCCGCGCCTGCTACGCGTTGGCGTACCGGCACGAGAATGTCAACAACGACGCCGCGGGCGACGCCTGGCTGCGACGGGCCGCGACATATGGCGACGCCCAGGCCATTGATTTGTTGGACGACCGGAGGCGGGGCCTGCGCTTCAAACGCATCCTGGACGCTTTCGTAATGTGCCTCTTGGTGTGCGCGGGCTTCGCGGTGTGGACTCTGAGGGATTTGGTGGAGGTCGTCGTGCACAAGGACCTGTGGACCGACGAGGTGAGCGGTAGTGATGCGAGAACCGTGCCCGCGTACGCGTGGCGCGAGGACGTGTTCTCCGCAGCGCAGCGCCGGGCCCTAGTCCTTAAAGGAGAGGGTCTGTTGCAAGCGACGGGGGACGCCAACCCGCTCAGCGAAGCGGGCTTCGGCGGCACGCGGGGCGTCGTCTTGCACTTCACGCGCCACGCGTTCGAGGACGCCTACGCTTTTAAACATCCGGCGTATGCCTGGCTGTACGACGACGTCTTGCGCGAGCTGTTGGATGATAGGTGCGACGCCTTCGTGTTCAACATTTTAGTGGTCCCGCCGGGACGGGATGCCAACAGGACCGTGGGGGTCGGGAGCCACGTGGACCAGACGCTCATGCAGCCCACGACGCAGCGGGAGCAGACGGCCTACTCGGTGAGCGTCGCGTATTTGCAAGTTCCTGACAAATTGGACGGGGGTGAGCTCGTCGTCGGCGGCTTAAGTCACGCGCCGCGCGAGGGTCACGTCCTCACCTTCCGCGGGGACCAGTCCCACCGCGTCAAGGCCTTCTGCCTCGGGAAGGGCGACTGTTCGCTATCACACAAGCCGGACTCAAAGCGCATTTCCTTCGTGCTGGAGCAGTACCGCGTCGCGCCCGAAAAACTAAAGCGGACGCCGGCTTTTATAATTGCACCGACAGAGCTGGAGCAGTCGCTGTTGCCTTTACTGGCGTCGCTGCGGCCCCTGGGCCCGCGCCTCCAGGACGCGTACCTGTGGCTCCGGAGGCGGTGGCTGAGCGGTGGGCATATGTAAGTATTCCTATGTACAACACGCGCTACTTAAGCTTCACGCCGGCGCTCATGCCCCCGGACGGGTTGGCCGTCGGGCCCATGCCTTTTTTCCCGGGGTTCTTGGTCCCTCTTTTTTGCGCGCGCGTGGTGTCGTCGTCGTCGTCGTCCGGGGCGTCCCAAGGCCGTGCTAATGCGGGCTCGTCGACGTCCTTCTTCTTCTTCTTGGGCGTCGCCGGCGCCGACGCGCCGAAGCCGCCCGTGACCGCCGACTTTTTCTTGGCCGAAACGCGTGTGGCGCGCAGCGGCGATGGCGTCGGAGCGAGCAGTGCGGCCGCGGGCACCAATGCGACCAGGAATGCGAGGGTGCGTAGCTGCATCATGGCTGTCCTGTGGCAATGCACTTTCGCACGCTGTCGCACGAACGATACGTGTGGTCCGAGAGCTGCAGGCAGCGGCTGTAAAACTATTCCGATAGCCTGCAGCAGCGCTAGCAGCAGGTAGACTGCTGTGTCCTGCTTTTGCTTAGTCTGACGCTGGCAGAGCAAATTGTTAACAAATAGCCTAGCGCTGCAGATTTGTGTCGAAAAGACGCTGCCGCATCTGTGCATACCCATCAGTAGCTCGCAGAGACCATACAATAAAGCATCGCTGCGGCCGCTGTCATTAACCAGCACAATGTCTGCACCAATGAAGTGCGCCATCACGGGCGCGCTGTCCTACAGCGGCCGGTACCTGGCAGCCTCGCTGCTCAAAAAGGGCCACGACGTCGTCAACCTGTCGAGACGAGGCGTACCCATTGCGCAAGAGCCGCTGAGCGCGTCACAAGCGCGCACCCTCGGAACGCACCGCGTGCGGCTGGACTTTTCCAATGTCACGGCGATGGCGCGGAGCCTCGAGGGGTGCGACGTGCTGTTCTCGACGTACTGGGTGCGATTCGCGGACCGCTGCGGCGAGAACCCGCATGCCATCGCGGCGGCAAATTGCGCTAGGCTCTGGGAAGCGGCAAAACTCGCCGGCGTCCAGAAGATCGTGATGGCGTCTCATGCACGGACCTCACTCGATTCGCCGTTCCCCTACATCGCGGGCAAGGCCCAAGCCGAGGCGGCGCTGCGGGCCTCGGGTGTCAACTACGCCATCGTGCGGCCGTGCGGCATCTTCGGGGACACGGCGCAGGAGTCCATTTTGATGAACAACGCGGCGTGGGTCCTCCGGCGGTCGCCGCTTTTTCTATTAGCTGGCGACGGTTCGCATAAATTCCAGCCGGTGCACGTGCGGGATATGGCCGCGTTGCTGGAGGAGCTCGGGACGTCCCTTAATACGTCGGGGGAAGAAGTCGACGCGTGCGGGCCCGACGCCCCTTCATCGCTCGAACTGTTCACGAAGTTGCGCGACGCGTGCGGCGGGCTGGCCCGCGTCGCGCCCGCGGGCAACCTCCTCTCGACGTCGACGATTACCGCGCTGACGAAGCCCATCGACTGGCTCACGGGTGATACGTTGTTGGATGCCGACGATTTGGACCTGCTCACGTCGGGCCTCACCTGCGCGGACGTCGCGGACGACCCGCGCATTCAAGCTCGAAGGTCCCTCTTCGAGTGGATGGAGGCCCAGGGGCGCGACCTCGGCCGGAACTACGTGTCGTCTGTAGAACGGTACTACAGTAACTACTAAGTTGTATGTGTGTTCCTTCCGTGTAGACAAACGCGCCGGCAGGCGGTGTAGACAAACGCGCCGGCAGGCGGTGTAGACAAACGCGCGTTGGGTTTGCCCCATGCTCACTGCTTGGTTGGGAGTTGTTGTTACGGTGCTTGGTCGCACGTATTGTTGTTACGGTGCTAGGACTAGTGGGTGGGGGCCCGGGGGTGCTTGGTGTCGCGACATGTCGAGAGCCGCAAAACCCGTCATTTTTTACTTTTCCACCCCCACCCCCACCCCCATACCTGTGCGGACGCTCCAGGGTATCCACCGGCCGCGGGAAGCGTTCAGAACGGAAGCGAGGTGCTAGGACCGACCAGCGGATAAAAGCGCTTCGTCGAGGCAGCAAAGCGCCGGGCTTGCGGCCAAGCCAGCCTCGAGGCGCCGCACGCCTCGTCGAGCTCGAAGGGCTGCGCTCGACGCGCTCGAGCGGCAGCCGTTCGGAGCGACGGCGACACCCGCCGGGCTGCCCAGACCCCCAAGCGGCACGCCTCGTCGAGCTCGAAGGGCTGCGCTCGACGCGCTCGAGCGGCAGCCGTTCGGAGCGACGGCGACACCCGCC
>Ga0302122_10000686_pt1 | contig 21167 bp, 13 predicted proteins | sample CB21_SCM_MG_FD_203115 | JGI IMG/M metagenome (GOLD analysis project Ga0302122, IMG submission 203115) | Marine microbial communities from Western Arctic Ocean, Canada - CB21_SCM | ecosystem: Environmental > Aquatic > Marine > Oceanic | place: Canada: Western Arctic Ocean | collected 2017-09-28
ACCAGATGCCTTACGTCATTGTATCAGTGGCCGACTTGACCGAGTTAGAGGTAATGGCCGACTTGGAGGTCTAGAATTGGAACCTCGTGATTTGGCTAAAGTTCCTCACGTGCGTCTTTTAGGCTGCGGAACGGCTTACAATGCTGCAGAAATAGGTCAAATGCTAATTGAAAAGTTAGCTCGAATTCCCGCAGTTGCTCATATCTCAAGTGAATTCCGGCATAATGACCCAGTCATCAATCCAAATGCATTGCATTTTGCAGTTACACAATCAGGTGAAACTGCAGACACTTTGTCGGCTGTGAAAGAGATACAACTCAAAGGGGGAAGTGTCTTCGGCGTGGTCAATGTCGTTGGTTCATCCATCGCTCGAGAGTGTGGTAAAGGCGTTTATATCCACTCAGGCCCTGAACAAGCCGTTGCATCGACCAAAGCCTTCTCGAATATGGTTGCGGCATTGTCTATGTTTGCACTTCAAGTTGGACGTTCTCGTGCGACGAGTAAAGAACAAGGAAAAGGGCTAATTAGCGGTCTACAGCAAATCCCACACTTAATTGAAGAATATCTCGACAACCAAGGCCCGATTCTTGAAGCGGTTGAAATGATAAAAGATGCAAAATGTGTTCTTTTCCTAGGCCGTGGTATTTCTGCACCTGTCGCCAAAGAAGGGGCACTCAAACTTATGGAAATTGCATATATCCCTTGCTTGGCTTATCCTGCGGGAGAAATGAAACATGGACCAATTGCTCTGTTAGAAGAGGGTAGTCCGGTCATTTTTATTGCTCCTAACGATCATGTCAAAGTGAAGACTATTTCGGCAATACATGAATGTAAAGCACGAGGTGCACGTGTTATTTTGATTCATGAAGCCGGCGATGATATTGCTGATGAGGCGGATATTAGTATTCCAATTCCACCAGTTCATCCTTTGCTTTCACCGCTGTTGACTGTGATTCCGATGCAATTGATTGCCTATCATACGGCTTTAGCACTTGGTTGCAATGTCGACCGTCCTCGTAATCTTGCGAAATCAGTAACGGTCGAGTGAATCTCACAAGATTGAGAATCGTTGTTCCTCTTCTTTCCAACTGAACGGCTTGTATCCAAGTCGATGTTTGGTATGTCGCATCTTGACAACCCCCATCTTTCGAGAGACATCGTCACCTGAACGTTCCATGACCAAATGAATCACACCATCAGCAAGATAGTCTTCAACACCGTATTCACCGAATTGTTTGTTGTCCTCGCCTGTCATTTCACAGATGAAGAATGAGGTCAATCCAAGACGACGAACGGCTTCAAAGAGTCGGAAAATCTCATCACGTGGATTTTCCATCTTCGTAAGCGTAAAGAAAGCGCCGAGTGAATCGAAAACCAATAATTCAAAACCGATTGAATCACGGTATGAAGTGAGTTGTTTGATAAGTTGGCCCATCCAGTCGACACGACTACTCATGCCTTGTTCGTCAAGTTGAACACGTAAATCGGAGAGGTCAATAATTGCAATTCGGTTACTCACTCGCTTATCATCAATGTTCATCCCCATGTTTGACATGTGGGAGCGGAGTGAGTCTTTTCCTTGTTCGAGAGTGACATAGATTCCACTTGTTTCACCATAAAGCACTGCATTGTAAAGCATTGAAAATGTTAGGCTGGACTTCATTGCACCCGATGAACCAGCAACAATACAAATGTGACCTTCTGGAATTCCACCTTGCATATTTTCATCTAATCCTTCAATATGCGTTGGTATTCTTGCTACATCACTCATGCCGGCACCATGTGTGGGTACACCCTTTGATTCTTCAACCTCACCCTTCTTTTTGTTGCAATTTTTAACACATCAAAGCAAAAAAGACAAGGCGTTCATTCTACTGGAACCACATGAGGACGACGAATGAAAGTTTGGCTGGCATCACAATCATCTCGCCGAGCAGCAATGCTGCAACCACTTTTTCCGGATCTGAAATCTGAAGGGTTCACCGATGTTGATGAAACTCCAACCCCAGGTCGCTTTGACGCCCAAGTCTTGTCCATTTGCCAAAAAAAATCGGAAGCAGTCCCCGATGGCCATGGTTTTGACATCGTTATTGTCTGTGACACTTTACTAGCCGATCCAGATGACATGGATTCAACGCTCGGAAAACCGAATGACACGGTAGAGGCGGCCATGATGTTACATCGACTCTCAGGAAGGCGACATCAAGTTTGGTCGGCTACAGGAATTCTCCTCAACGGGCAATGGAAGTTTTTCGTTGAATATGCCATTGTCGAGTTCGATACACTTACTGATGAACAATTGGTGGAGTTGGTCTTGAGTGAATCCTGGAAAGGAAAAGCAGGCGGTTATGATTTGGCAGGGCCAATGGGTGAATACGCTCGACTTATCGATGGTCATGAATCGACGGTACTTGGAATCGCAGGAGAGGCAATGGAAGTTCTCCGCACATTTTCACTCGGTCATTAAGGAGAGTAACCCTAATTCATGGCGTCCAACATCGACGACAACATCGATACCCGGTAACAACAGAAGTTTATCTTCTGCATCCAATGCAAATATTCCAACACCCGCATCATTACTCATCCGTTGAAGCTCTCGGCGACAGACATTCTGATGCGTATCCATGTGTACCATTGGACGTAAATCGACAATGATTGAATCTCCTTGAAGTATTCGCTTTGCCATTTCACGAGTAGGAATTCTATTCATCTCATCGGGTGAGACATATCTTAAGGCCTTTCTAGGAGGGGGATTCTTAACTCTAACATGAGCGCCAAGGTCGTGAAAAGCCTCTCCTTCGGCGGTGAGTGGCCCAGACCAGTTTGGTGGTAACGACTTTGATTCGTTAGGGTGGAATCTTTTTTTCTCAAGTCTAATCGAATTATCTACGGGTGTTTTAATTTGTGATTCTTCGGAATCATTTGATTCTAACATCTGTTGCTGTGGTCGTTTTGAACCTGAAATATTCGACACAGGCCGTTCGACTTTCTTCGGGCGTTTATTCTCGTCACTTTGACCATCAGGGTCAGGTAAACCAAAAAAGTGCCATAAACTTGCCATTTCTTCACCGTTCACAAATCGAGATCATCAAGAATTCCTGACATATCTGTACTTGCAGAGGTGCTTGGGGTATTGGTAGTTGTCGGCTGAGTAGAAGCATGTAGGCCCATTTGCGCAGCAAGATATTGTTCACCGTAATGTTGCCATTGTTCCATCGTCCATCCATCAGGCAGTCCCGAAATTGGGATAGCGGGACCAGATTGAACAGCCACCGGTTGAACAGCAGGTTCAGAGAAGGCACTCAAGGCAGTCAAAGCATCGGATGCTGAAGCCGCAGGTTGAGCATATGGGTCGGCAGCAGCAGGTTGAGCATATGGGTCGGCAGCAGCAGGTTGAGCATATGGGTCGGCAGCAGCAGGTTGAGCATACGGGTCGGCATCAGCAGGTTGAGCATACGGGTCGGCAGCAGCAGGTTGAGCATACATGTCGCTTTGAGATTGAGCGGCAGGTGCTTCCATTGCATACTGAGGTTGAGCAGCAGCCAAAGGAGGATCAGTCGAAGGGATATTTACGAACGATGCGTATTTGTCATCTTCCCTTTTGTTTCTTCCTCGAGTGAGTAATAAGAATCCTGCGAGAATGACAACTATAGCAGCAAGCCCCCCAATGATTGTAGTTGGGACAGAACCAAGAGCGGCACTTACACTTTCTACGAATCCTTCAGCGGGTTTTTCAGCAACGGAAAGGGTAATGCTCGTACTCGAAAATTCGCCGTCGTCATCCGTGACAGTGAGTGTGAAGGTCCATTGTCCAGGTTCAAGATTTGTCAGCGTGTATTCTGCTCCACTGTAATCGACTTCACCGGTAAAGTCACCATCGAGGTTACTGTCAATGAGGTCACTGTCCCAGTCGTATTGCAATGTGAGTTTGTCCCCTGCAGTTTCCCGTGAGCCTAATCCCGAAAGGGTGATGTTATCGCCTTCCATCAATTCAAATACATTACTTGAATTGGTGATGGTTGCAGATGGTGCGAGGTTTTGAACACTAATGTTGACTGAGGTCATCGCTTGTGCTCCGTCATCATCGGTTACAGTGGCTGTAATTTGACGTATCCCTCTAGTTGTCCATGCAGTGGTGAGTTCCATGCCTTGCATTTCACAATCATTGACGAAGTTTCCATCACTATTACTGTCGACTAATACATTGAGATCCCAGCAAACTTCAAGGCTTTCAAGGTCAGATGCAGTATCGGAGACTTGAACGCTCAATGTGAGGTTATCGTCTTCAAAAATTGGAACAGTTGACCCAAGACCAGAAATGCTTGGAGCGACGTTCATGATGTTGACTTGAGCAGTTCGAATTTCAGAACGAGCGCCGTCGTTATCATAGGCAGACACTTGAATGGTATGCAATCCTGAGGTTGGCCAAGATACAGTTGCTGTAGAAGACGGTCCTTTGGTTGTCTCAGTCCAATTTGGGTCCATATCCGAAGGCGTCCATTCGATGTTTATGTCATCACGATCAGACAGTGTATCGCCACCTACAATTCGCAATAAGGCCACTTGGTCTTCATCTAAATCCCAAACACCCAATGAATCTGCGGTCAAATTTGTACCACCGTACCAGAGTTCTGGGTAAGCCAAGGTTGGTGCAATATTCAAAACATCCAAATTGCTTGTGACGGTTGTAGTTTCACCATCATCATCGGTTGCTATTACAATAATGTCAAGGAGTCCTTCACCCATTGGGATAAAGGTACACGTTGGTTGTGTAAAACCTTCTTGGCAGTTGAGGCCCGGCCAAGTAATACTCACTTTTTGTCCGGAGGGTGAGATGCTGTCGATGTCTCCACTGTCAGTAGCATCAAGAGTAATTTCAGATTCAACATCAATACTCTCGACCATACTGAGATTGAGATACGGCGCTCGATTGAGGACCGTGACATTCATTTCGATAATATCCTCATCTAGTTCTTCATCAAACACGATGACCTTGACTAGCCAATCCCCATCATCACTCCAATTCCATTGAGTTATACAATTAGGTGCCTCAAGAACTTCGATGAGTCCAGGTTTAGACTCAAGTTCAAATCGACAATCAACATCGCCACCATCTTCATCGAAACTCCCTGACGCGTTGAGGATAATATTCTCAAAGGTATATTTCCCTTCATCATAAGTGAAGATTCCAGTTGGAGCGCGCCCGATAAAAATATCGATACTTGCTGCATTATTGGTTCGATTTGCATCTTCAGTGACCAATTCATCAGGGTCGACTGTGAACGAAAGAGTCTGGTTGCCGATGGCTGCATCAGTAGGAACTGTCCAGTTGACGATTATGCGTTGTTCACTGTATGCTGGAATGGCAGGAACCGTTTCACGAATACTAACACCATCAGGAGTAATTACTTCAATTTCTGTTGCTGGTGAAGTCAATACTCCTCGGTTTTGAGCTGGGATGGATAATGAAAGAATATCATCGGGTAATGCAGCATATCCAATCGCTTGATTCAATGTCACCGTGTCAGTTCCTCGCGTTCGAGTTACAATTATGGAATCACTTTGAGCAACCAAATCAATTGCCACAACATTGAGGTCAATTACCACTGTTGTAGCACCGATAATTTCTGTTACAGGGTCCCAGACAATGACGCCGTTGCTCGAGTAATCATCGCTTGAAGGAGTATCGTCCATTCCATCGGTGATATTGAGCATATATTCGAGCATTCCTGAGCCATCGGTGGAAGGGCTGGCAATAAGGTCTGTCGATTCATATCGCACTTGCATGTTTTTATTGGCTTGCGGTTGGCTGCCAGGTGAAGTCTCATAGGTGACCGAAACGGTTTGCTCAGAGTCCGGCAGCGTTGCCAAAAATTGGAGATCAACATCGACGACAACATTCCGCTCACCGGGGCTGGAAGTGGCTTGAATACCCCATGAATCAGCCGGAGTATAGGATTTCAGCAACCAATCAATAGTAAATCCAGCAGCATTCGAGATCTGTATCCACGAATTGAAACGAACAGCAGGACAATACCAATTGAACCCCAATGAAACTCCTGTTTCGTTCCACTCATTGATTTTGTATGATTCGTCACAACCGGTGTAATCAATCGAATTACTACTGTCGCTCGGAACACCATTGGCGGTGATTTGCCAACTGTTGTTTTCAGGTCCTTGGGTGTCAAACTCTGAAGGGTCAAAATATTCCGAAGTACCACTGACTCCAGTTGCAGAATAAAACGGCATATACCATTGGTCACCGGTATGTAATGGGAAATCATTCCTTTCCTTAGGAGGTTCATACGATGTGTCAAAGGTTATGTCAGCAACGTCCTGTCGGACAAAATTGAAAGCATAGAACCGAACATCGAGCGTAAATTCAGAGTTGACCACTGCAAGGTCACGGACACGAATCAAATCTTCACCTTGGTATCCGATATCAAGACGGCCGGTGTAGCCTTCCAATGTTGCTCCACTGTTCCCAGAGGTAAAATCGCCATCGAGTTCGAGTTTGTAAACGAGTGTCTGAGTGCCATCGATGGTGATGAACAAGATATCGGTCACCGTGTATGTCGTATCCCCAGTCAGCGTATTGAGTGAAGCCGTTACATTCGCTTGAGCAATCAATTGAGCGACATCGAATTTAGTCTCATAGACCCATTCGTCACCGATTCTCCACGTTGGAACATCTTTGTCAGTATCCCAACCTTCTGCTGATTGAATTTCATATTCAGAAAGAGTGAGAGTGTGATGAGAAATCATGCCCGTCAATGGAGCAACCAACATTAAGAATATCAATCCTAAGACGACAGGTCGAAAGCGAATCATATAACTCCGAAAGCGTCCTCCTACTTGAATACTTGATTTATCCGTTTGAGAGGCAATTATTGGTGTGAAGATAGAGCATCAAGATATTGGTGACCATAATGGGTCCATTGCTCTTGAGTCCAACCCTCGGGCAATCCACCTTCTGGCAAGGGCAAGGCCTGAGATTCAGATATCTGTTCGACAGGAGTTGTGATTGAGTCAGTTCCCATTTCAGTTTCTGGTAAGCTTGGTTCTTCAGGCATGTTAGATGTGGTGACAAACATTTGGCCAGAAGGAGGCGCCTTGGGACGCCGCGATTGTGCTTCATTGACCAGTGCTTGTTCTTCGAATGCATGTTCAGACAAGTCTTCTCCTTCAAGTCCGCCTTGTTGCCAAGACTCATCTTCCGCATTGGTTTTCTTCCGACGTGTAAATGATGCGAGAATGAACAGGGTTGCCAACAATAATCCAATTTGCGCTAAAGGATTGGCTTCATCACCAACCAATGCCGCACTGACTTGCTCGATTGAAGTTCGTTCAGGTGGTGCAACCTCGACGGTCATCGTCGATTGGCCGGGTCGTTCAGGGTTTTCATCCCACGCCATCGCTTTTACACGAACAGTCCCAGCCTTTCTGAACATATGGGTCACGATTGAACCAACCAAGTCTGCATCGTTATCTTTGATTCCATCTCCGTTGCTATCGATATTGATATCCAAGTCCCATACGATGGTTAGTCCCTCCAAATCATTCAATGAATCAATGGTCTGTTCAGCATTGAGGACACAGTCTCGGTAAGCGATACAATCGATGTCATTCAAACGAACAATTGGTGGCATATTGAGTACTTCAACGACGAGGATTTCACTTGATTGTGCGCCGTCATCGTCTGTTACATGATAGATGATGGTATGAGACCCACTTCGGTTCCAAGCATATTCGAGAACATCTCCTGTGATGTCACAATCATCATCCGCTCCACCAAGGTCATCACTGTCTATTCCTGGGTCAATATCCCAACATTTAACCAAGGTATCTACATCACTTTGGGTGTCGGTAGAATTACCTTCAATCCTGATGCTTTGACCTTCAGCAATCGGTAAGAGTGAGACCAAGGGTTCGGTGACAGGAGGTACATTTCTGATGTTAATCCATCGTTCTTCGACAAGACTCGCTTCACCATCAGAATCGCTTACTTCCAAGCGAATTGTGTGAAGGCCAGCGGTGTCCCATTGCATTGAGAAAGTTGAAGTCCGTCCCGAGAAAGAGTACATGAGGGAAGGTTGTTGGCCATCAGGCCACCAAGTGTGAGTTAGGCTTTCTAAGTCATCTACTGAATCGAGAGCCAGGCCTTTAACCACAACACTTTCATCTTCATCTAATTGCCAGATCTGTTGCTCATCACTTTCGATAAATTGATTGTTTTTCTGTAAAGCAATAGATGCACTGTGAGGGGCAATATTAGTGAAACGAATTTCGAATATAGCGGCGGTTGTCTCTGAATCATCATCGGTAGCAATCGCGGTAAATGTATGCCAACCTTCTGTCGGCGCAGTCGTGGTACAAACGCGAGTATAGTAGCCTTCCTTGCACATTGCATCTGGCCAATGAACATCGACAACACCGGGCCAAACTTCTTCTGAATCTGAGTCATTAGCAAAGGCATAGAGGGTGATTGGATGTTCTACTTTCGCTTCACTACGAGCGCTTTTTATCTCGATTTGAGGGTGTCTATTTCCAATCGATACCATCATGGTCGCTTTCTGTTCATCACGTTCTTCGTCGATGACCGTTACTTCGACTGGATAATTACCATTATCGGTCCATGTCCAATTAACCAAGCATGACTGTGAGGGGACTTTTTGCCACGCCCAATTCAGTGAACCATCATCATACGGGATGTTGAAGAGGCAAGAAACATCACCACCATCAGAGTCAAAACTCCCATTCGCTACGAGTTGAATTCTTTCAAGGGTAAGCGCTGAAGCGTTGATGACTTGAGGTGTTGGAAGACGTCCAACGAACATCGATATTTCTGCATAGTCGTTACTTGCATTAGCATCTGCGGTATTGACTTGGTCTGGATCTGCATCCCACGAAACCGGGACTATGCCAATCGCTTGGTCGCTTGGAACGGTCCAAGTGAAATTCACCTTATGCGCTTCATAGGTGGCAAGAGAAGGGAGTGGGTGGGTTGACATTTGTCCATCAGGATGTGTGATTGACATGGTGGTTGGAATGCTTGAAGTGATTCCTCGGTTTTGAACAGATACTTCGACCAATAATTCATCACTAGGCAAAATATTCCAACCTGACAATGAATTCAGTTCCGTGACCACGCCACTCCGGTTACGCAAAACTTTGGCAAAATTATCGCTTGAAATCAAATCCAATCCGACTAAATATTCATCCAATGTCAAAGTAGTTGAACCAACAGCAGAACCCGCATTTCCGAATGCAGAAGAACTCGAAGGCTGGATTCTTGCAACAATTCCATGACTTGCCCAATCGAGTGCAGAACTGGAAGAGTCCCTTGCATCACCCATGTCGATTACAGCGTAGGCACTACCGTTGCTTGCTGTGGTCATCGTGACAACATTATTCATCGCTTCATGGCGAAGTTCCAATGGTATACCCACGGTTGTTGAAAAACAATTCGAAGAGGCATTTACCCATACAGCCATTGGAGTATTAAGTGCAGTGATATCGGATTCTAAATCGACGACAAGACATTCATCACGAGTACCAGGGTTGCTGTACTGGTCAACTCCCACAGAATCAAGAGGCATGTATCTTTTGAGACGGAAGTCGATGACTAATCCAATGTCATCTTCGGAATGGAGCCAAGCAAAGTTCCGCGCTTCGGGACAATACCATTGATAGCCACTTTGGTCACCGTCACTGTTGATGGATGTTAATTCATACGATGCATTACAACCACCGTAACCAATAGTTTCCCCGTAACTGTTGCGAGGCTTACCAATGCTGGTTACCTCCCATGTTGTGCTGTTAGTATTAGAAGATGGAACTGGAAAGGGGGTGATATATTCACTCGAACCCGACCAAGCAGCAGATGAGGTTGTGGTTGTAGTCCATTGTTCATTAGCTCGCAGAGGGAAGTCATAGATTTCTTTCACGGGACTGTAGGTATTTGAAATGGTAATGTCACCGAGTACCTGTGCAAGGCTCGAAAGGCCAAAAGGGACGAACCGAATATACAAATCCAAGTCGCTGCGCATCGCCGACAAATCACTGACGCGGAAGTATTCCGTTTGTTCAAAAGTAATGTAGACATTGCCACTGTAACCATCAAGTGAAACTCCTGATTTGTCGAAATTTGCTGATGTACGCAATGTATAGGCAAGAACTGACATGTTGTCGACGGTGCGTTCGGTAATGGCCATTACTTCAGCAGTCGTATCACCATAGATTTCACCAACTGTTGCTTGAACGCCAGAATCGGTAACTAACTTCGTCGGGTCAAATGTCCCGGAATAAACCCATTTATCGCCAATTCTCCAAGTTGGGACATCACTGACACCGGGGTCTTCCGAAGCAAAATGAATTGGTGCAACATCATCCAAAGTTGGGCTAAAAAGCATCGGTTGTACCGAAGCCAAACACAATAACAGAACGAGCATCAAAGGAGATGCAAGTCGAATCGAGCCTTTGCCCATGGTTGGCCACGTTCGCAATAGAACATCAAGACTTCTCTTGAAGAATACGACGAAATCAAAGAAGGTCGGCTAATTCGTCCTTGATGATTTCAACAGCTTCCAGAATTTCGTCTTTATGACGGGCACCAGTGATGACCATCTTTCCGCTTCCGAAAATCAAACAAACAACCTTTGGATAGTCAAGTCGATAAATCAAACCTGGGAATTGTTCTGGTTCGTATTCAACTTTGTCGAAAGGCAAGTGGAATGTTAAATTATTCAGGTTGAGTTTCCGAGGGACACCGGCTTGTGGTTCGTTGGTGAACTTATCTTTTCCATCGTAATCTTCAGGATAGTGAAGAGCGTAGGTAGCGACCATGTTTTGAACTTCAATTTCAACTTGGTCAAGGTCCCAAGTTTCGATTCCAGCAGCACGAAGGTCATCGATCATTCGCTCAATACCAACCTTGATATTATCTTCATTCTTTCCACCAGTGCACACTGCACGGCCAGAACGGAACATGAGAATAGCAAGTTTAGGGTCTACGACACGATAAACAACACCTGGGAATTGTTCAGGTTCGTATTCACAATTAAGTTGGATTGCAATATCCGGTAAATCAAGTTCTTCTGCGACGCGAGTACTCGCAACGACGTTCACTACAGTTAGACGTTCTTCATCAGTTGTCATAGTGGGGCCATATATAACGACTATATAAAAAGAAGGCAGGAACCGTAGCACTTATATTCGCTAAAAAGAGAGTACTGCGGCTATACGTTTGGTTTTGTATCCCATAATGGCAAATTTTCGGTTTCATCAATGGATAAGCCGCCGTTACCAAATTTGGAAATGAGTGTTCTTCCACCCGCCAATTCAATGGCCTCACTGGTCTGTTTTGGGTCAGTTGTCAAGGCGACCATACAACCACCTCCGCCCGCACCCGTGAGTTTCGCGCCCAATGATGTTGGAGCAGCAGCGCGAATCAAATTTTCCAATTCTGGGCAAGATACACCGAGACTTTGTAACATAATTTGATTTTCTGTCATTGCTCTTCCGACTGCGGCGTAATCTCCTTCTCTCAAGGATTGAATGCCGCGTCTAGCGATCAAGCCAATCGTTTCAATCACTTTCATTCGCTCCGGATGTGCCTCAATCGTAGCAGCTACTTTCGCAACTTGCTGAGCCGTTGGCGCATGAACTCCCGTATTGCCGATGACCAAGAATATCTCTTCGGTAGGTTTTGGCAAGTCGATTGAATGTAAATGCCAGATTCGCTCACCATCTGGCATTTTGAGTCGGCGAGTATAGAGATATTCTTCATTCGATTCTAGTGTATCTGAAAGAAGAATAATACCTCCATGCGCGCAAGTTGATGCATCCATTGGAGATGCTCTACCGCCTTGAGCAACCGCTTCGACAGCATGAGCGAGTAAGGCGCATTCATCTAGATCAACCACGCTTTCATCGCTGACATAATGCATGGAATTTCCAGCCTCTCCCTTTCGATAAGCATTGAGTTCTTGGTCCTCGATAGAATACAAATTTACATTGTCAAATTGACTTGAATAACCTTCAGCCCATGACTCGGAATTCTGTGGCTGATTCAAGGTGTTGTACCATCGCCCACGTGCTGTTCTCAACGCAGCACTTGCAGCAACAGAAAGTGCAGCCGAAGACCCTAACCCAGATGCAGGTGGAATGTCTCCACTTATCCGAATGATAAGGTTGGGCGCGCCTTGCTGTGGTTGCCATAATCGATTTCGTAGGGCTTGAACATGCGGATGTCGCTTTGGGTCAAATTGCATTCCATCAATTTTCCAAGATTCACTGCTTGAACCCAAGGTCTCAATGGATACCGAAATACGCTGCTCGATAGCAACTGCTACTGCAGGTTGTCCATAGACAACAGCATGCTCACCAAAGAGAATGCATTTCCCGGGTGCGCTCGCTGTAACTCGGCCCATACAATCCCCCTCGTCTTCACGAACACCTTTCGCTTCATATCCCTTGTTCTCAGTCGTTGGTCTTTGAGAGTGAATTGTCGGTGCATTGAAGGTTTGAACCTGTCTGCCATTGGCTACGGGAATCTTCCCGTTGAGATGATTTGAGATGGAACACCCATTGACAATGACATACGGCCCCGTTTCTGGATGGCTCATACTCCTTCTTCTTGGAGGCATTTCAGGCTCCTTTTTCATCTACCAAGTAGTCAAGGCATCACGATTGGTTCTCAAGGGTTCTTCTGACAACCGTTTCGATAACTGGGGGGCTAGATTCAAAGAAGTTCTCACCGGTTGGCTCGGGCAGAAAAAAGTCCTCAAAGACCGGGTAGCAGGTGGCATTCACGTCCTCATGTTCTGGGGTTTCTTGATGCTTTCAACAGATATGTTCGACTTGGCTACAGCGAATTGGTTTTCACATAATATTCTGCCAAACATTGTTCGAGGCCCTTGGAATCTCGTCGTAGAAACAGGTTATACAATTGCACTCATCGGCTGTATCGCAGCTTTAATCCGTCGTCTTATCTTCACGCCTGAAAAACTCAAGGGTAAATCTCAACTCGAAGGCAATTTTATCCTTGTGCTCATTATGACTATCACCGTTACAGCGTTCTTTGTTGAAGCAGGTGAATCCACAGTATCATCAACCTGGGAACCAATTGGTTCATGGGTGGCTTCGAGTCTTGTTCCAAGCACAACATTGGTAGTTGGCGCATATTGGATGCACATGCTTGCCATTTCCACATTCTTGTTTTTAATTCCACTATCAAAGCACATGCATTTGGTGATGGCTTTCCCGAATGTCTTCTTCCACGATATGCGCCCAATGGGTGTCATGGAACCACTTGCTCGAGGCGAGAATGGAATGGCAGTACCTCTTGATGACCTTGACATCGAATCGTTTGGAACAGTGAACTATACCGATTTGACTTGGCGAAACCTCATTGATGGCTGGGCTTGCACTTCATGTGCACGTTGTCAAGATGTTTGCCCTGCTTATGCATCGGGGAAGCCTCTAAACCCAATGCAAATCATTCACGATGTTCGTAATTATGCCAATGATAACGCAAGTACTTTGCTTGCTGGAGAAACTCCTGAACAAGACATTATCGCTCGCTTCGGTGAAGAAGCAATCTGGGCGTGTACAACCTGCAATGCTTGTGTTGAAGCATGTCCGATTTACATTGACCATGTTCCAAAATTAACCGACGCTCGCCGTCACTTGATGATGGAGCGTATGGAATTTGATGAATCAGTTGAAGATACGGTCATGCCGCTCATGGCAATGATTGAGAACCTTGAATCGGATTCAAATCCGTACGGGTTACCATCTCACGAACGTGGCGATTGGGCTGAAGGTCTTGATGTCAAAGTCGCAGAACCTGCAGAATACATTTACTTCGCAGGCTGTGCAGCCTCTTTCGACGAACGAAATAAGAAAGTGGCCCGTGATACAATCAGTATCATGAAAGAGGCTGGTCTTGATGTAGGAATTCTCGGAATGCAAGAAGGTTGTAGCGGTGATGCTGCTCGTCGTGCAGGAAACGAGTATCTCTTCCAGATGCTTGCTGAAACTAATTTATCAACGTTTGAAGATATTGGCGTTAAGAAGATCGTAGCCTCTTGCCCTCACTGTTTCCATACCCTTGGAAAAGAGTACAAAGATTACGGTGGAGAAGATATCGAAGTTATGCACCATTCACAATTGATTAGTCACTTACAGCAAGAAGGAAAGTTACCTGAACCAAAGCATGACGGTTCGGTAACCTACCACGACCCATGTTACCTTGGCCGAATCGGTGGCGAAGTCGAAGCACCTCGTGACGTAATTGGCGGTGTCGATGTCGAAGTTGGTCGTCATGGAAAGGAATCGTTCTGTTGTGGTGCTGGTGGAGCGCAAATGTGGATGGAAGAACATGTGGATGACGGCAATGACCGTGTCAATGTCATCCGTTCAAAGGAACTGGCGGAAACCGGTGCTGATACCGTTGCAGTTGGTTGTCCATTCTGCTCAACTATGGTGACCGATGGTTTGACTGCGATAGGTTCGGATATGGAAGTCAAAGACATCGCAGAAATTGTTTGGGAACAAATCAAAGCCAACGATGCTGCAATAGAAGCCAAAAAGACTGAAGTTGAACCAGTAGATGCCTGAACAATAGATGAGTTGGCATAGTGGCTAAACTTGAATCTACGATTTCAAATCAAGTTCGAAGGCGACAAGTGTAACTATCAAGCCGAGAAACAGAATATATTCTGCCGGTGCTGCATAATTTATCGCCGATTGAATTGTATCAAGCAGATTCACCGAGGCTCCTGTTATGCTCAATTCGTCTCGGTGTAAACCAATAAAAATCATCAGAACAACATTCATCGTAATCAAACCAAAAGCGGCCATTGCTAAGCCAATACGGCGAAGTTGTTTGCCCAAAGGTTTCGCCGCTTCAAAAAGTAGGTGTGTTGAAGTACCCCAAATGAGGCCTCCAGAAAAAATCACAATTGCGAAGATACAATGCAATAAAAGGGCATCATACATATTGACAAAAGCCAACACAGTCAACCCAATACCAGTCGTTAATCCTGAAAAAAAGGAGATGCGAGTTAGTTTTGATTTCTCAGCGGATTGGAAGAGATGTTGAAAGCGGTACGAGATAATGCACATAATCATACCGCTGATGGCAAACCCGGTGGTGAAAATCCATCGTTGGAGCCCAGGATAATCTGCTTCAGAAATGAAAAATGGTATGGCGCGAGCATTCCCACTCAAGGCATGAGCCAACATAGAAAATACAACGGTGAGTAACGGTAAGAGCCAACCAATTCTAGTCAGAATATGGTCGGGTATCTCGATACCTGCAACTTCAATACCTTTTTCTCCCTCAAAATTCATTTCAAAAGGCCTCCACAGTGTCTTGGATGCAGACTTCAAACGATTCCCATTCAATGCCTAATACATCAGTTGCCTTATCCGATGACAAGTTTGAATCTCCTTGGAAGTACTCTTTCACGGCTTTTCTTGTCATACGACGTTCAGCTCCAAAAAGCCCCATGAACCAATCTTGGAATACAGCAATGAACATCAATGAACGAGGAATCGCACGGCGAGGTGATTTTGTTTCAGGGTATAGTTCGCGTATTGTTCGACACACATCAGCAATCGTTTTATTTTTGTGAGGTGCAACAATAAATCGTCCTTTCGCTTCTTCGACTTCGTATGCTCGGCGATGAGCACGCGCTACATCTCGAACATGTACGAGAGGGATTGGAATCTTTGGAGCTAATGGGAATTTACCTTTCATGGCATCGGGGAAATAATCAACGCTGGGTGTTGGTTTGACAAAGCCACCACCGAGGACTGCACCTGGATTAATGACGCGTAAATCGAGGTTATGCTTTTCCGCTAATTCCCAAGCGAGTCTTTCAGATTCGGTCTTAGCCACAGTGTAGGGTGATGAGCGCAGAGTTTGCCAATCCTCTTCGGTTTTTTCACGGCCTTTGGGGAGTGACCCGACTGCTGCGACACTTGAGGTGTAAATCACTCGTGGAATCTTTGCTTCTTTGGCCGCAGTAAGCAAATGCGTCGTACCTTTATTGGCAGTATCGATGATGATTTGAGCATTTTTGGAATTTGAATAGACTGTTGCCGTATGAAATAAAGCATCACACCCGGCGATTTTTTCAGTCCATCCATCAGCATCTAAGACATCTCCTTCAATCAATTTAAGTCGATGTTCGCAACCTAAATCAATCGCATGCTGCCGAACATGATCAACCTTGTCAGGGTCCGAAAGACTTCGAACAGAGCCAATGACTTTGTAGCCATGTTCAAGCAGGTCTCGAACGATATGATTGCCGATATGCCCGTTGACACCGGTGACAAAAATAGTCTTTGAACCCCCTTCATCGCCTTCTTCCATGCCATGCCCACATGGTAATGTGTCTTAACATTCAAGTGAGGCCGTTCACACCACTGGTTGAATCCCATGCCCATTCGACTGCACGACACCCGAAGGAGAGACAAAGTCGAATTTACGACTATGGAACCTGGAAAAGTGTCGATGTATGTCTGTGGTGTGACTGTTTACGACCGTTGTCATTTGGGCCACGCCCGTTGTTACCTCGCTTTTGATTTGATACACCGTTGGCTTGAAGTGTCAGGTTTCGATGTTCACTACGTTCAAAACTTTACCGACATTGATGACAAAATCATTCACCGAGCAAACGAGTTGGGTGGAGACTGGAAAACTCTTGTTGATGATAACATTGCAACGTATTACGAAGACATGGATGCGCTCAATATCCTTCGAGCGGATGATTATCCACGATGTACCGATTACGTTGATGACATGATCCGAATCACGCAGGACCTTATCGACAAAGGTCACGCCTACCAAACCGATGAAGGTGTCTATTTCCATATTGATTCTGCACCTGAGAAATACGGTGCACTCACCGGTCAAAACATCGAAGCAGTTCGTTCAGGAGCAGGAGGGCGCGTTGGTGCCACAGGTTCAGCAAAAAAAGACCACAAGGATTTCGCACTTTGGAAAGCAGCCAAACCAGGTGAACCTACTTGGGATTCTCCTTGGGGGCCAGGCCGGCCGGGTTGGCACATAGAATGTACCGCCATGTCGATGGATTACTTCGGTGCCCAATTCGATATACACGGCGGAGGCCATGACTTGCGATTCCCTCACCATGAAGCAGAAATCTTCCAAGGCGAATGCCATACTGGATGCAGCCCAGTAGTCCACCATTGGTTACACAACGGCTTTGTCAACATCGATGGCGAGAAAATGAGCAAATCACTTGGAAACTTTTGGACGATTCGAGATATTCTTGAAAAGGTCGATGCAATGGTTCTCCGTTTCTCGTTAATCAATGCTCATTATCGTTCACCAATTGACATGAATGAAACTATTCTCAAAGATGCTGAACGGAACTACAACCGTTTGCTTGAAAACTATGTTCGGGCTTTGAAAATCTCGATGGTTGAGATTTCACCGGTTGATTTACCCAAAGCCGACATCACCAGCCAACAACCTCTTTCCCGTACTTTGGGGATGCTTGAGAAAATGGCTGAAGGATTTGCTCGAGCAATGGATGATGATTTCAACAGTCGTGAAGCAATCGCTAAGGTCTTGGGCGCAGTTCGAGAAATCGGAAAAACTCTTGACAGTGATTTGGACCAAGCCGATAGCCATGCATTTGCACGCTATGCTGTCGAATGGCTTGAAGAAACTGCTGGAGCAGTTCTCGGTGTTCTTCCTTCACGTGAAATGGCACTTGCAGAACCAGAAGAAGACCCACGGCGTGCTGAAGTTGCTGATGAAGTGGAATTGCTCTTAGTGGCTCGAAGTGAGGCTCGTACGACCAAAGATTGGCCGAAAGCCGATGAAATACGTGACCAACTCAAAGCGATGGGGGTTGTTGTAACAGATACGCCCGATGGACCTGCATGGTCCCTCGAATGAATCACTCTTCTTCATCTGAAGTTTGTGGACTCATTTTCATTGGAGGTGGAGCAGGAATAAATCCAGATGCGCCTCCACCAAGTTTAGTCGCTCCATCTAATGCGTCATCATCCCACATCTTTTCCGACCATGTAACTTCTTGATTCAAATTGAGTTCATCACCTTTGCTTTTCGATGCGAATAATAATCCCGCAGCCAACGCGATAATGACTCCAATGAGTAGGTATGTTGCGCTGTTTTTCGTGCTGTCTGAAGCGCTTGAATCTGCATCGGTTGTTCCTTGGTCTTGCTTGACACATGCTGCAGAAGTATCGCCTGCTGGACATTCAACATCAGTATCGTTTGTTGTATCTGTGCCGGTCGTATCATCTGTGCCGGTCGTATCATCTGTGCCGGTCGTATCATCTGTACCATCAGTATTGTCTGTGTCGCCGGAGTTTCCAGACGTTCCATCATCAATGCCTAAGTCAACGTTTACGCCATTACGGTCACCATCAGCATCCATAGGGATGTCGTAGTATGCATAGAGTTTGGAAAGATCGATGTGCGTATTTGCCCATGAAGAGCGGTTGATGACATCGAAATAGCGTTCATCACCAGTGGTGAAAATTGGGTCGACCGTTATGTTTCTGAGTTGTGAGACTCCCGTGTTTGCAGAATTCTTGCCGTCGAATTCAGAATCAAGATAGGCTTGGACTTGAGCATCAGTCTCCCATGCAACATTGTCCGGTGCAGACCAGTGTTCACGGATGTCGGCGACATCGTTTCGCATAGCCATAGCCATACCAGCTTCAATCTCGACCCAAGTTTGTGAGCCATCGACCTCTGACATTGAGGTGATATCGACGGCTTTCGAGACGCCGCCACCGATGATTGGTTCCCAATCGTCTTGGTTGATAGCGGTCATGATATCGACATCCCCGAACACGGCCTTTCCGTGAACGACAGTGAGTCGAACATCAGCATCAATGGCTTCAATGAGATTTCGGTACGGGTCGTCATGGAACGTGTCCATGACCACAAGGTCAGCATACATTCCTGCCTTGAGTTGCCCTACAAAGGAACCCCAATTCGCTGCTTTTGCAGGATTACTGGTCACCATTGCAGCCAGTTCATAATCGGTGAAGTATGAATCCATGACCTCTTGGTTCCAGAGGTCAGCCACTTTGAGTTCATGCAGGTTGTTCTTCGAACCGCTTGGGCCCCAATCTGGTGCAAGAGAAATAGTCAGGCCTGCAGCATCTGCAGCCCGTACATCGGTAGTGTTTCCGTAGAGAAGGAGATTGGAGATTGGTGACCACACCAATTCAGCACCAACCGTCGCCATCTTGTCGAACTGTGAACGGTCAAGAGCAGTTCCATGGATGACTACAGTTTCGTCCATGATGAGTCCCTTGTCCCACAGCGCATCAAACTCGTCCTTGCTGTGTTCGTCAACGCCTTCAGCCAGGTGAACGAACCAAGCGTTCAGTGTATTTGATTGATTTTTAGAAATCAAATGGCTACCTGAATAGTCATCATCTTCAGCACCACAAACTGCACAGGTCTCGATGCCGTCTTGTCCGAAATTGTACAATTCGACGTTACGGGATAAAATGCCGTCCCATGCATCAGTGCCGGTGGTAGGTGAGCCTTGTATTGCAGTCACGCCACCAGCAACGGCTTGAACTTCAGCATATTTCATCTGTTCACTCGCCATTCCCCAGCGGTTGTTTTGTTGAATGTTGTTTTTCATCCAAGTGATGCTTGGACCATAATCGTGGTTGCTACCCCATTGTCCACGATTAGTGTATCCACCTTCATCAGAGCGTTGAGATTCGCTCAAATGGACATTGAAATCCCACAATGGAATGTGATTGTAGTGGACGTGATTGTGCAAGTCAATCAGACCGGGATAGATGGTACCGTTCGTTTCGATGACCACTGCATTGGTTAAATCGGCATGGTTTGGTACAGAGGAGCTCGACGACCAGACTGCGTCAATCATACCGTCTCGGACGAGAACATTACCTTGGTTCATGACGCTGTTTTCGTTTTCCATAGTCACGACTCGACCTTTGAGAATAAATGCATCAGAACCTGCTTCTGCGACTTTGAAACATTTCACGATGTTGAGGGCAACACTTGAATCCGGATCGTTTGGGCCCCAACCTGGTGATGGGTCTACTTCAACAGCATTACCAGATGAGTCGATCACGATAGAATTACCGTAAAACCCGAACTCTTTAGGAATAGTCATTGAGCTTGAGATGGTATTTGAAGTGTCGGTAACGGTGACTGTTTCCATTTCAAAATAATTCAATACAATGTCTGAATCAGCGCTGAAGACAACGATTCTTTCGTCCGGCTCCATCATCGTATTCCAAGCAAGCTGGCAAGGTGGACTACCGGAGGTGGAACTGAGAACCCAATCAGAAACATTGACTGGTGTTGAACCAGTGTTCCACAATTCGATGAATTGGTCGGAGTACTTACCATAATCACCGTCGTTGTTCCAATCGACTGCATTGTAGATGTTCGTATTGGTTGCATTCGATTTCAACTGATTTGGGCTTCGGAACAGTTCGGATACTACGATTGTTGAATCACGGGCACTCACTTCAGAACTTTCAGTTAATTCATACGGTGCTGGAGTGGATGGCACAAAGGGGGCGAGGAAAAGAATGAGAACAAGGAAGGTAGTCAATCGGGTGAGGCGCATAATGTGGCCTTTGGCGGTGAGCACATGAACTCGTCGCTTTGACACCCTCAAACGAACAGGTTGAAGTATTGCCGATTTTGAAACGATTTCATGGCCTCCATAGAGATACATGAACCCGAATTTTCAGACATCATCGATAACAATTCCATCGTCCTCCTTGACTTTTGGGCAGAATGGTGTGGCCCATGCAAAGCCTATGGGCCAGTTTATGAGCGAGTTTCAGAAGAATTCCCGGATGTAGTTTTTGGAAAAATTGATACAGAAGCGGAACCAATGCTTGCAAAATCTTTCAACGTTCGTTCGATTCCAACGACCGTTGCATTCAAAGATGGTATTGGCGTTTTCATGCAACCAGGCGCACTTCCTGAAGAAGCGCTTCGAGATCTGGTTGCGAAACTTGCTGATTTGGATATGGATGAAGTTCGAGCAGAAATGGAAACTCAAAAAGCAGCACAGGAAGATAATGAATGAGATTCAGCGGCTGACCAAACAGCCGGTGTGTTCAAAAAACACCTGCGTCCCCCT
>Ga0302122_10000690_pt1 | contig 21124 bp, 14 predicted proteins | sample CB21_SCM_MG_FD_203115 | JGI IMG/M metagenome (GOLD analysis project Ga0302122, IMG submission 203115) | Marine microbial communities from Western Arctic Ocean, Canada - CB21_SCM | ecosystem: Environmental > Aquatic > Marine > Oceanic | place: Canada: Western Arctic Ocean | collected 2017-09-28
CAAGGAGGTGAACTCAAAAAAATGGTAGGCCCGGCGCGAAGAAGACAAGCGATCGGGCACATTCTGGGCTTAGGAATGTGCTCCGCGCGACGGGCTTGCCGATGGTTCGGGCTGAGCCGCAGCGCTCTGTACCGTCCACTGAAGTCCAATGGCGAGCTCGAGGAGCTGTTGCTTAGGCGGATACTCGAACTTTCCCTGGAGCACCCAACCTACGGATACCGTTTCGTTACGGCGATGCTTCGCAGGGAAGGCTGGAAGATAAGCTTCAAGAAGGTCCAGCGCCTTCGCCGCAAAGAAGGGTTGGCGGCCATGGCGAACACGGCGAAGAAGACGCGTCGCGGATCGTCCACCGCAACCCCGGTCGAGGCCGAAGCCGTCAACGACGTTTGGTGCTGGGACTTCATCCACGACGTAACCGAGGACGGTCGCTCGATACGCATTCTGAGCATCGTGGACGAGTACAGTCGCTTTTGCGTCGAGCTGAAGGCTTCCCGCTCATTGAAGGCGGAGGATGTCGTGAAGCTGCTGAAGAAGGCGATCCGCAAGTACGGAGCGCCGAAGCGGATCCGCAGCGACAACGGACCGGAGTTCGTGGCGAAGGCGATAGGAACTTGGCTGAAGAAAGCCGATATATCGAGCGTGTACATACAGCCGGGAAGCCCTTGGGAGAACCCCTATGTGGAAAGCTTCCATAGCCGCTTCCGCAACGATTGCTTGAATCGGGAGTGGTTTCTGAATCTGCTCGATGCCAAGAGCTGCATTGAAATCTTCCGCGAGGAATACAATACGATACGTCCTCACAGCAGCCTTTCGTATAGATCCCCAATTGAAATATACGACTCCGAAGGCTTCGCCTCGGTCCAGGCTTCGCCTGACCCTCACCGAAGCCTTGCAATAACCAACCATCCACTACCAATGTTAACCTAAGAGGCTAAGACTAACATTTTGACTGGTCCACCTAGAGGGGGCTTCCCAGAGATGTCTGACAAATATCAATTGCTTCGTTTTTCTAGATGATTTCTCAGTGATTCGCAAATTATTATCATTTACAATCTCGTTACAGCCTACTTTGCTACGGGCCGAAATGTCAGACGAGACAACTACGAAGAGGGAAGTTGCGGGGGCGCCCGTTCCTGGGAGTGAGGAATTGCTCAGAGATACGCTGAAACGATGCTCTGCTGAAACTCTTGAAGCTGCTTTGGCTTATCGTAAAACCGGCGATGTATCGTTGGTTTCAGTGGTGGTTTTAGGGATCGTTGCGCGTTTTTTGGATCCTGATGTAGCGGATAAGCTACGTTCTGGCGGTGATTCGATCGAATTCATGACGGATTTAGGTATGGATTCATTGACGATGATCGAAGCGATTATGATGGTCGAAGAGTCTTTAGGAGTTTCCATCAAGAACGATGAACTCTTGAACCTTCGGTCAGTTGGCGATCTCAAAAGTTTCATCAATGAGAAATTGACGGGAGTGGCATCAGAGGAACCGAAGACGTTTTACTCGGTGGATCAAATTGCGTCGATTATGCCTCAGCAAAGTCCGTTTCTTTTTCTGAGCCAAGCGATTGTGAGCGAACATGGCGCGAACGGAAGCTATCTAATCACTGGGCAAGAAGCATTTCTAGAGGGTCACTTTAAAGGGAACCCAGTGTTTCCTGCTTCACTGATGTTGGAAGCGTTGGGACAATTGGCAGTTTTTAAGCTGATCAAGAATCCACCTAAAGAGGTGGAGTCTAATATTGATAGCTCTGAAATCTATTTCACAGGAGTCGATAGCGTTCGCTGTCACCGAATTTGCAAACCTGGAGATACGCTTGAGATGAAAGTTCAGGTAAAGCGTGTACGGGATCCTCTGGCTGTCTTTTCTGGACAAATTACCGTGAATGGAGAAAAGGCGGTTGTTGCTGAGGAAATCACTTTGGCTTTTAAGACGGAAGATGCGAGCGCATCGTCCGAAGAGTCGGCAAACGGTCTGAATGGCGGAACTCATTCGAGTAACGGTTCCCATTAATCCGGTCGGTTTTAGATAGCTTGGGATGGGCGGACTTCGCGTTTATTTACGTTTAGGCGCTTTGTAGTCTTAGACGTATTCCGGTCTAAAAGTCTGGACTTCAAGCGGTCTTGGTTCTGTTTTTGGAAGTAAGTCTAAGAGTTGGAATCGGATTGCGGAGTATGGAACGAAAACGAGTTTTTATAACGGGAGTTGGAGTCATTAGCGGAATCGGCAATGACGTTAGCAGCGTTTCCGAAAGTCTGTGTAAATTGAAGCATGGCTTTAGCGCGTATTCTCCTTTTTTGGACGATCCGCTTGCTCCGGTAACATTGGTTTCGGCTCCCAAGGATTTCCAGGTCGATTCGGAGGATTTTGAAGATTGGATCTACCCTGAGAAATATCGAGTTCGTCGCGAAGTTCTGAGGGGATTTGCTCCTCATGGACTGTACGTTTATTGCGCGATGAAACAGGCAATCGAAGACGCCGGGCTTGAAGAGGGGGATGTCTCGAACGAAGAAACGGGAATTTACACCGCGTCGAGCGGGTCGACTCGACTTTTGTATCACAACATGTCTCGCATGCGCGAAGTGGGCCCGATGCGATGTTCGCCTACGGGGATTGTTTCGGCGATCTCGGGTACTTTGAGTTTCAATCTGGTCGCCAGTTTTCGAATTCAAGGCAACTCTTGCGGATTCTCGTCGGCGTGCGCTTCTTCTGGTCACGCATTGGGCTTCGCCTACGACGACATAGCAATGGGCCGTCAGAACCGAATGTTCATTGCGGCGGGCGAAGATGTGAATTACGAGAGCGTGGTCCCATTTACTGGCATGCGTGCCTTGTCGCTTGAGACGGATCCAATACGCGCATCTTGTCCTTTCGATGCTAAGCGAAATGGTTTTGTTTGCGCGGGTGGCGGTGCGGTTCTTGTATTGGAGAGTGAAGAAGAGGTGTTGCGTAGAGGGTCCACTCCCTATGCGGAATTACTTGGTTGGGGCCAGGCGAGCGACGGGCACAATGTTGCGATCTCTCATCCGGAAGGTCATGGATTGATTCGCGCCATCGACAAGGCCTGCAAATCAACTGGGATCAATGCAGGCGAAATCGACTACATCAACGCTCATGCCACGTCGACTTTGATTGGCGATGCGAGCGAAGGAAAGGCTCTCGAAGTTGTATTCAATTCAAATGGCCATCGCCCGAAGATAAGCAGCACGAAGGCGATTACAGGTCATGGTTTGAGCTTGGCGAGCGCACTGGAGGCGAGCATAGTCAGTATCGCTATGAAAGAAGGTTTTACGCCAGGATCGGCTCATATCCAAAATTTGGATCCGCAATTCGAAGCGTTTAATATCATTCGCGAAACTGAATCGGAGCCGCCTCAAATTGCGTTGAGCAATAGTAGCGGCTTTGGCGGCGCGAATGTATCGCTACTCTTTAAGAAAGTTTGAGTCGCTCTTTGAGCAAGGTGCAGCGTTGTTTCGAATCGCTGTTTTTCGCAGCCATCGCGTAAGCGGCAGGATCGCCGACGATCACGACCTTCTTTTTGCCTCGCGTTATTGCTGTATAGATCAGATTGCGCTGAAGCATCATGAAATGAGCTTTGAGGATGGGAATGATTACCACGGGATATTCGCTCCCTTGAGACTTGTGGATGCTAATTGCGTAGGCGAGCGTCAGATCGAGGAGATCCGCTTTTTCGAAGGAAACCGATAACCCGTCGAAATCCACTTCAACCGTACCATGCGTGCCGTCAATCGATTCGATAATACCGATATCGCCGTTGAATACGTTTTTGTCGTAGTTATTGCGGGTTTGAATAACTTTGTCGCCTGGCTTGAATTTTAAATAGCCAAAAGGCAATGCTTCCGATGATCGGTTCAAATTCTCCTGAAGGATTTCGTTCAAATTACCAACGCCTGCGCCGCCTTTGTGCATTGGAGCTAGGGCTTGAGCATCGTTGACCGGATCGAGCTTCAGGGTTTCGCCTACGAATATCCTAAATACGTCGAGCGTCTTTGCAGCGCATTCTTCCTGATCGGCTGCAGCTACGAATTGGAAATCTTTGTTCCTCACCAGTTCTCGAGCGTCGCTTACCGGAGTCGGAAGTGAGATTTGGCCCTGATTGATCGCATGGGCGTAGTGAACGATACTGCTATGCTTGCTTTGACGGAAGACGACATCCAGGCGGGTGACTGGGATTTGGTTGGAGTGTATCAGGTCCTTCAGGACGTTTCCGGCTCCGACCGAAGGCAATTGGTCAATGTCGCCGACCAGAATAAAATGGGCTTTGGTAGGGATTGCTTGGAAGAGGCTAGAGGCGAGTCGCGTATCAAGCATCGATGCTTCGTCGACAATTATAACGTCGGCGTTGAGCGGCTTGTGCTCGTTTACGGTGAACGAGCCTTCTGCGGGATCAAATTTCAGGAGTCGATGGATTGTTTGTCCGAAAGCTCTTGTGGTTTCCGAAAGGCGGCGGGCGGCTCGCCCTGTTGGAGCAGCCAGGAGTATTCGGGCTTTTTTCGCTTTAAGGATGGCGACGACCGCTCGCAGGATGGTTGTTTTTCCGGTTCCCGGACCGCCCGTTAGAATTGAGATTTTATGAGCGAGCGCTTTATCTATGGCGACTTTTTGAAGTTCGCCGAATTCGAATCCCGCTTTTTCTTGGGCCCAGGCAACCGCGAGGTCACGTTTGATCGGAGGGAGTCCGCTGTCAGAATTGATAAGTCGTTTGACGCTTGCGGCGATTTTTTCTTCGGCGGTGAAATTGTAGGGGAGTTGGCAATAAGCGGTGGCTTCATCATGAACGAAGCGTTTTAGCTGCTTATTTTCGAGAACACGTTCGAGGCCAGATTGGGCGATAGCTTGGTCAATTTCGAGTTTCTCTGCCGCGGTATCTGCGAGATCCGTTTCGGGGAAAGCGGTATGGCCGTCGTCTTGAAGCTCTTGCATGACGAATTCTATGCCCGCATCAACGCGTTGGGCACTGTCGTTGCCGATGCCCATATTTATTCCGATGCGATCGCAGGTTTTGAAGCCGATCCCTTTAATTGAACGAGCGAGCTTAAAGGGATTCTCTTTGATTGTGTCGATAGCGACGAATCCGAATTCCTTGTAAATCTTGAGGATTTGCGACGGGGTGACGCCATAGGGAACGAGGAAGAGCGACAGATCGCGGATGTGACTTTGCTCGTCCCAGGCAATTTTTATCGATCGGGCGCGTTGCTTGCCGATTCCGCCGACCTCTTGAAGGCGTGCGGACTCCTCGGATATGATTCTGAGAGTGTCTCTTTCGAAGTGTTTTACGATGCGATCGGCTAGTCCTTTGGAGACGCCTTTTACGAGACCACTGCCGAGGTACTTTCGAATTCCGTAGATGGAGGCAGGCAATTTAGATTCGAAACTAACTCCTTTGAATTGAGCTCCATGTGTGGGGTGACGCGCCCAGTTTCCTTGAATCCACAAAGTCTCCCCGCACTGAACTCCCGGGAACTTGCCGACAATAACTACTGGTTCCTTTGCCTTCTCAGTCCGGAGATCGGCGATGAGATAGCCATCCTCGTCATTCGAATACTTGATTCGTTCGAGGACTCCGGTGAGCGTATCGTTGGCGGCAGACTGTGGCAATAAATGGAATTTTTAGTAGAAAGCGGGAATCGCTCAGTGCTTCTCCTATGAAAAAACCGTGTCGGCGATTTCTTGCAAGCTTTCGAATATGCGATCGGTCCCGGCTTCGCGAAGCTCTTGAACCGTGTGAGACCCTGTAGGTACGCAAAAACTGGTCATTCCAACGCAGTGAGCCGATTCGATGTCGAAAGGAGAATCGCCGATCAGGACGGCGTCTTTAGCATCAACTCCGAGTCGTTCGAGAACGATTTGCGACAATTCGATCTGAGGCTTGCGGTACGGCGTATCTTCGGCCCCTAGGACGAGCTCGAAAAACTCGGCGAGCCCCAGAGATTCGATGATATTCCTTGAATGCGAACCGCCTTTGTTTGTGAAAACAGCGGCTTGAATACCTTTTTGCGCGAGCCCTTGTAATAATTCTCGAGCCCCTTTGAGCAAAATAACGCCTTCTAGGTGAATTTCGTCGAACCGGTGATTCCAGTGGCGTTTGGCTTCTTCGAGTTCGTCGTCGCTAAAAAATCGACGGATAGTAACCGGCATGGAGCCGCCAACTTCGCGTTTAACCTGATCGTAAGTTGGAGGCGTTTTCCCCATTTGCTCGGATGCGTATTGGTAGCAGCGGCAAATCGTTTCGAAATGATCGACCAAGGTGCCATCCATATCGAGTAAGACGGCCTTGAGTTGTTTGTTTTTGGCGGTAGTTGACATGTCTTTTTGAAAGGAAGACCTGGATTCTGCGAGAGATTGAATCATAGCAATCTTATTCCGGAGTTTCCGAGATTTGAGAGAGTTCAACTTAATGCTTCTTTTGAGGTATTTAGGGCTTAGAAAGGCGTTGGATTGACTCTAAACCGGCTTCGTTCCACGTGATTTAGGAAAGTTGTCAGTGGCATCGGTTGAGATTCTAAAGTCGATGTGAATAACTTGAGAGTAACTTCGTAAATTACATTTTACCAAGTGTTTTTGCATCTGGCAGTGTATTACCTTTAAGGGAGAAACCCTAATAAGTGAAATTTAAGTTGTGAAAACAACGATACGCTCCCGAAGTCTCCTATTAAAATGCGATTATTACACTGTTCTACACGGTGTAATGCGTCTATCGAAATGCGTAGATAAGCCTAATCTGTGAGTATATTACCTGTGTGTCTCTCAAGTTGCTGGTAGTTATGATGTTAACTGAGTTGTTGTGTTGGGTTTAAGAGAGTGTGCGGGTATTCGTATGAATGTGTGGGGTGCTTTGAGAGTTAAGCTTATTTGGCCTTGGCGGTACATCGAGTAATTTGCCGAGTGACGCCTGCACGGTTTGAAGCGAATTTTTACAAACGAACAAGCTTGACGCTTCTCGAAAATACTCATGATTGCGGGTTTGGCCGCGGTTTCGGCATATTTATATTCGATTGTGAAGAATCTCAGAAAATACGGCATTTTCGCCAGTTTGTCAGAGTGTCAAGACGGTCAGTTAGCTGTTTTCGACGCCTAAACCTTGGATGAAGATCGGAATCGTAGGCGCGGAAGCAATTGGGTTGTACTATGGAGCTCGTTTACAGCGGCTTGGTGAGGATGTTTCTTTCCTTTTGCGGAGTGATTTCGAGGCGATATCGCAAAATAGAATCCGTGTTCGAGCGTCCGATGGAAATTTCCGATTGGAGTCGGTCAAAGATTATCGTAATTCTGCGGAAATCGGTGTCGTCGATTTGGTTATCGTCGCATTGAAAGCGACTGCAAACGTGGATTTGCCTAGTTTGCTTACTCCCATCGTGGGACCCGATACATCGCTTTTAACCCTTCAAAATGGATTGGGAGGGGATGAGTTGCTTGCGAAACTCTTTCCCGAAAACCGAATACTTGGTGGGTTGTGTTTCACTTGTTTGAATCGAGTCGATCCGGGTGTGGTTAAAAATTACCTTTTAGGCTCGGTTGCGATTGGCGAGCATGGTGGCCCGGCTTCTAAGCAAACGAGGGAAATCTGTGAATTGTTAAATCGATCCGGAGCGAATTGTCGCGTAACGGATGATTTGAAACTTATGCAGTGGAAAAAGCTCGTTTGGAACGTACCGTTTCACGGTCTTACAATTGCTGCGGGCGAAGTCAGCACCGATGTGATCGTTTCGGATGCTGGTCTTAGTCGTTTGGCTAGAGGACTGATGGAGGAGATCGTTGATATCGCGGCCGCCCTGGGTATGGAGATTGAGCCCGATTTTATGGACGAGCAATTTGCTCTGACCCGCTCGATGGGCGAATACAAGCCATCAAGCCTAGTCGATTATCTCGCAGGCAGGAGTGTGGAAGTGGGTGCAATCTGGGGTGAACCATTGCGCTTGGGTATCGAGGCGGGTCTCGATCTTCCGAAATTGGAAACGCTGTACCGTTTGTTGCGGTTAGCGTGCCAGGATTGCTCTTCTACTTGATAGGTAAGGTTTTGGGCCTACTGTGGGCGATCGAACGCGAGTAGCTCACGCGTTTGCGGGAGATCTTTAATGATCTGCGCAGGCATGGGACCGACTCCGAGGTATCGAAGGTTTGGCAAGGTCTCGGGCCATTCTTCGCCATGGTAAGCGGAATCCAAAATGCTCCTGACCATTCCAGCTACATAAGCTTGGGCCTCGGCCGGTAGGTCGGCGAAGTTTCTAGCGGTCGAGATGTCTTGGCTCCAACCGGCGTATTCTTGATACACGGGTTTGAGAGTCATCCGAAGAGCGTCGTTGCGCGGAACGCGGTATAGGCGGTTTCCGTTTTTGTCTTCGTAGGCTATGCAGATTTTGAGATTGCCGTTCCAGTCGCCACAGTGACCGAGGGCGTCGATTTTGTTGATCATCAAATCGTCGTATCCGCCATAACGAAGCGTGTCGGCCTTTTCGATGGCATCGTACCAGCCAACCATTCGCTGACGTCCAGTGGAGGTACCGAATTCGAGCTTTCTCAATCGATCGAAGAGGGGATGAGGACCGTCGACCTTGGTGAGAAATACGTGCGTGCCGACTTTCGTGTCGTAAGCCTTGGCCACGCCGAAAACGTGCAGGGGCTGGACGGGTACGCAGGCGGAGTTGAAAAATTCCGGAGCGTAGGTGTGCGAGGCCGATACGTTTGGAGAGAAACCTTGGCGCTTATCGAGCCAGTAAGCCTGGCCGTACTCGCCGATGACGTATTTACCTGCGGCTTCGGCTTGGCGTACGATCTCGCGAACGTCTTGGATATGTTCGCTCAATTGTTGTCCGGCATCCCAATAGGTGTCGATGACCGCATCGAGATTAAGCGTGAATGGAGCGTCTCCTTTGAAGCGTCCGAAGTCGAATTCGCTTTCCTCGAACAATCCGGCTTCTAGGGCGTCGGCATTGGCTCTGGTTTCGGCTTGAGTGAGGGTATCGAAAAATCCATTCCAAGCGTCTTCCGTGACTTCGCAGACGTGCTGGATGACTTTGCAGGCGCGGTTTGCTTTTTGAGTTAGCTTTTCGGCGTAAGTTTCTTTGCTGTAGAGATAGTCGCAGTAGAGTAGTTGGAATTGGCCGACTTCGTCCGAGTAAGACGGCGTGATGCCGCGTCCAGTGCTGCCGCGTGGTTCTTCGTTGATGATGTTGACGCGGTACCATTCCCAAGCGAGGTCGAGAAGGCGGTGAGTGATGTCGGAAACCATGGTCCGTTCGTCGATGGCGAGCCGCTCGGTCACGCGGTAACCCTTGGCGTCAACTGGTTTCAATTCCCATAGAAACTTGCGTGGATCGGCAACGACTCCGGCTCCGATTGCGAGAACCTTCACCGATTGATCGACGACTCCCGCAGGGAGCAAGTTGAGCTTGAGACCGCCAGCGGTGTGTCCGGAGTTAGCTCCTCCGTTGACCTTGATGACTACGTCGACGGGATTGTCCTGGCCGGTGCTCGCGGTGAGCTCTTGAACGACTTCGGAAATAAGTCGGCCTTTACCTTCGTCGCCCATACTGATGCCGCAATCGGCGATGAGTCTGCTTTTAAATTCGTTGAGAGCCATGGTCTATATGGATGAAATTTGGAAAGTGCATTGATTGAATGTGGCTGGCGCTAGGGCAAGCAAACCTAGGAGGATGCCTGCCTCGTCCTCTAAAATCGAGGAAAAGACTGGGATCGCTCGCAATAGTTGCGCCCAGCGCAAGAGTGGGTTGAGAGCGTAGTCTTGGGTTTCTGCCTACCCGCGTTTGGCGACTTCGATTACGTCGTGAGGAGAGGATTCCTTCATACCTGCGGAACTGATGCGGACGAAGCGCGCCTTTTGCCTGAGCGCTGCGAGGTCCTTGGCTCCGTTGTAGCCCATGCCGGCTTGGAGACCACCAGCCATTTCGGCGAGAGTGTTGACGACCGATCCGCGTACTTCCTTCATGCCTTCAATGCCTTCGGCAGTCAGTTTGCGGGCGGTGTCTTTTTTGTTGTGACCATAGCGGGCGGCGCTGCCTTTTTCCATGGCGCTGAGACTACCCATTCCACGGTATTGTTTATAGAGCGTGTTGTTGATCTCTATGATGTCGCCAGGGGCTTCCCGGCTGCCGGCGAGCAATCCGCCGAGCATGACGCAGTCAGAGAGAGTCATCGCTTTCACGATATCGCCGGATTTCGTGATGCCGCCGTCGGCGATAATGCGGACGCCTTTCTTGGCAGCTCCTTTGGCTGCCGAATAGAGTGCGGAAAGTTGAGGGATTCCTACGCCGGCAACGATACGTGTGGTGCAGATCGATCCGGGGCCTTGGCCGACTTTGATTGAATCGGCACCGCAATCGGCTAGGTATTCGACTCCGCTGGCGGAAGTGACATTTCCGGCGATTATTGTGAGATCGGCGAATTCACTGCGAAGGAGTTTGACGACTTGTCCGATGCCAGCGCTGTGGCCGTGGGCTGCGGAAACGGCGATCGCATCCACTTTTTCGCTACGCAAATTGGTGACGTGCTCGAGGATCGCGTCATTATCGAGAGTTCCGTCGGGTTTCCAAATAGTTGAGATCGCTGCCCCAACCAAGAGGCGGAAATCGGAATCGCGAGCTGGCTTTAGAACGCTTTGCTTTTCGGATATGATGCGTTCGATGTCGGAGATACTGACGAGGCCCTTGAGGTGATTTTCGTTGTCGACGACTAGCAGTTTGTTGATTCCGAGGTGGTTGCTGAAGAATTTGTCGGCAATTCCGATCGGATCTTGCTTAATTTCGGATTCGTTTAGCGTAAAAACCTCGCTGGTCGGGTCCATCGCGTCGCAAACTTTGATGTGGCTGTAGCGGGCCTTGACCACTCGGCTGCTGAGCAGACCGACTAGTTTGCCGTTACTCTCCGTGACAGGGAAAGTCTTGAACTTGTAACCCTTTTCGTCGATCAGCTCGAGCACGTCGCCAATGAGGATGTCAGGCTGAACTGTGATCGGGTTGGGGAGCAGTCCATTGATATGGTACTTAACACGAGTGACTTGGGAGACTTGTTCCCGGTAGGGCATGTTATAGTGAATGATCCCCATTCCGCCGCACGTCGCCATGGCGATAGCCATTTCGCACTCAGTTACGGTGTCCATGTCCGATGAGATAATCGGGATGTTGAGGGCGATCCGCTCGGAGAGATTGGTTTCCAGATTTGTGTCCTTCGGGAGGATCTCGCTGAAGTTCGTGGCGAGGGAAACGTCGTCGTATGTGAATGTTGTGTCTCGTTGTGATGAGAAGAACGCATCAGCGTTCTGATAGAAGTCGTTCTCGTCGAATTTCTCTGTGCTCGGACTGGCCATGATCTGGCATAGAGAGTATGAAATTCGGAATCAAGTATTTTGCGTGGTTCGGCTCAAAAAAGATGGCTTAATCGCGAGGTGGTGGATTGAGTCGCAACCCATGGTTGAATTCGAATTCAAGGCGTATCGGCGATCCTTTGCGAGGGCGTACCAGACGGCTTCGGATTCGATGCGGACGCGATCGGGCATCTTGATTCGACTGAGCGATGAGGAGGGGCGAGTTGGTTTTGGAGAGGCGGCTCCGATAGAGTCGTTCGGGACGGAGTCATTTGTGTCGGCATTGTCGGCCTGCTCGAGTTTGAAGGGGGAATTTGAATACGAATCGGTTATCGATGGATTAGGAGGGCATCCTTGCGTACGATTCGGAGTGGAGTTTGCTTTATCTATGATGGAGCATGAGGATGACCTTCCAGAAGTGAATGCTCCGTGGCCGGTGAGCGCATTGGTTCCAAGCGTTGAGGACATGGGAGCGGTGGAGACTTTTTTGGAAGAGGGTTACCGCTGTTTGAAATTCAAAATTGGAACCGGTGATTTTGCAGAGGAACGACGAGCGTTGGATCGTGTGTTTGGCCTGACTGGCGGGGAGATCGGAATTCGTTTGGATGCGAATGGTGGATTAGATTTAGGCGAGGCTCGGAACTGGTTGGAGTATTTGGGAGAAATGCCGGTGGAGTTTTTAGAGCAGCCATTGATGCGTGGCGCTGAAGACACGATGTGTCGCTTGTCGATGGATTACCCGACGCCGATTGCTTTGGATGAGTCGATTGCTTCGGTGGACGATTTGAATCGCTGTCGCGATCGGCATTGGGAGGGCTTGTATGTGATTAAGCCGTCGCTCTCGGGGCAGTATCAAGGATTGATTGAGAGTTTGAAAGAGGGAGATCCTGGTTCGCTCGTTTTTTCGAGTTCTTTGGAGACTATTGTTGGCACGTCGGCTGCCCTGTCGGTTGCAATTGAAGTGGGCGATGGTGAAAATGCCTTGGGTTTTGGAGTTGAGTCCTTGTTTGGCGATCGAGGGGTGGGATTGTTTCTGGGCCCGTTTTTACAAAGAGGCGCTTTGCCGACCCTGGAGGATTTTGAAGTGTTGTGGAACCGGATTTAGACAGACTATTCGATTTTGGATTGAGGGGCGGGTTGTTTCCTCAATTTGGAGAAACGTGGAAAGGCCGTATGGAAGCGGCGAGACTGTTCGCGGAATCGCTAGAGGAGAATAGTGGTTCGGAAAGGCTGCGAATTGCTCTATCGATTTCGGATCCTGAAAGGTTTTGCGCTTGGTTTCTTGCGTTGGGTAGATGCGATTTGGATCTGTTTTGCTTTAATCCCAAATGGGGCGAGCAGGAGCAATCGGCGGCAGAGGCGATCGCGAAGCCTCATTGGATCCTGGGTGATCTTCGGAATGATGACTTCGCTCGCCCAACTGATTCTGAGGTACGATTGATTTCGAGCGATGTCACTGTTGGGCTTCGGCTAATGATTCCTACTGGTGGCACGTCGGGAAAAATCCGCTTCACGATGCATCGATGGTCGACGCTTGCTGCTTCGGCTTATGGCTTTCAGGCGTTTTTCAATGTGAATCATGTTTCGTCGTTTTGCGTACTGCCATTGTATCATGTTAGTGGATTTATGCAGCTGATCCGGTCATTGCTAACTATGGGGAAGATTGTGTTCGGCTCGGTGGATACGTTTGATGCGGGACATGTAGCTTCGTCTGAGACTGAAGAGGAAGAACGTTTTCTTTCCTTGGTGTCGACTCAGTTGGAGCGATTGCTTCGCGATGAAGCGAATGTTGCGTCGCTTTTGGAGTACCGGGCGATTTTTGTTGGTGGAGGACCGGTGTCCGATGAACTATTGAAGAGAGCTATTGATTTAGAGCTGCCTCTCGCTCCGACTTATGGAATGTCGGAAACGGCTGCACAGGTGGCGACCATGGAACCCAAGACATTTCTCGCTCGGAAAACAGGTCAAGGGAAAGCGCTGCCGCATGTTCGTCTTTCGATTGTCGATGAAGCTGGAAATATACTCGAAGTCGGCGAAATCGGACGTATTCAGATCTGGGCGAGTTCGCTCTTTCGAGGCTATTATGGCGAGGATGAGCGAAAAGTGGATTCCGTCGTGGCCCCGGATCTAGGGTCTTTAGATGACTTCGGGAATCTGACGGTTCTGGGTCGTTCCGATCGTGTGATTGTCTCGGGCGGAGAGAAGGTGGACTTAAGTGAAGTCGAACAGGTATTGAAGGAGACGCGATTGGTTTCGGATGTTCATGCTTTTGGGGTGGAGGACGGTGAGTGGGGCTCGCGATTGATTCTTGCTTACGTGCCTCTAGCCGAAGCAACGGTGGACGAAGATTTGCGTTTGGCTCTTTGGGGAAAACTGGCCGACTTCAAAATGCCAAAGATGTGGCTAAGGATGGAGTCGCTTCCGCGGAATGAGGCAGGCAAGATTATGCCTCAGATTTTGTTTGAGCGGGTTTCGGGCGCGAGCGACAGTTGATTGAGCTGAAGGCGGTAATTTTGGTTTTGTTGAACTTTCGACGTGCCTTGATCTGGAGAAGTCGCAGTCTGTTTTGATTATGACCAAACGCGAGATAGCCGACGTCTTGAATGATATTGCAACCCTGATGGAATTGAAGGGGGAGAATCCGTTTAAGATACGGGCGTACTCGAATGGAGCGAGGAAGCTCGAGACGCTTGACGAGGATTTGGGCGCCTTGATCGAAGAGGGCGCGCTTGGCGATATTCCGGGATTCGGCAAGGCGCTGGTAGAGAAGATTGAGACGCTGTACAGGGAAGGGCGATTGGAGTTTTACGATAAGCTAAAGGAATCGGTCGAACCAGGCATTGTATTGATGTTGGAAATACCTGGGCTCGGCGCGAAGAAGATTAAGGCTCTTCATAAGGCTCTTGGCGTTACGAGTATCGAAGCGTTGCAGCAGGCTTGCGAGGATAAGCTCGTGGCGGATCTGAAGGGGTTCGGTAAAAAATCGCAGGAAAAAATCGCCGAAGGAATTAAGAATCGCGAAGCGTACGGAAAACGTTATTTGTGGTGGAGAGCCCGTGCTGTGGCAGAGCCTATTCTCGAAGGACTGCTAGCGTTGCCCGAGGTTGAGAAGGCATCGCATGCGGGTAGTTTTCGACGGAAGCGGGAGCATGTGGGCGATCTGGATTTTATTGTAGCTTCGTCGACGCCGGCTCCGGTTATGGATTGGTTTGTGGCCCAAGAGGGTGTCAAGGAAGTCACTGCGCATGGCGAGACCAAGGCGAGCGTACGTTTCGAGAGCGGACTTCAGGCGGATCTGCGTGTGGTTCCGCCTAAGCAGTTCAGCTTCGCGTTACATCATTTTACAGGATCGAAGGATCATAATGTACTTATGCGTCAGCGAGCATTGACTCGGGGGCTGAGTTTGAGCGAGTGGGGACTCAAGCCGGCAGACGCGGAATCCTTTGAAGATAGTTTGGAGGCGGATAGCGAAGAGGCTATTTTCGCTTTGTTGGATTTGAAATTCGTGTCGCCGGAATTGCGTGAAGGTCTCGGCGAGATCGAGGCGGCCGAAGGAGCGGGTTTTCCTGAGTTATTGAAGGTTGGCGATCTACGAGGTGTTTTTCATAATCACACGACGGCAAGCGATGGTCGGGCGAGTTTGGAGGAGATGACAGAAGCAGCCCAGGAATTGGGCTGGGAGTATTGGGGTGTTGCGGATCATTCGAAAGCAAGTTTCCAAGCTAATGGCCTAAATGAAACGCGCGTTTTGGATCAGCTTGACCGTATCGAGAAATTGAATGCGTCGAAGGCCTACACGACGCATATCTTCTCTGGAAACGAAACCGATATTCTGCCGGATGGTTCGCTGGATTTGGAGGAATCGGTTCTCATGCGCCTGGACTATGTCGTGGCATCGGTGCATTCATCTTTCTCTCAGACTGAAGAAGCGATGACGTCTCGCATTATTCGTGCGATCGAAAACCCGGCTACGACAATGTTGGGGCACTTGAGCGGGAGGCTTTTACTCAGGCGAGAATCCTACCAGCTAAATGTGGCGAAAGTCATTGATGCTGCCATAGCCAACGATGTTATTATCGAACTAAACGCTAATCCTTATCGACTCGATATGGATTGGCGGTTTTGGAGAAAGGCCGCGGAAAAAGGACTTTTGACGAGCATTAATCCAGATGCTCACGCTCCGGATCATTTCGCTTTCGTAGAGGCGGGCGTGAATGCCGCGCGTAAAGGTTGGCTGACGCGGGAGAATGTGATCAATGCGTTATCTTTGAAAGAAGTGACAGCCGTTCTCGCTAAGAAACGTCCGCATCTACGAGACTGTTAAATAAGTCGAAGATTGTTTCGCTGCCTAATTGTAGGAGCGGGTTTACCCCGCGATAATACCTGTCTATACCACAAAAATGAAAAATCGCGGGATAAACCCGCTCCTACACTGACTTATTTAACAGTCTCTAAGAGACTGTTAGATAAGTCAAAATACTGTAGGGCTGGTCCCGCTCAGCGTGGACCAGCCCTACATCCCAAAATGTGGAATTTTTAACAGACCCTAAGCCTTCAGTAACTGGGTCACTTTGTTTTGTCTCAATTTTGCTGGGGTGTGACACGAGTGTGACACAATGACTGCGTTTTGGCTTTAGTATTCGATATGTGTAATGTTGTTTTATTTGCAAGTTGTTGTTAGTTAGTTATTAAGTTTTTTTATGAAATGATTGGTACACCCCTTGCTAGGCAAGTGGCATGGGACGCGTACTAGGAATAGATTTAGGTACCACTAACTCCTGCATGGCAGTGATGGATGGCGATGAGCCAGTCGTCGTTCCCAATGCAGAAGGAGCTCGCACGACGCCATCGATTGTGGCGTTTACGAAAACCGGTGAAAGACTGGTAGGCCAAGCGGCGAAGCGACAAGCGGTAACCAACCCCCAAAATACAATTTTTTCGGCTAAGCGACTGATCGGTCGTAAGTTCGCTGAAATCGAAGACGAAGCTGCAAGTATTCCTTTCAGTATTATTAAGGCTGATAACGGAGATGCTTTTATCGAGTGCCAAGTAGGCGATAAGACGGAGCAATTCGCTCCGCAGCAAATCGCTTCCTTCGTTCTCGCGAAGTTGAAATCCGATGCGGAAGCTTATTTGGGAGAAACGATAACCGAAGCGGTAATCACGGTTCCGGCTTATTTTAATGACAGTCAGCGCCAAGCGACTAAAGACGCTGGCAAGATCGCTGGTCTTGATGTTCTTCGTATTATTAATGAGCCAACCGCGGCATCGCTCGCATACGGACTTGATAAGAAGAGTGACGAAAAGATCTCGGTTTTCGACTTGGGTGGCGGTACATTCGACGTTTCGATTCTCGAAATTGGCGATGGCGTTTTCGAAGTGAAGGCAACCAATGGCGACACCATGTTGGGTGGAGACAATTGGGATACGGCAATCATCAACTGGATGGTTGAAGAGTTCAAAAAAGAGCATGGTATCGACCTGAAGGGTGATCCTATGGCGCTTCAACGACTGAAGGAAGAAGGCGAAAAAGCGAAAATCGCTCTTTCGTCAGCAACGACCTTCGATGTCAATTTGCCGTTCATCACTGCAGACGCGACTGGTCCAAAGCATCTTAATGTTCAACTGACTCGGGCGAAGCTCGAGCAAATCACCGACGACCTTTTCGCTCGTTGCCGCGTTCCTTTCGAGAATTGTTTGCGCGACGCCGAGCTATCCGCTTCGGAAATCGACGAGCTCGTTCTCGTTGGTGGTATGACTCGTATGCCTAAGGTATTCGAAATTGCCGAAGAACTTGCTGGCAAGAAACCGCACCAAGGCGTGAACCCTGACGAAGTTGTTGCGATTGGCGCAGGGATTCAGGGCGCAGTGCTCAAGGGTGATGTTCGGGATGTTCTGCTTCTCGACGTAACGCCACTGACTCTCGGTATCGAAACTGCTGGTGGAGTATCCACCGCGATGATACCACGCAATACGACGATTCCTGCGAAAAAGTCGCAAACATTCTCTACCTACGCGGACAATCAGCCTTCGGTTGAAATTAAAGTTCTGCAAGGCGAGCGTCCTATGGCGACCGATAATAAGGTTCTCGGTACATTCCACTTGGATGGCATCCCGCCAGCGCCTCGTGGTACGCCTCAGGTCGAAGTTACCTTCGATATCGACGCCAATGGTATTCTAAATGTATCCGCTAAGGACAAGGGCACTGGAAAAGACCAGCGCATTACGATTACTGGATCAGGTGGCCTTTCCGAGGATGATATCGATAAGATGACCAAGGAAGCTGAGCTTCACGCCGAAGAGGACAAGAAGGTCAAGGAGCAGGTCGAGAACAAAAACCAGTTAGACAGCACCATCTATCAGATGGAGAAGATGTTGAGCGAATCTGGGGACAAACTTCCAGCCGATAAGAAAGCTCCGATCGAAGCTGCTATTGTCGACGCCAAAACGGCGTTGGAAAGCGAAGATTCCGATCAGATGAAAAAAGCTCTCGAAAATCTCAGCAAGCTCGGCGCGGATCTCTATCAAGCCGCGGCCGCCGAAGGTGACATGCCGGATATGGGAGACATGGCTGGCGCTGCTGGCGGACCTCCTCCTTCCGGTGATGGGGAAGCGCCAAGAGGCGAGCCTAAGCAAGCTGATGTAGTCGATGCCGACTTCGAAGTCGTCGAAGATGACGAGGAGAAGAAGAAGTAGGCGTATTCAATTTTCAAGTGGCGCTCTCCTTTTATTGGGAAAGCGCTGCTTGCTGTAACCACCAACAATTCCGTTTAACCCAAAGCAATCTAATTAGAAAAACTCAATTATGAGCGCAGTTAAAGTAAAACCACTAGGAGATCGCGTGTTGATCAAACACGCAGACGAAGACGAACAAGTACGCGATGGTATCATCATCCCGGACTCGGCAAAGGAAAAGCCACAAGAGGCTGAAGTTATCGCGCTCGGCACAGGCGCCAAAGACAGCGATGGTAAGGCAGTTCCGTTCAACGTAAAAGTTGGCGACCGCGTTCTCACCAGCAAGTACGGCGGAAGTGAAGTTAAGATCGACGGCGAAACCTACCTTTTGGTTCGCGAAGACGATATCCTCGGTATTATCGAATCGTAATCGATATACTAATAAACCAACAGTATTTAGAAAATAATTACAATGGCTAAACAATTAATATTTGATGAAGTAGCTCGTCAGAGCATTCTTCGTGGAGTTGAAACACTCTCGAGAGCAGTTAAGGTAACACTCGGACCGAAAGGCCGTAACGTTGTTATCGACAAAAAATTCGGTTCTCCAACCGTAACTAAGGACGGTGTTACCGTTGCTAAGGAAATCGAATTGCCTGATCCATACGAAAACATGGGCGCGCAGATGGTTCGCGAAGTAGCTTCTAAGACTTCTGACGCGGCTGGTGACGGAACGACGACTGCTACAGTACTTGCCGAAAGCATTTATCGCGCAGGCTTGAAGAACGTAACAGCTGGATCGAACCCAATCTACTTAAAGCGTGGTATCGAAAAGGCTGTTGAAGCGGCTGTTGCTGAGTTGAACTCTCTTTCCAAGGCTGTTGAGTCTCGCGAAGAAGTTAAGCAAGTTGCGACCGTTTCCGCTAACTGGGATGAAACCATTGGCGACATCATCGCAGATGCGATGGACAAAGTCGGCAAGGATGGAACGATCACTGTTGAAGAAGCTAAGTCCATCGAAACGTCACTCGACGTTGTCGAAGGTATGCAGTTCGACAAGGGTTACCTTTCTCCTTACTTCGTGACCGATAGCGAGTCGATGGAAGTGTCTTTAGAAGATGCATACATCCTCATTCACGAAAAGAAGATCAGCGCTCTTAACGACCTGCTTCCTCTTCTTCAGGGTGTTGCTAAGTCTGGCAAGCCATTCCTCATCATCGCTGAAGATATCGAAGGCGAAGCATTGGCTGCTCTCGTTGTGAACAAAATTCGCGGAACGTTGAATGTCTGCGCGGTTAAGGCTCCTGGTTTCGGCGATCGTCGCAAAGCGATGCTTGAAGATATCGCGATCCTAACAGGCGCGCGTTGCATTACCGAAGATCTCGGCATCAAGCTCGAAAACGTTGAACTCAGCGATCTCGGACAAGCCAAGAGCGTCAAGATCGATAAGGAAAACACAACTATCGTCGAAGGCGGAGGATCTGGAAATGATATCCAAGGTCGCGTTAAGCAAATCCGTCGTCAGATCGAAGAAACATCTTCCGATTACGATCGCGAAAAGTTGCAAGAACGTCTCGCTAAGCTTGCTGGCGGCGTTGCAGTAATCAGCGTTGGCGCGGCGACTGAGCCGGAAATGAAGGAAAAGAAGGCTCGTGTTGAGGATGCATTGCATGCGACTCGCGCTGCGGTTGAAGAAGGTATCGTACCTGGTGGCGGTGTTGCTTTGATCCGTGCGGCTCAAGCGATCGATTCTCTCAAGCTCGAAGGCGACGAGGCAATCGGCGCCCAGATCATCAAGATTGCGGTTGCTGGACCAATCCGTCAGCTCTGTGAAAATGCAGGTGTTGAAGGTTCTGTTGTTGTTAAAGAAATCCTTTCTCGAGAAGGAAATATTGGATACAACGTTGCGACTGATGTATATGAAGACATGCTCAAAGCAGGCGTTGTTGACCCAACTAAGGTTACGCGTTCGGCTCTTCAGAATGCAGCTTCGATCTCCGGTTTGCTTCTCACTACCGAATGTATGATCACCGATATCCCTGAAGGGGAATCAGCTCCTGCTGGCGGTGGACACGACCACGGTGGTGGCATGGGCGGCATGGGCGGCATGATGTAGTCTGCTTCTCAAGCACCGTTTGAAAATTTCAAGCGACCCTCGCGAGAGGGTCGCTTTTTTGTGTCTGGAATGTTCGTTAGAAGTTGGCGTACTTATGAATTTGCCTAGAAAACGGAGCTTTTCTCCCGATTGGCGGTCCTAGTATCAATAAGCTGACGATTTCGAACGTTTTCCTGTGGGGGGGAGGCAAATACAGTCGGCTTGGAAAAGGGGTGGAGAAATTATGGAAGAAATCCTGGTAATAGACGACGAGCCAATGATTCGATCTATGATGAAGATGGCATTAGCCGAAATGGGATACGTGGTTACTGGAGCAAAGTCCGTCGAGGAAACTTTGAGTATTTACGAAGAAGATATTTTTCGATTTAGCGCATTGGTAACCGACTTCAATTTGGAGGATGGTACTGGGTTGGATATCGTGAATTTAGTAAGGGGTAATGAAGAATCGACACCGGTAATACTAATGACGGGGAGCGTAAAGATTTCGTCTGGAGATAGTTATCGCGCTGGATTTTCGGCATTCTTTCACAAGCCATTTAGCTGTGTTGAAGTCGGCCATGAAATTGATCATCTTCTTGGGAAAGCAAGTTAGCTTTATTTGGAACGGGTCTAATACCTCGAAGCTTGCTTCGTTGCTGACTTTGGTAGCGGCCGATCTCCGAGCGGCCACTGATCCCGCTGGGCGGGATCAGCATTTTCAACAATAATGCCCGCTCGGAGATCGGCCGCTACCTTTTGAATACCTCGGCTTGCCCCGTGCCGCGTATGCAATTAGTTCTTCGTTTACGCGGCATGGTCCACGCTAAGCGCATACGCGTCAATTTAACTGAAATAGTCTGACGGAATGGAGCGCAGATGGCGAAGGAAAACCACCCCGACGTGTCGAGGTAGCTACACCGAGAATTCGGTGTGGAGTCTGCAATAATTCTCTCAAATAGAACTTAAGTTGACGCGTATGCGCTAAGCGGGACCAGCCTTTCATCGAAAATACGGA
>Ga0302122_10000693_pt1 | contig 21091 bp, 16 predicted proteins | sample CB21_SCM_MG_FD_203115 | JGI IMG/M metagenome (GOLD analysis project Ga0302122, IMG submission 203115) | Marine microbial communities from Western Arctic Ocean, Canada - CB21_SCM | ecosystem: Environmental > Aquatic > Marine > Oceanic | place: Canada: Western Arctic Ocean | collected 2017-09-28
CGGCGAACTTGGCCCGCCGCCGCCGCCGCCGACGGAAGTCGACCTGGCCGCCTTCGCCGGACAATGCGCTCTGCGAGTGTACCCCGACCGGCGCGGGGCGCTTGGCGACCGCGCGGCGCCGAGAACAGGTTAGTAATGAGACATTGTAGTTATGGTGGCGGTACCTGCTCGTGTTTCTTCCGCGCAGGTGGCGGGAATGCCCGCGCACCCGTCGGCGCCTCGCACGCGCGCAGCGCGGCGAGGACGGCGTCCTTGGACGTGTGGAGCCCCTCCACGACCAGGACGCCGTCGACGAACAAGGCGGGCAGCGCGACGCCGAGCCCGGCGACGGCGTCCGCCTGGGCCGCGACCTCGCGCTCGAGCTCCTGCGTCTGCAGGAACCGCCGCACCACGAACTTCGACGCGCCGCCGGCCACCGCGGCCGCGTCCAATAGGGCCGCGTCGTTCAGCGCCAAACCCTCGGCGAAGTGCGCCGTCTGCAGGGCATCCACGACCCGCTCCGCGGCGGCCGCCCCGCGCAGGGCCTCGACGAACATGACTAGACGGTGCGCCTTCGTGGGGTTGCTATGGACCCGTTTTGAAAGAGCCTCCCGGGTCCAGCCCTCGCGGAGCAAGCCCACTTTATGCGCTCGTTCAATAACGTCCACCGCGTCCCGCGCGCCCGGCCGCGCCCGGTGCGCGGCGTCCGGCTCGGTCCAGGCGTCGGGCATGCTGCAGTGGCCCGGCATAAGAAAGCCCGCCACGCGGTGCGTTTCAAGGACGAGCAGCGACTTACACGCCGCGGCGCGCTCCCAGGCGTACTCCCGCGCGGCCGCCCGCACGTGGCGGATGCCGACCGCTGTCAATGGGTCCGCGACGTCGCCGGCGTACTCGAAGTGCAGCGTCCGCGCCGGCGCCTGACTTGTCGTGCCGGCCAGCTTCGCCTTCATGTTCGAAGTGAACGCGTCGAAGTCGAAGGTCGCCATCACGGCTGCTTCCTGCCACTGTGTTTTGGGGCTAAAAAACACCAGGTAGTGCGGCCCAAAACGCTGCCCGCGCGTGCGGCGAGTTATGAGGCTGCCCCGCGGCTCTTTTAAACGAGTGATGCCGGTAGATGCTTGCGCGCCCTCCAAGTTTGCGGAGGCATGAGATGCATTTTTCAACCCGCACGCACGCACTCGTGCGATACGACTCGGACCATCAAGTAAGATAAATGAACACTAAGCCTTATTGGTATTCCGCGCCGCGCGCGACCGCCGCCAGTCGTCGTCGTCGTCCGATGCGCCGGAGCCGCTGTCCGCGCCGGAGTCGCGCTTCGGCGGCGGCGGCGCCTTGCGGTCGGGCGACGACAGGGCGGCGAAGCGGTTGTTTTTGTCGGGCCGCGGCGCCGCCTTCGTCGCGCGCCGCTTCGGCGCGGAGTCCATGAGCGCGAAGAGCTCGCTCAGCTCCGGCGAGATGGGGCCCTCGTCGATGCGCCCGTGCTCCTTCTCGATGCCGTCGAGAATTTTATCCAGGCCGGACGGGTCGTAGGTCACGCCGCCGCCGTTCCGCGGCAGCATCGCCGCCGCGGCCTTGGCGAGCTCCTCGCGCGTCTCCCTATCTTCTTTCGGCTTGGCCGACGCGAGGGGATCCAAGCCGACCGCGTCCGGCGAGCCCGCCTCGAAGCGCCGCCGCAAGGTCTCGCGCTGCGCACTCAACCGCCGGGCCTCGGCCCTCTCCCTAATATTCTCCTCCTGCTCGTAGAGGCGGTCCTCCTCCTTCTCCTGCGACCGCTTGAAGGCTTCGAGCACGTCGGCCGGCACGTTCGCCGTGCCCTTGTCGCCGCCCAGCGTCTCGAGGACCCGGTCGAACACCTTCTGCTTCCGCGAAAAGTTCTCCTTGTCTCGGCGCTGCTCCTCGCGGAAAAAGCTCTCGGCGTCCCACGACTCCGTCGGTTTCGGCACCGCCTCCCTCTTCTTGGTGGGGACGAGGCCGCGGCGCGACCGCAATGCGGCAATGTCGATCGGACCGACGTCGTCGTCGCTGTCCAGGATCGGTTCCACGGGTTCCGGGGCCGGTGGCGGCGGCTTGGGCGGCGGCGGCGGCGGCGGCGCCGCCCCGCCAAACTCCTGCCGCGCCAGCTCGACCCGCAGCTCTTTTGCCGTGGCCCCGACCTCCGCGGCCGCGGCCGCGAAGTCATACTGGTGCTTGCGCACCAAATCCTTGAGGCCGGGAGCCCAGCTCGGGTCCATCTTCCTTACGGCGTGGCGTCGACGATGGTGTGGGAGGAGTATAGGCTGCCCGCTTGTCGATGCGCGGACAGTTAGCCGATGCAGCCACGAACAGCGCGACGACAGCAAACGTGCGACAGGTCAGAGGCTGCCTCTAGATAGCGTTCGATGGTTCGACGCTTACCCGACGTGCAAGAAAAAAGAGCGAAACCCGCACGGTCCGGCGCAAAACCCGTAGCGTAGCGCCAAGTGCCGCTGAGACTGCCAAGACTGGCCCAGTAAGGCAGCCTCTCGACCGGATCCGTCCGTCAGAAGCACTCTACGACGCGCAGTGGTCGCTCGCCACGCCGTCGCCGGCGGGTGCAAGAGTAGCGCCTAGGACTCCTTGGGGCAGCACGCACGCCGCGGGCGCGAGACGCCACGATGCGCGCATGGCTCCCCCTCCTCCTCGCCGCGCACGCCGGCGCCCAGTTCGTCGAGACCTCGGAGCAGTATAGAGAAGCGATGGTCCAAAGCGAAGCAACTTTAGCGGAAGAAATAAGGAACACCGAGGACACGCAGGGCCACTTCTACCCCGCGCGCCTCTTCTTCGACCGGGACCAGTACGTGTTCAAGCCGCCCCACCCCCAATTATATGCGATCGGCATGATCATCGACCCCTGCGGGTGCATGGCGGCGCCGGCGACCTGCCAGGCGGACTGCTGCATGAATCGTTTTGGGAGCGCCGTGTACCCATGGGTCAAGCGCGAACTGGTGGATTATTATCCTAGAGTCCCCACGTCCAAGTTCGACCACATGCTCTTGGCGCCGCCGGACGAGATCCTGGCGAACGTGAATTTGGTAGACGTCTTCGGCACCGAAATTGAAGATGGCGAATTAAGACGAGCGGACGACGAGACCTTTCTGGCCGAGGAGTGCGACGGGGCCGCGCAGGAAAGCGGCGACTACCTGTACAAGCTGGGCGAAGATGGTCTATTACGACCGCTAAGCGATAAGACCCACTGCCAGGGCATGCGCTTAGGGAACCGACCCTTCCCCATCAAGCCCAACTGCTCGGACAACAACGCCACGGTCGACGCGCGGCAGCCGTGCACGGACCCCGAGACCGGCATAAGTCGGCCGAACTGCGTGCAGGTGGGCATCGCCCAGACCGCCGTGGTCATCAACTGCGGCGACTCGCCGAGCGACGGCCCCGCGTTCAGCGACCACCCCCACTGCGGCACGTTTTTAGAAATTCATAGGGAGAACGGGAGCCCGTACGACCCCGACGAGGAGTTCATAATTAACGAACAGCGCGTGACGAGCACCACAATTTCGGGATATACTACACAAACGATCAACATGACCTACGGCATCGGCGTCACGAACAAAATATTGTGCAACTACGCCGAGTCGGAAATGCGCGTCGGTTCCATGGTGTTCGTGAAAGAACAATCCCCCTGGTGCTGCTGCCCGCCGGCCTTCAACAACGAGGACAAGACGGGATACAGCTACTGCCCCAAGAACGCGTATGAGAACACGGTGGGCCCCTGGGCCGCCAAACTCGAATCCCTCGACCACTTCAAGCAAAACGACATGGCCGTGAACGCGTATCCCTACTGCCCCGTCATGGACGAGGGGGACGACAAGATCATGTGCGCCGACTACACGTATAAGTGGGGCGGGCGGCGGAACTACAACCAGGAATGTCCTACCAATCTAAACATGACGAACATCTACGTGGAGGAGCAGAACGACGTCCAGGAATGTGCGGAATACGACGAGGATAACGTGGACGAGTGTATTTTGTTGATCGCGCACTCCGTGGAGACGCCCCGTCTAACATTGATGGATTGTCCGGGCACGATCAACCGAGAAGGGCAGTATCCGAGTGGTCCAGGGACTATTGCAGACAACGCTAAAAGACCGCAACACAACGAGTCCTGGATCTTTCGGTTAGGTGCTGGGGGTGCCGAAGCACCGGGAGGAGCGTGCTTCCGGGCCATGGTGCCCGGCGACCTGACGGCGAACCCGCCCGTCCACCCGCAGGACAAGTCGGATCTGTTTCCGACGCGGTATGCGTCGCATTATTTACAGGGAAAACGGTACAAGGGCAAATGCTTCTTCTTCCCGGGGTGTGCGGCCCATCCCGACCGCCAAGGGCTGTACGCCGACGGCGCCACGGGCAACTACCAACGGGAAAAAAGGTGGGACGAAGAACGGAAACGGTGGGATAAAGAAGACGGTCCTTTGGGTAACGAGGGTTGTCTGGCGGACTGGGACGCCTGTTCGGAGGGCGGCGACTGCACGTTCAACGACCGGGACACGAAGTTTTCTTTTGTTGGCATGATGGGCCAGGTCAGCTGCATGCCCACGGCCCGCACGACGTGCGTGGACATGATGGAGGTCAAGTACGACAACGACGAGGACTACATCCTCGTCACCTTCAACAACGGCCGGACGCACTACCCGTTCCGCACGGGCGACGTCGCCCTGCACCAGCCGCGCCACAACTACCAGGCCTGGTGGGTGCAGCGGACGCGGTACAACTTCGTGATCCAACAGAAAAAAGCTTTTAGGGTGACCGAGCCCACGTGCACCTTCGACAGCGTGAACGACCGCTACTTCCCCTACACGATCATCCGCGAGGACGGCAGCTACGTGGACACACTCTAGATTTTGTTATTATAGTCGGGGCTCCGGGAGGCCCACTCCGCGACCCACTCCCGCATGGTCCGCGCGGGCGCAGGGACCGCCTCCGGTGCGGTCGCGAAGCATAGCTCACCATCATTCCAGAGCTGGAAGTTGTGGGCCACGCTCTTCGCAAGCCACGCGGGCAGGGCTTTTGAGGCGCCCGCGACCCACTCCTCCACGGAGACGCGTTCATACGTCACGGGCCGGTTAAGAGCTTCGGAGTACAGGGCCGCCAGCTCGCCCATGCGCACCTCTTGCGGACCGCTAATGTCTAACGTTTTGCCGTGGAGCCCGGCGTAATCCTCTGGACGCGTGAGCATCTCCGCCGCGATGTCGCCCACGTCCCGCGGGTCCACCAGCCGCGCCGGCGCGTCGGCGTCGAGCGGGTAGCGTATCGTCGACGTCGCCGGCAGCGAGCCGAAGATGTCAGCGAGGTGGTTCGAGAAGAAGCAATTCGGGCTCAAGACCACCCACCGCATGTGGCCCGCAGTCTTTTCGAGGTGCGCCTCCACCGCCGCGTGGTGCCGCGCGTACTCGACTTCGGACTTGAGCGATGTATACTGCCGGATCGTCCCTAGCTTGACGAGGAACGCGACGCCCGCACTGCGCGCGGCGTCGACGAACTGGATCTCGCGCGCCGTCTGGTCCTCGCAGTTCGCGCAACTCAGGTAGGCCGCGTCGCAGCGCAGGCACGCGGTGCACAATGCGCCGCCGTCGTCGCCTTCGACCACTGTGAGTCTCTCATGGCTGCCCAATATTTTTTCCGCCTTAATGCAGTCGCGCGTGAGTGCACGCACCTCATTTCCCGCGTCCAGCAGCGCGCGCACGACGGCTTGACCCACGTTGCCGGTGGCACCGGCGACGACGACGCGCATGCCTGTTTTTGTGCTGCCCTTCGAGAGCAGAACTGCCAATTAACAAGGAGCGCTTGCTATTTTATGCTAACGGAGCCGCTGGCTGTCGCTAGCAGCTTTTTGGGCCCCATAAGATGCCCGCATCGATGAAAAAACCCGCATGAAAAAACCCGCACGTCCACGGGCGCCCCGCGCAGATGCGGAGCTAGACACGGTGCGTAAAAGCGGTTTGTAGCCTGGTCTGTCCAGCAGCATGCTTGCCACCGCTGGTCAGTTCCTCAAAAAGTACCCCTTTCACTTCGCCACCATCCTGGCGTGCATGTACCCGATGGTCAACGTGATGCTGGGCAATTACGACGAGAGCTTGGGCATCGCCCCGAAGGGCGCGCCGGAGGAGAAGAGCGCGAAGTAGAACGAGTAGACCTTGGCGAGAAGTACTCGATAGATGGCTGTGTCACACGTCCATGACGCCTGTGCGCACGGTGATGTCGATGAGCTGCGGCTCGCTCTCGAGCTCCCCTTTGCTAGTGTTAGCGATGCTGAAGAGGACGAGGAAGTCCACTACCCCCCGATTCACACACTCCTCCGGTGCTTTAATAACGACGAGGAAGCGCGTTTGGCCTGCGCGCGCATGCTGATTCGACAGGGCGCGTCGGCCAACGCGTGCCAATACCTCGTAATCGACGAGAGACACCATGGTCTTTGTACGGCATTGCAGCTGGCCGCGAGGCACGGAGCCAGCAGGATCATGGAGCTGTTGCTCGATGCGAACGCCGACGTTAATGGTCGTACTGGTGTTGGGTCGACGGCGCTAGCCGAATCCGTTGCGAGAGCTCACCTCGAATGCGTCATTTTGCTCATCGCGCGGGGCGCGGACGTGAGCATATCGTGGAGCTTCAGCTCCGATGACAACCTTGGACCTTCCCCTATACCAGGAACCTATACAGCGCTGGGCGCTGCGATCAGAAGTAACTCGGGCCCACGGGCACCGCGAATTCGACGCATCATCCCCATCCTCCTCCGCGCCGGTGGCTGGCGAAACTTCCCACTCGAATTAGTGCCGGACAGGTTGGCGAACCCAGCCCCGGGCCACGGGCACCGGCTGCCACCGACTGATATTTTCTTCCAAAGAATCGAGCATCTGCAGAGGATAGTAGCCGCCGGTAGTTGGCCCGACTACGAGCGGAACCACCGCGCGACCCTCGCCGCGACGTTCGCGCCCAAGCTCCCTCACCGGCTACCGTCAGAGCTTGTTTCCCACGTGGTCACGTTCTGGGCGCACGTCGGCTTCTACTAGTGCCGCATAATGTTTAAGTATACTCTGAGTAAACGTGACGTCTAAAAGGGGTACTAAGTACAATCTGCTCCTTGACGCGTCGACGTCTAGGCCTTTCGTGCGGGTATCACCACATTTTGCTGCGCGCTGCGAATTTTGAGGCTGTCCCGCGCCACCCAGACGACCACTGCGCCCGTTGGGCAGAGCCCACCACGAACCATGGCCACCGCCCTTGACGACGACACGCTCTCCTATCAGCCCCTGCCCCCCGAAGCGCTGAGGAGGGACCCGGGCCTCATCTTAGACCCGGAGGAGTGCCTGACGGGCGACTTCCTGCGGAGCCTGGCGAAGGCGGACTTAGCTTTAGCTCGTTTAGAAATGACCTGGGGCCAGCGGGCCAACGTCGATAAGTGGCTCCGGTGCGCGATCGACGCGCAGCGGTGCTGGCGGGGCTTTCGGATGCGGTGGTACGGGGAAGTGCGCAAGGATGCTCGAGATCAAAGAAGGGAGGCGTTGAAGTTCATGACGCAGGCGCACACTATTTTGGTGAAGCGGGACCCCGCGGAGCTGAAAGGCGCGTTGGAGCTTCTGAAGTTCGCCGGGCGGCAGGATAATAGGTGCGGGGAGATCTGGAGTCTGCGCGGGGAGGTACGGTATGCCCTAGGGGACTTCGAGAAGGCCCGCCAGGCTTTTTTAAAGTCCTTCGAGCTGCTCCCCAAACGGCGGCGGCCCGTGGCCCAATTGGGCCAGGCCCGGTGCCTGGCGTCGCTCGGCGACTATAAAAAAGCCGACGATTTGTTGGGTCTATTGTTGGAGCAGGAGATCCGGCAGCGCAAGCCCGCGGACTTAGAGACCGCGGAGCGGCGCTTCCGCCAGAGCCTGGACGAGGCGGACGCGGACGAGTTCCCCGCGCCGCCGCCGGAGCACCCGCCGCGGACCGCCGCGACGCGCGCGTCGACGCGCGGGTCGAGGAAGCGGCGCGCGCTCACGGCCGAGGGCTCGGAGCGCCCCAGTACGTCCTACGCGGCCAAAGCATTATTGGTGACGCGCCTGCGCCACGCGGTGAACGGAGGGGACGCGCCCTTCGCCCACGCGCGTTTTTTGCGGGGCTGCGTGCGCGCCAAATTGGCGGACTGGCGCGGCGCCGAGGTCGACTTCACGGCCTACCTCGAGGCCGCGCCGCCCGAGCTCAAGATCCCCACGAAGATGAGCCCCTACCTCCCGGCGGAATTAGATTTGGCTTCACAGAGGGCTCAAGCTTTAACGCTCCTCGGCGTCGCGCGCGGCTGCAACCGGCACTGGTCCGGGGCCGTCGCGCGGCTCACGGAGGCGGCGCAGATCGAGCCCGAGCCGCGGCGCCTGTGTCTCTTGGGGCGAGTCCACGCGTGCGAGCGGCAGTGGCTTTTGGCGATGGACCGGTACCGCGACGCGCTGAATATGGACGCGTCGCTCGAGATGGCGCGCGTCGGGCTGGACCAGGTCCGCATCAAGCATGAACCGATGCCTCTGGTCACCGGCTTAATTTAAACTTATAATATTACTCGGGACTGAACACGAGGGCCGGGTTCGATATCCGGAGCGCGCCGTCGGCGTCACGGCCTACATCGAGCGATAGCACCGAGCAGTTGGGGATCAGGCCGTGGCGCTGGCCTCCCCCGAATTCCCCGCCGTCGGGGCAGTGGTGCCGTAGGATGGATCGGATCAGGAGCGAGTGGCAGCACACGACTGCCGGTCCACCCGTCGTTGCAGACCACCCGACGGCTGTAGGTCCATCGTTGCCGTCGACCAAATCGCCGAGCAACCGGTCCACGCGCCGCCGCGCGCGGAAGTGCGGCTCCCAGCGCGACCACCACCGTCGCTCGCACCGCGCCGCGTCGATCCGTTCGATTTCGAGCGGCCGCGCCGACTCGTCGCTTACGCGGTCCAGGACCTCTAACACACCGACGGCGCCGCCGAGCGAGTCGCGCCCCGCGACCGGTCCGGCGCCGAGCTCGCGCGCGTCGGGCAGGAGCACCAGAGGTTTGTCGAGGCCGTCCGTGGCGATCAACGCGGTTTGGACGGCGCGCGTCAACGGCGAGGCGTAGAGCTCCAGCCGCGCATCGGCCCACGGCGACGCCGCGTCCGCGCGCTGCGCTTTGACGTACTCATGCAGCGCGTCGCACTGCGCGTAGCCTTTGGTCGTGATGGCGTGGTCGCGCTTCAGGAGTAAGCCGCGCAGGTCCCAATTTTTTTCCGCCTCGTTGTGCTCGCTTTCAGCGTGGCGGATGAGGAACACTTTTCGCGCAGGGCTGAGGCTGTCTGCTGCGGCGCAGACGAGGAGCAGTGTGCGCACCGTGCGCATTGTGCGCATTGCTACAGCGGCTCTGCCGCTACTAGACTGCTGAAAAATTTCGTCCGCCTGCTGCACGTCCTAGAGCAACACAATACACAGCCGCACCAATTGCGCTCTGTAGATTTAGCAGCTGCACGAAAAACCCGTTTATGCACGAAAAACCCGCACGAAAAAGCGCGCTTTTTTGGCCTATTCCCTCGGGTCTAAACGCTCGAAGCCGCCAGACTACGCACGCGCGTTGTCTAGACACTCACAGCGCAGCCAGCAGCCGCGGGTCACGCGGCCGAGGCGCCACAACCCAACTAGCAGCGGCACCGCACGAGCGGCGCCCCGAATAAAAGCTGGAGGACTCCCAGAGCGCGCCCTACGCGGCCTTCGAGCCCGACGCGCCGAGCCTCCCGTCGCGCAACTACGACGACAACTTGTACAATCAGCCCACTAGTAGGATGGACGCGGTCACGGGCGGCCTCGATGTGCCGGCGCTGGCCAAGGGCCTCAACTTACTGGTGAGCATTCTCTCCGTGGCCTGCGCCATCAGCTTCATGGCCGGCGAGGGGAGCTACCTTAGTGTGTTGATAGGCGTGGAGACGGCGGCCTTCGCCGCGGCGCTGGCAATTGTAGAATTGCAATTGGACCCGCCCCTCAGCATAGTGCGAAGCGTCGCGCCCGGCGCCACGACCCTGAAGGGCGAGGCCTTCCTCGCGCTGCTCATGGTGTTGTTCCTCTTCGCGATGGGTACCTTCGGCGTCGTCATGGCGCTCCTCCTGCTAGGCACGCTCGCGCTGAACGGGTACGTAGCCGTCACGAACCCCGACGCCATGCAGCGCGACGGTCCGAACGAAGCGCAGTTCTCCACCCAGGGCTACGACGTCGACGACGCGGCCTACGCGCCGCAGGCGTCCACGGCGGACCTCTGAGCTGGCCCCGTAGGATCGATGCGGCAGTAAGTGGCCGTTTCTAGTGGTTGTACTGGGTAATCGCTTCGTTCGCCGGTTTGTCGGGACGGGAGATGGGGACGGGCAATTGGACGGGCGCGTCGGGCCGCGTCTTTCTTACTAGTAGAGCGAACATCCGGTGGCCTCGGCGACTCCCCTCCGAATAGAATTACCTCCCATTCACCCCGGGCCGTTGAGCCTGACCGACGTGCGGGTTTCTAGACGTGCGGGTTTCATGGAACTCCTAAACACGCTGCGCGCCCAACCCGTACGCCAATATCTCGACGAGACGCAGCACTATCAAAGTGCCCGCACGCCATCGATCGACGCGTCCCCAGTACGCTCAGCACGCGTGCGAAAGAACGACCGCTTAACTCCTGCTGGGCAAGAAGCTGCCAAAAATCAATTGAGCAAGCAGCACCAGAGCGCCAGCACCGCTTCCCCCAAAAATGGTCGTGATCCACGTCAAGTTCCAGGGCGGCGAGGACCAGTTCCTCTACGAGACGACGGGCGACACGACGAACGACGCTTTGCTGAGAGGCTTAGTGGACGTCAACAACACTAGAGTAAGGATCGCCTACCTGTGCGGCGCCATGGCCGAATTAGCGGAGCACGGGCCCGCCAAGCCCCACGGCGAGGAGGGCATCGACCGCATCCAGGCGCTAGGGGGCGGGACGTTCGTCGAAAAGGCCGACAATTATAAAGAGGACCCCCAGGGCTCGCGGACCGGTAATGGTGTCGGCGAGCAGATGACCGGCGTTTTCAAGGACGTGTGTTCGGATGCCGAGGCGTACATTTCCAAGGATCGGGCGTTGGCGCGGAAAGCACTCACGAAGGAAGGGTTGACTGAGAAACTCACGACGATGAAGGGCGCCGTGACCATGGCCTTCCCCATGGGCCTGCCCAAGTGGGATCCCGTTTTCTCTGCTCTGGAGGGAGAAGAGGGGTTGGAGGGCACGCAGGCGGCGCAGGGGCTCTTGGACCCGGCGACGGCGCAGTTGTGGTGTGCTGGCAAAGAATTTGTGCGGGAGGAACTAGTCCGAGACCGCGTGGGCAAGAACGAGAAGACGAAAGTAGTGGCCAAACTGCAAAAGCCGGGCCACGGCGCGCCCGCCAGAGAGCCGTGCGTCTCCGAAGGCGAGCGCAAGGCCATGATGGCTCACTACTTCAAGCGCCAGGAGGAGCTCAAGCAGCTCGCCGAGGCCGACGACGACGACTACATGAACTCGACCTGGGCGGACACCACGGCGCTCAAGAACTCGCTCCAGGGCATCTCGGGGGGCATGAAGGCGCCGGGGATCCGCTAGGTCTGGCGTAACGCAGCTTTGGGTTTTCCTTGGTGTGCTCGCGTCGCGTCGATGGCGTGCTGGCGGTTCCGGCGCGCCAGCGTGAGGTCATTTGGGGTCTTCGTGCTCCTTGAGTCTATGATTACTGGCAAACGTCCAGGGGCTCCTTGTAGAGCTTCTTGGGCACCTTTAGACGCCTTGCGTACGCGTCAAAAAACCCGGCGACATAAAACACGCGAGAGTTGGCCGGCTACATCGCCACACAAGACGCGTAAGGTCCTGTTAGGCGTTCGCGCGTGAGGCATAAGTCACTTTGGTCGAGGCCTTTGTGCTCACAGCGAAAGGAGCGCGCCTGGACCCTCGGGAGACGCAGCGCCGGCCAGCCAGCACAGGTGTCACAGCAGCTGGCACAGCACCAACAGGCACAGCGGCTGTGAGATCAACAGGTGTCAGCTGGTCAGTACAGTAAAAATATGGTCACCCGCGCCGCCGCGCGAATAGCACGAACAGCACGACCAACAACGCGCCCGCGGCGCCCTCTGCCGCCGGTCCAACGCCCGCCGATCCCGCCGGCCGCCGTGGTAGCCCACGCCGCCGCCGTCGCGCGACGCAGCCAGACGTACGAGGACCCGGCCACGGGCTACACGGTCTTCACGGAGCTCGCGCACCGCGCGCGCGGCGGCTGCTGCGGACGACAGTGCCGCCACTGCTGCTACGGCTGGCGCAACGTGCGCGGCTTCGCCGGCGCGGCGACGGACGCCCCCGCGGCGGACGCCGCGCCGCCCGCGGCCGCGGCGGACGCCGCGCTGCCCGCGGCCGCGGCGGACAAAAATCGGAAGTCCGGGGTCTACACGCGCAAGGGCGACGGCGGCCGCGCCCGGCTCGTGGGTTCGCGAGACGCCGAGACTCCCAAGTTCGCCGCGGTCTACGAGGCCGTCGGCGACGTCGACGAACTCTCGGTGAAGCTCGGCCTCGCGGCGTTCCACGCGCCTCCAGTGGAAGCGGGCGGCGTGGACGTGCGGGCGCGGCTTCTGAAGACCCAGGCGCTCCTGCTGGACGCGGGCGCTACTTTATGTGTGGTGGACCAGAGCGGCACGGGCGCGTATGCAAGTGCAGCTAGAGACGCCTTCGAAGACGCAGAGATCGCTGAGCTGGAGGCGGAGGTGGATGCTTTGGATGCGGCGTTGCCACCTTTGAAGAACTTCGTGGTGGCGACGGGGCCCCTGGCGTGTTTGGCGCTCCACGACGCGCGGGTCGTGTGCCGCCGGGCCGAGCGCCACGTCTGGAAGCGGGCCGAGGAGCTGCGGGCGGAGAACTTTCCTGAGGACGCGGATCGCGTCTCGGCGGTAGCAAAGTTCCTGAACCGACTCTCCGATTATTTATTTGTGGCTGCGCGCGGGGCAGCGGCTACGGACGTCGTGTACGACGTCTCGGCGAACGTGCGACGCAGAAGGCGCGAGAAGGACGAGGAGTCATAGCGGCATCGTTATCGTGTGTAATCTGTTGTTAACATCACATATTTTAGTCACTAGCGCGGCGGAGGCGCACGTCGTAGTCCACCACAGAGACGGCCTTGCGTTTCGCGTCGAAGAACAGCGGGTCCGTCGGGTTCATGTAGTCCACCAGTCGCAAGCGGCCCGTGACCACGCCGTCGCCGGTCCTCCGGAGCTCCGTCAGGAGCTCGGAGTCCGTCGTGATGGGCGGCGCGGCGTTGGTGTTGGTGAGGGCGAAGATCGAGCGCGTCGTCTCGGAGCCGCGCCAGACGCCGTCGGACACCTCCGTCGTCCGCGCCACCGAGAACACTTTTTGCGCGGCCGGGCTCTTGTAGTACGTCATAGTAGTGATCAGTGGGTCGTCTTCTTTTCCCCCGAGCGCCATGTTGCCGCGCTGGTTGTTACCTCCCGTCTCGGCGTATTCGACGGACGCCACCACGCGGCGCCCGGCAAACGCATCCAACCGCGAGCGCGTGTTATATATTCGGTCCTCGACGACGCCGAACTTTGTTTTGACGAACCGGAGCTTGAGTTGCTGCGGCTTGCCGATGCGGCTACGCTGCTCCTCCAAACTCTTCCGGGCAATTTCTAAATCCCCCCGCGGCCCGCCGATGAACTTGAGGCCGAGTGGCGCCTCGGCCCTCTTCAACGTCTGCTCCATGTCCCACGTTCCTTCCATCCAGTCCGGGTAGTAGAGGTTCGCCACGCCCGAAAGTTCAGATCGACCCTGGTCGATCGACGGCTGGACGAGCGCGTCGGAGTCGAAGCGACTCGCCACGTTCGGCACCGCCGCGACCGCGACGGCCGGCAGCGCCAACGCGAGCCCGCCGACCGAGCGCCGCGCCAGCCAGCACGCGCCGCTTCGTCTCACATACCCGTCCGCACAGTTGTCCGCCGACGCGCCGGCCAGGTCCAGGTCGGCCTTTTTCGTGGTCTTCCGCAGCTGGAGCGTACTCACGGGCTCCGCGGTGGAACCGTCCGTCGCCAAAGTGGTAATAGAAAAAAACTCGCCCAGTTTGAGGAGCGTCGCGTCGTCCGCGGGCTGGCGCCGCTTGCGCGCGAGCAATATGAGAGTCGAAGGCGCGGCGTGGGCCACGAGCGCATTGATCAAAGCTTCGGCGTTCGCGGGATTGTACGTGAGGTCGGCCCCCAGCAAAACGTCGAAGGGCGCGCCCAGTGCCTTGGCGCTCTGGGCCGTGCTCGCCTCCCAGCGCAGGGGCGGGGGCACGGTTATTGCGTCTTGTAACCGGTTCGTTGCGAGGATGTCTGACAGGTGAGCACAAGATCCCTCGTCGCCGTCCGAAGCTATTACACGTTTCGCGCCGCAGAGCGCCGCGGTCATGGCCACCAGCCCGCAGCCGGCGCCCAGCTCTAGCACCGTCTTGCCCTTGCAGAGGCCGGGCTCGGCCGCCAGCTTTGCTGAGAGTAATTCGCCGCACTCCCAGACGCCGGCGCCGGTGCTTCGCTGCTTGGCCGTCCGGAACTCCTGGTCGACGACCAGCGTCCGGCCGGCGCGCTCGAAGGTCCGCCTCTTCTCCATCACGCATTCGTCGCCCTTGCAGGCGGCCCACGCGGCGACCGGCCGAACGGCGGTCGCGGCGACCGGCGCTACAGCGGTCGTGCAGCCGATGCGTAAGAGCGAGCGGCGTGGATGCACGGCTGCGGTGGCGGACGCCATGAGTGCCAACAGGCATGCGTGCGTCGCGACCATGATTGAACTCAAGGTGTTTGCTTTTTCAGGGTTATGGCTTGCAAGTCGCCGTAGCGATGGAATTTTACGAGCGCAGCGTTATATTGTAAAACGCTGACGACTGCTGTTGGCTACAGCGCAACCTCAACGTTGCCTGTGAGCGTTCACACTAAATTTTGATCATAAAAAACCCGTGATAAAAACCCGAACCCGAACCCGTGACAAAAAGTACGCGTGCTTGCAATCCTGAGCTCCGGGACGTATACTGTCGCTCGACGCTCCTGAGCGTTGCAGTACAACACCTCCGTCCATTTCCGCTCGTGCTCAAGTTGTAGCTGCAGTCCGCCGCATCAAAGAGTCATATTTCTGCATCCACAGCAAAGCCTATCTTTGATAATAATCCCTATAACATGGCACGCAGACGACTCGCTGCCTGCGTCATAGTGGTATTCGCACAGCACACAACCAGCTTCCTCGCGCCGACGACGAGGCACGCGAGGCCACCCTCGGCCAAAGGATCAACGCTTGTGGTCGCGGACATCGTGGCAGACAGCCAAACGTTCCTCGCGGACCATAAATTCATCGTGGGCGTCGTCACCGCCATCGCGACGAAGCTCGTCATCAATGAGGTGCGACGAATTGTGGAAAAACCCATCATGGACGAATTTGGAAGAAGAGTCGCGAGCGGCCTCAAGCCCGAGCCCGCGGACGTCTCGGCCGAGGGCTGGGCCAAACTGGTCGGCTGCCTCGCTTTGGACCTGGCGGGCGACGCGTCGGAGCTCATCCCAGGTTTGGGCGAGCTCACGGACGTGGTCTACGCACCCGTTGAGGCCGGGCTGCTCAAGGCGTTGTTCGCGTCGAACGCCATCGCGGCCTTTGGGTTCGTGGAGGAGATCCTCCCCTTCACGGACATTATTCCTACCTTCACGCTCTCGTGGTGCCTCGCGAACCTGTGGCCCACGACGGGCCTGGCCAAGAAGCTGGTCCCGGACCTCGCGAAGCAGAACACGCTCCTGCCGCCGGAGGCATGAGACAGGGTAACAAGAATATAGGGGGGAGAGGAAGGGGGGGCATTTACTCCTTGGCGTCCGCGTCGACGAGCTCGAGCGCCTCGCCGGGCAGCGTCCCCGGCGCGTTCACGAGGGCGCCGGACACGGGGTCCAGTTCACCCTCCGGGAAGAAGTCGCGGTACCAGGGCTGGGTCCCCGCTTCTTTCGCGCGCGCGGAGAGCGCCGCGTTCCGTGCTTCCAGTAGAGCGTCCTGCTCCCTCTCCATCTTCGCCAGGCGCTGGGCGCGTAACAAGGCCTCGGGCCCGCCGCGCGGGTCCCCGCTCTCGCCCTCCAGCGCCAGCCCTTCCACGAAGGGCGGGAAGCGGTAGGACCACGTGTACCACGTCGGGCCCTGCTGGCCCGGGCTTATGGCGCCGCCGTCGCCCGCGTAGACTTTAGACGGAGCGGTCGAAATGCCCTCGCCCCAGAAGCGCGGGAGTTCCAAGTCGTCGTCGGCGTCGTCGGCGTCGATTGCGGCGCATTGGAAAGGTGCGCGTCGAGGAGCGTTTGGGTGGCCATCCTTGCGCGTGCGGCGCTGCGGCGGCTTTGCTGGTGCTGCCCGGGCGTGGAGGCTGTGGGACTCGTCCTGGAATTGGAACGTCGACAGTTAAAGACCCCGCGGGCAGAATGCAATTTTTGTACGCAAACTCAAAAATGGAAGGCCACATCTTAAATAGCGTGCGGGTCGTAGTCGCTGCGAAACAGCAGTAACGACAGGGGCCTCGCTACGCTGGGCGCGACGCAGGACTCGCGAAATAGCCCTCGATAACGCTTTCGTGCAAGTCGGCCCAAGCGCGCGCGATCGGCGCGTCGTCAATACTACGCCCTGCAGGTACGACGCATCGCTGCCCCGGCAACGGTACACCACGGACAGTCGAACAATTACTTTGAGATAAAAAACCGAGCGCGGTCAGTCCCACCGGTGCTCCGCGTCGTAGTCGATGTAGGCCTCCGCGTTGAGCTCCGAGACCGCGTTCGCGGCGAGCTCCTCGAACTCGCGCAAAGAAACGGAGCAGTTCGGCGTCACGGACTCGCGCGCGATCTTCTTGGCCACGCCCACGACGACGCAGTCCACCTTCTCCGCGTGGTCCGCCACCAGCGCCTTGATACCCGCCTCGAACTCGGCCGCCGTGAGGCGACCCTTCCGCTCCACGTCCAGGGACTCGAACAAAGCGCGGGTCAGCATGCCCCCGGAGGATAGAGCCTGCTGGACCTGAGCGTGGTTCGACGCCGAGAGCAGCCACCGCGCGTGGGACCCGCCGCTCGCGGTCTCCAGCTTCTTGGAGACGGGCTTTCGCGTAGCCGGGTCGAAGCGGTAAATTATAGGTACGGAGTTCGGCACGTGCAGCTGCGGCACGTTTTCTTCGTGGACTTCGTCGAAGGACGCCATCAGGGCTCGCAGCGTGTTCGAGTGCGCCGCGAGCAGCACCGTCCGTTCTTCCCCGTGCCCCTCTTCAAACAGCGCCGGGGCGATGCGCGCGTCCCAGCACGCGACGACCCGTTCCTGGCAGTCCGCGAGCGACTCGGTCGTCGGGTGACCAGCCGAGTAATGGGGATGTTGGGCCGTCATGGGCGGCGGCCGGGCGTGCATGGTGCGCCGCCAGCTCAGTAAAAGGTCGCTTCCGAAGCCCTGAACTAAGTCGGGATCGGCTTTCGTCCAGCCCTGCAAACTCCCGTAGTGGCGCTCGTTTAATCTAGTGTCCCGCCGTATCCGATCGGAGTGCCACGTGTCCTGCTGGGCGCCGGCCATGCTCGCCAAAGCCAACTCGCACGTCTCGTGGGCCCGTTCTAAATCCGAGGTGAAGGCCACGTCGACCCGTTTCGCGGGGAAGCCCCGTTCTCTCAGTAGTTGCCCGGCGCCCACGGCCTCCACGCGGCCTTTGACCGTCAGCGGTACGTCGCACCATCCGGTAAAACGGGCGTCGGCCCCGTTCCAGACGCTTTGGCCGTGCCTGAGCAAAATTAGCGTGGAGACGTCCCGGCGGCGCGCGGCGCGCAGCGTGGTTCGCTGCGTGGCGGCGGTGGCGCGCAGCATGGTAAGCCTGGCAGTTGTCTGTGCCACGCAAGGCTTTGATACAGCGTCGGGGCGTGCTAGAGCAAGTTGCAGGACTCTGAGGAGTGTGCTCTGAGACAGCGTCCGTGTGCTATAGGTCTGTGCCGTGTGCTATAGGTCTGTGCTCGATGACTCAGAGCAGTGCGTTGGTATTGGGAGGTCACACGAGATCAGCGTAAAGGCAGCACCCTAGGAGAAGCAGCACCTTCGCCACAAAAACGTGAGGCTCGCGTGAGTCGAGAAACCCGTTTAGTGGGAGTTGTTTTGGCCTCGACCCTCGACGACCTTCGACGAAGTCCGACACGACGCGCCGGACGACGCGATAATTTCAATACTCGGCACTTGTACGTCTCCATTGCTCTAAGGAATCACCACTCTTCGAAAAGATACGCGTAACCGCACATAAATTTGATCTAAATTCACCCAGCATTTTTGGACCTGTCTAGCGCCGCGGCGCGGGACCTGTCCCGGTACGGGGCAGACCACACGAACAGCATGGATGCGAGACGCTCGCGGGACGAGTGGTCGCGCGTCGACTTTCGCTCCCGCGCTGCCGCGGCCATCTGCCTCGTCGCGACAACGCTCGTCGCAGCCGTCGCCCTCACCACGTACGTCGCGGCGGGATTTGGCTTCGCGGAGGGCGCGCTGCTAGAGGCGCCGCCGCGGGAAGGCGCGCACGCCTGCCCGCCGCGGTACATCCACCAGATTTACGGACTCAAGGCGAGGAGATGCCGGCGGCGTGGCGGCGAGGGCAAAAGACCTGGCTGAACCAGCACGCCGCTGTCGAAGTAGAAGATCCGGTGGTGCTCGCGCCTGGTGCGGTCGCGGACGGGTGGAAGTACGTCCTCTGGTCGAAGGACGCCGTCGACGCGCTCGTGCGGACGGAGTACCCGCACCTCTGGGGGACCTACAAAAGTTATCCCCGGTGGGTGCAGCGGGCGGACATGGCCAGGTACGCTATCTTACACAAATACGGCGGCCTCTACGCGGACCTCGACGTCATGGCGCGGCGGTCCTGGGAGCCGGTCCGAGCCCTCTGCCCAGAACTCGTGCTAGCGCGCGCGGATCAGTTCGGGCCCTTCCTCTCGCCAGACACTCTAATGGCAAGCGCGGGCTCGCCGTTCCTGAAACACGTCCTCGAGCGAATGCCGGCGAAGGCGACCAGTCTCCCGCGGCGGCTCCTGGGTGTTGGGCGGCTCCTCCAGCGTCGGTCGTTCTCTTATAAGCAAATGTTTAAACCCCTTCGGCTTGCCCTTGCAATGAGGCATTTACTACCTATGAAACTGGTCACGCAGGCTGGTCGTAGCGGTGGCTAGGTGGCCTAGCTGTTAACAAAGGCAAAAGGCAAATACCTTTATCGGTCTCAATTAGAGCACCCTGGTCTGTGGGCGCGAAAAATGTACGAATGTGACACAAGTGGTCACTGAAATCGCGCGCGGGTGGGTGACGCTCCCCGCGTGTCTAAGTCCCTGAGACGAACCCGCACGTTAAATTACAAAACGGGTTTTCGTAAGGCTGAAAACATGAAACTGAGCAAGCTTGAGGTGAGATCTTCCTTGTCAGTATCAGCTCACGCAGCAATCAAGCACCAACGCACAGTTTGCGCAAGCGGCAACGGTTGCTCTGTACTACTGCTTAAAACATGGCCTGGCGCCGCGGCACGCAGAACCAGCAGGCGGGCGCCATCCGCAAGGGCCACGTCAAAGAATTTCTAGTGCCCTCGTCCAAGAAGCTCGCCTCGGCGGAGGAGCAGGGCTCGCTGCAAGTGGTGGACGCGTCTATGCTAGGAGAGCACGCGCTGCGGCAGGCCTGCGCGTACGCGCGGAGCGACGATCTTCCGGCTATTTTCAGGAAAGCGATCGAAAGTCAGGGCTGCGTGCACGTGCACTTCCACGAGCACCCGGCGCACGTGCAGCGCCTCGTCATTGATGAGGCCGTGCCCGCGGGCTGCATCGCGCTGTCGGACGTGCAGCGCCTCAACAATAGAGTGTGCGTCCACGACGCGCCCGTCTTTACACTTTATAAAGGACGGCACGAGGCTTTAGATGCGCGGGAGGCCGCGATCGGGGCCACGGACGTCATCGTGAAGCCGGACTCGGACCTGAGCGCGGTCGTCTTCGAGGTGCGGCGCCGCGATTGCGGTAGTGACGTATCAATGGACGCAGTGCGATTAGCTTCACTGTTAGCGAAACATTGTTTTGGCTGCGTGGTCTCGGTGCCGGAAGTGCACGTTTTAAGAGTGGACGGCGTAATTCTCGTCGCGCGCGCGCTCGAGGTGCGCGCGGACCGCGAAGACGAGGAGGAGGACGAGGACGACTACCGGGGCCTGCTCGCAGCGTCTACGACTACCTACGTGCTCAGCGACGGCGCGGCGCCGCCCGGGACGCGCTGTCATGTATTGAACGTTGTGAAGGTGCCCTCGCGCGGCGAACGAGTGGACTGCGTAGACGTCATCTGCGCCGACGACGAGGTCTTCCCCGTGAAGCGGGCGTTGTTACGGCCGTCGTTGGCCCTGACGAAGGCGGCGCAGGCGGGCCGGGGCAAGTACGAAAGTGCGGAAGTGATTCGAGTGCCGCTGGACTGCTGCACGTTCGACCGCGTTTTATTATATCTGGAGCACGAGAAGCGGGGCGCGCCGTTTAGGTTCGACCCCACTTTAGCGCCGGAGCTGTTGGCGGCGGCTCTAGCCCTCAAAATCCAGGGTTTGGAAGATGCGTGCCGCCGCGTGTTAGGATCCTTCGACGAACGTGTCAGAAAGGCGCCCATCCGGTTAAAAGAAGTCCAACAGCGGAACGCCAGGGGCTCCCTAACGTCGCCGCGGGGCGAGACCTGGCTTTTGTTAGATGGCATGATCCTGGACATCTCGCGGTGGCTCCCGGAGCACCCCGGCGGCGACTCAATCATCCCCGAGCAGGCCCTCAACTGCGACGCCACGGTCATGTTCGAGCTCTTCCACGTCTCGCGCCAGTCCTTCCTGTACCTGCGGGAGTTCTACGTGGGCGAGCTGCACCCCAACGACTACGCGGACGTGCCCCTGCCCAACGAGGTGCCCCCTGGCGGTCAGAACGGCGCGTCGCCGGCCTTTTTGGCTGAATTGCGGCGCCACACGCGGTGGCGGCTGAAGCAGGAGGACCTGCAGTTCCCGGTGTGGAAGAGCTTCTAGTTTGTTTAAACATGTGTTATCTGTTTCTGTTATTATTATTAGTGGGAACTGAGCGGGCAGAGGGAATTGCAGAACCAGTCCCGGGCGTCGGCGCAAAG
>Ga0302122_10000694_pt1 | contig 21082 bp, 15 predicted proteins | sample CB21_SCM_MG_FD_203115 | JGI IMG/M metagenome (GOLD analysis project Ga0302122, IMG submission 203115) | Marine microbial communities from Western Arctic Ocean, Canada - CB21_SCM | ecosystem: Environmental > Aquatic > Marine > Oceanic | place: Canada: Western Arctic Ocean | collected 2017-09-28
GAATTTCTCGCCGAGGCATGTCGCTGCTCTCTTGGCGAAGAGTGAGGGCAACTAACACTACCACGAAGGCTATGAAAAACCAAAGAACCCAAAACATTGTTGTCATACATAATCACCTCAGTCACAATACGTGTACCAATCGATATAGTCTACGATGCCCTCGATAACATCACCATTCAAAACAATTGGAATAATCGGAAGTCCGACTGGAGCAGGCCCACCTGCTCGTCGAATACCTGCATATTTGAAAGTCGTACCGTTTGAACGATTGCGATTGGTATTCATTTCAAGAACCGTAGGATCGAAACGCGAAGAATGGCAAATACAGAACAGTTTGGTACCGCCGTCATCTCCGCCGCCAGGTGTCCACGAATCTTCAGTAAAGGAGTTTGAGACCAATTGCCAACCTGGAATACAGCACAAGTGAGTGCAACGTGCGAAAATCAGAACTAAATTTTCAGATGGAAGAAGACGAGGGTCAGCGTCACTTAAATCTTCAAAGTGGCCGATGGTCTTTCCAGTTTCATCTACACCTTCTGTGAATTGGAATCGAGCTTTACCGTTTGACAAAGGAGTGTCGGCGTATTGCGAATGGGTGACGTATGTGACTACGACCGGAACTCCGTTCCAAATTCCAGCAGCACCAGAAGTTTCAGTGTTTGATTTTGCAGCTTCGTCAACAAAGTCCTGTCGTGTCATCAATTGTTCGTGCTTTGCACCATACCAAGCGGAATCTTCTCGACCCTTCGCCCAAAACTTGACGCCGAGTTCACCTTCAGTCGTGCCACCGGGAGGTAGCAAAATGGAAGCGAAACCCAGTACGCCTAAAGATGCAGCCAAAACACCTGTTACAGTGTTAAACCCGTAGCGCAAAAATTGACGACGGTTAATGGAGGAAGATGCGCCCACATCTGAACTGTCTTCAGAAGATGGAGCAGGTTTGAGGTCGTATTCACGTGCCATATTCCATCACCACTTGTATTCCTTCCAATCCTTTTGATGTTCTGGAACAAACTTATTCATTCCATGCTTGACAATAATCGTGTCAGGCAAGACGAACTTAAGGTAAGCCATTCCCATTAAACAGAGGGTGACTAACATCATTGCAAGATGGTAGGAGAGTTGTTGTTGGTCCCAGCCCTGTGCAAGACCGTAAATCATTGAGAATACCCAATAGCATGACCAGAAAAGACCCCATGCAAAGAATATCATAATGAGATTGGATTCGCCAGATGGTGCCAGTGAAGCGCTGACAATCGTCCCGGATTCTGCAAGATTGAATACGCCATGATCGATGGCAGACTGCATTTGGTCTTCGGTCAATGAAGCGTCTTCAAGTGCAACACGTGCATCTTCAACACTTACCTTTCCACTGGCGACCTTGCGCAACAGGGTGGTGATTGTATCGTCCATCACTGGTCACCTCTTCGCATGAGTTTGTAGCGCAATCGCAATTGATTTGTTCGACCGGCGTATGAAGTTGAGAAACCATATCGAAGCATGAGGCCAGAAAATACAATCACTAAGATGACCGCTCCAAACCCAAGTAAACCAAGCCAATGGGCTCGAAGTTCAGCACCCATGTGCTCAAGATCAACGCCATGAGATTCAGGTTCAGGTGGGCTTACATTGCCATCCCCAGCAAACAGAGTCCTAGTTCCTAGTGCAGAAGTGGTATCACTTCCTTTTTGCAGAGAGAACAGCAATTGATTCCAATGGTCTTCTTCACCACCGCCGTTGTTGAGTTGGTCGCCGTTGACTGAGTTGCCAGTAATCCAGAAATTCACAGTTTCGTTGCCTGTTTCGGGTGCTTGCCACGTGAGTGTCCACATCCGTTCCGCCTCATCAGCGGTAGATTCAGTATGCGTGAGTGTCGTAACATCATCCTTCCAATTTTGTAAACCATCACCGGAAAGAACGCCAGCAGATGTGCGCATTGAAAATCCTGCAGTGTAGGTTCCAGTAGCGGCAGGCCCTCCGATGATTTGGAGTGTCAGAGTATATGATTCGCCGGCAATCCAGCCATATGGAACATCATCGAGGATGATTTGGACTGAATTATCCGCTGCGCCGTTGTGGCAAAGACATCCTTCTTTAGCGACATCGTCAATCGTTTCTCCAGCATTGTCCTGTGCACCTCCGACGCCTCCGTGGAGCGAAGAAGCAAAACCGGGAACAAAGAGTAAAATGGCAAGCGCGAGTACCACTCCTGAACGTATGGAAAATGTGCTCCCGCGCATAGCCTCACCTAAGTGATTCGACCCACTCGCAAGTGCTCCTTAAACATTCCCGGCAAAACCCATCAAAAATACCGACGCAGTGTATCGTTTTACAAAAGTCAAAAAGGGTTATTAAGCCATTTGCTGTTACACCTGAATTTTCATCGAATCTACGCCTAAAACAGAACTTTGAGAGCGAGACTTCTTGAATGACTGCTTAGAGCAGTGGATGATACTCCCATGGCCGCCCACTTTGAGAACACATACGAGTTGACATCAGAGCAACTTGAACAACTTGACCAAGCAGAAGACATGATGCTGCGAAACGATCTTGGCGCTGCGGAGCGATTACTTCTTTCCATGATAGAGGCCGATGCAGAATGCATTCCGGTACTTTCGAATCTGGGACATTTGTATGGCCGCCATCTCTCGGAATTTGAAACCGCCATTGAATATTATGACAAAGTGCTTGCACTTGAACCAGATAATGCTTGGGCGAGAGATGCCCGCCGACGATATTTGCGCTATGTATGACGAGTTTAAACACTGCCAAAGTTCATTGATGTTCGGCTCAAAGGCCCACCATGGAAGCGTCTCATATCCTCATCGCAGGTGTTGGGGGATTGGGTTGTTCTTGGGCGAAAGGCGCCCATGCACGATGCGAAGGTTTTGCTGACATGTGTTTGGTTGATGCCGACGACTCAAGTTTTGAAAACAGCGATTCCTCCCATATTCTGCGTTTAGGTCATGCGCTTGACTCGATGGGTTGTGCTGCATTGCCGCCTCTGGCAGAACAACGAATGCGTGGTTATTCAGCTCTAACTCGGACTGTGCTTGAGCCAGTCGAATTGGTACTTTTGTTAGTCGGCCTTGGTGGAGGGACTGGAACGGGTGCAGCACATGAGTTTGCGCGCCAAGCACGCCAATCTGGTGCGATAGTCGTGGCTATTGCTGCTTTACCTTTTGATGTTCAAGAAACCCGGGCGACCATTGCCGAAGAGGGCTTACACAGGCTCGAGAAAAATGCTCATGTGACGGTTAGACTTTCCTTGGAGCGCCTTGCTCGTCAAGCACGTGAACGTGGTACTGCATGGCAAATGGGTGCTGAGTGGGTTGAAGATTTAGTTGAAGGGTTGGTGCGGACTTTAATGCGTATGGGCCTCATAAATTTGGACCTCATGGATTTGAGGGCAATCGTCGAGAAAAAAGGTAAAGCGACCATGTTGGTTGGTATCGGTAAGCCAGATGACCCGGAGGGAATCCTCGAATCTGCAATGATGGCGCCGCTGGCTGAACTTGATGTGTCTGGCGCTCAAGGCTGTTTGATTCAAGTTGAAGGTGGAATCGGAATGACCATCGGTCAACTCGATGTAGTTGCCAATATGTTCACAGAGGCTTTGGACCCAAATGCTCAAGTTATCTTGGGAGCACGTGTAAGTGAGGACCTTGAAGATACAATTCGGGTTGTAACTCTTCTTTCCGGAATTCAACCCGAATCTTAGTCGTTCAATTCTATGACTTCGCCCCATTCGACACCGTCACCGATAGATGGGCCTACTTCACCATTCCATTGAACATCAATTTCATCGAGTGAAGCAGTGGTTTCTTCGGGTGTTCTTGAGTTTGCCAATGGTTCGGTTGAGGTCGTAGTCATTTCTGATTGAGAAGATGTTTGAGTTTTAGTTCGTGCGATTGAAACTGCAAAATCATGTTGGTTGATGACCTTAGCAAGTACGCTCCTTTGCATCCAAGTGATTGTCAAAAGCGCAATGATGTGTCCGGTAACCATCACATAGGTGATGTCATTGAAAGCAGTCGCTAACATTGCTACACTGCCTGCATATGCGTATCCAAATGCGAGACCCCAAGGGAGTGCATTTTCTGTTGAAAGAAACTTGAACTTAGCCCCTACTGACTGCGAGGTGATCGACCAGATGGCCATGAAGACTGTGAATATCATCAACAAGACTTCCTCGATGAATACTTCGATGGTTCCTGGAGACATCACCAGTTGTCGCCAAACTGTAAGTAAGTGCCAAGTTGCAAACACATGTGCAAAGAGAGTCCAACGTGAGGTGAATTGTTTGAGAGCTTTATCACGAAGAGCCATTTGTCGGAACTTCCAAGTCCAAGCAACGGTCAAACCGTACAGAGCGATGGCAAAGGCGAAGAATACAATGTTTGAGATGATGGCTTCCATAGCCTCAAATTTATTCTCATAGAGGAATTGAAATCCAATAATTCCAATTACTGAAAACATTGAAATCACGCTAATTTGAATGGCTATCATCAGATTCATATTTCCAGAGATACTTTCTTTTTCGGATAGTTTTTTGGCTGCAAGCGAAGATGCCCATGAACCGAAAGAACGGCCCTGTGCAACAGCCCAAAGCACGAACAGAGACCCCAGGCCAATTGGGAATGCTGATGGCAAATCACCGAAAGATTCCTGTCCAAATACCATCAGGATAAGCAAACCAAGTGCTCCCGAAACAGCCAAGGGAAATATGCAAATTTTGAAACTTGAAAACAATCGAGCGACCGGATTCGATTTTCCTTCTTTTTCCGATTGGTCTGCGAGGGTGATCCATGATTTGATGCGTTCGTGGCTGGAAAATATGGCGGTGAGTGCATAGCCACAGGAAAGGGAGATGAATCCAAGTGCAGCAATGTCGCCACCATCTCCGATATTTGCAATCGAATAGAAGAGAGTTGAAAGCAAGGTGATTAAAGCTAAATGAGGGAGCGTCTTTGGCGAAAGTAAGGTTCTCAGCAAGCCAAACAACGAAGTTTCGTTCGATGCTAAATCTAGCAAAATGTCGCTTTCATTGGTAGAATTTTCCACGACTCGAGACTCTTCCTCCATGGCCTATCCTCGCGTACCTATATTTTCATTCTATGCACGGATTTTACGGTCAAATGTATTGAAGGAGGAGTTCATCCTCTCTACGATGGCCAAGCGCTTGAGCAAGGCACTGCGCGGAAAACGCAGATGGGTGGGGATTGAATGTACTCCCCAATTCACCTCGCGTTCATCACTCGGCGGGCATCTTTCCAGTTTGTTTGAATCTATCGAACAATCTGCTACATTCCGTTTAATGGAATTTTATCCTGCTGACTCTGAAGTCGCTATTGCCACAGTTTCTTTCTTGGGTGGTTCTGAGCCGCGAGGCTTTGGAATTCTTGAAATCCCCCATCCTGCATATCAGGCGGTTCGACTTTTGATTGAATCTGAGGATTCCTTTTCGAATCACGCCGTTCACAGCCTAACCAGCAGCGGAAAAATCCGTTTGGTCCGTGAACGGTTGAATCTCCCCCGCCCAATTCGTAATCGTTGACACCATCACCTTCATGTGATTTCGCTTGCACGTGGTGTTATGGCTGGAGGCGGAGTTGCACCTGCAATGAAAATGAGTGATGTATTCATTCTTCTTGGAGTGACTTTTTTGGTAGGCGGGCTATTTATCCACGGATTAGTTTCACCAACTTCTCTCAATGCAGACACTGAACCATATTCGAATGGTGCAGCCCTGTTGAAAGGTGATACGATTGAATTCTCCGTTACAGCTGAAAATGATTCATCGGTAGATGTTGAAATCGTCAACGAAAATGGAAACGTGGTTTTAGCAGAATCATTTGTACTCACAAGTGACGATTCAAGATCAGTTGATTTCGAAGCAGATGAAAAAGGGTTCTTTTCCTATTCTGTAACATTCACTGAAGGGTCGGGCGAAATCGTTGTAGATGTGGACCGTAAATTACTCATAGACTTCATTATTTATCCACTTGGTATAATTTGCTTGATTTTTGGATTTTCAAAGAGAAAGGATGAAAAAATGAGCGAATCTATCGATGCAGTTTTAGAATCAAGCGACTAATTCTTGGCATAGTTTGTCCATCTAATGTCTTCTCCATCGTCGACAAGATGAGTCTTTTTCATATGGTCTAGAAGTGTGATTCGGCCATCGTTCTCGAGCCTTTCGAAAACCATTTTATCATTTCTATAGACTGGGCTTCCAAGAGCCTTCATTCCGTCACAAAAGGTCGTTGAATAGTGCGCCAATATCGACTTGGGTTTAACTTCATTGAGGCCGGACTTCCGCTCAAACCAAGAAGCCACTGCCGCTTGAATCACCTGTTGAAATTTGGGGAGTGTTATTTCGGAATTTAGTTCTTGAAGTGTTGCGATGGAATATCCCTCTTTTTGTAATTTGCGTGATGATATGTTGCAACCGATACCAAGGATCACCCGTGTGTATTTTCCTTGACTCAATCCTTCAACCAAAATGCCACCCACTTTGCGTAGATTGCCATCAATCAAAACGAGAACATCATTCGGCCATTTCAAAACCTGAGCGTCGGCAGTTTCAGTGAGTGCTGAGATTGCTTCAAACAAGGCCAACCCGCCTTGTAGTTGAAGTATGCCGGGGTTTGGAGTTACTGAACGCTCATGAATGACCCATGAACCGGCAAATGCCACATCTTCATGCGACCACACACGTCCACGACGCCCATGGCCCGCTAATTGCCGTCCTGCTTGCAAAAAATCTCCCTCCTTCTCATTTGAATTTAACAGCGAGGTATTGGTTGAATCAATTTCATCTTTGAGAACTTTAGAGTTGAGTTGGTACGGTCTCCAAATCCCAAGGACTTCCAAACATTCCCCATCATCAAATTTGTGCGTTGCCATGGTGCGAACTGCAAAACCATTACGAATACATAGTGTTCGTGCTGATTTCCCTTTCTCGTTTTGAGATATGAGGAGATATATCACGCCTTCTTCCGCGAGGATATTTGTGGCTAAAATGTGGTTTAAGAGACGAGTGACAAGGCCTTTGTCATCTGTGTCAAGGAGTGCTGCTTCTTCGAGGGGGCCAAGATGTTGCGAATGCATTTCCGGTACCAAGTAAGGAAGATTCCAAACAATTACATCGTGAGGTACATCTCCAGCCCATTGTTGAACCTCACCATCCGTTTGAGGGCCAGGGCCTCCTTCACGAACATCGATTTTTATGTTATTGCCCTGTGCGGAATCCCTGCTACTGGCTACTGCATAGGGATTGATGTCACAGGCGGTGACGATGAATCCAAGTTGGGCAGCGAAAAGAGAAATGGCGCCAGAACCACAGCCGATTTCAAGCAATCGTTTACCATGTGGGTTTGGGAATTCGTGAATAACTTTTGCGAGGACGTTTGTGTCCTCTCTTGGAGGATAAACTGTTGGCGGTATGGTGAGATGGATGTGGCGGTTTTGTGGCGTGGCCCAAATGAGTTGTTTTGCGACACGGTTTAATCGCTCAATTTCTTGCTCGGCGTCATTTGACCCGAAGTATTCTTCGCCAGACATTTGGTTCGATTAGGGCCAACCTTTCGGAGTCTTTATGGCTATCCAATTACACCAAATCGTGCAACCCGAGCCTCAAACTGTGTTTCGCACCGCTTTTAGTTTGATGTAATACATTGACTACTCTACGATATCGTGCCAAATGCTGCTTGCGTAAGGTATAAGAACAGTTGCAAAGTCGGCCAAAAAGCCCAAGTTGCTATTTTGGGCCTGTAGCTCAGTCAGGTAGAGCGTCGGACTTTTAATCCGATGGTCGCGGGTTCGAACCCCGTCAGGCCCGCCTGAATGAGTTGCTGGCTCGGGAAAGTGGGGTCGAACGGGGTCTGAGCATGGTAGTAAAAAGCGCAACAAAGAAACGACTCATGGAGCTTGGAGTCTCCGAAGAGTTCGCACATAAATTAGCAACTGACCGAAACATGACCGATATCAAGGCCATGTCTTCCGATGAGGTCGCTTCGACCCTCGGTATTTCAAAAGATTCAGAACAATTCATTAGCACCATGTCGGTAATTGCCGAGCAAGGTTCCCGTCGACGTTCCAAGTCGAAGAGTAAGAAAATCACAATCCGTGTAAAGGCTATCGATGATTTCGACCGGCCAGAAATCACTATGCGGTTTAATGCACTCAACCACCATTTGGTTCCACACCAAGAATTGGTTGGCGAAGCAAACATTTCCGTTGAAGAACAATTTGCCATCGAAAGCGAAGCACTCGCACCTTGGGAAATGGTTCAACCAGACCAAGAAACTGGCGAACCACGACTGGCAAAAGAATGGTTGCCAAAAGTTCTGATAACCGACCCCGTAGTTCAGGTCATTAAAGAACAGGCTGAGGCTAAAGATAATGCTCGTCTCGCAGCAGACCCAGAACACAAACCACTCGCCGCAGGTTGGATTGCCGACCGTGTCGTGAAAGTTATCCGCAAGTCCCCATCTGCGGGTAAGACTGTTGCCTATCGACTTATTGTAGAGGGTAACTAAGTAAAGGAGGTTTTAGCATGCAAGAAATTATTCAATCATTTTTCAAAGAACGTAGCCTCGTCAACCACCAACTTGCTTCCTATGATGACTGTATTCCGTCAGGAGACAATACCATCTCCCGTATGGAAAAAATCATTCGTAACATACGTGTTGGAACCGATGAAGAAATCCACGATGATGAAGGCGGTTACATCAAACTCGACGTCGTCGACCATGACATCAATATCCGTTTGAAGAATATCAAACTCGGTGAACCAACAATTCGTGAAGCAAACGGTGCTGAGCATCCTTCAACCCCTATGGAATGCCGACTGCGAAAGTTGACCTATATGTCTCCAGTGACAATTGATTTCCAAATCTCTCGTAACGGCGTACCTTCTCCAATCGAAACCGGTGTTCAAGTTGGTAGTATGCCAATTATGGTCCGTTCTACTCGATGTAACCTCCATGCAAAGCACATTGCTGGAGAGCGTCAATTGTATCCAACAACCTCAACTGAAGATTCAGCTCTATGGGATAACTTGCTCCGAAAGCGTGGCGAAGACCCCCTCGACCCTGGAGGCTACTTCATCATCAACGGAACTGAGCGTGTTTTGATCTCAATGGAAGATCTTGCACCAAACCGCGTTACTGTTGAAATCAACAAGCGCTATGCAAAGCGAACAGAAGTTGCAAAGATTTTCTCTCAAAAAGACGGAATGCGCAAACCATTGAATGTTGAAAAGCGCCGTGACGGTATGCTCATGGTAAAAATCAGCACTGCTGGAACAACCGCTATTCCTGTTGTCTTGCTCATGCGAGCTCTTGGTATTGAAAACGACCAAGAAGTATTCCAGACTGTTGCAGGTCCTACTGAGACCTTCAAGTATATCGTGGCAAATCTTAACGAAGTCAATGACAACGAAGAGTATGCTGTCCAATCGATGGTCGAAGCTCATGAATGGTTGCAAAAGAAATTCGCTGCTGGTCAACAAAAGGAATACCGAGAGCAACGTGTCAATCAATTGCTTGACCGTGAACTCTTGCCTCACTTGGGCGACCAACCAACCGACCGTAAGAAGAAGGCAATTTTCCTTGGTCGTATCGTTCGTCAAGTTCTTGAAATGGCTTTGACCAACCGTGAACCAAATGACAAGGACCACTATGCAAACAAGCGTGTTCGTCTTGCTGGCGATCTTATCGAAGATTTGTTCCGTGTTTCTTCAGGCCAACTTGCTCGTGACCTCAAATATCAACTTGAACGTCACCACAACCGTAAGCGAGAGTTGAAAATCACTTCATGCCTACGGCCTGACGTTTTGACTTCAAAAATTATGCACGCATTGGCTACAGGAAACTGGGTCGGTGGACGTTCGGGTGTCAGCCAATTGCTTGACCGAACAACCTATCTTGCGTCTCTTTCCCACATGCGTCGTGTTACCTCACCTTTGGTTCGGAGCCAACCTCACTTCGAAGCTCGTGACCTGCACCCTACACAATGGGGTCGCTTGTGTCCAAACGAAACACCTGAAGGCCAGAACTGCGGTCTCGTGAAGAACGCAGCTCAAATGATTGACATCTCAGAACATATCAGTGAAGTCGAAGTCCGTGAACAACTCGATGAACTCGACGTCAACAGCGAACTTGAAGATTGGAGTTCCGGCGACAGAATTCACGTCAATGGTGACATCTATGGTATTCACAAGAACGGTAAGAATTTGGTTCGCCATTTCAAATCCGCTCGCCGACGTGGAACCATCCCTGCCGAAGTTTCTATTCGTTACGATAAAGAAAATAAGGATATTTTCATCAACACTGACAAAGGACGTATCTTGCGACCATTGGTTGTTCTTTACGATGGTGCGCCACGTTTGACTGGCGGGCACCTTCAAGCCCTCCGTGACGGTGAGATGACATTCAAAAACTTGGTCAACGACGGTGTCGTTGAATGGGTTGACGCAGAGGAAGAAGAAGATCTTCTCATTGCCCCTCGCCCGTTCGTTCTTCCTGAAACAATTCCTTCAGGTCCATTCAAAGGACGCCCACTTACCAACGAAAACGTTGAGTGGGTCAATCTCGGAGAACCTGGCGCAACCGAAGCACAATTACGTGCAAAGGTTCGCATGCCAAACGGTGCTTGGGAATCTGCTGAAGTTTCGGTTCCATTGTTGTATGATGAAGAATTCACACACTGTGAAATCGATCCTCAACTTGTTTTGGGTGTTTGTGCTTCTCTGATTCCTTATCCAGAACACAACTCCACTCCTCGTGTTACTGGTGGTACTGCAATGGTCAAGCAATCATTGGGTCTCCCAAGTTCGAATTACCGAATGCGTCCTGATACACGTGCTCACATTTTGCACTACACGCAGACTTCGATTACTCGAACGGCAGCTATGGAATCAACTCACTTCGATGAACGACCTGGTGGTCAAAACTTCATCGTAGCGATTATGTCTCTTCACGGATACAACATGCAAGACGCTGTCATTATCAACAAAGGTTCAATCGATCGTGCACTCGGTCGTTCTACCTTTAACCGAACCTACAACGCAGAACGTCGTCGGTTCCCTGGTGGTCAAGTCGAAGAAATTGAAAAGCCTGGCAGTTCTTTGCAAGAAGTCAAGGGTCTCAAACCTGAAGAGGCTTACCGACACTTGGAAGCTGATGGTTTGCCATTGCCTGAGATGTACCTCGAAGGTGGAGATGTGCTCGTTGGTAAAACAAGTCCTCCTCGTTTCCTCGAAGAATCCGCTGGTGGCGCTTTCCTCCTTGCACAGGAACGTCGTGAATCCTCTATGCTTGTTCGCCATGGAGAAAAGGGCTATATTGACAACGTCTATGTTACCGAATCACTTGACTCCGGTCGCTTGGTCCGTGTAATGGTTCGAAGCCATAAAATCCCTGAAGTTGGAGACAAATTCGCTTCACGACACGGACAAAAGGGTGTCATTGGACGACTTGTTGAACCTGAAGACATGCCATTCACATCCGATGGTATCGTACCTGATTTGGTAATTAACCCGCACGCAATTCCTTCTCGAATGACTGTGGCCCACGTTCTCGAAATGATTGGTGGAAAAGTCGGTGCTATGGAAGGACGTCGCATTGACGCAACTGCGTTCCGTGGTGAAAAAGAAGGTAGCCTCCGTGATGGTCTTGTTCGTAATGGACTTGCACACACTGGACGTGAAACCATGATTAACGGTGAAACTGGAGAAGTTTATCCAGCAGACATCTTCATTGGTTGCATTTACTACCAACGACTGCACCACTTGGTATCTTCCAAGATACACGCTCGTTCTCGAGGTCGTGTCCAAATTCTTACCCGTCAACCTACTGAAGGTCGAGCCCGTCAAGGTGGTCTCCGATTTGGTGAGATGGAACGTGACTGTTTGATTGCCCATGGTGCTTCCATGGTCATCAAAGACCGTTTGCTTGATGAGTCAGATGGTATCGACATGTATGTCTGTGCTCAATCTGGTCACATCGCTTGGTATGACCCAAAACGTCGTACATATGTCAGCCCAATACATGGTGATGGTGCTGAAGTCTACAAAGTACAAACCTCATATGCATTCAAGCTGCTCTTAGACGAAATGAAGAGTTTAGGTGTGGCCATGCGTCTTGAACTGGAGGACCGAAGATGAGCCAAACAAATACAATGATTCCAAAGCGTATCGCTCAGATTCGCTTCGGCCTGATGGAACCAAAAGAAATTCGACAAATGTCTGCTGTTGAAGTGAAGACTGCAGACACATACAAGGATGATGGACACGCTTACCGCCAAGGTTTGATGGACCCTCACATGGGTGTTATCGAACCAGGATTGGTTTGTCCAACTGACAACTGTAAGTATGACGAGTCCCCCGGTCACTTCGGCCATATTGCTCTCGAACTTCCAGTTATCCACATTGGTTTCGTGATGCTTATCAAAACAGCCTTGAAGGCAACCTGTTCCAAATGTAGCCACATTTTGTTGCACGATACCAAAAACACACACCCTTCAAATCCGGAATTGAGTGAGCAAGACTACTACCGTGCTCGTATTCGTGATATTATCACCAAACACGGTGTTGGTTCAACAGAATTTTCAAAGATCATTAAGGAAGTTGAAAAGGTCACCACTGGAACTCGCCGTGGACAATGTATGCACTGCCAAGAAATGCAGGGCAAGATTATGCTCGACAAGCCAACGACCTTCAAGGAAAAGCTCGAATCACAAGGTGCTGGCAAAGCAGAAGTTGAACGCAAACTAAACCCTCGTGACGTCCGTGAATGGCTCAGCGCTATCCCATCGGAACACTTGATTTTCATGGGAATGGATAAGAAAAACCGACCAGAATGGGTTGTGCTCAAGGTTCTCCCTGTGCCCCCTATTACTGTTCGACCTTCGATTACTCTTGACAGTGGAGACCGTTCAGAAGACGATTTGACTCACAAATTAGTCGACGTCCTCCGTATCAACCAACGTCTCCGTGAAAACAGAGACACTGGTGCACCTCAATTGATTGTTGAAGACCTTTGGGAATTATTGCAATACCACATTACAACCTACTTCGATAACCAAACCTCTGGTATCCCACCTGCTCGTCACCGCTCTGGTCGTACACTCAAAACTTTGACACAACGACTGAAGGGTAAGGAAGGACGTTTCCGAAGCAACTTATCTGGAAAGCGTGTCAACTTCTGTGCTCGTTCTGTTATTTCACCAGACCCTTACTTGGGTGTAAATGAAGTCGGTGTCCCGACGAAGATTGCAAAGGAACTAACTGTCCCAATCCGTGTTACTTCTCGTAACCGTGAGCAAATGCGTCAAATGATTCTCCGTGGTCCTGATGTTCACCCAGGTGTGAACTATATTATTCGTGGCGACAACCGTCGTGTTCGAATTAACGAACGTAGCCGTTTGATCAATGCTGGATTCCGCTGTCACAACCCTGAGTGTAACGAAGATACAACACTCCGACCTGATATGCACCAATGCTTGCCTGCTCCAAACTTTTTGCCAGGTCTTGTCATTAAGCCAGAAATTTTTGTCAACCCTGTTGATGGTAGCCAAGAAACCACATACGTTGTTGATGACGAAGCTACCCTTGCAAACCTCCGTGGTGAAGATATTGATTCACAGAAACTTGCTGAAGACGACCCTCGTGCAAAACTGCACTACCGTTGGATGCATGAATTGGCTCAAGCCGACAAGGTAGACCAAGAGCCTCACCCAGAACATTTGAATGTCAGTTGTCCACACTGTGGAAGTCCTGCTGATGAATGGGGAGACCGTACACGTGTTGAAGACCGCCTCTCAACTATTGACCGAAACGGCAATCCAAAGCCAGGTCTACTTGTTGAACGCCACTTGATTGATGGTGATGTTGCAATCTTTAACCGACAGCCATCTCTTCACCGAATGTCGATGATGGTTCACGAAGTTCGTGTCATGGAAGGACATACTTTCCGTTTCAACCTCGCAGTTTGCACACCTTACAACGCTGACTTTGATGGTGACGAAATGAACCTTCACGTGATTCAATCTGAAGAAGCACGTGCTGAAGCTAAGATTTTGATGCGTGTTCAAGAACACATCCTCACCCCACGTTATGGTGGTGCAGTGATTGGTGGTATCCACGACCACATTTCGGGAGCATACTTGCTCTCACGTCCTGGAACCCTCATCAACCGACGTCACGGGCTTGAAATGCTTGGAAGCATCGGATGGACTGGAGATGTCCCAGAAATTGTCCTCGACGAAAACGGAAAAGAATGCTTCCGTGGTCAAGATATCATCTCTTTGATTATCCCAGATAACATCCATCTGCGATTCCGAAGCCGTTCCAATGACGATGTCGTTGTCAAGAACGGTAGAGTCGAAGGAACACTCGACAAGAGAGCAATCGGTGCAGAAGATGGACGTCTTCTCGATGCCATCGTTCAGACCAACGGTCCTGAACTTGGTGCGAAATTCCTTGACGACTTCACACGCCTCACAATTGCTGCGTGTACATCTCTTGGATTTACCACCGGTATTGACGATGAAGATCTCAGTGCTGAAGCATTGCAATCCATTCGCGATGCAAACACAGAAGCAGGTATACTTGTTCAAGGTGCTCTTGACAAGTTCGGAAAGGAAGGCAAAGGATACGAAACTCGACCTGGTCGAACTCCTCGTGAAACTCTTGAAGAAGACATCATGGTTATTCTTGATGAAGGAAAGCAACAAGCTGGTGATGTTGCAAAGAATGAATTGGCTCAGTCCGGTTCAACCAACGCTGCTGTGAACATGGCTATTTCTGGTGCTCGTGGTTCCATGGATAACCTCAACATGATGGCTGGTTCGATTGGACAAGCAAAGGTTCGTGGAAAGCGACTTGAGCGAGGATACAACGAACGTGTTCTTCCTCACTTCCGCCGTGGCGGTCGTGCAGCTGCAGACCGTGGTTTCATCGCGAGTTCATTCAAGCGTGGTCTTGAGCCTACGGAGTTCTTTATGCTCTCCATTTCAGGCCGAGAATCTTTGGTTGATACAGCGGTTCGTACTGCAAAGTCCGGATACATGCAACGCCGATTGATTAACGCTATGGATGACTTGAAGGTGTATAATGACTCAATGTTGTCTGTCCGAAACACTGCAAATCGTATCATTCAATTCAGTTACGGTGAAGATGGAATTGACCCTTCACGAGGTGTTCACGGTTCTCCGTTCAACATTGATGTGATTGTCGACGAAGCCCTCGGAACTGAAGGCGCGACTATTGACGTAAGAGAGTCAAAAGAACGTGATGAAAAGGAAGAAGACTTTGGCGGATGGGAACATGAGCCAGAATCTCCCGAAGGAGGTGAGGCTTGATGGTCGTAAAGAGTGCAACAAAGAAGAAGCTCATGGATTTGGGTATCGCAGAAAATTATGCGCATACTCTTGCAGATGATAAGAAGTGGGACGATGTAAAAATCCTCGCTGCTGGCGAAATCGCTCAATTATGTGAAACTGATTCTGAAACTGCTGCAACAATCAAGGCTACCATTGACACGGCAAGTAAGAAGGGTGGGGATTCCAACGGTGAAAACACTGGACCAACAACTTCAGTCCGACTTCGCCGAACAGGACGTTCGATTGCTCGTGCAAAGACTTCAGTCGCTCTGACAGATTATGACATTGAGTCTAAACTCTTGGAGTATGAAGATGAATTATCCAAAGATCCAGTTTTCAAGTCACTTGTCGCTGCTGCCAAAACAAATGGTTCATCTCGATTTACCACTCGAATTTTCCATGACCTAACCGTGGCTATCCATGCTCGAGGAAAGAATAAATTGACCAAGCCTCAAGCAAAGAAAGTGATTGATGAATCAGTCGTAGCTCTTGACCGAGCCAGTATTGACCCATATGAAGCAGCAGGGATTATCACTGCTCAATCCATCGGTGAACCTGGAACTCAAATGACTATGCGTACTTTCCACTATGCTGGTGTTGCAACGGTTAACGTGACTCAAGGTCTCCCTCGTATCATCGAAATTGTCGATGCTCGAAAGGTCCCAAATACCCCAACAATGATCATTTACTTATCTGGTGAAAAGAAGACTTCTGCTGATGAAGCCAAAAAACTTGCAGCAAAGATTGAAGAAACTCACACTGTGAACATCGCTTCTTTGGAAACTGACGTTGCACAACGACGTTTAGTCTTGAAATTGAACAAGTCGAACCTCAAGCAGAGGAACATGACTGGTGCTGAAGTGAAAGATAAACTTGAACGTGCTACACGACTTTTGATTCAAGCGGACAAGGAAAAGAATCCTTCAACATTGACCATCATTCCTAGTGTTCACACGGAAGAAGATTTGGCCGACCTCGCTGAAAACCCTCCATCGTATACCATGCTTTTACAATTGGAAGAGAAGATTCGTGACATGCGCCTCAAAGGTATTCCAAACATCACTCGTGCGAACGTCCAATTGGATGACAAGACTGGTGAATATTACCTCTCGACCATTGGTTCAAACTTAACTCGAGTCAGCGAAATCGAAACTATTGACCGAAATCGAACCTACACCAATAACATCATTGAAATCTTTGATTTCCTTGGAATTGAAGCAGCTCGACAAGCGATTGTCAACGAACTACAAGCAACTCTCGATGGAGCACGTTTGGAAGTCGATGTTCGACACTTGCTCTTGGTTGCTGACGTGATGACCTCTGAAGGTGAAGTTCGTGCTATTGGACGGCATGGTGTATCAGGAACAAAACACAGTATCTTGGCACGTGCAGCTTTCGAAGTTACCGTCAACCACTTGCTGAAAGCCGGTGTTATCGGTGAACGTGATTACCTTACAGGTGTTGCAGAGAACATTATTGTTGGTCAACCAATTTCACTTGGAACCGGTAGTGTTGAACTCTACTATATCCCTGATGATGAATGATGTTCTACCCATGAGAAACTATGTGGAGTATGGAGGAATAATATATGGATCTGAACCGACAATTAAAGACTGCAATTACAACTGGAAACTTGCGATTTGGACAACGCCAAGCACTCGATGCGTGTGCTCGTGGTGAAGCTAAATTGATAATTTTCGCTGCAAACTGCCCTACTGAATTTATTGATGAACTGCACGCCAGTCACCCTGAAGTGACGAAATTTCACGCTACTCTCGTCAACCGTGAACTAGGTATCGCATGCAGTAAGCCATTTTCAGTTTCTACCCTCAGTATCATTGATGCTGGAGAAAGTGATTTACTTCAACTAGAAACCAATATAGAGTGAATATTTTTGTTCACTTTGCCATGTTTACTTGGCATCATGTAGGCAAAGGTTTGATGTCCGAAGCAGTTGTGGTTCTGCCATGCGCCCTTCGCTTGCATCCGTCTCAGCAGTTTTGATTTCCTTCTTGATGCTCTCTTCTATCATCGTTCTTGGGCAACAAAACTCTCTGAAACTTGACGATACTGATTCCGAGCTTATTCAGTTTACATCTGCACGCGGTTCTTCGAATTCATTTATTGCTTCGGGCGGCTCATCAACTCAGAATATTGATGCATATCATATTGAAGCAAGCCCATCTGGTGGTTGGATTATTGGTTCTGAATACAATACTACGTTGACTTATGGTACCAACACATTGCAAAGGACTTCCCCCTATAACGCTGGAGAGTTTTTCTTAGCCCAAGTCGATAGCACTGGTAATTGGCAATCACTATTTGGTGCTGATCACAGTTTCGGTACTGGCGGTCTCTCCTACCTGACTGATATTTCAGTCGGTATAGGTGGCGAAGTAATTGTGACTGGACGTTTCTATGGTGAAATATCATTTTCGGGTGGCGTCGGTAATCCTAGCGTCATTATTTCAAACACTAATCCTGGTTATCATTATGAAGGTTTCATCGCTAAAGCTGACCCAATGGGTAATTGGATTTGGGCGAACGGTTTCACCACATTGGTGAACGGTTCTGGTGAATACAGTACCTCATCTGTTATTCAACAGGATAATGCTGGTGATATTTTTCTCACTGGCGAGTTCCAAGGCGAAACTGATTTTGGTGGTGTTGCTCTTAATGTCTCAAGTAGCCAAATTTATGTGGCGAAATTCGATGGTCGCAATGGCATCCTCAATTGGGTTGTCAGTGGTGGCGGTATTGGTACAAACATTGTATTTGATATGGCCGCAACTCCATCTGGAGGTGTCAAATTGGCGACCGTTACCGATGGTTTTGCTCAATGGTCAACCACAAGTTATGTTGCGGTTGGTACTTACGATGCAGTGATTGTCGAATTGGATGCCAATGGAGGTGTCATCAATCTCAATGGGATTGGCGCCAATGCTCAACAGACTTTGGTAACCGCGATAAAAGTTGATTCAACGGGTGATACCTATCTTGCAGGAACATTTAGTGGAACAATTTCTAGTGGTGGTTGGACTGCAACTGCAATCTATGGAGGGAGCGACACCTTTGTTGCAAGAAGCGCAGTTTCAACTTCCAACAGTTGGGCATTCGTTTCTGGTTCAAGTGGAGATGATGAACCTCAAGCACTCGTAGTTTCATCATCTGGTATGGTAGCCTTTGGCGGGTATCTCTTACAAGCATATAATGTCGGAACAACCACTTTGGTTCCTTCGAACCACGATGGCTATGTCATCGGTCTTTCATCATCTGGAGTACTTGATTGGACTGAACAAATTGGTGGTTCACAATATGACTATGTCTGGAGTATGAGCGTGAACATGAGCGACTACATTGGTGTCGGAGGTTCGTATTCTGGTTCGATGACCCATGATGGCTCAACTTTGACTTCAAGCGGTGGCCGAGATTCGTATGTTTGGGTGTTTGACCCTGCAACACTGAAAGATTCTGATGGTGACAGTATTGTCGATGTCGATGATAACTGTCCAACCGTTTCCAATCCAATCCAAGCCGATACCGACGGCGATAATTCAGGTGATGCATGTGATTCAGATGACGACAATGATGGACTAACCGATAATTATCCCGACTTTTGCCCTCGTAACAGTGAAACTAATTGGACCAGTATGCAAGATTCCGTCACCCCATCTGCTTCGACAGATTGGGACAACGACGGATGTAAGGATGATACTGATGAGGATCCCGATGATGATAATGACCAAGTTCTCGATGTCAACGATGATTGTCCTTACACCACCTATAGTCCACCTCGACCATCTTGGATTTCCAATTCAACGACTGACATCGACGGTGATGGATGCCGAGACAGTGACGAAGACTCCAATGACGATGCAGATGAATTCAGCGATGCTAACGATGATTGCCCTACCATCGCAGGAACTTCGACTGAAGGAACAACAGGTTGTCCTGACACCGATGATGATGGCTGGTCAGATGCCACTGATGATTGCCCTACCGAAGCCGGTAATTCTACCCTTGGCGGGAAAAATGCATGTCCGGACAACGATGGAGACGGATGGTCGAATACTGATGATGCATTCCCGGACGAAATCACTCAATGGACTGATATTGATTCTGATGGCTACGGAGATCAGACCCAAGGTGTGACTCCTGATGATTGTCCTACTATTTCTGGAACTTCCACTATTGACCGTTACGGATGTTTAGATGGTGATGAAGATGGCTACTCTAATTCGGATGCAACTTGGAACGTCGGAAACGGTGCAGATTACTTCCCGAATGATGCCACTCAATGGTCTGACTTTGATGATGATGGTTTTGGCGATAATTGGGCAAACTCCTCATGGACTGACCGCCAATCTTCTTGGCCTGGTGAAATGGTAACTGATGCATCTACGCAAGATGCTTGTCCTACTCGCTCTGGGACCTCTTGGAGAGCTGATACCCTCGGCTGCCCAGATTCAGATGGAGATGGCTGGTACGATGCGATGGACGCTTTCTCAAACGATGCCACTCAATGGGAAGATGCAGACATGGACGGTTACGGTGACAATGCTTCCGGTAACGAAGCAGATGCTTGCCCTTCAATCGCCGGTAACTCAACACTCGACAGATTCGGTTGTGTTGATTCCGACGGCGATGGTTACTCAAACGCCGACCTAATGTGGGATTACGATAATGGTGCCGATGCTTTCCCAGATGAACCGACTCAATGGGCCGATGGAGACAATGATGGCTATGGGGATAATCCAAGTGGCCTTACTCCTGATGCTTGTCCTACTATTCGTGATACCTCAAACATCGACCGTTATGGTTGTGTAGATACAGATGGTGATGGAATTTCTGACCCAGATGACGAATGGACACTTGCTGATGGTGCCGATGCTTGTATCTCCGGAGTTGGTAACTCTACCGCTGACCGTACTGGTTGCTTTGATGGAGACGGGGATGGCTACTCTAATCCAACGCCAGATTGGGCTGTTAGCGATGGAGCCGACGCTTATCCAGATGACCCACTTCGTTGGCTCAACGAAAAGTCGGTAGATGATGGCGCTTCCTCTTTGAACCCTGTTTTTCTAGGAATTGGTGTAATCCTTGCTTTAGCAGTAATTATTGCAATTGCCGTTATATTCCTCAAAAAGCCTGAGGAAGAAGGTGTCGAAAAGACATGGACTGACGGAACTTTCGCTCCTATGGGCGGTGCTCCTGCCATGCCTAACATGGGCGCTCAACCAGCGGTCATGATGCCTAATTATGGTGCAACACCTGCTCCTGCCGCCGGCATGCCAAACATGTATGCTCAACCTGCAGCACAACCCGTTGCTCAACCCGCAGCGACTCCAGCAGTCGCTATGCCTGACTTCGCAGCACAACCTGCTGCAGTAGCACCTGCTGTTGTTGCACCTGTTGCTCAGCCAGTAGCGCAACCTGCACCGGTTCAGCCAGACCCGGCACGTGAATACTACAACGGATTGGTCGCACAAGGCTATCCACAAGCCAGTGCAATCCAATACACTCAGCAGTATTATCCAACGTTCCAAGGTTAAGTCGTTTCGTTTGAAACTGACTGCTTAGGATGCGGACACACCGTGGGGTATGGCCGGTCATATAGCAACCCGAAAATCCACTTTTACTTCTGCTTCTACAAGCAGAAAAAGACGGACACACCAACCCAGTGTCCGAGATT
>Ga0302122_10000697_pt1 | contig 21051 bp, 15 predicted proteins | sample CB21_SCM_MG_FD_203115 | JGI IMG/M metagenome (GOLD analysis project Ga0302122, IMG submission 203115) | Marine microbial communities from Western Arctic Ocean, Canada - CB21_SCM | ecosystem: Environmental > Aquatic > Marine > Oceanic | place: Canada: Western Arctic Ocean | collected 2017-09-28
TTACTAGAGTCAATTACCGTTAGGATGTCGCTACTATTTTAATTGATGGGGAGCTATTTCAATTGAGGGAACCCTTCTTCCGTTTTTTATTAAAAGATTGAGGGGGGTGAAAAAGACTTGTCGAAAAATCAGACCTCCTGCTCGACCGATCAAGATCATGCCACTCCAGGAGGGTGGTGTTCGAACTGTACCTCATGGTTAAACGGATGGGCGGCCAGAGTAAGTAGTTAACTTTTGTATATCAATATAGTCGAGAAGAAGGTAACACATCATGAGAATAGACGTATGAATCATTCTCCAGGTTTTAACCCAAATTCCCTTTTACCGGAATCAAGGCCGATCAAACATGGGGTGAGTTATCTGAGAGATTTGGGGCTATAGCCAAAGTGCTTGCGAAGTGGAAGAAATATTTGTCAGGCAGTCCGTCCTAGATGCTTTCTTTTGGCAAAGGTCTGGCATCTGGCTCGCAATCCGAGATCCGGTGTTCGTTGATAGGTTGTGGTCCAGCGGGAAGTATGAGGACGTGAATCTTGACGCGTATGGATCGATACGTCATGCCAAGCAATGGCTATAGATCCTGCGTGTTGGAACGTTTGAGAATTTACGTTTCCTTGATTTTCTTCTAAAATCCCACTTCGTTCTTTCTAAGAACTGTAAACAGTTTGGCTTTTAATGCCGACAAAAAAAATCCTCCCTGAGTCAGGGAGGATTTTTAGTAAAACAAAACTTCTAAATTAATTCTTCCAAAGATCTATCTGAGCTCTGTGATTAGCAATAAATGCACTTGCAGCATCAGCATGACTCATACCCAAGTTGTCAACATTATTGGCCATCTCACCAATTTGAGGGGCATTAAAAGCCATTTTTGTATAGAACTTATATGCATCTGGGTGAGTTAGGGGAAATTTAATATAGGCGGCTTTTTTGAGCCATCCTTTCGGAGAACCGCATCCAGTAGTTTCCAAAGTTCCACCATTCTCTAATCTGCACCCTTCGAAATAAGGAGGAAAGTCAATAAATGTAAAACCTGCTGCATCAGTAAAGTTTGGCGACCAGTTAAAGATAACTGTTCCGCGACCTTCTTTCTTAGCAGCTTCTAATTCAGCCCATAGAGCACTGGCGCTGCCTGCAAATTTTACTGTCCATAAATCATCTATACCTAAACCTTTAAGTCTATTAGGCATAACATCTCCATGCCATTCCTGAGGTCCTTCTAACCAACGACCCTTTCCTTCTGAATCAGCTGTTGCAAAATTCTTTGCACAATCAGGAGATTTTAGAGCTTCCCAACTGGGTAAACCAGGGCATAGTCCGTCATCAATAACCCAATTTGGAATTCCCATTTCCTCAAATGTTATTAAGTCGTGGCTACCAGCGTCAATCAAACCACCTTTGTCCATTGCTTCATAAAATGGGATTGCCATTGTTGACTCCCAGGTCTCATGAGCTACGTGAAGATCTCCAATTCTAACTGCCTCATATCTTGAAGCAGATTCAGCTGGAACTAATTCTACGGTGTGACCCATTTCTTCAAATACTTGGGACATTACATGAGCCATAACAATTTGACTTGACCAGTTTAATACTGGAATTCTTATTGGATCTGCAGCTTTTGCGATGGTACTAATAAATAGTACGGATAAAATAGTAGCAACTTTTATTAGTGTTTTTAACATAATTTCTCCCTCCTTAGTCTTGAGTGTCAGAATCGTGAACTAGCAGCACTAGTCTATAAAAGATAAATCTGCTTTACCAGGGTTCTGTCGATGCACAACTATTCGTTTTTAGAAGCGATACTTCTCATTTAGTTGTAATGAGTTAGGCCTTTCCTTGTGTACCGCACTCAAGTCTAGTCCAGTTCACTGGGTAGACCCACAACCAAATCCACACCAATTTGATTAGAATGCATGGTAAATATGGTTTTAAGCGCATCCCTGGGCTGCGTTCAAGATCGAATACAGCAGTCAAACGCCCAAAAGGGACCGCCCCGGCCCCACCAGCCTGGTCTGAAAGGCACCAGGGGCAAGATTGACCGTCCGAAAAACCGGGTGGCGTTAACTATGCTCTGACCCGTTCTTTTTTCGGATCGTAAAAGGGGAAGGGGACGACAACAGCTGGAATGCGTTTCTGATGCCCGTCAAGCTTGCCCACTTCAACCTCCGAGCCTAACTCAGCATGTTGCACATCGATTCGACAAAGTGCGATGTTCTTGCGCAAAATGGGTGAGCGTGTGGCGCTTGTGATGACGCCGATTTGAGCTCGACCTACACGAACACAGTCACCATGGGCTGCCGGCTCATTGCCTGTCAGTTCTAAGCCCACTAGTTGGCGTTGCGGATTGGCCTTGCGCTGAACCAGGGCTTCGCGCCCGATGAAGTCATCTTCCTTGGATTTCAGAGGTACGGTGAAACCAATACCTGCTTCAAAAGGATCGGTCTGATCACAGAACTCATAGCTTGCGAAGATTAAACCGGCCTCGATGCGTAATATGTCGAGCGCTTCCAGGCCAAGCGGTGTCAAGCCGTAGGGTTGGCCTGCTTCCCATACTGCATCCCACACGGCACATGCATCATCGGGATGACAGAATATTTCAAAACCCAATTCGCCGGTATAGCCGGTGCGCGACACCATAACCGGGAGGCCGTGCATATCGCTAAGTCGGCCTATGGTAAAGCGAAACCAGCCGAGCTCCTCTACCGTGGGTTGTGCCGGCGGTGTCCAGATAATCTGCTTAAGAATATCCCGACTACTGGGGCCTTGAACAGCAACGTTATGTAACTGATCTGTAGATGATTTAACCAGCACCTTCAAGTCAAGTTTTTGTGCCTGCTCACGCAACCACAAGCCGCTGTAATCGTCCCCCCCGATCCAGCGGAAGTTGTCAGGACCTAATCGCAAAGCGGTACCATCATCAATCATGCCACCGTGGGGGTAACACATGGCAGTGTATGCCACCTGACCAACAGCCATGCGTCGCACGTTGCGGGTCAGCACTGTTTGCATCAGCGTTTCCGCGTCAGGCCCGAGCACCTCGAACTTTCGAAGCGGGGAAAGATCCATGATCGCGGCTTTTTCTCGGCAAGCCCAATATTCATCGATGGCACCCGTATTGTTGAATATTGTAGGAAGCCAAAATCCTCGGTATTCGGTGAAATTACGAGTGAGTTGAGCTGCGCGAGGGTAAAAACCGGTCTCGCGGGTCAATTGGGTTTCGGCGTCTGCTGTCATTCTGTATGCAATGGCCCGTGAAAAGGCCTTCTCCGGGGTATAGATTCGAACGTGAATGTCGGTTGGGTTCCAACCATTGGCGGCACTGATATCGTCCGGGCAGGCAGTCGAGGCACAGACAAGATCTGTCATAGCCTTAAGCAGTACATAATCGCCAGGCCGCGACCAGGGTTCGTCTAAGAAAATCGCATTGTGCTCGTCGATACCGGTGTTGTAAAAAAAATTGACGGCCTCCCAGCCGCGGCGGGGCCTGACTTTAAATGGCGCCATAGCTTTGTTAATATTGTCCGAACAGTTCGGGTGGCCAAAGTAGCCTTGATCCTCATAGTATTTGGCGGCACAGGCGAGCCCAAAGGTATCGTGGCGCCCACAGGTATCTTGAACGACCTCTACTAGCGGTTGCATATCGCGATCGAAGTATTTCGCATAAAGACCTGGCCCCGGGTATCCAGCGCCCACCAGGGTACGGGTGGTGGTCATGTCAATATGGCGTTCTTGACCTCGATCGAGCGCTGCGCGGGAAAAGGCTAAAAAGTCAGAACATTCTCGCCCCGCCACATCGATGATCTGGATATATTCTCCGGCATGCACGGTGTATTGCCCGGCTGTGCAGCGGTCGATACGTAGTTCTAAGCGCGGTTCAGCCAGTGGCTCTGGCAATGGTGGTTCGCGCAGATCCCGTTGACGACTGCGCTGGACTTGAACCACCAACGAGGTGGAAGGCGTTTGCTCATCTACGGCCATCGACTTACCGGGGGCACAAACGATACAGAGCAGATTTTTGCCCGCGGTGTAGTTCGCCGCTAGGCCAGGGGGTGTTTCGGTACCGAAAAGAGGCAAGGCCTTTGCCTGGGACAGATCTATGTTACGTCGATTTAGTCCTGCAAGCACTTGCTGTGTGTTGCCATTTCGCACAGACATCGATTGTTGAAAGCCTGATGCCTCAAGGGGTTCATCATCTGATAATCCAGCGCAATCAGGCTTTCCGTTTTTGTCAAAAGCAATCAGTTCGCCGGGTTGAGATCCTTCCGGGTCAATAACCGTGATGGAATCATCGCGAAAAATCTCAAAAACGATCGAGCCGCCCCCGGGAACGGTATAGCGCTCGAGGTAGGGGTCTGCCCGCCATAAGCCGGGTTCAAGGATATGAGCCGTGGTTGATATCAAAATATTAATCCAAACAGAAAATAGGTAACGCTAGTAGCTAAGACTGTTGAGCGCTGGCGATCGTATCATGAGGACTTTAAGTGGGGAAAAAAAACGGCCTGATGGTTTCCATCAGGCCGTTTCAAATCATCAAAGCTAACTGAGTTTTATCGACTTAGCCGTGCTCATTCTCGATTGCGTTTTCGTGTCGAATCGCGGAGATGATCGGGATAATACATAGCGCTACTGCAATTACTATCCAGATCATGACGCCACTGCTACCGGCGCTATTGAACACAGCGCCTGCGCCTTCCCACGACTCAATTGGACTTGAATCAAACATAGTTGTTTCTCCTATTATTCGTTGATCTGATACAGATCAGCTGTAGTCGCGGGATTGCATATTCTCAGGATAGGCAGCCACCGGTATCTCTGCATCGACACCGAGTTTCTGGACTGAGTCGGAAGTTCTGAGGATTCCGCATTTATTCAGAATCCACGATACAACGTAGCCTGGAATAAATCCTCCCAATCCCATAGCTATTGCACCAACCAGTTGCCCGGTAAAGCTTATAGGCGGTATGCCCTCAGCATGGGTTGGGTATCCACCCAGTAGTACGCCGACCGCCAAAACGCCAATCAAACCGCAGACACCATGCACGGAGACTGCGCCGACCGCGTCGTCGATGCCCCAGCTGGTGATCATTTTGTGAGCGTAAGGTATGACCACGCCACCCAGGAACCCAAGTGCGAATGCAGTGCCGGGGTACCATAAGTCCAAGCCCGCCGCTGCACAGAAGATTCCTGCCAGGGCACCAGACATCATCCAGAAGGGGTCCTTGGTGATGAAATAAGCACCTATGATGCCGCCCGCAAATCCCATAAGGGTGTTAAACGCAAATGCAGAAAGGTTAGTTGCTCCGCCGTAGATATTCAGCCAACCGGCATCGGCCGAAGAGCCAGCCATCGGAGCGGGGTAGATCAGACAAGCGCCGAGAAAACCGAAGAACCCAATGATGATGATCATCAGTCCGGCGATGGTCATTGGTACGCTATGCCCGGGCAGATCATTTGCTGATCCATCGGCGTTAAAGCGCCCGACCCGCGGTCCCAGGTTGATCAGTACACCTAGCGCAAAGAAGCCAGAGATCATATGCACAACTCCAGCGGCGCCGACATCGTGATAGCCCCAATCAGCGACCAGCCAGCCACCGGCCGACCAACCCCAACCGGCTGCAATAATCCACACCACTGATCCGACCAGTGTTGCGAGGATTATCCAGGAGCTGATTCGAATCCTCTCAATAACGGAACCAGAAACGATCGACGCCGTGGTTGCTGAGAACAGTACGAAGGCCGCCCAGAAAACACCCGAGGCTTGGTCTTGCAAGTTTGGCCCCATGCCATCGCTCCAAGGCACGTAATACTGCGCAAATTCTGCGCTAGCATCTGGAATGAATATATTCCCGGTGCCGTAGGCCCAGTAAAGCCACCAGCCGAACAAAAAGAACGTTGGAATGATGAAGGCAAACGCCAGGATGTTTTTGACACCAGAGGCGAGTACATTGCGGACTCGGGACTGACCCATTTCATACATCATAAAGCCTGCGTGAATGCAGACCATTAAGCCTGTGGCCCACCAGTAATAGGCCTCCATACTTGCGTTTGCGGCGGCATCAATGACCGCCCTTAGTTCTTCAGGACTCATATCGCATAACTCCCTTTTTGTGGGTTAGTGTCAGGAGACACTATGCGCTGTCCGGGTCTGCGTACATCACGTCGCCGGAAGTGGAACAATACCTCCTGAGCATGACTTCGCACCGAGTGAAGCTGGTGCACCTGCGCCGATTTCGACTCAGATGGACAATCATTTTACATCATTATTTTGCAAAGTTTCCACCGGTGAGATCGGTATAATTAATCTAGATTAAAAAAAAATTAAAACGTCCTAAGTAATTGAAAAATAGCATAATTTAATTAATGGACTCTGAAACCATTTTTGACCTTATGAGAAAGAAAATCGTTTAATAAGGTAAACCTAGGGTAATCAAGGCTTGTAGTTACCTGCTGGCCGATGTGTCAAAATCAGAAAAAAGGAGTAGATCGATGGAAAGCGACGGTCAGTTAGACAAGTTAAAAGACTCTCTAAAAGAGCGGGGAGTTCGTTACTGCCTGCCAAGTTACGTCGATATTCATGGCGTGTCCAAGTCGAAGTTTGTACCGATTGAACATTTCGATCGGATGATGGCAGGATCCGAGTTATGCACCGGCGCTGCGCTTGACGGTGTCCCGCAAGAGGTCAACGACGAAGAAGTTTCGTCGCGACCAGACCCGGCGAGTGCGATCGTTCTGCCGTGGCGAAAAGACGTGGCCTGGTTTGCAAGCGACCTTTGGTCTGACGGCAAGCCCTTTGAGCCGTGCAGCCGAAACATATTTAAGCGCGTGCTGGGGCAAGCGGCAGCTATGGGGTACACCTTCAATTTTGGAATTGAGCCAGAATTCTTTTTGCTAAAGCAAACTGAAAATGGTGAATGTGTGCCTATCGGACCACGTGATGATCTAGCTAAGCCAGCCTACGACATCCGATCGACACTGGACAGTTTCGAGCTTCTTGAAGAAATTGTGGAAACTTTAAATGACCTCGGATATGACGTTTATTCTTATGATCATGAGGATGGAAACGGTCAGTTTGAGATCGATTTCATGTACTCCGATGGCCTCACTATGGCGGATCGGTTCGTGTTTTTCCGACATTTGATACAGGAGTTGGCTCATAGGAAAGGCTACTTTGCGACGTTTATGCCTAAACCGTTCTCAGACCGTGCAGGCAGTGGTGCACACTACAATATGTCACTGGCGGATATTAAATCCGGCGAGAACCTATTCGAGACAGCAAGCGACCCACGCGGCTGCGGGATTACAGAGCTTGGTTACTGGTTTATTGGCGGCATACTTAAGCATTTACCTGCATTAGCCGCCGTTATTTCGCCCACTGTGAATAGCTATAAACGGCTGATTAAAACCGGCAGCATGTCGGGTTTTACCTGGGCGCCAGTGTTTGCCTGTTTTGGTAACAATAATCGGACAAATTCTGTTCGCGTGCCCTCGGGTGGCGGGAGAGTCGAGCTTCGAGCTGCTGATATCGCCAATAATCCTTACTTAGGAGGAGCCATGGTCTTAGCCGCGGGGCTCGAAGGAGTCCGCGAGCAGATCGACCCCGGTGCGCCACATACTGAGAATATGTATCTTAAGTCAGATGAGGAGCTTGCCCAGATGGGGGTTAGTTATCTTCCACGCACCCTAGGCGAGGCGGTCGACGCTTTTGAAGCAGACGATTTGGGTCGACAGGTGATGGGCGATCTGATGTTCAAGACTTTCGTCGACTTTAAACGTGGCGAGTGGAGTGAGTATTTGACCCATGTCAGTGACTGGGAAGTCGATCGTTACCTCAAACTTTGGTGAGTGCCGGCCTTGATACGTTTCAATGCGTTAAAGGCATATGTTGATAGTAGGATCTGGTCTGTCGTCAACCTGAACCGACAATGCCGATCGCTTGCAAGAACAAACGTGAGTTATTCGAACCGGTTGAGGAATGCAACGCAATTAATTAGCACCTTTCCGGATCAATGGCATTGGCTATTCCGGGTGTACGGTATCCATCTTGTCGCCATAGGATAGGAAAATAATTTTCGTCTAGGCGGCAGTCATCAAGATGTTTGTAGCGGCCATAAATGGGTCCAGTGCCTTGGCTCAGGGATTGGGGCGCAAACTGTGCGTTGGACGGCATCCCGTGCAACACCAAGGCGCGCCGGCCGGCGGATGACTTGTTCATCCCAGAACCGTGCCAAGTCCAGCCGTGGTGAAAGGAGCAGCTCCCTGCGGGCATCTCGACGTAGGCCACCTGCGCGTCGCGTTTTTCGCGGTCTGCAGCTTCGTGCATGATTTGCCGATAATCGGACGGGTCATGAAATTCGCCTTCGGGATTTTGCTGCTGGCGCCATCGGTGTGATCCTCTGATCAACTCAAGCGTGCCATTCTCTTTCGAGACATCGTCAAGTGCGATCCAGCATGTCAGCATCTCACGGGGGGTGTACCAACCGAGGTAGGCGTTGTCCTGGTGATACCCGATTGCCCGCGCGCCCGGCGGTTTGCTGATGACATTGTCTTGTGCGATTCGCATGCCGGGCCAATGGCCCAGCTGTGAAAGGGCTTTGCCGAGATCTTCCCTTAACACTGTTGCACCAACCCAAGGGTCGGCCTTCCAGGCATTGCAGATCTGCCGAGTCAACTGGGGATCACTCTTTGCTTCCTCCCAGTTCACCTCATCAGGTTTGATTCCGGTATGGAAATCTCCTTGGAACAAACGATCAGATCGTTCCCGAAGTTGCGCCACAGTTTTCTTATCGACCAGGTCTTCAACGATGAGAAAGCCATCAGTATTGAATCGGTCTATTTGATCCTTTGTTAGAAGAAGCGTCATTCGGGTGTTCGATCAAGTGCGATGAGAAGGCACCCGGTAGTGGTTTTTGAGTTGTGAGTTGTGCCAGGTGGGTAACTGACAAAGTCACCGGCTGTTAACACGGTGCCGTCATTTTCGATCAACTCGCCTTTCAGGATGAGAAATTCCTCGAGTTTTTTATGTTGATGAGGAATCGTGGCCGCCCCAGGGTCCATCCGGATTACATACCAGCCGATTGCGCTGATGGGGTCATAGCTGATATTCAACAGGTGCATGTCTTTTTGGACTGGCCCGTCAAGATCATATGGGGTAAACACAGAACTGTTGAGGTTGGTGATCTTTCGGGAGATGCCCGGCCCTTCATCGGTGGTTGTTGCCATGAGTTTTCCCTTGTTTAGCATTACCGCGAACACCGATAATAATAGTCAACCGATGTTGTTGTGTAGGGCGCCTGATTTACGCTAAATACCACGTTGCCTTGTGGCTAATTTATGAAGCGGCGTTGACGAGTTTTTACAACGCCAGACAGTCCATATTTCAGGGTGCCGTCTATTCACCGACAGTGGCGTTCTTGAGCGGCAACCATTTTCCAGCCAATTAATGTGGCTTTGTGAACTTTAATACCAGAGCGATCTTTTCGCCATTTCAAGAAAGTAGAGTCGCTCTAATCTTAAGAGGGCTAAAAGTAGAGTAGTTTCTCCTAAAATCAGGTGATTAGATAGTTTGTCCAATATAGAATCTTGGAAGAAATGAAGGAGTCAAAATAAATGACGAAGCGAGTAGCGGTAATCGGGGCTGGGCCCAGCGGCCTGGCGCAATTGCGAGCCTTCCAGTCGGCAGCCGAGAAAGGGGCCGAGGTTCCCGAGGTAGTCTGTTTCGAGCGGCAGGCCGATTGGGGTGGCATCTGGAACTATACCTGGCGCACAGGTACGGACGAGTACGGTGAACCGGTGCACTGCAGCATGTATCGTTATTTGTGGTCGAACGGCCCTAAAGAGTGCCTGGAATTCGCGGATTACACTTTCGAGGAACATTTTGGTCGGCCGATCGCATCCTACCCACCGCGCGCCGTATTGTGGGATTACATCAAGGGGCGCGTTGAGAAAGCCGGTGTCAGAAGTCAGATTCGTTTTTCCAGCCCGGTTCGTTGGGTCCAGTACGACGAAGATAAGGATAATTTCTCGGTTACAGTTCATAACCTGCTCGAGAATCATAACTATACCGAAGAATTCGATTATGTGATTGTGGCTAGTGGGCATTTCTCAACACCGAACGTGCCGGATTTTGAAGGCCTTGCAACGTTTAACGGACGAGTGATGCACGCTCACGATTTTCGGGATGCGCTAGAGTTTGAAGACAAAGATATTCTGATCATCGGTACGAGTTATTCGGCAGAGGATATCGGCTCGCAATGCTATAAGTATGGCGCCAAGTCCATCACTGTTTCCCATCGAACGGGGCCAATGGGCTTTCATTGGCCTGATAACTGGAAAGAGGTGCCACTTCTGACCCGGGTTGAAAAAAATACCTGCCACTTTAAAGACGGTTCCAACAAAGAGGTCGATGCAATCATTATGTGCACGGGGTACCTGCATCATTTTCCGTTCCTTCCTGACGAATTACGCCTGCAGACCGGCAACCGCCTCTGGCCGCTTGATTTGTATAAAGGTATTTTCTGGGAGGCAAACCCCAAGTTGATGTACTTAGGGATGCAGGATCAGTTCTACACTTTCAATATGTTTGACGCCCAGGCGTGGTACGCCCGGGATGCGATTCTCGGGTGCATCAACTTGCCTGGCCTAAAAGAGATGACTCAGCACAGTCAGGCCTGGCGCGCTCGCGAAGAGAAACTCGAGGACGATGAGCAGATGATCTGGTTCCAGGGTGATTATGTTCAGGAGTTGATTAATGAAACCGACTACCCCAGTTTTGATGTTGAAGGTGTGAACAAAACTTTTATGGAGTGGGAGCATCACAAGCATGAAGACATCATGACGTTCCGTAACAATGCTCACCGCTCGCTAATGACAGGCAATATGCAGCCAGTCCATCACACACCTTGGCTGGAGGCCAAGGACGACTCCTGGGAGTCCTACCTCGCTTCGTCTTGACCTTGAGTTTTCAGTCAGAATCGGCGCCCGACTCCTGCTGGATTTGTTTTGATACTCGGAAACCGATGTTTCCTGTAAAGAAAAATTGTTTCCACTAGTTGAATTGTTTGTCCAAACGGCGTAGGCTAAACCCAAGCGAACTGACAAGCATTCTCAGAGGTTAAATAATTATGTGTGGTATCGCAGGGGTTATGTACCGAGGCGTCGGACAGAGTTTCGATACCGGAAAAGCGCTCATACAGATGCTCGATGGCTGTCAGCATCGGGGCCCTGATTCGACCGGTTTTGCGTTGTACGCGCCAGAGAAATCAGGGCGATTGAAAATGCGCTTTTTTTTGGAAAAACTTATCGAAGGCGACAGTCAGGACTCCATTAACACTATTCGGGGGCGCCTTGGGGAACTTGGCGCCGTCGTCGAAGAAGAGGCACAAGTCGGTGACAACTACCGGGTAACAGTTCGCTTCGGGGGTGATATTCAGAAACTTTCCTACGAAATGGAGCGCGCGGCCAAGGTCATTTCTATTGGAACCAGCCTGGAGATTGTCAAGGATGTGGGTAGTGCTCACGATGTTGACGATCGTTACGATGTACACGAGTTTCGCGGCACCCATGGTTTGGGACATGTGCGCCTAGCCACGGAAAGTGATGTAAAGCCCGAGGCTGCACATCCTTTTTGGGCAACCGGTTTTGCTGATGTGGCGATCGTCCATAACGGACAGATCACCAATTATTGGAAAATGCGTCGGCGCCTTCAGCAGCAGGGATTTGAATTCACCACCGATAATGACAGCGAACTGATCGCGGTCTATCTTGCCGACAAACTGGCGCAGGGCGCTGCCCTTAAAGAGGCGCTGGCAAGCTCTATTGATGATCTGGACGGTACCTTTTCCTTTTTGGTCTCTACGCAGGACGAGATTGGTTATGCTAAGGATCGGCTCGCGGCTAAACCCATGATCATGTACCAGGACGAAAACCTGGTTGCAATCGCCTCAGAGGAAGTTTCCTTGAACCGCCTGTTCCCGGGGCAGGCCTTGAATACCCGGGAGCCTGCTCCCGGAACTTACGCGACATGGTCTCGCTCGATCTAGCACAACTAAGCGTTCGCGAGGCCAACACGCGGTTGCGCGCGTTGGGGGAGGCGGGGGAAGACGTCGAGATTCTTAACCCCGATGCGCGTCATCATATCGGCGTTGGCTTGACCGCGCCGGTTCGAGTCAATGTTAGGGGTTCAGCAGGGTATTTCTGTGCAGGGCTAACCGACCAGGCACATTTCAACATCAGTCATAACGTGGGCTGGGGTGTCGGCGATAACATGTACAGCGGTTCGGTTGTGGTTGGCGGTAACGCTGGCGCCATTCCGGGCGTGGCCATTCGCGGTGCGGAAATCGTGATTCACGGCAACATGGGTTCGCGCGCGGGCCAGGTCATGAAAGCAGGGACTTTATGTTGCGTGGGTAATGCCAATTTTATGGCAGGTTACATGATGTATGGCGGGCGCATCATTATCCTGGGAGATTCTGGCGAACGTCTGGGAGAGGACATGTCCTCTGGTGAGATTTTCGTTGCCGGCAAGGTCGAAGACCTCGGTTCTGACGCAATGTTGACTGATATCGACCAGGGTGAACTGGACTCGTTGCACGAATTTCTCGATCGCTACGACATCAAAGCGCCGAAGGGTTTCTCAAAAGTGGTAAATGCCGGCACGAAGCTGCGCTATGGTACGTCGGAGCGGCCGATGCGCAGCATCCCTTTTCAGAGTTTCTCCGGCGCATCTTTTTACTGGAACCCCAAGATTCAAGAAGATATTGCGATCAAATCGCAAAGCGGTCGCTATCGTATCCGAGGCTATGGTGGAGCTCGACCTTTGCCCCATTTTAGCGATATTGGTTTTCGCAAGAGCCTTGCCAGCGCGGGTGCCGACCGGAATGTTATTGACAAGGTAAGCATGGATACTGAAATTGGTGGCATAAATGGGGCAAGGCCTTTGAAACTCAGTATGCCGGTAATGATCGCACCGATGAGTTACGGCGCACTCAGTCGATCCACCAAGCAGGCCATTGCATTGGGGTCGGCCATGTCCGGGATTGCTGAAAATACCGGAGAGGGTGGTATGAGCGATGCTCAGCGAGACGCAGCTGGGCAACTGATTTTCCAGTGCCTCGGTGGGCGATTAGGCTGGAATATTCACGACATGCGTCGAGCTGATGCTTTGGAGATCTATATATCGCAAGGCGCAAAGCCTGGCCTTGGCGGTCAGTTGATGGCGAAGAAGGTCACCCCGGAACTGGCGAAGATCCGTGGAATTCCGGCTGGGATTGACCTGCGCTCGCCATCGCGGCATCCCGATATTCTTGGGGCTGACGATCTGGTCATCAAGATAGAGGAATTTCGTGAGGCTACAGGCTATGAACTTCCAGTGAGCGTAAAACTCGGTGCCGGGCGGATACGTGACGACATTAAGATTGCTGCGAAGGACGGTTTCGATTTTGTCGAGCTCGACGGTATGCAAGGCTCGACCGGTGCAGGTAGCTCCGAGGTAATTGACAATGTGGGTATTCCCACGTTGCCGGCTATCATCGAAGCTATTGAAGCGCTTGAAGAGATCGGTGCCCGTGACAAAGTCCAGTTGGTTCTCATGGGCGGCCTGCGTGACGGTGTTGATGCCGTTAAGGCGCTGTGCCTGGGTGCGGATGCTGCTGCGTTTGGCACATCAGTAATCATTGCTGGGGGTTGTATCGCCTGCATGCAGTGTCACGTAGGTACGTGCGTCACAGGTATAGCAACACAGGATCCAGAACACGAAAAACGTTATAAGCCTGAGAATGAATCCCAGAATATTCATCGTTTTCTCGAAAGTGTGCGTTGGCAGATAGCTGCTATTACCAATGCCCTGGGTTACGATAATGTGCGCCAGTTAGGTCGCGATGATCTAGTTGCGCTTACCCCCGAGGCTGCGCATATCACTGGATTACCGTATGAACCAGTGCCTGTTGATACTGCCACCTTTAATATGGGCACTGCGCCATGAGTGTTTATGGTCTCGAGCGCATCAGTGTTCCGGTAGCACCACCGGGTTTTGTTGACGATACCGCCGATGTGCATTTTGTCGCCGCCCCTTGCCAGGCAGCATGCCCTGTTGGCACTGACGCACCATCCTACATAGCCTATATCTGGGAGAAGAAGTACGAGGAGGCTTTTGAGGCGATCACCTCTACTAATCCATTCAGTTCGATCTGCGGACGAGTCTGTGATGCGCCTTGTGAGCCGGCCTGCCGTCGGGAAAGCAGTGATGGCGCTGTGCAGATTCGAAATCTCAAGCGGTTCGTCATGGACCAGCTTGGTGACGATCCACCCCTGACTACTTTTGAAGTCACCCGGCCAGAATCAATCGGCATTGTCGGCTCGGGCCCCGCGGGCCTAACCGCGGCTTTTGAGCTATGCCGCGCAGGATTCTCGGTTCACGTATACGAGATGACCGACCGCCTGGGTGGGACGATGGTCTGGGGCATTCCTGAGTTTCGTTTGCCCTCTGGCGTCATCACTGAAGACATTGTCAGACTGCAGCGTCAGTGCCTGGGTCTGACAGTGCACCTCAATACAGGCCTGGGGTCTGGCGTTTCACTTGAGGAACTGAAGTCGTGCCACGATTCTGTATTGATGGCAATTGGGTCCTGGTGGGGTAAACCCATGGGTATCGCTGGGGAAGACCATCCGGCAGTAGAAGACGGCGTGAGCTTTCTTCGTCGGATCAATTCTGGTGCGCGGCCACGGATGCCCGAGACTGTGGTGGTGGTTGGCGGCGGTGATGTGGCGATGGATGCCTGTCGCGCGGCGTTGCGTTTACCAGGTTGTAAGACTGTTAAGGTCGTTTATCGACGTGGCCCCGAGGATATTCCGGCCCGTAAAATTGAATTACACCATGCACAAAAAGAGGGCATTGAGTTTATCTACAATACCTTGCAGACGGGCGTTTTGGAAACGTCGGACGGTCTTGCGCTGCAGTGCGTTCGGACTGAAGCCGGGCCGCCCGATACGGATGGTCGCAGTGCTCCGGTAATCGTCGACGGTAGTGCGTTTGAGATTTCTTGCGGCATGGTCATAGCGGCGGTTGGGCAAAAGGGAATCTGCGACGCGCTAGAAAGCGCAGGACTCATGGGCAGTGACCGGGTTGAGGCAGATTTTGCGACAATGCGTACTGCCGACCCAAAAGTGTTCGCCGCTGGGGATGGCGCTTTTGGTGGCTCGACCATTGTGATGGCTATGCATCATGGACAAAGGGCGGCTTATTACATTAAAGCCGCGCTTGATCAGATTGAAGCACCTATTCCTTACCGCACCCCGTTTCGTACCCGTCGGGTGCCGGTGGCCCAAGATGCCAAGTGGGAGCAGTTTCCCATCGAGGAGCCAGTCTTTCATGGTGTGGGTGCACAGCCACAAACATTTCCGGAGATCGAGGATACCTATGACGAGCCGGCAGCGCTTCGCGAAGCCGCGCGGTGTTATCGCTGTGATGCAGAAACAGGGTCGGCCGATTATGCGGTTCGCCACCGTGAAGATCTTTTTTCAATGGCGCGCACCCACCCCCAGGACGCCAGCAAGCACCAGGCGATGCTTAAGCAGCGTCTGCAAGGGCGGGAGAACCCCTTCCCAGAAGGGCGCTGGCCATCGCTGGATGATTTGGTTTTTCTTCCGGCAAATCTTTCCCGCTTGGTGATCGACCCCTACCGTGAAGCCTGCCGAATTGATGTCAGTCTGGGCGTCGGATTGAGTCTCGATATACCATTTCTTGTCGCTGGCATGGATGATGCGCCTGAGGAAGTTCGGCGGGCGGCGTTTCAGGCGATCCACGAGAGCGGCGGCGGGTATCTGGGCGCGCTATCGCCGGAGATTGAAATTCCCTGGATCCAACTACTGCGACCCAATGAGGCTGCAAACCCGGATGCAGCTGGACAGATTTTTCGTTGGAGTGGTAATGCGTCATCGATACCGACAGGTTCTGCGCAAGATTGCGTAACAGGCCTTTGTATTACCGAACTCCACGAGGTCGACAGCGCTGTCGAATTTGCCCTTAATGCAGGCTTTAAGCTGCTATTACTTGATGGTACTGGAGATAACGTTTCTTTGTCTGCAGAACTCAATACACGGCCTCAGTTTGGCCTTTTATCCGATACGGTTTTGGCATTGCGGGCCCGAAAAAAGGAAGAGGCGCTGATGCTCATCTACAGTGGAGGCGTGCGTTCGGGAACAGATGCGGCTCGGCTGATTGCCTTGGGCGCAAGCGTTGTTGTGTATGGCGTGACTGGAGCCTTGGCGATGGGCGGCCAGATTACAGCAACAGGGCTAAAGTGGCACTCGGACCGCTCACAGGAAGAACGCGCGCAGGGCCTTGCTGCTATCCTGCAGGCTAATGCCGGTGAGGCATCAATGATGGCGCGGTGTACTGGAAAGACCCGCCTGCATAATCTTGAGCCAGAAGATCTAAGGTGCGTGACGCTAGCGACCAGCACTATGACGGGTATCCCGGTGCCCGGTTTTAACGTGAAATCAGGGCCAGCGATCGCATGACTGGCCGTAGCGTGCAGTCGGTGTTGGCGCGCACAAATGCGCCGAACCCCAATACTGCCTATGAGCGCGAAAATCAACTGGAAGACGCGATTGGTCGACAGGTTCGGGTATACCGCACCCAACTTGGCATGACGATTGTAAATCTTGCCCGTCAATCGAATCTATCGCCCGGAATGCTCTCTAAAATTGAGAACGGCCATACATCGCCCTCGCTTGGCACGCTTCAATCTGTAGCCGGAGCTTTGAACGTTCCTGTTACCGCATTGTTTCGTAAGTTCGAGCAGGAGCGAGAGGCTTCGTTCGTGCGGGCAGGGCAGGGTTTAGTTATTGATCGTCGAGGCACTCGCGCGGGGCATCAGTATCACCTGTTGGGCCACTCGGTGGGTGATCGGGCGACCTTGGTAGAGCCTTACCTTATTGTCATCTTAGAGGCGTCTGAGGTTTTTCCATTGTTTCAGCACGATGGTGTCGAATTTATTTATATCCTCGAAGGTGAGCTGGTTTATAGACATGGTGGCCAGATGTATGCCATGAGTAAAGGCGACTCCCTTTATTTCGATGCTGATGCGCCACATGGCCCTGAGGAATTAAAGCGTTTGCCTATTCGCTTTTTATCATTCATCGTTGAGCCGCAGCCGACGTCGTGAGAACATCCACGCTTCCAATTCAAATCTCAGAGTAATACGAACTGAACGCTTCACCGGAGGGTAAGTCCAATGGCAGTTAACCTGGCAAAAGTTGCTAAAGAAAAAGGTATAGAGTATTTCCTGATCAGCTTTGTAGATCTGTTTGGGGTGCTGCGCTCAAAGCTGGTGCCAACGCGGGCAATTGGCCAGATGCAAAAAGACGGCGCTGGTTTTGCTGGCTTCGCTGCGTGGTTGGATTTGACGCCAGCTCATCCAGATATGTTCGCAATCCCGGATCCGGCTAGTCTGATCCAGTTGCCGTGGAAGCCTCAGGTAGCATGGCTTGCAGGGGATCTGTTCATGGGCGGCGACTGGGTGGCGGCTTCGCCACGGGTCGCGCTGAAGAAGCAGATCGCAAAGGCGGCTAAAAAAGGCTATTACATGAAAACCGGCGTCGAATGTGAGTATTTCCTGGTCAGTCCCGACGGCTTGTCTTTATCGGATCCCAGCGATACCCAGGAAAAACCTTGTTATGACCAGTCGGCTTTGATGCGGCGGTTCGATGTCATTAGCGAAATCTGCGACTGCATGATCCAGCTTGGCTGGAACCCATACCAGAACGATCACGAAGACGCGAACGGTCAGTTTGAAATGAACTGGGATTTCGACGATGCGCTGATTACGGCTGATCGTCATGTGTTTTTCAAATACATGGTCAAGGCGATTGCTGAAAAACATGGGTTGCGCGCGACCTTCATGCCTAAGCCTTTTATCAATCTCACGGGTAACGGTTGCCACGCACATGTGTCGGTCTGGGACAAAGCCGGCAAGAAAAATCTGTTCCACAATGCCCGTGACCAGATGGGCCTGTCAAAACTGGCTTACCAGTTTCTGGGCGGTGTATTGCACAACGCTGACGCGCTTACTGCCGTTTTTAATCCGACGGTAAACAGTTATAAACGCATCGAGGCGCAGGTGACTCTTTCTGGCGCAACGTGGTCACCTAACGCGATTACTTACGGAGGCAATAATCGTACTCATATGGTTCGGGTGCCAGATGCCGGACGTTTTGAGTTACGGCTGATGGACGGCGCCGTCAACCCTTATCTGTTGCAGGCGGGTGTGTTAGCTTCCGGCCTTGATGGTGTTGCCAGCAAGCGTGACCCAGGCAAGCCGCTCGATATTAATATGTATACGCACGGCCATACCTTGAAAGGGGTTCGTCGCCTGCCCTCCAACCTGCTGGATGCGATTCGGCTTTTCGAGAAAAGTAAAGTATTGCGTGCCGGACTCGGTGATGCCCTGATTGATAGTTACGCCAAGCTAAAACACCAGGATTGGCGCAGCTACAGCGCTTCGATCAGTCAATGGGAGCGAGAGCATACCTTGGACTGCTGACCTCAGTTCGGACGTTATCAAAGGGCTTGCCAGTGAAGATTCTCGTCTTTCAACACATACCGTGTGAGCATCCTGGAATTTTCCGCGAGTTCTTTAGTGAGATGGGTATTGACTGGCAGGCGGTGGAACTGGATGCCGGAGATACCATTCCTGAGCTGCAGCCTTTCGATGCATTATGGGTGATGGGTGGGCCCATGGATGTATGGGATGTAAATACTTGCCCGTGGTTGGTTGCGGAAAAAGAAGCCATTCGCCGTTGGGTACGCGATCTTCAAAAGCCTTATCTGGGCCTCTGCTTGGGGCATCAGTTACTAGCCGATGCACTCGATGGTGAGTGCGGGGTCCAAAAAAGACCTGAGATTGGAATTTCGAATGTCAACCTAACCGACCAGGCAAGTGATGATCCATTGTTTCGAGGAATTGATTCGACGATCAAGTGCCTGCAGTGGCACTCTGTTGCAGTCACGCGTCCGCCCAGTGATGCGGTGCTGCTAGCGAGTTCGCCCGATTGCGAATGGCAAGCGATGCGGGTTGGTACGAACGCCTGGGGGATTCAGTTTCATGTAGAACTCCAGGATAGTACGATAACCGATTGGAGTGAAGTGCCCGCTTACGCTGCCGCACTGGATAAAGTCCAAGGCGAGGAGTCACTGCAGAAAATGCAGGTCGAGGCCAAGAGCTATATGCCGCAGTTTAAGGGTAATGCACGCCAGTTATTTGACAACTTTTGCCGCGTGGTCGACTGAAACCCAATTTCAGTGTGGCCCGAAGGTGCCAGATGACAGGGTTCGTTTAACCATTTGTGCCCCACCTTAGACAGTGGCGTTTGCTGACTTTTCTCGCAGGCCTGCCTTGATAAGCATGTGGTAATTTGTGGGTCAGACCAGACAGGGTTTTAACTTAAGATACGAAAAACTGTGTGACATACTGACTGTATCTCCTGCAATAACCGCCCTCAGGGTTGATGGGCCTCACAGATGTCACAACAGCTTAATGAATTTACCGGTGAGTTAACGCGGCTCCTGCCTTCAGAGGCGTTGCTGCTGTCAGCAGAAGCTCGTCGGCCCTATGAATGTGACGGCTTAACGGGTTACCGTGAACTGCCCGCCATGGTTGCCTTACCCCAGACATTTGAGCAGGTGCGGGAGATTCTTAGACTCTGTCAGCGGCACCAGGTTCCATTGGTGGCGCGTGGTGCTGGTACTGGCCTTTCGGGTGGTGCGACGCCTCACTCAGAGGGGGTGCTCCTCAGTCTGGCCCGCTTTAGCCGTATCATCGAGATTGATCCGCAGGCCCGTACAGCCAGAGTGCAGCCAGGGGTTCGCAATCTTGCCATCAGCGAGGCGGTTGCAGAATACGGGTTGTACTACGCACCGGATCCATCTTCACAAATCGCTTGCACTATTGGTGGCAACGTGGCCGAGAATGCAGGTGGTGTTCATTGCCTGAAATATGGCCTTACTGTGCATAACGTGATTGCGGCTCAAGTAGTGCTGATGGGGGGTGATGTAATCAACGTAGGCGGTACAGCGCAGGATACTCCAGGATATGACTTGCTTGCGACGATGATTGGGTCTGAAGGGATGCTGGGCGTCGTCACCGAGGTCACAGTACGTCTGTTGCCATTGCCGGATGCCGCCAAGGTGCTTCTGGCGGCGTTTGATACTGTCGAGTTGGCGGCAGCGGCTGTCGCGCAAGTAATAGCGAAAGGCATTATTCCAGCTGGCCTTGAGATGATGGATAACCCAGCTATTGTGGCTGCTGAGGATTTTGTCCAGGCGGGTTACCCCAAGGATGCTGCCGCTATTTTGTTATGCGAACTCGACGGTACGGTTGCTGAAGTCGAGGCGGATATTCAAATGGTGTCGGACCTGTTGTATGAAAGCGGCGCGCGCACGGTTGATGTCGCGCGCGATGAAGCCGAACGGGTGCGTTTTTGGTCCGGGCGAAAGAATGCCTTTCCAGCGATAGGTCGCATCTCTCCAGATTACTACTGTATCGATGGCACGATACCGCGCAAAGCGGTTGCTAAGGTGCTGTCCGGCATTGAGCGGTTATCCGCGCAAAGTGGGTTGCGTGTGGCTAATGTGTTTCACGCGGGCGATGGCAATTTGCATCCACTGATTCTTTACGATGCCTCCAAGCCAGGTGAATTCGAGCGTACCGAGGCCTTGGGCGGGCAGATACTCGATCTTTGTGTGCAGGTAGGCGGTACCATCACTGGCGAGCATGGCGTCGGGTTAGAGAAGATCAATCAGATGTGTGTTCAGTTTACTGATCAGGAATTGGATCAGTTTCATGCCTTGAAGGCGGTGTTTGACCCCGATGGACTGCTGAATCCTGGTAAGGCAGTGCCCACCCTGGCGCGTTGTGCTGAATTCAATGCCATACACGTCCATGGTGGCGAGCTGGCGCATCCCCAGATACCACGCTTTTAAGGGGGGCTGCCCAGATGGATAGTTTTGTCGAGTCGCTACAAGCCCGGATCGTCGCCGCCGGCGAATCTGGCACACGCCTG
>Ga0302122_10000700_pt1 | contig 21004 bp, 16 predicted proteins | sample CB21_SCM_MG_FD_203115 | JGI IMG/M metagenome (GOLD analysis project Ga0302122, IMG submission 203115) | Marine microbial communities from Western Arctic Ocean, Canada - CB21_SCM | ecosystem: Environmental > Aquatic > Marine > Oceanic | place: Canada: Western Arctic Ocean | collected 2017-09-28
TGCCTGGACGCCTGCAAGGCCCTTTCACCGAACTTCAAGTGGATGGTCTCGTGCCTCATCGTGGAGAAGAAGGACCGGACCGCCGTCTTCTCGGAGAGCGTGGCCTACTACGACCCGACTTCGGACGGCTGCGCGGCCTTCGAGTACCAGGGCTCCAAGTGCCTCTGCGTCGTCCACGTGTTCTGTGCGGCGATCTAGGGTTAATCGGGTTTTGTTTTACCCATTGACACGTGGAGTAGTCGCCCGCGAGTGAGTTCAGCCGGCGCGCGGACAAGCTCAAGCTTAAAGAGAGGAATGAGAACGGGTTTTCCAGCCCGCGCGTAACTGTTAACTTTTGGGCCTCGTGAACGTGCCCGCAGGGGATCCCCACACGCGCAAAAGGGCGTCACGCCGCTTACGCACACTGCTGCTGCCGCTGCGTGACGCGCGCGCGGTTTGAGGACGCCACCCAAGCGCCAGGTAACGATCCAGTGCAGGGAACTCAACGAGCTGCGCGCCCCGTGCCGCGCCGGTAACGCCAACGAAGTGCTGCCACTGCCGTACCGCACAAAACATGGCGCAACAACAGCTCGTCGATAAACGCGACCAGTTCGTCAGAACGCTCTGGGACAAAGCCGACACGCAGCGGCGGGGCGAGTTCGACAACGCCGCGCACCTAGCCACCATAAAAGCAATGGTGCGCATCGCCGTGCACGAGGAGCCGCTCCGCAGCGCGACGCAGTGCCGGCAAATCAGAAGCGTGGGCCCCGCCATCATTGAGGCGCTCGGCGGCGCGCAAGGTCCGACGGCCACGGAGCGCGGCTGGTACGCCTCCGCCACTGTCGCCGTCCTGGCCGCCCTCCTCGAAACGGAGAAGACGTCGATCCCGACGCCCATGCGCGACTTGCTCGACACGGCGGGGGCATTCCTCGAGACCACTCGAAGCTTCGCGCCGCTGCACCAGCTCTGCGCGGCACAAACGTCGTGCTCGGCCTGGGAGCAGGTGGAGGTCCTGGAAGGAGCGCTCAAATTAGTGAAGCGGCGGTCGCGCGCGGCGTGCGAGGGCGGCTGCGCGTTCGAGCTGACGGACGAGGGCCGCGACGTCGCGAAACGACTTGCTAGAGAGCGGCGCGGCACCGACACGGACAACCGGGGCGCGCTGCGGGCCTGGGGCGGGTCGCAGGAGGACGACGTCGTGGTATTAGTCGATCATAGAGAGGGCGGCGGCGACCGCCACCACCTGCACGCGCTTGGCCAGCTCTTGAAGGGCGAACGGGCGCCTTTTGAGATAAGGACCTTGCCGTGTGGCTTTGGAGACTACGCGATCGCGCGGCGGCGCGCCCGCGTCGACGTGGCGCGGGGCTGCGGGGCGGACGTCGCCCCCCTCCTGATCGAACGGAAGTCGGCCGTGGACGTCGCGGCGTCGCTGCGGGACGGGCGCTGGACGCGGCAGCACGTGGCCATGCGGCGCGTCGCCGCTAAGGGCGTCGCGGCGGAGATTGTTTATATCATCGAAGGCGACGCCTCGAAGCATGTTTACCGAGCCTGCGGCTGCGGCTGTCTTGGGATCGGCGCGTGCGGCAATCCCGACCTACAGACGGTGACGGACGCCATCGCCGCGCGGGCGCGCGACGGCGTGAAGATAGTGCGCACGGGCGACCCGCGCGAGACGGCGCGGTGGCTCGCGGCCGAGCGGCGGCGCCAGCTGCGATAGCACTTCCGCGAGGAAAATCGTGTGCCGCCGGCGACGCCCGAGAAGCGGAAGAAGCAGCCGACACTCGAAATGTCGCCGCCGAAGAAGGCCACTCCATTGCTCAGCGCGGCGGCGCGGACCGCCTGGACGCGCCGGGACCGGGACGCTTTAGGAAAGCTCAAGGTCATGGAGCTGAAGCAGCTCTGCGAGGCCGTGGGCGAGATCTCGTCGGGCACCAAGGCCGCGCTCGTCGATCGCTTACTGACGCCGGCGAACCCGGCTTTACTAGTGGAGCGGAAGCGCGCCGGTAAAAAGGTCCCGCGCGACTGCACGTGCAACGTCGCGCTCCTCTGCGCGCTGGACGCCGCGTCCCAGCCCCTCGACAAGCAGCGGTGGATGGCCGCCGCCGAGGCCACGGGCATCGCGACCGTGTCGCTGTACGAAAAGTCGGGGCCCATGGCGTACGACGGCTGGGCCGGCGTCGGCGGCGACCTGACGGCGGGCGACCCGCCGCTCGTCGTGAAGGTGAACCCCGGGTCCCTCTATACGCTGTCGACGTGCGGCGGCGACGACACCGGTGCAAGGGTCGCGGCGGCGCTCCACGCCAAGGCGCACGCGCGGAGCCCGTGCGATTGGAGGCGCCGCGGGAGCCCGCGTCGCCGCTGCACGCCGCGGCCCGGCGCGCCCGTGTCAGGACGCCGGAGACGCGCCGCGCCGCGCCCGCGTCGCCGACGAGGCGTGCGCCGCCGGCACCGCCGGCGTCGCCGCCGAGCCGCCGCCGCTCGACCGCAACGACGCCCCCGACGACCGCGAGCAAGGTCGCGCGCCGGCGGCGGCCGGCCGCCGTCCCCGAGGACGACTCGGACGACAGCGTCCTGGGCTGCAGCAGCCCGGGCCGGCGGCGGGCGCCCGCGGCGACGCCCGCCGCGCGGCCGCCCTCGACGCCGGCCTCGTCGATCATGGATCTCATGACGCCGCGCGTGCCGCCCTCGACGGCGCGCTCGGCCATGGACCTCGCGACGCCGGCGCCCCCGAGCTCCGGCACATCCACGGAGCCCTACTCGATGCCCGCGCTCTCTGAGTCTGGCTCGATGACGGCGCCCTATTCGAACGCCATGAGCCTCTCGTCGGAGGCGTCGGACGTCGTCGATCTGACGGGGAGGTCGCCGTCATCGGCGCGCTCGCCGTCGCCGATCGACCTGTGCTCGCCGCGCGCGAGCCCTGCGCACGACCGCGGCGCGTAGTGGCCTCAGCGTAACCTAATATGACCTGTATTCGAGCCGTGTAAGTGAGATGCAGGAAAACCCGTTTAGGCCCCGCCGCGCTAAACCCGCGCGCTGAAACGGTCCGCGCGACCGGGATCGTCCCTGCTGGCTTATGCGCGGCACGGCGCCTGTGACAAGGTACCTACGCATCTCATTTATCGACGCGAACACGGCTGTGACGCCTCGCGTCGCGATACGACCGCTAGACCAAAAGCAGCTCCAAAGCATTTTTTAGCAGAGCTGCTTAAAAAGTGCCAGAGATAGCGCGCGCAAGCCTAGCAGTGCAAACCATGCCTGACTGGGAGTGCTTCTGCACGACCGTGAACAAGGTCGATGCCACGGAGTGCTGGGTCTGCGGGCTGCGGCGGCCCGACATCCCAAAGGCGGCGCCAGCGGCGCCCCCGCCAGCGCCCGCGCCAGAGTCTACCGCACCACAACCGGCACCGGTGCCGCGCGCGCAAGCACCAGCGCCGCCGGCGCCCGCGCCGAGGCCAGCACCGGCACCGGCACCGGCGCCGCGTGCCCCGGCACCGGCCCCGCCGCGCGTGACGCAGACGCAGGGCAAGAAGAAGCCGCCGGCCATCGACCTGACCGCCTCGGACGACGAAAAGACGAAAACACGAAACCGTCGCCGCCGAAGAAGCCGCGCATGGACGCCTCACGACGCGGCACCGACGACCGGCCCATGTATTGTGAGGCCGGCGTGCCCAAGCGGCCGCGCAACGAGGCGGAGCGCGACGCGGAAATCAGCAAACTAAGGGTCCTCGTGGACGCGGAGACGGGGCAGCCGATCCCGCGCGTGGACGCGGAGGCGGAGCGCCGCCGCGCGAACGAATCTGATAGACCGCTGCATCGCAGCGTGTGTCGGGACACGGTCGCGGACATCGAGCGGTTGACGGCGGCCCAGCGCGCCAAGTACGGCCACCCGCAGGACATCCCCGCGGCCCCGCGGTCCTGGAAAAATAGTGTGGACGCGGCCTCCACAAAAATCCCGCCGAGAAAGGTGTTTGACGGGACCCGCTACTTCATGAACACGCTCGACGAAGCGATCACGGGACCTCTAGCCAAGAGCGACCGGGAGACCCTGTCCCCGGTCGACATTCTGTGGTACACGCCCTACATGGAGAAGGCGCTGATGACGTTCTACGGCGTCGACTACGAGTTCCTCGCTTATTTATTCAGGGACTCGCGGCTCGTCAAGGAACCGAACCTGATGACCGTCGTGGACAACTACGACCACTCCAAGAACGCGCCCCAGGTGCGCCAGGGAACGCCCGAGAAGCCGTTCCGGGTCGTCTGGCCGCCTTTTTATGAACCGGGGTTGTCCAGCCAGGTGCGAGAACGGCTGACGCTGGCGACGATGCACCCGAAGTTCTGGCTGCTGGTCTTCCCCGACTTTTTGCGGGTGAAAGTCTCGTCTTCTAATTTGGGCGGCTACGACAACAAGATGAACAACCAGTTCTGGGTCTGCGACTTTTCGAAAGAGGGACGGGCCGCCCGTGCTCCACGCGACGCCCGAGGCCGAGGTGGACGACAAGGACCAGGCGGACGCGGCGCTGAAGGAAAGACTAGGCGCGGTGAAGGCCGACGCTTTGGTCAAGTTCGCTCAAGGTGATAGAAGTAGAGTGGATGTGCGGGGCCTAGACAAGAACGCGCGCCAAGCCGTGCACCGCTGGGCCGAGTGGCGCGGCGGCCTCGCGACGGAGTCGCACGGCGACCCCCAGGCACGGACGTTGCAGTTGACGCGGACCAAGGGCACGAACAGTCACGCGCGGGTCACGTTCGCGTCTTCGTTACGAGGGTTCGTCGGCGCCATGCTCCGGGGCGACGCGGGCGTGGCGGAGGAGTGGGAAGCTATTTTGCAGGCCTACGACCTGGATGCTATCAAGGACGGTATTGTGTTCATTCCCTCCACGCCCGGCGTGCGGCGCGGGTCCTTGGCCGACTGCTTCGGCCACCGCGCGATCAAGCGGGCGTTGCGCGAACGCGGGCTAAAAGTGGCCCGGGCGGAGTTCGCCAACTCGTCGCTGGGCCGGCTGTACGACGACCGCTTCCTCAAGAACTTTAGGGAGTCGATTTTTGGCTCGCCCATTGATGACGGCCGGCTCTCTATCGTGTGGCCGACGGCCGACGTCGCGATGCGCATGTCTAGGAGACTGGCTGTGGGCGCCATGACCGAGGAGCAGGGTACGGCGCAGATGACGGGGCCGCGCCCGGACATCTGCGCCAAGTTCAAGCCGGAGCTGAAGCAGCGCTTTTGTCGGTACGAGCCGCCCGCCGACCGGCGGACGCTGCACCACTCGAAGATTCTGTGCTTATATGACGACAAGGACACGTTAATAGGTGTCTTAGGAGGCTCACACAACTGCTCGGGCGCGGCCTGGGGCGTGAGCGAGAACGAGGCGAGCGTGGTCATGTCGTTCGAGGCCGGCGTGTTGATCTTCTGCGACAAGGATGAGCAGAGACGCGTCGGGTTGCAAAAGATGCTGCCCTGAGCGACGCCGGCGCCGACGTATAGTGGCGACGACGTGCCCTGGCACGGCGACCACCTCCTGAATCGGCTGCACGCGAAAGGTGCGGAGTACGCGCGGGCTTGTTCAAGTGCCACTGCCGCCTCGAAATTATTAGGGAACGACCCCCCCCTGCTAAAGGGCGCCTTCCCGGCGCACGACAAGGTCCAGACGTTAAGAATCCTGCAGCCCTGCGAGGTTTATACAGATTCGCTGGACGCGCACACGCAAAAAGTCTGCGGGGATGCGGCGAAGAAGGAACTACGACTACGGGGCGTGCTCCACGGGAACGTGTTCTCCCGGGCGCGGCGGCCCATGCAGTCCTTAAATGCCGGGACCCTCGTCGCGGTCGACGGCGGCCAGCACAAGAATTATGAATATAGGCACGCGGTCAGGGGCAACCTGCACATCGACGAGTACCGCCTCGTGGACGGCAGTGGCTACGTCGTCTCGGGCGTCGGTTTGAGAAGGGTGGAGCTTTTGGACTCGGGCGACGCCGACGTGAAGCCGTGCCTCGGTATTTTTGTGGAAGGGGGTCAACCGGCGCCGCCTCAATTACTGACGCGTCTGCGGGACCCACGCGTCCAGGAGATCTTGCGCACGAAGTTCATGGGCCTGTGGGCCGGCGTCGGGAGCTCGCCCGGCCGGCTCGAGCACGCGGAATGCGTGTGCCGGAAGATCTTCGACGTCGAGCTCAAGGAAGGGAAGGGCGTGGCGCTGGGGGCCGTGGTCAAGGGAGAATGAGTTTTAGCGGCGGACCAGGGTGCGGCTGCCTCGCTAATAGCGTCGCCGGACGCCTTCCACGCGATGCTGGGTGATGTGGTCGAGCGGTCGGCGGCGGCCTTATCGACGTCGGTGAAAGATCGGGAGGCGAAGCGGGCCCGGCGCGAGGACCTGCCCCAACACAAAGCGAAGGAAGCGGCGCAATGGGTCGCGGCGCACTACGACCTGCTGCTGGTCGAGCCCGAGGGCACGCTCAAGGCCCCGGGCCGCGTGAAGATGATGCGCGAGCCGCCGTCGGCGGCCGAGCAGGCGCGGTTAAAGGATGACACGAGCCGCCAGATCGGCACACGCGACGCCTTCTACGGGGCCCTCGTGCCCTTTCTGGCCGCGCTGCACGCGACGGAGCGCGTGCCGGTGGCGTTCGCGACCGTCTTAGGCCAGAAAGTGACGGACCCGGAGCCGCGCGGGCGCGCCAAGGAAGATATAGTTAGAAGCACGCTGGACGACCTCGTCGCGCGCCTCCGGGCGGAGATCTTGGGGCTCGGGTGCCGCTCCGACGACGACGACATCGATATCTTGGTCGCGTGGCGCTGCTCGAGGGCGCACCTCGCGAACTACTCCTCTGAAAGAGCCGTGGACGCTTTGCGGGGCCTCGCCGCGCCGATGCTGGCCGAATCGGAGGCGGCCCTGGCTGGTGGTGTTGGTTCATTAGCTATGAAGCTGGTCGCGGAGGGCGCGGCGGGGCCCGTGCGCCGCGCGGCCGAGTGGGCGCCCGCGTTCGCCGCGGACGGCTTGTACCTGCGGGCGGCGGTCGCGCGGAACCAGGAAGCCTTTGAGATGCTATCTCCACCGCGCACGCTCGTCGTCGGCTCGGACCACGCCCACAAGCTCGCGGCGCGCCTCGCGGGCCTCGACTTCATCGAGGAAAAGCACCTGACGCGCGGCGCCGCGGCGGCCGAGAAGGTTATTAGGCCGGACGCCGAGGACGAGCAGGAGGAGGAGGTGGACTTTGGCTAGCTTTGCCTTGTGTGTTATGTGATTAATACTAGTACAAACTAGTTCGCGTTTAAAGTTGGGACAACATACTCGTGAAGAGACCCCCGTTTGGCCCTTTGCTTCCCGGGCGCCAGTCGCCCCGGCAGCGTAGTACTTACTCTTTCTCGATAATCGCGCGGAGGCGCTCCAGGAAGCCCTCGGGGGCACCGGCGCCCGGACCGCACCACTGAATGACGTCGTCGACGTTTTGCGCGACAATGTCCCAGGTGTTGTCGCCTGGGATATCAAATAGCCACGGCCGGAGGAAGCTGCCTTTTTACGTTACCACCGAATCGCGCGAGCCAATACGAATACGTAACCTCCTCGATGGCGAACTCCACCACTAGACAAGCCCCGTCGTCGACGATTTTGGAATTGAACACGTCCTCGACTTTCTGGACGTCGTCGCCCCACACGGACCTTTTTACCATCCACTCGAGCTGCGCCGCGTGCGGCCCGTTGGCGCGCAGGGCGTCGGCGTCGAAGTAGATCGTCTCCGTGACCTCGCTGCCGTCGACGGTCCGCGTCTTCACCTTGCTTCCTCGCATTGTGTCTCCTTAGCCAGTGGTGCTTCCTATGCCATGCTACTGTGCCTGATGCAAATTGAGCCTGGTCTTCAATTTCACAGCACGAGTGCGCAAGCGTGAAAGTGCGCAAGCGTGAGAGACGCGCAACCGTGCAATCGATGCGACAGCAGCAGCACAGATGATGGACAAATTACCACAGGCTCGAAACCACAGGCTCGAAATCCCCTCCAAGCGAAACCCGTTTTGACGATGCCGAGCTGAGGTCGCTAGAGCTGTAGATCGGACATCTGACATGATTATAATTACCCAGACAACACGGCTCGAATCGTCGGCAGCTCCTCGGACGCGTGCTCTTGGCCCCGCTCGAGCACCGCGCGCGCGCGCGCCAAGAAGCCCGTTGGCGCGGGCCCGCCGTCGCGCCACTCGAAGACGCCTCCCTCTTCCAGGACTACCAATATCAATTCCTCGCCGGACAACAATCGCCGGAAGACGCCGGCGCCGGATCGGAGCATGACTCCCGTTGTCGTGCCGCCGACCCGCCGCGACCAATAATACAAAGGGATATTGGGTGCGGCTTTGTCGTGCCACTCCTGCACAGTCACCTCACAGGCAAACGCAAAGGGATCGTCGCCCCAACCAAGCACACTCGCGGCTCGCGCGAGCTGCGACGCGGCTTGCCGTGAGCCTCGTATGTCGTCCATCGATATATAATTCCGCTGCGTGACCGTGCCGCGAAGCGACGGATGGCTATAGTCGCGCGTCACGGTAACGACACCGTCGCAGTGCGTGTAGTGAGCGTCTCCTGATTATGGGCGCGTTTGTCTGCGGCTTCCTCCACTCGATTCGTGCGGCGCCGGCGCAGGCAGCAACAGAGAGGCATCGTTCCTAAGGAGCCCCAGGTGTCAAATCCAAGAATGACTCGGAATGAGCCCTAAAGCACCGAGCCGGACGACCCCTGCGGCGTCGTGGGCGCTTCGTTAGAGAACTATAAGAGGGCCACGACGATCTCTCATTTGCGCCAGTGACGCGGAGATGTAGTCGCCGATGATAAGAGTGTTGCGCGAAACCCGTACATATAACCCGTGAGCAAAGCAAAAAGCACACAGTCGCTGATCGACTGGTTCGACGTGGTGTACAAGCAAACGCAGGACCGCACACATTCTGCTAGCGGAGGTTACGCTGCGGACAGCGCGCCGGCTGCCGCACCAGCGAGCTCGAGCAGAGCCACATTTTCAAAGCTTTGGCAGCTGCTCTGAAGTTGGTAGCCGCTCTGAAAGATGAAGCTCCCTTTGATTCTGCCCATACCGCTGCTCGCGCCCGCCTTCATCTCCATCTTCGCGCCCAGAACCGCGCCGCGAATCACGGCGCCCCCGGCTCGGCCGGCGGAGCGAATCACAGCGCCCCAGGCGGAGCGAATCACGGCGCCTCCGGCGGATGCGGACCGCCTCGGCGCGCCCAGTGACCTGGACCGCATCGGATACGACACGATAAAAAACGCGCCGCCCGAGGCCGGCAAGGCCGCGCGCGCCGCGAACCTGGCCGCGCTGTTCGGGGGCGACATCTCCGCGGCCGCGCCGCCCGCGGCAGTCGCGGAGCCCGCGCCACCGGTGGCGCCCGCGGCCGTTGCGCAGTCGGCGCCGCCCGCGCCGCCCGCGCCGCCGCCGTCCGCGGAAGACCTCACGGACGCCGAGATCCAGCGCTACTCGCGCCACCTGATTCTCGAAGACGTCGGCGTCGAGGGCCAGAAGCGCCTCAAAGCCAGTAAGGTGGCAGTCGTGGGCGCCGGCGGGCTGGGCTCGCCGGCGCTCCTCTACCTGGCGGCGGCCGGCGTCGGCACGCTCACGATCGTGGACGACGACACGGTCGAGACCTCGAACCTCCAGCGGCAGATCGTGCACGACACGGACGAGGTCGGCTCCTTCAAAGCCGCGAGCGCCGCGAGCGCGATCCGCCGCGTCAACCCGCTCGTGCAAGTGAACCAGCTCAGGGAACGCCTCACGGCGGCCAATGCCGTCGAGTTGTTGGGCGGCCACGACATTGTGCTCGACGGCTGCGACAACTTCGACACAAAGTACGCGATCGACGACGCGTGCAAGGCGCTGGGCATGCCCTCGGCCTACGCGGCCATCCTGCGCTTCGAGGGCCAGGCGTCGACGTTCAACTACCCGCCGGGCGTCGGGCCCACGTACCGCGACCTCATGCCCGAGGGCCCGGCCCCGGGCACCGTGCCGAGTTGCGCAGAGGGCGGCGTCCTCGGTGTCTTGCCGGGCGTGCTCGGGTGCGTCCAGGCGACGGAGATCCTCAAGGTCTTATTAGGGCGGCCGGCTTCGGATTGCCTGGCCGGCCGCGTTTTAGTCTACGACGCGCTGCGGATGACGTTCCGGGAGATCCCCCTGGTCCGCTCGGAACAGGTGGTTGAAGCGTTGGTCGAGGAGCCGGTGCCGAAGGACGCGCACACGTCCCTAACGGCGACGGAGTGCGCCGCGAAGCTCCGAGCGGGCTGGGCGCCGTACGTCCTCGACGTGCGCTTGCCACAGGAGGCGGAGATCTGCCAACTGCCGTTCGCGGACGCCCTGTGCCCGCACCGGAACGTCAAGGCCGCCGCGGCCGACCTGCCCCGCGACGCGGACATACTCATCCACTGCAAGGGCGGCTTCCGATCGCGCGCGGCCTGCCGGGACCTCGCGTCGCTGGGCTTCGACCCGGGCCGGCTCTACGACATGACCGGGGGGATTTTGGCCTGGGCGCGGGACGTCGACCCGCGGCTGCCGACCTACTAAGGACTTTGTTAATTGCGCCCATCAAAACCCGCGCGCAAGGATTTTGGTTTTTCACCTGGATTTTGCTCACTCGCTGCAGCGATCGGCGCGCGCGGGTAGCGGTGCTCGGCAGGCTTTTTAGATTGCTCCGCAAGCGAGCCAGGATTGCTCGGCAACGCGCCAGGTAATCCATGGCGCTCCCTCGACCATCATGCGTCGCATGTGTCGCAGCGCTGGCTTTGGCCGGCGCCTTCGCACCGCTGCACCGACCACAGCCCCAGCAGCTCAAGAGGCCAGCGGTTTCACGACGACGAGCGCCGACGCTGCTGCGCGCGAGCGACGATAACTTACCGCGAAGCGACAACGGCACGCGCGACGACGAATTTGAGGTCGAGCCGCGGGCCGTGAGCGTCGAGGAGCGCAAATTACGGGAGGCGCTCGCAGCTGAAGACGCCCCGACCGCCGCCTTGGCCAAGTCCGACGACGAGACGAACCCCTACTACAAGTTGGTGGCCGAGCTGAGCCCGGGCGAGATTATCGGGCGCTTCGCCGCCACGGCGCCGCCTCGAGTACAAGACGCGGTCAAGCAGACGATCATGGGCCTATTGGGCAATGCAGGGTCGTTCGCTTTGGAAACGGCGACGGTCACGACCTCGGAAAAGCTCGCCAACCTGATGTTCCAGCTCCAAATGACGGGCTACATGTTCAAAAACGCGGAGTACCGCCTCAGCTTGTCTTCTTCATTGCAGGACGTGCCGTTGTTGGAAGGGGCGGACGACGGGTCCCTGCCACCGGTCGAGGGCCAGGTGAAAGTCAACGTCATGGGCGAGGAAGTTTCTATAGACGCGGATGCCTACATGGCCGAGTTACGGGAAGATGTGGAGACCTTGCGGAAGGAGTTGGATCTAGTGGAGGAGGCGCGGCGCGAGGCGACGCAGGCCGATTTGCTGGCGTACGTGCGCGCGTTACCGGAGCAGCAAATGGCGGCGCTGACCTCGGAGATCACGGACGACGTCCTGGACGGCATGAAGAAATTGGTGTACAGTATCATGAAGGGCATGGGCACGTCGTCGGTGGAAGCCAACACCCAGCTGCAGCAGTCGGGTTCCGCGATGGCCCAGTTGTGCATGTGGCAGCTCGCCATCGGCTACAACTTGCGGGAGCTCGAGGTGAAGGACCTGCTCTCGAAGCAGCTCGAGGCCGGGTCGTCCGAGGCCGACGCCGTCGACGCGTGAGCCCCTCTGTGTAAATTCGCTCTCCTCGGAATTATTTGCTCTGTCTTTGCTTAAAGCTGGGTTACCTCCTCAGAATTATTCAAGTTACAGAAACATTATTCCAATTCATCCTCTGGAGCAGCAGCGGCGGCGGCGGCAAAATCCCCCACAACTGGCAGATCCGGAGCAACCTCATCCTCAGGCGCGGTGTCGTCAGGAGCAATCGTTTCCTCAGGAGCAGAGTCAGGCCGGCGCATCGGCGCCGTGCAGATGGGGCAAATTAGCGGTCGCAGCGTCCGGTGCGCGTTTTCCAGGCACACCTCGAGACACTGGCGGTGCAAGATGTGCGCGCACCGCGGCAGCTGTATAGGTGTGTCGCGCGTGAGCCGCCGGCTCCCGGTCGGCACCTCGAAACCATCGTGGCAGATGACGCAAATGTCGTCGTATGACGCGACGACGTCGTCGGCCGCGGGTTCAAACAGCGCCCGGTCGTCCTTCGCCCTCGCATTCTGTGCCCTCCAATCGCGGTGGTAGGCGATCTTTGCGCGCAGCCGCCCGAACGCGTGTTGCGCGTACAGCGAGAACAAAACGGACCCGGCCGTGGGCTCGAGGGCGCCGCGGACTAGCTCGGCCGCGTACCACGTCATCGCCACGACCAAATCCACGCAGTTGCAGGAGAACTCGCAGTAGTACGACGCGACGGCCCGTCTCGGATTCGGCTTCGTCGCCGCATGGCGCCGCAGCGCGCCCGCGAAGGCATCCGCAGCGTCCTGAGGGGTCGCGAGCCAACGTCCGTATCTGAGCGACAGAGGGCCCGTGAAGACGGCCGACGCGTAGCGAAAAACCGCTGCGATCAGCATCCGATCCCGCCCGAAGAGGAGCGAGCAGCAGTGGTGCAAAAACACTTGCGTCGTGCGGCTCACGGTCCGCGCGCAGAGCGCCACCGCTCGGAGTTTCTGCGACAGGCAGGCGCGCCACGAGGCGCCGACGCGACACCGCGTCCGGAAGAAATATACGCTCACCGCAACCACCACAACCTCGAGGAGACCCACACACACGAGCAGTAGCAGATGCGCGCGGACGCGATGATACGCCGTGGCGTAGCTCGGCCGCGGCAGCGGCGCGTCGGCCGCAAGCCGCGCGGCCTTGATGCGACATACTTTCGCCAGGAGCGCGGCCGTACCGGCGAGCAGCGCACCGCAGATGGCGTCGCGCAGCGACTCGTCGCGCTGGTCGCGCGCCAGCGCGATGGCCATGAGCCATACGGCCTCGTCGCCCGCGGCCTTTGTCACTTGCCGCCAGTCCTCGGCGCCGACGGCCGCGCTGACGCGGCGCGTCAGCGCCACGCCGGCGAGGGCGAGGCGCCGGATGGCGTCCAGCGCCAGCGCGACGACGACGTAGGGCCGGCGCTGGTACGCGCCCAGGAAGGCTGATGCTAGGGACGACGAAGTGGAGGCGGCCTCCCGCAGCGTCATCGCCAATAATAATGCGACGGGCATCGCACAATGACCATCAAAGCTCCGCACCAACGACCGCCACGCGACGCCCGGAACTGGGTCGAAGCTCACTTCTTGCACCTCGGGCTCCTCGTCGCTCTCCGAGGCCCAGCCCTCGCCGCGGATCTGCGGCGCCGGCGGCACGCCGAGCGTATCCTCCCGGTCTTCCCGCGCGTCGAAGAAGGGTCGCTCCACGTTTTCGAAGACGATGCGCCGCCCGAGCCACAGGGCAATCGCCAGGACCGTGACTATGATTGCGACGCCGACCGCCGCGAGGACCAAAACATCTTCCCTAAACTGCGCGTCCGACTCCTGGAGAATGTCCTCCAAGGTTCCGTCGTCCAGGACCTTGAGGAGCCAGTTGGCGGCGAGCTCCTTCCAAGGTCTGAACAGGGGTTGCCGCGAGATGCGCGCCAACGCGTCTTCGACGCGTTTTGCGCCTTCCTTGGACCCGTCCAGTAGCCCGTCCAGGAGGCCCGGCACGTCCTCGCCCCGCAATTTTTCCAGCGTGTCCGCGCAGACCGCGCCGCGCGCCGCCAGTAATACAAAAGGCGCCCGCGTCGGCCAGTCCGCGGCGAGGCGCCGCGCCTCCTCCTCCCCCAACTGTGCGTGCGCGACGGTGGACGCGCGGTCGACGATGCCCCACGCGCTCCGCGCTTCGGGCGGCCGCGCCGCCGCGGCCGCCTTGATGGTGCGCAAATAGTCGACGTCGTCCGAGGCCGTCGCTGGGTCGCGATCGTTGGAAATGAACCAGTGGCTCTCGCCGCCCGGCTGCGTGAACCGGGACACCGTGACGTCGCCCCGCGCGAACCCGCGAACCGGATCATACGGGTACCAGCCGTCGACGTAGCGCGACCCAGAGCCCACGACGCAGGCGCCGGCGCAGGGGGCGCCATGAGGGCACGGAAAATCAAACGTCTCGCCGTCCGTCGTCCCCGCGACGAGCTCCAGCAGCGCGGCGGCGACCGGCACCTGGGAATTCTGGCTTTTCCGCAAATTCTCGAGAGACGCGCGGAGGTCTGCGCTCTCCTTCTTGAACGCGACGTCCACCAGCGACTGGAGCGTGCCGGCGATCCAGCTGTCATATGTCTCTTCGCCTACGCCGGCGTCCACGAACCGCTGGAGGGCGTCGCCCTGGTCGACGCGGTGCTTGCGCTCCTCGTTCCGCGCCGTGAAGGTGAGGAGGTCGCCCAGCTTCTCCTGCCGGGGGAAGAGCTTCTCCAGGTTCGCCTGGGACACCTGGACCGTCCGGACCTCATTTTTCGCGGGCGCCGCCTTCAGGAGTTGTGCGAGCTCCCGCGCCTGCCGCGAGAGCTCCTCCGCGAGGTCGTCGCCCGCGAAGAGCTTGGCGAGCGTCGCGGACAGGTCCTCTTCCAATGAATCGTCGGACGCGAGGAGCTTGGCCACGAACTCGTCGAGCGACTCGTCCTCGTTCGTCACGTCGAGCGTCTTCGGCCGGCGCCGCTTCTTCTTGGGCGGCGGCGCTTTGGTCGAAATGGTGCCCGTGGCCGTGGCGCGGATCGTGTCGTCCTCGAACAAGCGCGCGAGGAGCTGTTCCAAGGTCTTCGAGTCGTCGGCTTCTTCCGTCGTTGGCTTCTTCGGGCGGCGGCGCGGCTTCGGCCCCGCGGCGTCGAGCTCGACGAGAGTGGACGTCGCGGCGCCGGTCGCGTTATCTGTCGCGTTCGTAGTGGTGTTCTCGGCGGCGCAGCCGGCGATGAGGACGAGGACTGCGAGGCGAGCCGCCATCACAGCTGTGCGGGCCGCCTACAAATCTACTGATTTGCAGCTGTTTGGTGGCGGCCCCCGGGCGGTCAGCGTGCTGATATGCAGTGCGCGCTGTAATCAGCCTGGCTCTGTCGCCCAGCGAATGGCGTTCGCACGACGAAGTCACGCAGCAGTTCGCTGGTGGGTTGTGCGAGTTATGTCCTTTCGCCTAGCTTCGATACGTGCAGTACAAGCGCCACAAGCTAGCTGCCAATTCTCAAAAAACCCGCCCCAGTTGAAATGTAATGCGACGCCGTTCGACGTATCGAGCGGGGACGTGTGCGGCTCGCACGCGTCATCGAGGCAAGGAGGCAAGTGTCGCTTTTCAACTTTGCGTGCGGGTATCAAGAATTTATCAAGTCGCCTCCCTGGCCCCATCGAGCCACTGTCCGGCACGCCATGCCGCGACGCAAGCAGATGGTCGCCGCCGTGGAAGTGGCGCATTTCGAGGGCGCCACCGGCATCGAGAAGACGCCGGGTAGCCACCCACCGCCCGGGTTACTACACCAGATGACCAGCTCCCCGTGGCTGGTGGAGAAGCTCCGGCCGCGCACCACGGGCACGCTTTTGGTGTACGTGAAGCTCCTGAGCGGCCAGACGTCGTCCTACAAGGTCGAGTCCAGCGACACCCTCAAAGCGCTGAAAGAAAAGGTCGCGGCCACGGAAGTAACGCGCGCGCTCGAGACCAATGAGACCGACACGCTGCTCTACATGGGTAGTGAACTCGGCGACGACGAGACCTTTGAGGGGGCGCTCGTCGCGGACCGGGCCGTGCTCGTGTGGCCGGGCCGCGAGCGCGAGACTGCAGAAGCGCTCGCGGCCTTCGTCGAGGCTACAAAAGCGCCCGCCTCCCAAGCGCTCTACGAGCGCATCAAGCACGAGCCGAAGCGCGGCCTGGACCTCGACTACGACGTCCGGTCGTGGCACTACCTCTACACCCCGTACGCCGTCTACAAGCCGCCCGTCGCCGGCACGGCCCGGTACCAGAGCGCCGAGTACGAGCTCGCGGGCGACCAGGCCTGGCGCCGGGGCTACTACTACGACGGGCCGGGCGACCACGCCATCGTGAACAACGCCTACGCCATGGAGCACGCCTGCGAGGAGACGGAGTGATGTCGTCGCGCCCGCGTAAGTAGCGACTACGTAGTTCCCGGCAACAGCGCACCCGAGGCGCGGAACAACCCGTGCGGAGTGGGACTGCGCTTTCCGAGGCGCCCGCCTCCCAGAACCTGAACTGACTATACTTATTTCACGCAGCTAGATGGGGTAGATCGCGTCGCCGTCGACCATGATGGCGTTCTCCCGTTCCAAATGGTCGAGGACGGCCGGGAGGTTCGGGACCGGCGTGTGGACGAGCATGGAGCGCAGCCGCGCCACGCTCACGTACGCCTCGTCGGCGCCGGGCGACAGCGCGTTGATCTGCTCCGAGACGCGCGCGACGTCGACGGGCGAAAGGGGTGTCCGCAGGGGCAGCGGCGGCGCCAGGCGCGGCGTCGTGGGCGCCGTCGTCACGACGTCGGGCGCGGGCGCCGGCGACCGATGGCAGCGGGCGGGGCCCTTCCGCCGCCGCCGCGGCTCCGAGACGCGCGCCGCGTACTGGTCGACCACGGGCGGCAGGCCGTCGCCCTCGCCCACGTTCGCGTCCATCAGCGCGGTCAGGTCAGCCAGGTCCACCGAGTCCCGCCGCTGGAGGGGCTCGCTTTCCACGATTTCCAGAGGCGTCACGCACGCGCGCGGCCGCTTCGACGCGCGCTCGACCTCCCGCACCTCGTGCGCGTCCACGAGCATGCTCGTCTTGTCGGACCAGTAGACCTCGAAGCACTCCGTTTCTCTATTTTCGAAGACGCGGAGCACCCAGAGCGGGCGCGCGCCGCGCTTCTCCGTGGGGAGGCGCCAGCGGCCGCCGTAGAGCACGGCCAAATCCGTGCGCGCGCCGTCGGGGACCTTGGTCATGGTGATTCTAGATGCTGCTGATGAAGGTTGTGGTGTTAAAACCACCGTTTCTTCCGCCTTACGCGCTGCGCAACAATCGATTGAGCAGCTGTGTACGGAGCACTGCCGGAGCGGTCAGTGCGCGTTCTATAACAGAGTGCTTTAGCTTTGAATTTGATTTAAATTGAAACTTGCAAAACCCGCGTATTGCACCGCGCAGTCGCCCACCCAGACGTGTAGGGGCGACGAGAGGACCCACTGGGGCTTCATGTATGTGTACATTCGAGTCTTCCGGCCGTCGCCCAGATCTGCCTTCAAAAAACCCGCGCCTCGAGTCGATCGCGCGCGCTGCGGGAAATAGCCCGCCACACTGGCTACATAGCCGCATAGATCACCCCATATAGCCGACAGGGACTCCTTGGCTGTTGTGACAAGCTGCAGTGAAAGCGACGACCGTGCGAGGCTTGCAAACAAAGTTAGAGTGACCACACTCAGACCACCGAGGAAGACATGTCGTCCAGCAGCAAGAAGCGCAAGCTCTCCGTGGCCGTCGGCGACCGGGTCGAGGCCTTCTGGCCCAAGGACGGCGAGTATTACCCCGCGCGCGTGCGCGCCGTCCACGCCGACGGCACGCTCGCGTTGGATTACGCGGACGGCGACCGGCGGAGCGACGCGCGCGAGAGCGACCTGCGCCGCGCGGCGGCGCCGGGCACGCCGGCCCTGGCACCCGCCACGCCGCTCGAGGCGGACGCCGAGAGTCCGGCCCGGAACCCCGACGACGCGTTGCGGCTTTCCTACGCGCCCGCGACGACGAGCCACCGCGGGCCCGAGTACGCCACGATCTCCCAGTTCTTCGCGGACCGGTTACACCAAAGGCGGGGCGGGTCGCTGTACGTGTGCGGCGCGCCGGGGACGGGCAAGACGCTGCACGTCGAGCGGGCGAGGCAAAGTGCATTGGGAACAACATCGACGCGGGACGCGAAATGGTGCTTCCTGCGGGGCACGGCCTTCGCCAGCGGCGACGCGTTCCTCCGGGCGGTGGCCAAGGGCGTCTGTCCCGACAAGAAGACCGTCTTGCAGGACGACCCGGAGAGGGGGGAGTTGCTGCACCGGTTGAAGGAGGCCTGCGACGTGGGGACGCGGGCCAATCCCGTCCTACGCGTGGTCGTCGTGGACGAGATCGATTCTTTATTGCGGTGCGGCGGCGACGCGCTCAAAAAAGTGTACGCGCTGGCGACAAGAGAAACGTCGACTCTAGCCTTGGTGGGCATCGCGAACGCCATCGACGTCCCGCGGCGGGCCTTCTTCGGGGACATCCCGAAAGCGTCCGAGGAGGCGCAGCGGCACGGCACGGTCGTCTTCCGCCCCTACGCGCACGCCCAGCTCGTGGACATTGTCACGCAGCGCGTGGGCGAGGGCGTGTTCTCGAAACCGGCATTAGAGTTCGTGGCGCGCAAGGTCGCGGCCCACTCGGGCGACGCGCGGCGCGCGCTGGACGCGTGTCGCGCGGCGTTGCTAAGTGCCAAGCGCCACGGGGACGCGGGGCCCGTCTCCCTGGCGCGCGCGGCCGAGGCCGTGCGCGAGGCCGGCGGCGCGGCGCACGGCCCCCTGGCGGCCGTGGTGTCGCTGCCCCACCACGCGCACGTCGCGCTGCGGGCGGCGCTCGACCTGTCGACGAACGCGGACCGGAGTTTTACGCGGTCAGCCCTGATATCGGCCTACGCGCGCCTCCAGCCGCAGCTGGGGCGGCGGGGCGACTGCGCGGGGGCGGCCGACGATTCGGTGGCTTTGTTGGAGTCCTCGGGCCTCCTCGGAAGTGCGCCGGACCGGCGCTCCAAGGCCCTCAAGGCGCGGAACCCGGGCCAGGCCAAGATGCGCGTGTTGGTCGACGCCGACGACGCGCGGGCGGCGCTCGAGCGGGGCTCGCGGTCGTCGGTGCTCGCGGCGCGCGCGCGCTAGTCATGCCCACCCACCCAAGAAAGATAAGATTCGTCGTGCAATTTCTACTTAGGCGGCCGCCCGGATCTGGCGGTCAGAGGCCACCTCGGGTGCGAATCTCGCGCGTTCTGTGTGTGACTACTTATTCCGACTAGCCCCACTAGTGTAATTTTTGTTACGGTGCTAGGACTAGTGGCCCCATAGTGCGCGGCCTGTGCGACCCGCACGCACACAGCGCTCTCGATCGAGCCTCGATGAGTCTCGAGTATCGAGCTTGCTCGAAAGCCACGCGCTGCTCCTCTCTAGCGTATTCATAACGTGGAGGGCGGCACATCAGCCGGAACGCATACATAACCCCGCGGGGCGGCCCAAAAACATGGAGGAGGAAAGGGCAGCCTCTCTGCAGCAGCCGCGGGGCGTGACCGCCGAAGAGGTCGCCGTTTATCAGCGGAGCCAAGCTGTCCGGAAGGAGGCCGAGAAAAAAATCATCGATGATGATCGTAAGGACTTCCTCCATGTCCAGCATCTGCCCGCGCCCGCAAAAGTGCTGCGCCAGGTCGAACTGTACCACGACCAGCAATTGCGCCGCGACGAGGACATTGCCGAAGCATTAAGAAGCATATCGAAAATGGAAAGGGGCATGACCGCGGCCGACCGCTCGCCCTCGAAGTGAAAAATGAGCGCACGGCCGGACGTAGGATACCCGGCGGCAGCTCCCCTTCTAAGAATTTGAAATATAGTGAGTAGGCAATGGCATTAAGACGGGGCGCCCGAAGTGGCGTTCGCGACACGCGCCCTGGGCACGGCCGTCTGGAGCCGCTCGGACAGCGGCGCCGCCAGCGTGAGGCGGCTGTCCACCGCGCGCCGGACGAGGCGCTGCGCCTCGGCCCCCTCGGCCCCCTTCGCCGCGCGCCACGCGACGCTCAATCGCGCCAGGCAGTCCGCGTCGCACCGCGGGTGCTGGAGAGCCATCTTCGTGATCTTGAGGCCGTCCGTCCGCGAGTCCGGTCCGAGGCTCCGCCCCTGGACCAGCGCCTCCGCGTAGTCCACCAGCCAGCCCAGGTCCCCGTAGTAGGCGTTGCCGCGCATGGCCGCGTGCATGGACTTGCGGTACAGCTTCGTGGCCTCGCGGCGGCGACCTAACTTGGAGTAGGCCCGCCCGGCGCCGTGCCACGCCCGGGCGTCCGTGTCCGCGCCGGCGTCCGCGTTCAGGTAGGCTTGTAACGAGTCCGTGTACTTCTTTTCCGTAAACAGTAAATCACCGTAGAAGCGGTTGAAGGCCGCCCGGTCCGGGCCGTACAGCCGCTTCTTGCGCGCCAGCTGGGATAGGGCCGGCTCGACCAGCGTGCGGCGGTACCCCTGCAGCGCGTCCGAGTCGAAGGCCGACGGCATCCACAGGTGCCAGACCGCGGCCCACATCTCGCCCTTGGCGATGGGAAACAGCCTCGTCGGCGCACCCGGGAGATAGAAAGTCACCGTGCCCGGCTGCTTCGTGAGGTTCACGTCGCCGATCTGGTGCTCGCCGCCCGAATAGAAGTATGGTGGAGACAGCAATAGGATGGCGCTCAGCACGCGCGTCCACCGCGCTGTCGGGTGCGAGGCATTAGAAGGCGGCCCGCTCTCCACGTGCCACTCCATGGCCATGTCCCGAAACTTGGGGTCCGACTTCCCATACCTTAGAATCTGGAGGTCGCCCTGGGCCTTCTTCTGGGCGTTGGCCCCGAGGTCCCAGCCGTGCGCCGCGACCTGGTCGAACGCCAGCTTCCGGAAGATCTGGGCCGCCTGCTGGTGGCCGCCCTTGGCCTCGCAGGGGTTGTCGACCACCCGGCACAGCCACCACACGTTCATGTGCGGCGACTCGTCGGACTTGACACTGGCCTTCGGCCCTTCCTTGACCCACCGGTCGCACTCCTGCGTCGAGAAGGCGCCCGTGACCGTGATCATGAAGGGCCGCTGCTCGAAGGAGCGCATCAAGATGTTGCCGCCGACCGCGCCGGTTGCGGCCGCCAGCGCCAACAACGCGGCGAACTTGAAGGAGATGGGTGCGTCGTCGTCGAGGAAGTGGAGATTATCTACGGGTGCTATGGGCTGCGGCGGCGAGCGGTCCGACTGGCCCGGGCTCCGGCGGCTCTTCTGCTTGGAGTGGGACGGACGGGGCATTGTGGCGTC
>Ga0302122_10000706_pt1 | contig 20868 bp, 14 predicted proteins | sample CB21_SCM_MG_FD_203115 | JGI IMG/M metagenome (GOLD analysis project Ga0302122, IMG submission 203115) | Marine microbial communities from Western Arctic Ocean, Canada - CB21_SCM | ecosystem: Environmental > Aquatic > Marine > Oceanic | place: Canada: Western Arctic Ocean | collected 2017-09-28
CGTTCTCGTACTGGGGCTCCGTCAAGGGCACGGTTACCTTGGACGTGCTGCGGTCGCCCTTCTTTACCTTGAGCTTCGGCGTCTACGCTTCGACGGTCCTCTGCTTCGCGCATCCCGCGGGTGCGGAGGACCGGGCGCTCTACATGACCGTGTTGACTATCTTGGGCGCGTTCCTCTCGTTCGCGTCGATTTTTCTCAACAAGGAGACGTACACGCGCTTTCGAGCCTCCTACCAGGCCTCGCTCGCGTCCCAGAGCGCGATCTTTGACGCGACGACGGTGAGTCGCCTCGCCCTCCGTGAGCTCGTGGGCCGGACCGTGGCGCGCTTCCTCTGCGCCTCCTACCTGGCGGCGTTCGCCGGGCTGCGGGACTCGCACTACGACGTGGACGAGGTACTACATCCCTTCGTTGAGAAGCACGAGTTATTGACGGAGAACGAGTGGGCCCGGCTCGTCAACCGGGGTGGCTTCGCGCGGACGGGCGATCGGTACCGCGAGCTCATCGCGTGGGCCATCGGCGTCGTGCAGCGCGAGCGCAATCGACGGGCGTTGCGACTTGTGCGACGCGAAGCTCATGATCAAAGCTATCCTGAGGCTCCGGGCGAACCTCGCCGTGGGCTACCACATGCTCGGTCAGCCAATGCCCTTCGTCTATGTGCATTTGGTGCGCGTCCTTACGACATGCTACCTGCCGGTCTTCGCGTTCGTGCTGGGGAGGCTCGCCTCGCGCGAAGCCGCGGTCCACGTCCTGGCGAACGTCGCCATATGTATCACCTGCTTCTTTTTCCTCGGAATTAACACGGTCTCGACCAGACTGGCGGACCCGTACGGCCACGACCTCGACGACCTGCGAATCATCGCCCACTGCTCGGAGATGCCGAAGGGCTGCCGGACGATCCTCACGACGGAAATGGACGATGAGACGGCCAAAGCGCTTTGGCCCGCGGGGCAGACTTCGGGGCAGCGGCCGTCGTCCAGAGCCCGCCGCGAGACGTCTCATCTAGACGAGGATGACAAGGATAATATTTCTATCTGACTACAGCTCAAATACTAGCACGATCAAGCTTCTGACTACTGTACGGTTTTTATAGGCTCTCTTTTAGACACAACTTTAAGAATCTACACTGCGTGCGGCCATCATGGCTGCCTCCGCCGATGATGTCGCGCTCGCCGTGGACGCGCCGACGGAGGCAGCTTTTGACCACACCTTTTTAACGGCCGGCTGCACGAGGGCGGCACCAAGGCATGCGCACCGGTCGGCGTTCGGGCTGCGTAACCTGATGTACGCACCCGACGACCGCCACGACGTCGCGGTGTTGAATATCGCCGACCTCGAGCGGCTCGACGAGCGGCGCGACAGCATCCGCCACCGCGGCGTCGAGCGGCGGTGGAGCTGGTGGTGCACCGTCCGGGGCACGGTCCTGTCCGACGACGTGCGCACGCCGTTCCTGGTAATCTGCGAAGTCTTTTTAATACCATATTCCATGTTACAATATTACCTTGCCCTGTTTAGGTGCTGAGCTTCCTGGTTTACGCGGCGACGCTCCTCTGGTCCGAGAAGCCGGACGCGGAGCACGGCGCCCTATACACGACGGTGCTCACCGTCCTCGGCGCGTTCCTGTCATTTGCGTCGATTTTTCTCAACAGCGAGACGTACCAGCGGTATCGCGCTTCCTACCTCGCGTCGGTGAAGTGCCAGGGCTGCATCTTCAACGCAACGACCTGCGCCCGGGCGTCCCTGCGCGACGTCGCCGCGCGGACCGTCACGCGCTTCATCTGCGCCGCGTACATCATGGCGTTCACGGGCCTGCGGGACTCGCACTACGACGCCGACGAGGTGCTCCATCCCTTCCTCCAGAAATTTGGCCTGCTCACGGAGGAGGAGTGGGAGGCGCTGCGGAAGCGGGGCGGCTTCGCCGGCACGGGCGACCGGTACCGCGAGCTCGTCGCGTGGACGCTCAAGGTCGTGAACGAGGAGCGCGACGCCGGGCGGTGCCAGGGGAACGACGCATGGCGCCTCTGCAGCGACGTGCTCATGCTGCGCGGGAAGCTGGCGATCGGCTACGACCTGCTGGGGCAGCCGGTGCCCTTCGTCTACGTGCACCTCGTGCGACTCCTCACGGTCTGCTACCTTCCCGTGTTCAGTTTCGTGCTCGCGCGCCTGAGCTCGCGCACGCCCGAGGCGATCGGCCTCGCTTGCGTCGCCATTGCCATCGCGTGCCTATTCTTTTTGGGAATCAACACGGTCTCGACGAAACTGGCGGACCCGTACGGAAACGACCTCGACGACCTCCGCATCTTGTCCCATTGCAGACTAATGCCTGGAGCGTGCAAGACGATCCTGACGGCCGAGATCCCCCCCGGGACGCGTGCGAGCCTTCGGGTCGACGAATAACTTTATCCTCTAATCATACCGAGTCCATGACAGGGGTCCCACGCAGGGTCTCAATATTTTTGTTACGGTGCTAGGACTAGTGGGCGGGTCAAACCGACAAATCTGCTTCGTGCGGGCTTTAGCGCAAGCCCCTTAATGGTGCGGGTTCAATCCTGCAATTGCTGCGCGGAGCCCGGTGCCTGCGCCCGGTAGCTACTAGCTTGACGGGTTTAGAGCTTGTACGACGCGCTGCGCTTAGGTCATGGTCCAAAGCGTTGGACATGGACGGCGCTGAATGCATGCGTCGGGCTGGCTCATGATGCTGGCCGTGCGGGGCAGCCCTACGCCGCGGCCGACGCGGCGGCCGACGCCGGTACCGAGGCCGGCACCAACGCCGGCACCGACGTACGTCCCGAGCTATGCACCGACTGTCTGGAACTGCACAAGCGCTGCTCTCGAACAGGCGGCCCAGCGGTGCGGCTCCGTCGCGGACCTCGCGCGCTTCTGTCAAAACGTCACGAACGCGACCCTGACCAGGGCGCTGCTCACGGCCGCGAGTCTTTGCTCGGACGACGACGAAGACGACGAAGTCAAAGTGACCGATTTTGACACGTTCCGCACGGCGGCGGTGTGGGTCCTCGGCGGGCTCGTTTTCCTCGTGACGCTCTTCGTCGCCTGCGCCATCGCGCGCGCGGCTCGGTGGGGTCCCCCTGCGCCGCTCACGGCGGAGGCCGCGTGTCGCGCGGGCGCGTACTGGACGCCGCGCGACGACGACGACGCGCTTCGGATAGCCAGGTAGTATTAATGTGGATAGGTACGTATCAAGTATTCTAGTGTCCCCGGCGCCGCGCCTCTCGTCAGAAACGAAGCTCATTTACTCGATCACAGGGTGAGCTAAGCGCGCGGGTTTCATGCTCTCACAGATCTGAGGCGCTGCGATCTGCTACTGACTGGACACCATGTTGGGGCAGCCCGCGCACATGCGTAGACACCAGCGGTCTATCGCGCGCGCATAGCTAACGAGCGGTGCTGACGCGAACACGAGCACGTAGGCGATTCCAATGATTGCCCACGCCAGGGCGCTCATGTCGCGCACGCGGGAGACGCGCACGCCACGCGTCGAAGCACGCGCCCCCGAAGACGGCGACGTCGAAGCGCGCAGCCCCGACGGTGACGTCGAGTCGGCGCGCCACGTCGCGGCCGTCGAGAACGCCTGCGTGATGTGGCACGAGAAGGCGCCGGACCGCGACTCAAAGCGCGGGTGGACGTGGCCCGTTACTGAGTCCGTTCCGCATGCCATCGACGGGGCCACCGCGCGGTTAGAGCTCTACATGCTAAATTGCTGGCAGCTGCTGCGCAACTCGCACCTATCGCAGTCTTTCCCCGCGATCGTGATCGTCCGCCTCGTCTTTAGAGGAGCCTACGTGCTACTCCTCGCGCCGCTCAAGAAGTGCGATGAAAATATGTACCGCGTCGAATGCGTGCAGCGAAAGCGCATCTGGGCGCACGAACCGACGAATGCGGCTGGGAGGTTGTTCTATGAAATCTTCGTCGATAAGGACGGCTGGGCCTTCTCCTTTTATTTTGACCTGCTCCTCGAACTCAGCTTCATCGCGGCGCTGTGCGGCGCGAACAATGCGTCCGTCAAGTCGAGACAACGCAGCAGATGCCACTTACGAAGATGGCACTGGCTCGGCGCGGCGACGTTGGGCCTGCTCATCGCCATCGCCCGCGACGCGCGCCTCACCTACTGGTCTTACGAGCGCCCGCTCGACTCGACGGCCAAGACCGAAAACATCATTCACGTCATTGGCTGCGCGGTCATCCTCATCTGCGACGCGCTCCTGGTAGGAGTTCTGGCCTATGCCCTAGTTGTAGCGCTCGCCTTTGCACCGGCCGACGTCGCTGAGCAGGCGCGGCGCGTCGAGGCGGCCCGCGATCGCCTTGGGTGGGAGAAGGATCCGACGGAGCGGGCAGCGCTCGCGGCCGCGTTGGCGCGCGACGAGGCGCTGCTCGTGGACCTATGCGCCGAGACGCCCGGCTCGCTCCCGCGTGCCTGGCGCCAAACGGTGGACGCTTGGCGCAAGATGCTCCGTGGGACGCTGCGCGACCCTGCATACGCGCCATCTCACCTCTTCAAGGAGGCCGAAGGCCGCGCGCTGCTCGCCGCGCTTGTGCACCCGCCCGGCGCGTGCCCCGGCCCCTTCGGCGGTCACGATCTCGCCGCGCGCGCGCGCGACCCGCGGCGGCGGCCGCGACCCCTGCGACGCGGCTCCTGGGCCACGTACCTGGACGCCGACCCTCGCCTCAAAATCGAGGAACACGGCCGTCGGGTCCGGCTCTTCTCGCTGCGGCTTGCCTTCGAGCGCTGCACGGAGTCGCTCTGCGGGGCGCTCCGGGGGGTCAAGGCGGACAAGGTCCGCGACACGCCGCGCCTCGACCACCTTCACCTACCAGCGGGCGCAGAGACGGCCTGGGAGGATCGCGTGCGCGATCGGAGCTACCACCCCCCCGCGCGCCTCATCGCCGCGGTGGCGGCGGCGTGGCTCCTGGCGGTGACGCTGATTGCCGTGCTCGCGTACCTGACGTACGCTTTTTCCCTCTACGTGGGGCGCCAGCTAGAAAATCTGGGGGGCGACGTGGACGGCGTCGACGCGCTCGTGCGGGCATACTACAACGAGTCGTGCGCGCACTTCACCGCGGACCTGGTGGACGACGCGGCGTGCGACGAGGTCGACGTAGCGAGCACCGCAAATACCCTGGCCGAGGGTATGGTCCTACTAGCGAACGTGACGGCCTTGGATGCCGACGTCGCGCGGGACGTCTCACGCTTGACTGACGCCGCAAAAACGCTCGCGGCCGAGCTCGAGCTCGCGAGAAACATGACCCGTCAATATATGCCGTATCTGCACGATCCTGCGTGGCAATCAATATGGAGGTAGACCGCGTCTGCTCGATGGCGTGGAAGGTAACGATCACCTGACTCACTGGTTGATTTTACAGGCTCAATTATCGCAGCGAGCTCGATCGCTGGACGCCGGCAGCGGCGCGCGCTGCGGCCATGCTCGCTGAGGCCGGCACGATAGCGGCGGTCGTGGCGTTCATCCTGGTGAACTACGGCCTCCTGACGATTTTATTCCGTTTCGAGGAGGCGACGCTAGTGATGCGGGAAACGGGATTGCTCGACGGCCGCGACTTAATCGCGGCCGAGGCGACGCTCCCGCAGACCCTGGGCGAGATGCTGTGGCGGGGTGCCATCACACCGGCCGCGCCCTACGCCATCCGCTTTATGGGGGTCGTGGTGGCGCACGCGCTCGTCGTCGCCACGCTTTGTTTCCTCGCGGCGATCCTCATCGTATTTTCGTGGAGCCTCTGGGAAGGCGCGCACGCAGCGAGGCGGCTCATCCTCGATCTTGTAAACGGCGCCATCGTGCCGTTATTCGTGCTGTGGCTGTCGAACATGCTGCTCTTCGTGTTTCTCAATAAATTCATTAGCGACGGCACGTATGTGCACCACCGGAACTGCTTTGATTTGTGGGACTTTGTTCTAGGCATGTGGGATCTCATCGTGGGACCTGTCGCGGGGCCGCTGCGCGTCCTGGTCGTCTACCTCATCGCCACGGTAAACGTGCTCCGAGTAGACACCTCGCTCTTCGCCGGGAAGATCGGATGGCTCGACCCGGGTTACAACACGTTCGCGTCAACAGTCATGCTCTCGGAGCGGCACAATAATCCTGTGATGTGCGCGGCCTCCCGCTTGATCCTGTCCGCGGACGGCGCCTACGGGCGGCGCGTGCGGCCGGCGCACTGCCTGGCTTTTGCGTCGCCGGCGCCGTGCCGCGCGCTCGCTTGTCGACTGCCGTCCGAAGCCCTCGCTCGGATTCTGGACGACGTCCTAATGGGTGGGCGCGTCCCGTCATCGTTGAAGCGCGCCGCCTGCGGTGACGCGTGGCGATCGTTGCATTTGATTTATGTCCTGACGCTCCACCCGTCGCTGGAACCGTACAACGTGGCCGCGTGGCGCGCGAGGCCCATCTCCGGGAGTCTGTGGAGGCGAGCGTACCCCCGCGTAAAAAAGCGCAAGGCACGCGACGCGGCGCGACTGCGGCGCTGGGTGCTCGAGGCGGTGGCTGATCACGAGCTCCGGAACGCACCGATGCGCGCGGCGTTTTTGGACGGAGTCGACAAGCTCGAGGAGGTCTTGGCGGCCGAGTCGCCTCGTCGCGAAGTCTTGGCGGGCGAGTCGCCTCATCGCGAAGACGCCGAGGAGCACCACCAGGGGGGGCACTACGGCACCTGGCGGCACGCGGCCGTAGCGGCGCTGCGCGAGGAGCGCCGCCACCCGCGCGCCAGTGGCGACGAGGGCACGGAGATCATTCTCGACGCGGACGCCGTCACCGAGCCGGAGCACCTGGTGGACGTGGCGATGCCGTTCCAGCTCGGGCACCTGAAAACGGCCTTTCGCCTCCTGGACAAGGACCAGGACGGCCTCGTGTCCGTGGCAGATTTGCGGTTCCACTACCAGTCCCAGGGCTGCGAGCTCGCGCCGGCCGAGGCGTTGCAACTCGTGGACGCCGTCGCGTGCACGCGGAAGGGGTATTATGCGGTGGAAGAAGGCGACGTCCGCGAGGTGGAGGTGCATGGGTTCGACCTCCCCGAGTTCGTCGCCTTCTGCGTGTGGCGCCTCGCGTCGGAGGAGCCCGCAGCGGGCAAAGCCGCGGTTGGCAGCGGCCTCAGCCTCGATCCAGAGACGCGCCGGGCGCTCGGCGAAACACTGTTCGTGCGTATGAAGGGCTTCGATGAGCGCGTCGCGGACACGCGCACGCAAACGTCGGCGCCCCTCGGCTTTCACCAGTTCTGGGAGCACGTCGTGGCGCGCACGAAGCTGCACAAGGGGCCGTTTGGCGTGCGGCGGGCGGCGGCGCGGCTCCAGTTCGAACTCCTGGCGCGGGGCGCGCGCGGCGCGGCGCTCGCCGCAGGCATCGAGGGCACGATCTCAAACGGGTGTGGGCCCGCGTTTGCCGATGCCGACCACGCGGCGCCCGACGCGGAAGGCGCGTCGTACGCTAGCGTGGCGGCGTTTTTCGGCGCGTCGTGCTGCCGCGTCGGCGCCGAGGACGACGACGACGCGTTCGAGCGGCTCCTCTCCGAGGACGACGAGGACGCACCGGCGGCGCCTTCGACCCCGCGGGAGAAGGACGACGAAGTATTGCCACCCTGGACGAGAGGCGATGCGGACGTGCTCGTCTGCGCCCTCGACACTTTTGATGCGGACGAGCGCGCCCTGTGCGCCCTAAAGCTGTGGATGCAGGGCGGGAAAGTGGATGGTGCATTGGACGCGGAGGCGATTGCCGCCGCGATTGACGCGAGCGACCCACACGCGGTCCTCGACGCGGTGGCCACGTTGTTGGGGTCTCGCGCGGCCTTGGCGACGATTGGGCGGCGCCGAGCCTTTATTTGGGCCGCGACCGAGCCGAGTCCGCGCGGCGTGGCTGGGCAGCGACACCACCTCTGCATTTTGCTTGGAGAGCTCCCGCCCTACCATCGCGCAGTTCTGGAGCGCCTGGCCAAACACCTAGCGCGGATTGTCCGGCGCCAGCGACTCAATGGGTCCTCCTGGCGCGGCCTTGCGGCGGCCGTCGCACCGTTAGTCTTCGGGCACGGCGTCGCGACCGATGCAGACGAGGCGCTCTGGGCCACCGTCGCATGCGCGAGACTCCTTCGCGTCGTCAACGCCGCTGCGGGCGGGCCGAAGAGTCCGAATGTTTCGCCGAAGACCAGTCAGACCGCCGCCGCAGCGCCTCCGTCTCCGTCGCCGCGCAAATCAAGTGCCAGGGTAAAGCCGGTCGCGACGGCGCCTCCGATCGAGCCGGCTCTGCCGGAGCCGGAGCCGGTCGCGACGCCGGCTCCAACGCCGGAAACGGCCACGCCGCGATCGCCGGAACTTGTAAAGGAGATGCCAACGCCCGCGGCCGTGACGCCCTCACGCGGCGAGCGGCGCTGCGTCGTCGTGCGCGCGTTTTCTGCCGACGCGGCGAACGGGCTCTCGGTCGCCGAGGGGGACGTGGTGTTGGTTCCGGCCGCCGACCTGGCGAAATTCGGGTCCTTGACCTACGCGAGGAAGACGGACGGGTCCGAACGAGAGGGCTACTTGCCGCACAAGTATGTGCGCGAATGTCGCTGACGCGGCTTTGTTAATTCATAGATGTGCCTTTTGTAGTCTTCTAGTTCACAACAAATTATGGTTCTGCGGTTTGTGCGCAACGCAGGAGGCTTCTCTAGCACGCCATCGATGCGCCTACCGGTCAGGGGCAACTTCCCGGAAAATGGCCAGCGTCTCAATATGGTCCGCGCCGGGGAAGAGGACGTGGCCCTCGACATGATCGAGGCGCCAACGGCCCGCCAGTAAAGCCATTAGGTCCCGCTGGAAAGCGTCGAAGCCGCACGACACGTAGACGAGGCGCCGCTTTTTGGGCGCGGGCCGCAGGAGGGCCTTGAGCACGTCGGCGCATAGTCCTTTTCGGGGCGGGTCGACGATAACAACGTCGGCGTCGCGTAAATCGCCGCGTTTTGCACAGGCCGCCGCGGACAGGGTCTCGTACGAGAGCTTGCCCGCCAGCGCCGCGGGAAGGTCTCGCTTCAGCAATTCAACACATGCGGCGTTCCAGGGATTTTCGTCCGAGCAGCGCACGCTTACCGCGTGCTCTAGGAGATGCGCACCGATCGTCGCCACGCCGCCGTAGAGCTCCACTATTCTCGACTTGCGGGGCACGGCGCGCTGAGTGGCCTTGATGATCTCTGCAAACTGCAGCAAGTTGGCCTGGCGGAAGCACGCCGGCGCGAAGGAGAGCGCCACGCCGAGCGGCTTTTCGACCACGCACGCCCCGCACTTATATCCTCTGTCTTCTCCGACGGGCAAAAGTCGGCGCCACGTCTCGGGCCCGCCCCGCCCGTAGATGGCGTTGTCGTGCTGCGATACGGGGTTAAGGTGCGCGAAGCACGAGTGGAGCCGGGACGCGTCGAGTTTGGCCAGCACGCGCCGCGCCGCCGCGTCGCTCTCGCCGTTCACGACCACGACGACCTGCACCGTATCCGCCGTCGACGCGTGCGCGAAGCCGACGTACGAGATGGACCCGTCGCCCTCGGCGGCGCCGTTCACGTAGATGCGCTCGTCCGCGAGGGCGTCCTCGACCGCGCGGATGGCGCGGTTCAGCGCCGGCGCGTGCGCGGCCGACTTCGACGCGCTCGTCAGCACGTCGTGCGAGCCCGGCGCGAAGAGGCCCAGCAGCACCTTGCCGTCCACGCGCCGCGCCGCGAGCTTCGCGAGGCCGCGCCAGCCCACCTTCGGACCCACGAAGACGCGCGGCGGCGCGTCGAGCTTCGTCCGGAAGTACGCGTGCCAGCGCTGGACGATGGGCGCCGTCAGCGGGTGGGCCAGGTACCGCGCGCTCGGGTCGGCGGTCTTCGCCCGCTTGCTCGTCGTGCTCTCGCCGCCGCCGCGCTTCTGTTTCTTGCCGGAGAGCTTGGCGCTGAGGGCCGCCACCTTGTCGCGCATGGAGGACATGGCTGCTCTGCTGCGATGGCGTGCAGTGCAGTGCTCAGATTAGCGGTGAGCACCGCGCCAACTATTGCCGCAGCTATTGCCGCAGCAGTGATCAAACCACAGCACTGCTCAACGTCCTATGTGAGAAGTCCTATGTGAGAAAAGTAGCAGAGGTTGTTTGGGCCACCTGGCAAAACCCGTTCAGAGCTATTTAAAAACCCAAAACGGGTTTTGACGAATTGTCGAACTAGTGTTTCGGGCACCCAGGTGTGCTCAAGCTAGTGTAAAGCTCTTATTATTATTATTATTAGCCCAGTGTACTCTTCAGAAAGCCGCCGGTCTGGCGTCCGTGCCGCGCGTTTCGCCAAACGGGCTTTCAGGTTCACGGTCAGTAGAGTAAAGCTTAAGAGGGGGGAGAGGGTCCTCAGGACGAGACCTCCATGGGCACCGCGGTGGGCAGCTCCGCGGCGGGCGGCTCCGCGGCGGGTGCAACCGACGGCGCGTCTTCGGCCAAGGGGACGGGCCGTTGGAAGGCCACGGCCGGGGCGACGGCGTCGACGCGCGGCGGCGGTTCCGGCGCCGCCGCCTCGGACCCGTAGGGCGGCGCCCTTTTGCCAACCACCTGGGCCACGAGCTGCGCGTGGCGTCTTTCCAGCCGGGCGACGTCCTCCGCGTGGAAGTCCAGGAACCCCTCCAGCAGCAGGGGCCCGGCGTCGCCCGGGGGCGGGTCCTCCAACCCGCGCGCGGGGTCCGCGCGCACGGGCTCGAAGGCCTCGTCCTCGTCCGAGGTGGCGTCCACATCTAAATCGGACCCCTCGCCGTTGCAAAAGCCGCCGTCGCCCTCTGAAACAGGGGGCGCCGCCTCGTACTCGTATTCGGGCTCCTGCGGCGGCGTGACGCTGGGCGCCGGCAGGCGCCAGGGCGTCGCACTAGACGGCAGGGGTCCACTACCCGCTTGCAGGGCGCAGGCGGCGGCCACGGCGGCCATCATGGGCGGGCCGATGGCGTTGAGCGCGGGCCGCGGCCCCACGCTCGCCGAGGGGATGAGGGGCCCGTGAACGACGCCCACGGGTCCCGCAAAGGGAACATTGGAGGCGCCGTGGATGAAGACCGTGGGTTGGGGAACCACCTCCGGGGGCAGGACCACGGCGCTCCCGCGCGCGCGGGCGACGGCCTGTGACGCCGCGACGACGCGCCGCGCGGCCACCGCGACGGCGGCGCGGTCGTTGTGCTCCGTGGCGGCCTTATAGTCGGCCCAGGCCGCGCGCCTGCGAAGGTGGCCGGTGAGTCATCGTTGCACCGACGATCGGCGCGTCTGCGACCGAGTGAAGCGGACGGCGACGCCGTCCACGGGAAGGAAGAACGACGCGGGCCGCGGACCACGTCGCGTGCACGGCGTCCGACCGGTGGCGCTTCGGCAAGTCCAGCGCGGGGCACACATTCCCCGCCGCGGCCCGGGCGTCCGCGGCGACCGCCGCCGCCGCCGCGTCCCCGGCGGCGTCCGCGGGCGCGGCCTCGTCGACCGTGTCAAGGCCCGCCAGCAATGCCAGGTCCGGCGCGCGGCCCGCGGCGCGGTCGCGCCACGTCCGCGTGAACTCCGAGTCGGGCCCCTCCGCGGGCCCGCGGTCGCGCGCCGCCGCGCTGCGCAACAGGTCCCGCACCGCGTCGCGGGGGGGCAGGAAGTGCTCGAAGTCCCGGATCAAGTCCGGGTAGCCCCGCAACAACTCGGCGACCCGCTCCGCGACGTCGCGCGCCGGGAACGTCTTGCGCTTATAAGCCCGCAATAGCTCGACAAAGGTCGCTACCGTGCGCGGCGGCAGCGAGTGCGTCGTCCGCATGCGCGCCACGTACTCCAGGGCCTGCTCGTTGGACGTCGCGCGCTTCGCCTTGACCTGGCCCCGCACCTCCCTCCTTCTCTTCTCGCGGTCCTGGGCCGCCTGGGCGTCGCGGCGGCCCCGCCGCACGCGGGCCTGGGCCGCCGCGTCCCGGGGCGACGTCAGGGGCCGTCTCGTGACGGGCTTCATCTGCGTCGCGCTCGCGGTGCCCTTGTCGTCGAAGGCGATCCTTAACGACAGCTGGAGCTCGGGCGGCGGGCTCTCGGCTTTTTGGGGCGCGCCGCCGACGCCCACCGTGGATCTATAAAGCTCGAGCTGGTACTCCTCCTCCTGCACGCGGCGCCGGTACTCCTCCTGCGTGCTGAAAGTGAGGCGCCGCCCTTTGAAAACGAGAGACGCCGAATCAGCACCGTCTTGCGCTTGTCCAGGGCCCCCCGGGAGTTCGTGAAGGAGACGGCCTCGGGGGCGAGGAGCGCGAGCGCGTCGTCCGCCGCGTCGACGCGGCCCAGCAGGTGCTCGGGCAGCTCCGCGGCGTAGATGACCGCCCCGCCCCGGAGCTGGGCCGCCTCGCCGCCGGGCACGGCCCAGCACCGCCCCGAGGCCGGCGCCGAGCGCGACACGGCCCGCGACCGGGCCGACGGCAGGTGCTTGTCGTAGCTCGTGGACACGGGCACGCGCGCCTGGCGCGCCGGGCGGTCGCGCCGCCGCCGCGAGCTGGACCCGGGGTGCGCGGCCTCGGGCTCCTCCTGCGGCCGGTCCTCGCCGAAGGCGCGGGCCGCGCACTCGGCCGCGTGGGCCTCGATCTCGGCCGCCGGGAAGGCGCGCCCGCAGATGGGGCAGGCCGCGCTGTCAGTACCGCGCGTCTTGCGCTTCGGGGACTCCATCGTTTATGTGGGCCAGCCTGCGCGCGCGGCCGGGGCGTCCGGGGGCGCGGGGGGGCGGCGCGGGGGGGCGGTGTGTACACATAGTGGGTGCGGAGCGGCCCGTGGTCGCGGCGGGGGGCGCGGGACGCTGATTCGGCACCCGCGAGTGGGTATTCGGGCAGCGCCCAGTTTCGGCCGCGCTGGCTCCAGCGGCGCGCCCGGCGCGTCCCGCGTATGGGGAAAGGCCGTCCGCGGGGTGCCCGCCCGTCCTGCCCGCCGGGGTATCCCGATCGGCACAGAGAACAGCAGCTTTCGCTCGCACCGCAGCATAAAGATTACCCTTGCCCAGACCCGCACAGCTTTTGCGCCCCGCCGCCAGAGCTCGAGGGAGCGCTCGGGGGGAGCGCCGCAGGGCTGGAGCTCTGCGCAGCACCCGAACCTGAAATTCTCCTATTTTTGGCCCCGCGAGGGGAGGGGTCCAGCATACCTCCTCGTCCGGTCTGACGGATGCGCCACGGGCCCAGAGAGTGGTCCGTCGCCCCGCTTGCACAGGTTTATGGGCCCAGCCTCAGACTGCAGTGCTCTGCGAGCGCATAAGTGCACCCGCCGTGCAGGCATTGCTCGTTAGCAGCATCATTTATACGACTGAGTCGACTGCATTGAGCGCGCGAGCTTTTGTTGGCCCGAAAGCGCAGAAACCACAGTGCTCTCACAACCTCCACTGCACACAAAATGAACGCGAGCCCGCTGAAGCGCAACCGCAACTGGTCCAGCCGCAACGACTGGGACGAGCACGAGAAGACGCTGCGGCCGCCCTACGCCCAGGTCACCGTAAAATGCGTCGAAGCCGCGCGGTGTCCCTTCCGCGAGGAGGAAACGAAGTTCACGCTCGGCCATGGCGACGTCGTGTGGCTCCAGGGCCCGTCGGGCGTCGGCAAGACGACCCTGGCGAGCGAGGTCGCCGGCATCGGAGGGAGTGCGACGCGGCTGGGCATTCGTGTGAACGTGGCCTGGGACCCGGCCATTTCAGCAAGAGAGCGCGTCGGGGCCCTCTTCCAGCAGACCACGTTGATCGATGAGCTGAGCGTGGGCGGCAACGTCGAGAACGCGCTCGCCGCGTGTGGTGTAGTTAACCCATCTGAGGCGAAGCGCCTGGTCGAGGCGGTGGGCCTGGACTGGGCGCGCGACGCCTGGAAGATGCCCCAGGAGCTGTCGGGGGGCATGGCCCGTCGCGCATCATTAGCATTGCAACTCGCCCAGAGGAAGCGCGTCGTAGTCCTCGACGAGCCCTTCACGGGTCTGGATGAGCGGGCCGCGCGCGCCGTGGCCCAAGAACTAGCAATATTAAGGAAGGAGCACGGCGCCGCCTTACTCTTAGTGTCGCACCAGCCGGCTCTCGTGAAGCTGATCTGCGACGCCCCGCACTCCATAAATTTGACGCCGGCGATCCGGGAGGACGTCGTAAGTAAAAAGGTGAGACGCTTCGCCTGGCTACGCGGCGACGCGCGCTCAAGAAGCGCCTACCGCGTTTTATTCAGAGTGCGCGCCAAGACCGTGGACTACTTTGCGCTATCACTACCACTTATTGCATTGGCATTTTGTGCAGCAGGCGTCGCCGTGGCCATGCTCACGGCCGACTTGTTGGCTCGTCTAGATGTGACGGACCAGGTCGACAAAATTTTAGAATCCGAAGTGCTGCCGATGGTCGACTTGCTGAGCGGCAAGGACGCGTCGGACCTGCAGAAAATGATGACGCGCATGGCGGTCAAGGGCAAGGCCCAGGCCATGGTGCGGAAGGCGTTGCCGAACGCCAAGCGGGTCTTATATGCGCAAGGGTTAGCCAAGCTCTTTGTCATTGAGCTCGGGCCGTTATTAGCCGCTCTTTTACTAAGTGGGAGGTTGGGCGGGTCCTACGCGGGCGAGGTCGCCACCATGCAGGCCACGGCCCAGAACAAGTTGTTGACCACGCTCGGCCGGTCGCCGCGGAGCTGGTCCCTCTTTCCGTCGCTATGCGCGGCCTGGGCGTCGGCCCCAGTACTGACCGCTCTAGGATCCTTCATCGCCGTGGCCATCGGCGCGCCGGTCGCCCGGGTGTACGGCCTGGGCGAAGACGCGGACCCTAGTTGGTACTGGCGGGGCGTGCGCGACGCCTTGGCGCCGCCGCTCCGGTGCTCTTCCGAGTGGTCCTTCTGGCGCAACTTCGTGGAACTGTCGACGTGGCCCCTGGCGCACAACGTGTTCAAAGCCATCGTGTACATCACGCAGATCGTCCTCGTCGCGGAGCTCATCGCGCGGCGGCGGGAGCTGGCGCCGCGCGACGTGCCGCGCGCGATCACGGCGTCCGTCGTCGCCGGCGGGCTGGCGGTGATCCTGGGCGACTGGGGCTTCTCCCAGCTGCTGCTCCGGCGCGAGTGGCAGGACTAAGTTTTAATCGGTGACTTGACTCGGCGGGTCTACCGCCAAGCAAGCAACAAGCGGCGGGAGGTAACTATCGCCTCTCCGCCCTAACGCCGAGTTATTATTGCTCCTCGGTGGCGTTATAAGCGTTATAATTAAATACTAGTAACTTATCACATTCACAGCTTCGACACGTCGATGGGGATGTAGCCGCCCCGGTTGTAGGCCCGGCACATGTTTCGCCGCGGCGGCGTCTTGTTCAGGGCGTATACCTCCGCCTGGTAGGCGCCCCGCTCCTTTTCAAGCTCCTCTCGGATCGCGAACCACTTCTTGTGGAACTCGTTGCAGATCCTGCAGTAGTAGCAACTGGTCGAGGGGCCGTGGCACTCCCAGGGCTTCTGGCAGATGGTGAAGTGGACGACTTTAACGTCCGCCACCTTTGAGACCCGACAGTCCTCGCAGTCGCCTTGCGCGACGTCGCCCGTATAGGCGCCTGATAACGGCGGCACGGTACCGTCCCTGCATTCGCCCTTCCCGAAGCCGCCCGCATTTCTAGGATTGGAGGCCATGTTGTTGTAGACGCAGCCGCGCACCTCGCGCCCGCTCCCCGCCCGATAATGCATGAAGTAGTACGGTATCAAACCTTGAAAGGTCATGCCGCCGTAGAAGGCTCCTGCTCTAGTCCCGCCCCACCCGCCGTTGAAGTCGCCCTTCCTTACTATAGAAACCATCTCCTCGTAGACTTGTAAGGAAGGCCGCGCGATGACAAAACCGCCCTGGACAGGCGGGTTCGCCCCCCACGGTTTTTGGGCCATGTTCCAGTCCATGGTGTACAGGCCGTAGATACCTTGGAGGGGAGGCAAGGACTGGTCCCGCTTCTCGAAGTTAAGGCGCGCCGTCTCGATGGCCGTGGGCGACAGGACCGCGCCGCCTTCCGTAGAATCGTCCGCAAACAATTCATCAAAATTCTGCAAGACCAGCGAGTCCACGTCCAAATGCACGACCCGGTGGTACTCCGTGAGCGTCCACGCGTAGAGTTTGAGGAGCTCCCAGGCGCCGCAGCAGCCGTTCGAGGAGATCTTTTCTCTTAACACCTTGCCCTGGATATCTTTCACTTCCACCGGCAGCTGCTTCTCCAGAACTCTAAACCCGACCTTGCTCAACTTCTCGCGGCCCTCCGCTGAGACTCGGGGCGCCACGAACGCGACGAGGGCGACGTCGTACGTCGAGTTCCGATGGGCCCTGATACAGGAATGGCCCAGCACCGCCGCCCCATCGATGCCGTTCCAGCCCGGCGAGTCGCCCGTCACCGAGATGGCGTAGGCGATCGTCTTCTTCGTCCGCGGCCGTCGCACGGCGTCCGGCATGTCCGCGCAGATGGCCGAGTCCCAGCACTTATGTGTTTCCGTGTGGCACTTGACGCCCCGTTGACTGCAGTAGTAGCCTATATAGCCGGGGGGCGGCGTCTCGCCCCGGTACAGCTCGAGCTCGACGATGTCCTGGGGCGGGGCCGCGCTCGGGTGCGTGCTCGTCACGACGTAGAGGTGCAGCGCGCACGTCGCCACGAGCGCGCCCAGCAACAGGTCGCGGCCGCGCACGAGGCTGCGGGTTTTGCGCCGCTGCGGCATGCTGCCTTAGTTGTTTGTTAGTGATGCAGGCCTGCTGCACTGGCGTTCGCAGGTGTTGTATTTGTGATAGATGCGTGTAATGAGCCCACGCCTTATGCACCGAGATGGCTCACGGCAGCGCGTCGGGCTACTCCTTTTTGCAGCCACAAATCGATGGCAGGCAAGGAAAGCCCATGCAGCACTGCGTTCCTGCCTATGGACGCCTGTTGAAGGAGGTTTCTCGGGCTATGCGCGATGCTGCAAAAATAAAAATAGACGGGTTTCTCCCAAAAAGCGTGAGCTTGGCTTTTGCATGGCGGCATCGACATCGACGCACGTCGCGTGGCAGCGTTTGAGCACGCGAACGCGTCGGCATCGCTGCTGTCAGACGCGCTACGAATATTAAACGCCGCCGCCGCAGCACGCGCAGCGTTTCCTAGGGCAAAACTGCTGAGGCAAGCGCAAAAGCGCCAGGGGCACCGATCAACCGAAGCACACAAGCGCCTCAATAAAGATGTTCGAGAAGTCCCTCCAGGACCTCGTCAAGGGCATCCGGGCGCACAAGCGGGACCCGGCCGCCTTCGTCTCGACCAGCATCGCGGAATGCAAAAAAGAGCTAAGAAACGTCGACCCGTTCGTCAAGGCCCAAGCGGTGCGGAAGCTGACCTACCTGCAGATGCTGGGGTACGATGTAAGTTGGGCCTCCTTCGCCATCGTCGAGACCATGTCGCAGCCTAGATTTGCCCATAAGCGCATCGGGTACTTGGCCGCGTGCCAGTGCTTTTGTGAAACGACCGATGTCGTCCTCTTGACCACAAATTTACTAAAAAAAGAGTTCCAGTCTACGTCGCAGTACGAAGTGGGTCTAGCCGTGAACTGTTTAGCGAATATTTGCACCAAGGATCTGGGACGGGACCTCCTACAGGACTGCACTCTATTGATGGCCCACTCCAAACCGTATGTTAGAAAGAAGGCCACGTCGGCTATGTTCAAGCTCTTTGTCAGGTACCCCCAGGGCTTACGACTCACTTTCGAAAAACTCAAGGCCCGATTAGACGACGCGGAACCGGCCGTCGCGAGCTGCGCGGTAAATGTCGTCTGCGAACTGGCCAACAAGAACCCCAACAACTACCTGGCCATGGCGCCCCAGTTCTTCCGCTTACTCACGACCTCCTCGAACAACTGGATGCTCATTAAAGTGGTCAAACTCATGGGTGCCTTAGTACCTAGGGAACCGCGCCTGGCGCGCAAACTGCTGGAGCCCCTGGCCACTGTGGTCCAAAACACCCAAGCTAAAAGCCTCCAGTACGAGTGCATCCATACGCTTACGTTGGCGTTACCGTTTACCAAGAAGGCGGACGGCTCCGACTCGAGGAACGCTCCTGGTGTTGTCAGATTGTGCGCCGACCATCTGCGGCAGTTCGTGGACGACCCGGACCAGAACCTCAAGTACCTCGGTTTGGTCGGGTTCGTGGAGCTCATGAAGTCGCACCCGCGGGCGGTCGTCGAACATCGAAAGCTCGTGCTCTTATGTTTGGCGGACGACGACGTGACGATTAGAACAAGAGCGTTAGAACTCTTGACGGGCATGGTCACGCGCAAAACTCTTGAAGACTTGGTGCTGAAGCTGCTCGCCCACGTGAAAGAAGCTGATGGTTCTTATCGGGACGAGCTGGTTTCACGTATAGTATTAGTGTGCTCCCGGGACAAGTACGCCTACCTCTCAGACTTCGTGTGGTACTTGAACGTTTTAGTGCAGCTCTGTCGACTACGAGGCGCGCAGAAGAACGGCGCGTTACTCGCTTCTCAGTTGGTGGACATCACGATGCGCGTGCGACCCGTGCGGGCGTATGCCGCGAGGGACGCGCTCCGGCTACTCCTCGATGAACGGTTAGAAAAGGGCCAGGGCTTGAATGCCGTCGGCGACGTCCTGGCGGCGGCCGCCTGGGTCGCGGGGGAGTTCTGTGCGCATCTCCTGGAGGAGGACGACGAAAGTGAAAGTGATGAGGAGGACGACGACTGTTTGCCGCCCTTTCCAGATGAGCACCCGCGCCTTACGCTCGTAGATGTCTTGACGCGGCCGGCGACGACACGATTACCGGCCTCCGTCCAGGCCGTGTACTTGCAAAACGCGTTGAAGGTGATCGTGGTGCTCGCTTCGGACGCGTCCGACGAGTTACAAGGCGCCCTGGATCTTCTAGCTGAGCGCTTGGACGTCTTCTTGCGGAGCGGGCACGTCGAGGTGCAGGAACGGGCGTCGCAGCTCAAAAGTTTATTCACAACGTTAGGCGCGCTGCAGCCCGGGGCCAATGCGCAGAATTGCCGCTCGGCATCTGCTCAATTGAAGGCGTGCGTGGCGGAACGCCTCGTCCCGGTAAACCCCAAGGCGCAGGCGCGCGTCCCGCGGCCCCCGGATCTCGACCGGGGGCCGTCTTCGACTCTCCAAGCCTTCCTCGACCAGCCGGACCCGAAGCATGCGACGGTGTCCTTCGTCGAGGCCGACGACGTGGGCGACTGGGCCGCGGAGGAGCCGGACGCCTTCGCGGAGACGGGCGGCTTCTACGACATCCGCGGGTCGGACGACGAGTCCGACGACGGGACTAGGAAAAAGAAAAACAAGAAGAAGAAGGACAAGAAGAAGAAGAAGAAGAAGAAGAGTGCTTCAGGTCGGTTGAACCCGGACCACGCCGACCCCTTCTACATCGGGGGGGGGGCCGTCGACCCGTCTTCCATGGACGTTTCTTCCGTGCCCGTCGTGCGCATCTCCAAAAAGGAACTTTCCAAGGATAAGAAGAAGAAGAAGAAGTCCCGGAAAGTTGGTAGGGTGGACGTGTATATCGAGGACGACTCGGACGGCGACGCGAAGAAGAAGAAGTCCAAGTCCAAGAAGAAGGTGGAAGCGGGGGACCCCGACGGCCTGGACCTGGCGCAGATCGACCTCACGGCGCCGCTGCGCGCGGACGAGATCATGCCTCAGCATCAACATAGGGTGGTGGCGAGCGTGGCGAGCCCGTCTCTACCGGAGCCGGTGAAACCGAAGGAGGCGTCGTCGAAGAAGCCCAGGAAGAAGGAGAAAAAGAGCAAGAAGCCAAAGGCCGCGCCCGAAGAAGACCTCCTCGGCTTCGGCGCGAGCGCGCCGCCGCCGCCGCCGCCGTCCACTTCCGGGGGCGACGTCTTCGACCTGCTCGGCGGCGCCGACTCGCCGGCGCGCGCGCCGCCGCCGCCGACGGACGTGCGTCGCCCGGCGTCCCTTTGCCATCGTGACGCCGATGACGATTACCTTCATATACAAGCTTTTTAACTGCAAGCTGACTTCTCTGATGATACACGGTCCCAATATTCCGAGGCATATCGACGGACACGCGTTCCCCGCGCTTTCGCGACCGCCCTTCACCGCGCATCGACGCAGGCGCTGCTCGGCCTGGCGCTGGACCTCGCGCCCGGTCATGTGTCGCCGGCGGACTTCGCGCGGCTCCTCGCGTCGACCGACGGCTGGCACGCGGCGAGCTGCCGCGTCAAGCGCAAGGGGGACGGCGACGCCGTGGAGGCCGTGGCGGCGCGCCTCAACGCGTCCGTCGTCGAGCGCGCGGCCGGCTCGGCGTCGCTGCACGCCGTGACGCCCTCCGGCGGCCACGTGGCGCTCCTCGTCAAGGCGAACGACAAGCGGCTCAAGATCGAGGTGAAGGCGTCGGACGCGGCGCTCGCGGACCTCGTCGTCGCGGAGCTGGGGGGGCTGGCCGTGTGAGTGGCCGCGCGTAACTTATGTAGTATGAACCAACCGCCACCCCTCCTAACCACGGCCCTCTCGTCGCCGCGGTCTGTGTGCGAGATTGTGTGCGGGTTTCGAAAACCCGTGTTTTAATTTTTGCGCGGTTTTTGACGCGGCCGGGAGTCTCTCAGATAGCGTCGAGGAACGGTTGCATCCATGCGATGTCTAACTCTCCTGATCTGTGGCGCCGCGCTGGCTGCAGCAAGTTCCAGCATGCCCGGGGGCCCGATGCCACCGATGCCGGGCGCGCCGCGCCCGCCGGGCCCGGAATTCTACGTCCGCGACGCCAGCGGCCTGCTGCACGGGCCGTACGCGCAGCCGCCCGCGGTGCCCGCCGGCTACGAGGTGGTGGAGCTGGCGCCGGACGGAGTTAAAGCCGACGCGGTACATGACGGCGGGCCCTACTTCGTGGCGTGCTCGGACGGCGCGGTGCGCGGCCCCTTCGGCGGCGCCGACGTGCGACGGCTCGTGGCGCAGGGCC
>Ga0302122_10000711_pt1 | contig 20759 bp, 17 predicted proteins | sample CB21_SCM_MG_FD_203115 | JGI IMG/M metagenome (GOLD analysis project Ga0302122, IMG submission 203115) | Marine microbial communities from Western Arctic Ocean, Canada - CB21_SCM | ecosystem: Environmental > Aquatic > Marine > Oceanic | place: Canada: Western Arctic Ocean | collected 2017-09-28
TGCGGCTTGGCTGCTGGCGCATAGGCGACGAATAGCGCATGATCCCTGCGTTCCCAGGGAAGATCCCTGTTGCGGATGACGCCCGCCAGCCGCTCTACCTTCTTGATCCGCCGAACTTGGGATGTGCCAGTCTTGCCGGCCATCTCCATGCCCGCAATGTTGATACGTGCGCTGTTTGCCGTGCCGCCGCGCTCGTTGACAACTGCGTTCATTGCGTCTTGGATAACTGCCAGGTTCGCCGAGTTGAGGTTTAGGCTAGGGGATTTTGTGGCTTTAGGTGTCCGCCGGTCGTCAGGGCTAATATCCTTCATTATTAACCGTGGCATCACGGCATAGCCGCCGTTGGCTATCCTCGCCGTCATGACGGCAAGTTGCAGTGGCGTAGCGAGCACATATCCCTGACCGATGCCCATATGGAGGGTTTCGCCGCCTTGCCATGACGACCCGATAACTGCTTGTTTCCACTCTCGTGTTGGTATGAGGCCTGACTGCTCCCCCTGAAGGTCGGGTATCAGCGTCTGGCCTAAGCCTAGCTTTTGCGACATAGCTCCGATTCGATCGATTCCTATCTGCTTTGCGATTTCATAAAAATAGACATCGCAGGACCACTTAATGCCGTTACGCATGGATACGTGCTTATGGCCATCGTGTTTCCAGCAATGGAAAGTGGCATTTCCCAGCTGTAGGGAACCATTGCAAAAAAATCTGGTATCCGGCGAGATAATGCCAGATTCGAGGGCAGCTAGTGCAACGACTAATTTGAAGGTTGAGCCGGGCGCATACTGTCCGGCCGTCGCCTTGTTGATCAGTGGCGCCATCGGGTTATTTGATAGCTCTTGCCATTCCTTTCTATCCATACCGCGATTGAATGCATTTGGGTCGAACGATGGCGTTGAAGCCATGGCAAGTACTGCACCCGTATGAATGTCCAAAACGACGGCTGCGGAACTTTCAGGAGGCAAGCTCTCGGCCGCCTTCTTTTGAACTTCAAGATCGAGGCTGAGGCGTAACTCGGTTCCGGGTAGACCTTCCTGGCGTGACAATTCACGAATTACGCGTCCGAATGCATTGACCTCTACTTGGGATGAGCCAACCTTGCCTCGCAACGCAACATCGTATGTTTTTTCAATACCATCCTTGCCGATGCGAAAGCCGGGCAGCAAAAGTAATCTGTCACCATTGGCCTCCTTTTTATTAACGGCAGCAACGTAGCCAAGAACGTGAGCTGTGACGTTGCCGTGAGGGTAGTTCCGGCTCTTTTTGATATCGATGAGAACGCCAGGTAGGTCAGGTGCATTTACTTCGATGCGTGCAACTTCTTGCCAACTCAGATTCTCGCGTACCGTCACGGGCACCCAACTCCTCTTGCGCCGTGCCTCGCGGAGGATACGCTTCCGGTCGTTATCGCTGATCTCGATTATGGTGCCTAGGGCATCTAGAGTTGATTCAATTGTCGGGGCCTGTTCGGATATCAACAGCACCCGGTAATTATCCTGATTGTTAGCCAGGGGCATACCAAAACGGTCGACAATTTTGCCGCGGGGGGGTAGCAGGGTACGCAGGTTGATTCTGTTTTCGTCCGCCAGTGTCCTATATCGATCTGCTTGTAGTACCTGGAGATAATACATGCGCGCCGTAAGGGCGGACAATAATAACAGCTTTCCGCCGGCTAGCAGGGCCGTGCGACGGGTGAAAAGTTTCTGCTGATCGCCATCGTGGCGCATGTCATGTCGTCCTGAGGAATATCTGCTGCCAGCGCAGAAAAAACCAAGCAGGGAGGGGGTAGATGGCGAGTGAAACTAGATATTGAAAAATCATGGCATCAGGTCGGATCAGTCTCACATAGAAGGTAGAAACGAATATCCATGTAAGCATGGCCGCGCCGGCCGATACCAACAGGAATCCCAGCCACGATATGGGGAACGATTTTCCTAAAAAAAAGCGTCTTTGGGAATATATGATGCCGTAAACCGTCAGCATCACTATTGCGTTAACGCCGACTGGCGTTCCGGCTAGAAAATCTACAAGAAGACCAATGACAAAGACCGCATATGGCGGCATTAGGTCCGGCCGGTGAATGGTCCAATGATAGATTGCGATCAGTGGAAGCATGGGAGAAATTCTTGCTACCCCTGGGAAATGCAATGGGACCTGGCTCACTATGACTAGAAGGATGGTCAATCCGAAGGGGGTTAGCTGGCGGGCAAGATTATCGAGACGTGTCCAGAGGGTCGGCCTCACGGCTTGCCACCGCCGCCCATAGCGTTCGGCTCTCCATCGTCTTTGTTTTTATTTCCCGTGAGGTTGGCGGTGCTGGTGTCAGGTCGGAGAATGCCTTCTAACCCAAAATCGACGACACGTACGAACTCCAGGCGTTCGCGTTTTATGAAAAGCTGAACCGTAGTGGCTTCATCACTGACTGCCGACACAACGCCGACGGGCAACCCTGGTGGGAATGCCCCGCCGTGCCCAGACGTTACCACACGGTTACCGACTTTGACGGTGGAGCTCGGGGCTAGGTGGATCAGCTTTGGTTGCTCGGCATTATCGCCCGCTAGGATGGCGCGGGTGTTCGACGTTTCCACGAGGATAGGGATTCGTGAGTTGAGATCGGTAATCAAAATCACACGCGAGGAAATGGAACCAACACCGTCGATGCGCCCGGTCAACCCTTCTCCCGTGACTACGGCTTGACCCTTGCGGACCCCATCTCGCCATCCAGCATTCAGCACCAGACTATGTGCAAAAGCCCCTCCCGTATCAGCGATGACCCGGGCTGAAAGAAATGCCGCGTTCGGTTCAGGTTTAAAATTCAACAGGGACTGCAGGAGGGAATTCTCTATTTCAAGGCGGCGAGCTGCAGTTTGCCATTGTAACAGGCGCCTGTTTGTTTCGCGTAATTCAGCATTCTGGGCGTGGATTTCAATTAATTCGCGCCCATGGTCGATAATATTGGACATTGTTGTGACGGGCCGCGAAATGACGTTCATGATCGGTGCGAGGGCATCCGTTACGTGGGCGCGCATGCGCTCCATCAATACCGTGTCAGCTTTACCAAGCATCATAAGCCCAAAGGCTACTATCAGCAGCCCTACATAGGCGAAGCGATGCACCAGGTTACGGATTGGTGCGGCGAATCGATAATCTGGCCGGGAACGTTCCTGCACTGTGCTCCCCCAACGTGTTTCTCGCCGATGGGAATTGAAGTTCGTTAAAATCAGCAGGCATTATCCACTTTTACTAAATCCAGTGGACATTACCCGCTACAATATTCCAAAGAATTATTAATGCGCCATGAAGATTCAATACTGCAGGTCTAGCCGTTAAAAATTACTCTATCGGATAGTGTCTACCTAATACATGCTTGTTAGAATATTGCGCAATTTCTTCATTTCCTCGAGCGCTCTTCCTGTGCCCAAAACGACGCATGACAGCGGGTCGTCGGCAATGAAAACCGGCAAGCCTGTGGCGTGGCGCAATACGTAGTCGATATTACCAAGCATGGCCCCGCCGCCGGTAAGTACAATGCCTTTGTCGACGATGTCGGAGGAAAGTTCTGGAGGGGTGTGCTCCAGTGCGACCTTAACCGCTTCGATGATGGCGCCTACCGGTTCCGCTAAGCTTTCAGAAATTTGTCGTTCTGAAAGGATCAATTCCTTTGGGACGCCGTTCATCAGATCACGCCCCTTAACCTCCATGGTCATACCTTCACCGTCTTCTGGGGGACAGGCGGAGCCAATCTCTTCCTTTATGCGCTCCGCCGTTGTCTCGCCGATTAGAAGGTTATGATTTCGCCGGATATAAGCAATTATTGCTTCATCCATTTTATCGCCACCTGTCCGTACCGAGCGGGAATAGACAATGCCGCCCAGGGATAGCACCGCAACCTCAGTTGTGCCTCCGCCGATGTCGACTACCATCGAACCGGTTGGTTCCGTGACCGGCAGACCGGCGCCAATCGCTGCGGCCATCGGCTCCTCGATAAGGAACACTTTGCGAGCGCCGGCGCTTTCTGCTGATTCTTGAATGGCGCGTCGTTCTACAGCCGTTGAACCGGAGGGTACGCAGACGACAATCAGGGGATTCGCAAAGCTACGGCGATTGTGAACCTTGCGGATGAAATGCTTAATCATTTCTTCCGCCACTTCGAAATCGGCTATGACGCCATCGCGTAACGGGCGGATAGCTTGAATGTTGCCAGGCGTACGGCCAAGCATTTGCTTGGCTTCTTCTCCAACGGCTAAAACTTGCTTCTTGCCCTTGTGTTCCGAGATAGCAACCACGGATGGTTCATTCAGGACGACGCCGCGCCCCTTCACGAATACCAGGGTATTAGCTGTACCTAAATCGATAGCCATGTCAGCGGATAAAAATCCGAATAGGCGAGAAAACATGCGCCTTTCCTTCGTGTTTCCACATTTTAAAGCAGCGCTGGGGCTAACCCCCGACGCCAATACCTAGAATCTTATAAGCGCCCCCGAGCCCTGCGGCTAGTGCCAAGATGATTAGGCAGAGAGCGCCGCTGGTGCTGTTTTGTCCCGCTTTACCAGCAGCTTGTTTAAGGCATTCACATAGGCCCTCGCCGACGCGACGATTGTGTCTGTGTCCGCGCTCTGGCCATTGACTGTTTTGCCGCCCTCATCGAGGCGAACCGTAACCTCAGCCTGGGCATCGGTTCCCTGCGTAACTGCACTTACCTGATACAACTTCAGCTGTGCTTTGTGTGGAAACAATTGTTTGACGCAATTGAACACGGCGTCGATGGGCCCGTCACCCGTTGCTGAGCAGGCTTTCACGTCGCCGTCAATTTCCAGCTCTAATTCAGCCCGTGGGGGTCTATGCTTGGTGCCGCACAGAACCTCTAACGATACGACATGAATTCGATCGTTAGTGCGAACGACCTCATCATCGACCAAGGCGACGATGTCTTCGCTATAGATATCCTTCTTGACGTCGGCTAAGTCTTTAAAGCGTCGGAACGCATCCTGAAGTGCATTATCGCCCAGCCGGTAACCCAGTTCGTTTAGTTTTTTGCGGAAGGCGTGGCGACCAGAGTGCTTTCCCAGAACCAGCGTCGATTGGGTCAGGCCGACGGATTCCGGTGTCATAATTTCATATGTCTGGGCGTTCTTTAGGACACCGTCCTGATGTATGCCCGCTTCGTGGGCAAAGGCGTTGGCGCCGACAATTGCCTTATTGGGCTGCACTGAAAAGCCTGTTATTGCCGAGACTAGTCGGGAAGCTGTCATGATGTTCTCGGTGCGGATGTTGGTGACGAACGGCATGTCGTCATTACGGGTCCGCAGCGCCATGACTACTTCTTCCATGGCACAATTGCCGGCCCGTTCGCCGAGGCCGTTGATGGTGCATTCTATTTGCCTGGCGCCAGCCTTAACCGCCGCAAGGCTATTGGCGACCGCCAAACCTAGATCGTTGTGGCAATGCACGGACAGAACGGCTTTGTCGATATTAGGCACCCGGTTACGCAGCATAGTGATCATGTCGGCAAACTCGTGCGGCATCGCGTAGCCGACGGTGTCGGGAATGTTGATGGTTGCTGCGCCGGCTTTGATCGCTGCTTCAACTGTCCGGCACAGGAAGTCGTGGTCGGTGCGCGAGCCATCTTCGGGCGACCATTCGACGTCGTCGCAATGCTTGCGTGCCATAGTGACGCTGTCGATGACGGCCTGATACACTTCCTCCGGCTCCATTTGCAGCTTGAACTTCATGTGTAAGGCTGAGGTCGCGATGAAGGTATGGATGCGCTTGCGTTTGGCTGGTTTAACAGCTTCAGCGCAACGTTCGATATCGTCGCGTGTGCTGCGAGCGAGCCCGCAGACGGTCGAGGAGGTGATTAGCTTAGCGATCTCGTGAACGGCTTCAAAATCCCCATGAGACGCGATGGGGAAGCCGGCTTCAATGATATCGACGCCCATTTCTTCCAGCACCAAAGCGATGCGAATCTTTTCATCCAAATTCATGGAGCAGCCGGGAGATTGTTCGCCGTCGCGGAGGGTAGTATCAAAAATTATGACGCTATTATTGTCTGCGGCTAACATCTTATTATTGGTGGCCATGGTATGGTCCTTGAATCAGGTGAATGGCGACGATGAAGTAGCGTCACTCCCCTAAACGCCTTGCCATGCCGTGTATTTGGCTTGGCTGTTAAGCGCTCAGGGGCACCTAAGTCGTAGGGCCCCCGAGGTGCCGAAAAGCAGGCTGAGATGCGCGCGCGCACCGACACCCGAGAAAGCCTCGGTCTTGGCAATAATGCCAAACTTCGTATGTGCGCGGTGCGTTGACATGCTCTCGTGTTCCTCGTCGTTTCCCGTTCCCACAACGGCGGGCATTAATAGAAACGTATATATATAGCCTTATAAAGCCAGCTTGCTCTGCGTTATGTCAACGGATTTGTCGACATACTGATGCTGTCACGGGAGATGGAATCGGTCCGGATATCTGGTCATCGTTTTTGAATATAAAAAGGGAGGCACGAAGGGGCCCCCCTTTTTATAAAACGAATTATCGGTTTTTAGTTCTTTGATTTATCGACTAGCCGGTTTGCGGCAATCCACGGCATCATGGCGCGCAAACGTTCGCCGACCTTTTCCAAGTCTTGTTCTCCTGAAAGGCGCCGCATAGCCTTAAAACTAGGTTGTCCAGCACGGTTCTCGAGCATCCAGTCCCTTGTGAAGCGGCCGGTCTGAATATCGGCAAGAACCTTCTTCATGTTCTCGCGCACCTTCTGGTCGATTATGCGTGGGCCTGAGACATAGTCGCCATATTCTGCAGTGTTTGAGATTGAGTAACGCATATTGGCGATACCACCCTCATAAATTAGATCGACGATCAGTTTGACCTCATGGACACACTCAAAATAGGCCATTTCGGGCGCGTACCCGGCATCAACCAGGGTTTCGAAGCCGGCTTGAATTAGCGAGGTAAGGCCGCCACACAGGACCGCTTGCTCACCAAATAGGTCAGTCTCGCATTCCTCGCGGAATGTTGTCTCAATGACACCGGCACGACCGGCCCCCAGTGCGCAGGCGTAGGACAAGCCGATTTCGGTGGTATTCCCCGATGAGTCCTGTGCGACGGCGAGCAGTGACGGTACGCCAGCGCCGCGTGTATATTCCGAGCGTACCGTGTGGCCGGGGCCTTTCGGTGCGACCATGAATACGTCGATGTCGGGACGCGGCAGCACCAATTGGAAGTGCACGGACAGGCCATGAGCAAAGGCAATGGCGGCGCCTTCCTTTAGATTGTCGCGGATTTCATCGTTGTAGAGATCAGCCTGACCTTCGTCCGGCGTCAAGACCATCAACACGTCAGCCCAGGCTGCGCAATCTGCGACGGACATGACTTTCAAATTTTCTGCTTCTGCCTTGGCGGCGCTGGGTGAACCGGCGCGAAGGGCAACGGCGAGTTCCTTCACTCCGCTGTCGCGTAGGTTCAACGCATGGGCGTGGCCCTGACTGCCATAGCCACAGATACCGACCTTCTTGCCTTTGATAAGATTTACGTCGGCATCGTGATCATAATGGACGCGCATTTTTTGCTCCTTGGTCGTGACGTCACGGTTGGGTGGGATGGATGATCCGTCTTCTAAGGTTTGAATGGCTTGAAATCAAATTGTCTTCGTACCCCGTGCGATCGCTACCACGCCGGTCCGGGATATTTCTACCAGTCCCAGGGGTTCCATCAGGTCGATGAAGGCATCCAATTTCTCAGGGCTACCGACAATTTCGAAGATAAAGGAGTTGTGTGCGCTGTCTACGACGTGGGCGCGGAAAATATTAGCAATCCGGAGGGATTCAACACGCTTTTCACCCTTGCCGCAGACTTTTACCAACGCAAGCTCACGTTCGACATGCGGTCCTTCTGTCGTTAAGTCGCTAACCTTGTAGACGGGAACTAGACGGTCAAGTTGTGCCTTGATCTGTTCGATGATCATTGGCGTTCCTGACGTCACAATCGTTATGCGAGAGAGTGATTTTTTGGTATCCACGACCGCGACGGTCAGGCTTTCTATATTATATCCGCGCCCGGCAAATAATCCGACAACGCGCGCCAAGACGCCCGCCTCATTATCAACCAGGACGGAAATCGTGTGCTTGCGTTCAGGTGGCGATTGTGGCGTCACGTGTTAGCTCCTAGTGCGGGGCCGGTGATACCATTCATTTTGAGAAAGGTCCCCGGGCTTCGGTTGTGTTGTCGTCGTTCTGTATTTAAGGGCGGATGGATTAGACGAGGACCATCCCCTCTTCAGCGAATGATTTGTCAGCTTCGTCGTCGGGTCCAAGTAGCATATCATTGTGCGCGGCCCCAGACGGTATCATGGGGAATACGTTTTCTTTGGGGTCGACCGCTATATCGGCGATAACGGCCTTGTCGACTGCAAGCATTTCCATAATCACATCGTCGAGTTCTTCAGGCTGTGTTGCACGCAGACCAACGGCACCAAAAGACTCGGCAAGCTTGGCGAAGTCGGGCAGGGACTCCATATAGCTTTCAGCGTACCTGCCGCCGTGCATCAGTTCCTGCCACTGGCGGACCATGCCCATATACTGGTTATTCAGGATGAACACCTTAACAGGCAGGCGGTACTGGGCGACCGTCGCCATCTCCTGAATGTTCATCAAAATTGACGCTTCGCCGGCAATATCGATTACCAGGGCATTGGGGTGAGCGACTTGAACTCCCATCGCCGCCGGTAGTCCGTAGCCCATGGTGCCGAGTCCCCCGGAGGTCAACCAATGCTGAGGCTTGTCGAATCCAAAATGCTGGGCGGCCCACATCTGATGTTGACCGACCTCGGTAGTGACAAACACCTCCTTATGATTTCGTGTCAGCTCAAACAGCCTTTGAATGGCGTATTGCGGCTTGATAATAGATTTGGAGGTCTTAAAGCTGAGGCTCTTTTTCTCGCGCCATTTGTCAATGGATTTCCACCATGGAGCTAAATTACGGGTGCTGGGCTTTTTATTCAGCGCCTTATAGCCGCGAATAATTGACGTAAGAATTTCTGATGCGTCGCCGACGATTCCAAGATCAACTGGGACATTCTTGTTGATTGAGGATGGATCTATATCGATATGGATTTTCCGAGAATTTGGTGAAAATACATTCAGCCGACCCGTCACCCTGTCATCGAATCGCGAGCCGATAGCAATCATAAGGTCGCAGTCGTGCATGGCGTTGTTGGCTTCATAGCTGCCATGCATGCCAACCATGCCGAGGAACTGCTTATCGGTCGCTGGAAATGCACCCAGGCCCATCAAGGTCAGCGTACAGGGGAATCCTGTCATGCGGACAAATTCGGTGAGCAATTTAGATGCTTTTGGGCCTGAGTTGATGACGCCACCACCGGCGTAGATAATGGGCCGTCTTGCTGTTGACAGCATTTTGACTGCCTGGCGGATCAATGCGGGGTCGCCCTTGCGGCGAGGGTTATAGCTCTTGTGCGGAGCTGCTGCCGGCGGCACGTAGGTGCCCTGGCCCATGGCAACGTCCTTGGGCAGGTCGATGACAACAGGTCCCGGACGGCCACTGCGGGCGACGTGAAATGCCTCATGGACGGTTCGCGCCAAATCGTTGGCGTCTTTTACCAAATAATTGTGTTTGGTGCAGGGACGGGTGATGCCGGTTGTATCGGCTTCTTGAAAGGCGTCATTACCGATCAGGTGGGTCGGTACCTGGCCACAGATGCAGACGATCGGGACGCTATCCATCAACGCGTCGGTCAGGCCGGTTACTGCATTGGTTGCGCCGGGGCCGGACGTTACCAGGACAACGCCGACCTTCCCCGTCGAGCGCGCATAACCTTCGGCGGCGTGGGTTGCGCCTTGCTCGTGGCGCACAAGGATGTGACGGATGTGGTTCTGCTTGTACAGTTCGTCATAAATGGGAAGCACCGCGCCGCCGGGATATCCGAAAATTACATCAACACCCTGGTCTTTCAGGGCTTGTAGCAGAATTTGGGCACCGATTGGTTTTTCGGTCGACATGGTCCTCACTCCTGAACGATCGGGCAGGGGCCCCAGCAATGGGGGCGCCAGAAAGAACGCCCTCCCCCCCGTCGGGGGAAGGAGCGATTAAGGGCGGAAACTAATCTTTCAGTTAGGTTTGGTCAACAGAAACTGGCGAATAAATGATAAGATTTTTTTCAGTTCTCTTTCTGGATATTGCGTTAAATAAGAGGTATCTGAAATTTTATGGTGATGTAGCCATGTAAACTGTCTTCTTACGTAGTTACGGGTTGCTTGCTTGGTAGCTGCTATCGCGTCTTCCAGGGAACTTTCTCCGGCGAGATGGCGGGATAACTGTGGCACGCCAAAGGCCTTCATTGCCGGCAAGTCAGCGGCGAGATTGAGGTCGCGAATGCGGCGGACCTCATCGATGGCGCCATCATCAATCATGTGGTCGAACCGGTCATTACAGGCGGCATAAACGGCTTCGCGTGGCGGCATGACAACAACAGCCGCGTGCTGCCCCAGCGGCGCCTTGTTGACCGTATTTTCAATCTGCCATGCGGTCAGGGGTCGGCCCGTTGCCTGCGCGACTTCCCATGCACGCTTCAATCTCTGGGAGTCGGTCGCTGGGATGCGGGCGGCGGCTTCTGGATCCACAGCAACCAAGCGATCGCGAAACTCTTCGCCGCCTATCTGCGCATGGAGCGCAGCAGCTTCTTTCCTAATATTGTTAGGGATTTCAGGCAGGGGGGCTAAGCCCGAGGTCAGAACGTGAAGGTAGAGTCCGGTACCGCCGACAAATATGGGAAGAAGGCCTTTCGCACGGGTCTCTTCGATAGCGTTGGCGGCCATGCCCAACCAACGGCCAGCTGAGCAACGTTCGGCGGCATCAAGCACGCCGTATAGTTCATGCGGTATATGCAACGCGTCCTTAACGGAGGGTCTGGCGGTAAGAATGCTAAGGTCGTGGTAAACCTGCATGCTGTCGGCATTGATGATGGCGCCGTTGAAAGCCCTGGCGATCATCATTGCCAGGGCCGACTTGCCGCTTGCCGTTGGCCCAGCAATGATGATGGTCCGATCTGATGTATTGCTAACTGTTGATAGGGCTGAGCACATGAATCAACAAGCCGTCGGCCAGCTTGGGTTCAAACCAAGTGGATTTGGGTGGCATAATCTGGTTCGCATCGGCGATGGCCATGAGGTCTTGGAGCTGGGTTGGCCAAAGGCTGAAGGCAACTGCCATTTCGCCGCTATCCACTCGCGCGGAAAGACCCTCCAGGCCACGGGCCCCGCCGACGAAATCTATCCTTGTGTCTGTACGTGAATCGCCAATACCAAGGACTGGCTCGAGCAGGTGGTGGCTGAGCAATTCAATGTCGAGACGATCCAAGAGTGGGGTATTTTTAGGAACGCCGCCGCGAAGTTGGAGGCGATACCATTGACCGGGCAGATACATGCCAAATAGGCCGCGCGTTGTTGGTTGCACCGGCGCGGGCGCGGGATTCACCTCGAAGCGATCAGACAAAGCGGTAAGAAAGGCTACCGATGAGAGGCCACCGAGGTCTCGAATAACCCGATTGTAGTCGAGGATCGTCACTTCATCGTCGGGGAAACTGACGACGAGGAAGCGCTTGTGCGGACCTTGTTCCGGGCGACCTGCGGCAACCCGTGCCGCTGCGGCCGAACGATGATGTCCGTCAGCTATATAGACAGCTTCCATCCTATCAAAAATGGTCGTCAATTTAGAAACGTCGGCTGACCCTGAAATTGGCCATACTTCGTGACTAGTTCCCGCGACATCAGCGCGAAGCATCGGGGCGTCCTGACAGGCTCGGTCCGCAATCGTAGCAATTATCGGATCGGCGCGGTGAACTGCTAAGACCGGCCCGGTCTGGGCGTTGAGAGCCACCATATGGTTAACCCGGTCGGTTTCTTTATCTGGGCGGGTTAGCTCATGACGGCGTACCCGGTTGGAAAGGTAGTCGTCGATTGATGCTGTTGCGGCAATCCCGGTTTTCTTCTGGCTGCCTGATGTCATTCGATAGACGTAATAGGATGGTGTGGCGTCCTGGACCAATACACCGGCATTGGTCATGCGGCGCAGATTTTGCGCGCCTTTGGCATATACCGCCGGATCATGCACATCAGTTCCCTTGGGCATGTCGATCTCAGGCCGCGAAACATGAAGGAAGCTCCACGGCTTGCCGGTTGCAAGATCCAAGGCCTCGTCCGTCGTCATCACATCATAGGGAGGCGCAGCCACTTCGGCGGCATGCTCGGCGGCGGGTCGTAGCGCCGCAAATGGACCGTATATATGAGCACTATTTTGTAAGGACATATCCGTTGTCTTAGCGGCCTGATGCCTTGCCGTCACGTGGAAACGGGCTGGTTACGCTTCCTATGTCACGAAGCTATGAGCTCGGTTGTATAGGGTTTGCATTTTGCCCAAGTGGTTTCATCATTAATCAAATAGTTAATAATAAAACTGGTGATTTAAGCGCGACTTTCGCGGCCCTCGCTGACTTAACGCGCCGAAAATTCCGGCGTGCCTTCCCGAAGAGGGTGGCCATGCCCTGTGGGTCATCTATTGTGAGGTTGGCCGGCTCATGGCCTAAATTTGACAGCTAGGATATTGGCTCGTGTGGAGACTGATTTTACTCTGAAATTTTGGGACGGAAAGGGCTGGCACAATACATGCCATGGACTGGGACGGTTCCGTTCATTGCCTAGTTGGTTTCTCGGCTAGGGCTTAGACTCCCCTTCGGACATAATTGCGGCGCCCTACGGGGCGCCGCAATTTATTCTAAATTTACGTGTGGGGTCAGCCTTCCGAGGTAGGCAAAGCTACAAACCACAATCCTCTTTGGCCCTCCAGAAGCAACAGGACCGACTTACGCCCTGCATCTCGTGCCGTTTTGATCATGCTGATCACGTCTGCAACCGTGGACACTTCTTCTTGGCTAACCTCGACGATGACGTTGCCAGGAAGAATACCCTTTTTAGCGGCTGGACCATCTGTCGCCACAGCAGTCACGACGACGCCTTTGGTTTCCGCTTTAAGACTAAACTGTTCACGCAAGCGCGGTGTTAGCTTGGAAAGGGTTAGCCCCAGGGTGTCAATAGTTGGAATGGTTTGCTCCGCGGGCTCTTCCGTCGCGGCGGCGAGTTTTTCTTCTCCTTTACTTAATTCTCCGACGATGACCTTTAGCGATTTACGCTGATTATCCCGCCATAAAACCACTTCTACGAGTAGGCCGACTCGTGTTTCGGCGACGATGCGCGATAAATCGCGCACGTCTTTAACCTCTCGGCCATTAAACTCCAGGACTACGTCGCCGGCTTCGATTCCAGATTTTTCCGCGGGCCCATCCTTCATGACACTTATCACCAGCGCGCCTGGGGCTTCCTCCAGGCCGAGCGTTTCAGCGATTTCTTCCGTCACACCTTGAATGTGAACACCGAGCCAGCCACGTTTTACTTCGCCAAACTTGATCAACTGGTTAATGACTGGCTTGGCAGTGGTTGAGGGGATGGCAAAACCAATCCCAATGCTGCCGCCGGATGGGGAGTAGATGGCGGTGTTGATACCGATGACCTTGCCGTCGAGATTAAACATTGGGCCGCCTGAGTTACCCCGATTGATGGAGGCATCGGTCTGTAGAAAGTCATCATAGGGGCCAGCATTGATGTCCCTGCCGCGCGCCGAGATGATTCCGGCTGTGACTGTGCCCCCTAGACCAAAGGGGTTACCGATGGCAACGACCCAGTCACCAACACGGCTGGCATCAGAATCGCCAAAATTGACAATTGGTAATTTTATGGCACCGGGATCAATTTTTAGTACGGCAAGATCAGTTTTTGTGTCCCGCCCGACCAGGGTTGCGGGCAGGCGGGTATTATCTTGCAGAAGAACGGTGATTTCGTCCGAATCTTGGATGACATGATTGTTGGTGATGACATAACCGGAGGAATCAATGATGAACCCTGAGCCAAGGGACGTCGCTTTGCGTTGAGGCTGTTCCGGCTGGTTGCGATCGAAGAACTCTTTAAATTCTTCAAACGGTGATCCAGGGGGCAGTTGTGGCATTTCAACTCCACCGCCGCTAGAAACAGTCTGCGTTGTCGAAATATTGACCACCGCAGGTAACAATCGTTCAACGAGATTAGCGAATGTTTCCGGGGCGGTGCCGGGCGCTTCCGCTCCGATTACCGGCAGCGGCACCGCCAAGGCGCCAAAAACAATGACGGCAGCCAGAGCGCTGCCAAATAGCTGGCGAGCGTTGATCTGTCTGTTCCGCTTATACGGGTTGCTATTTTCGCTAGACAGCCGCGTGCGACTCACCTGCCAATCCTCCATAATCCTGACCATTGTCGTGTAGACGTTTATATTGCTTCTTTTTAGCCAATGTCGCCCGCCAATTTCCACTATTTGTTATTAAGCTATGGCGTGCAACGTATCCTGTCATTCAGTCGAAGTAAGAACTCAAGCCCCTTATCAACACCAATAATTTTTCTAAAGTGTCAATGTGTTGGAAGTATGGCGCCGTCGGCCGCGGTGCTTTTTAGATAGCAAACAGGGAACCGGTTTTTTAACCGCGAACTAGCCAAATTATGCCAACCCCCGCGGTGGCCGCGGCAATGCCGCCAATCCGCATATGGCTGTGTGGTTGCGCCATCATGTGCATCATCATTTTCTTCATTGGTGCTGGGAACAGGGCATATAGGGCACCCTCGATGGCCACCGCCAACCCAACAGCGGTCATGAATTCAGGCATGTTGTGCTCTCCGGCAACGGCCACCGACCTTTGCGATATATCTGGCCCGCCACTACTTGCTGCACAACCCGTTTTCTTAACCACCGTTTAGCGTGGGGCAAGAAATGGCCCTCATTTTATGTGCGGCGGCGGCTTTAGTGGCTAAAACGGGCTGTTCGCATATTTCGAGTGCAAGGAAGCTGGATCCCGCCCTGTTACCCGTGGTAGGCCTCCGGACGATCCTGTGCGCTGTCAACATATGGCAGGTGGGATGCTGGCGCAATGTCGCCACCAATCATGCAGACACGCATACTGTCCTGAAGATGGAGTTTTCATGGAATGACCGCGATAACCGAGGAACGCATTATCGAGGCTCTCAGGCATGTGCAGGATATCGATAAGGAATCTGATATCGTCAGTTTGGGAATGGTATCTGGACTACAGATTCGGGATGGTCACGTTGCCTTCGCGATTGACGTGGAAGCGGAGCGTGGGCCTCGTCTTGAACCACTTAGAAAAGCGGCTGAGAAAGCCGTTTGGGATCTTCCCGGCGTAATATCTGCAACCGTAACGTTGACGGCCGTACGAGCATCCCGCCCCGCGCCACAGGAGAAGGTAAAGGGGCGCGGCCAAACCCAGCAGGCGGAGCTATTGATGCCCGGCATCGGCGCCATCATTGCGGTAGCATCTGGAAAGGGTGGTGTTGGAAAATCAACAACGGCGGTCAACTTGGCGTTAGCCTTTAAGGCGCTTGGACGCAGCGTCGGTTTACTTGATGCCGACATTTACGGACCGTCCATGCCGCGGATGCTGGGTATTTCCGGAAAGCCAACTTCGCCGGATGGGAAGCGTCTGGCGCCGATGGAGAACTATGGCGTCAAGTGTATGTCCATCGGCTTTCTAGTGGATGAAGACACGCCGGTGATCTGGCGTGGACCTATGGTCATGCAGGCGCTTGAACAGATGATGCGCGACGTTAATTGGGGCGAATTGGATATCATGGTCGTCGATATGCCGCCGGGCACCGGCGACACGCAGCTGACAATGTCCCAGCGGGTGCCGCTCGCTGGCGCTGTTATTGTTTCAACGCCACAGGACATTGCGCTGGCTGATGCCCGTAAAGGCCTTAATATGTTTCGCCGCGTTGAGGTTCCTGTATTAGGCATAGTCGAAAATATGAGCTATTTTCTATGTCCCGATAATGGCAAGCGCTATGACATTTTTGGTCACGGAGGTGCCCGTCGCGAAGCGGAGCGGTCAGGCGTTCCCTTTCTTGGAGAGATTCCCCTCGATATGGAAATTCGTGAGACCTCCGACAGCGGGCGGCCTATTGTCGTCTCTGATCCTGACGGCGCTCATGCAAAGGCTTATCAGAGCATCTCTCGCCAAATATGGGAGCAGATTATTGCTAACCAAGGCGACAGTAATGGTCCACGTATCGTCATTCAGTAGCGTTCAAGGCTGGTTCAGCCTGGTCGGCCTAACGCGACCATAAGTTCGCGCCATTCGCGTTTGCTTAGACCACTTGCTTCCTGATCCACGGGTTTGTCGTTGATCATCCGGCGGACGACCTCTAGTCCGCTTGCCGATAATGCCGCGCCACCTAGGCGGTAATCGAGGAAGGCTTCGTGGACGGCGGGGACCCAGCGTTTTACCGTATCCAGCATGACATCGGCATAGACGCGGATCTCATATTGCGCATGGGCGTCGGCGCGCAGAGAAAGAAAATGCAGGAGGTTGTTGAGGTCGATTTTCCAGTACCACTGGGTATAAGTATTAAGGGTCAAATTCATGCGCCCGAGTTCGCGCGCGAGTCCGCTCCGATCAGCATCCAGGGTATTTCCGTCAGCATCTTCGTTGAGCATTTCCTGATAGTGGTCGTAGCAACGCTCCGAATCTTCGCGAAGCAGGGATAGCACGCGCTCTGCTTCCTCACCGTGCAGAATATCTGCCCGTCCTTGCCGGTTGGTGGTGGCCTGAGCTCCCAGGTGTTCTGGCTCTGGGATGTAATATTCTCGGTCAAGGATGGAATAACGGGCGGAATACTCGTTTACATTAGCGGTGCGGTGGCGGATCCACTGACGCGCGACAAAGATCGGTAGTTTCACGTGGTACTTGATCTCGCACATTTCGAACGGCGTCGTGTGGTGGTGCCTCATGAGGTAGCGGATTAGGCTTGCATCATCCCGCGCTTGCCGAGTTCCTTTCCCGTATGAGACCCGGGCTGCCTGGACGATAGCGCCATCGTCGCCCATGTAGTCAATAACCCGGACAAAGCCGTGATCGAGAACAGGAATAAGTGTGTAAAGAATTTCTTCGAGTTCAGGCGAGACGGGACGCCGGGTGGAGGCCTGGCTTTCCCGAACCGCCGCAATCTCGTCCAGTTGCGTCTGTGTAACCGCCATCGTCCGCGTCCTCGATAGAGGGCTGCCCAAATACAGGGGTAGCCGATTCGCACTGCTTAGAACTCTAGTCGCTGACTTGCAGGGATCAAGGCCGCTTGATGGTATGATTTTGATGCCCGCGATGTTCACCTTGCGGGATTAATGGTGCGGAATGTTGGGCGGACCATTCCATCCCCTTTGCATCGGCGGGCGGTTGACCCTATATTTGGACTGCCGGTTTACCGGCTATGGTGATAAACGCCGTTCGGAATAAGCATTGCGGACCCGGGGGCAGTGCCCGGCGCCTCCACCAAATTCCACGGCATGCGAAAGTCATTTGCATGCTGTGCTTATGGGGGCGAAACAGGATCGACGCGTGCGGTAAAGGTGCGGTTTTTGCTCGGTATGGTACCACCGTCATCGGGCTAATCTTACAAATGCCAATGATAACGAGGCATTTGCTGTAGCCGCATAGTGCTACAACGGGGTTCGGGGGGCACCTGGCAACAGAAGCCCCCCACTTTGGCCCGGCATACGCCAGGCCCGCGTTGGCAAGAAAGGGAGGTTTCGCCCGAAGATGGAAGCGTCACCCCTTCAGTACGACTTGTGGGTCGAACAAGCGCTACGCGACGTCGTTCGACGCGCTTTGACCTATGTCGCTAAGCGTGGTCTTCCCGGTGATCATCACCTTTACCTGACAGTTAAGGCGAGAGCCCCCGGTGTCGAAATGCCCGCAGCCCTGCGTAGCCAATATCCGGAAGAAATAACCATCGTTCTGCAGAACCAATTCTGGGACTTGTCCGTTCAAAAAGAATTTTTCGAAGTCACGCTTAGTTTCGGCGGCGTGCGGAGCAAGCTTCATGTTCCCTATTGCGCGCTGACCGCCTTTGCCGATCCCGCCATAAATTTTGGCCTTCAAATGAAGCCTTTTGCTCCGACCCCAGCCTTGGATAGCAGCAAGGGTGTGACTGTTGTGGGCTCTAGCCTCCAAGGCATATTGCCAGCGGCATCGCAATCGCCTGAACGGGATCTAGCGGCTGATAACGGAAGCGGGGATGGCACCACGGGAGAGATCGTCGCTTTGGATGCTTTTCGCAAAAAATAGACATGGTAGCCCCGTGTAAGAGCGCTTTTTAGGTCCGCATACAACGGTTGCTGGGCCTTTCTTCGAATCCGGAATAAGGATGAGGACCATGAGGGAATTAGCTTACTATGAACTGTTCCCATTGGGCGATGATTCGACACCCTATCGCAAGCTGAGCAGTGATCACGTGGAAACCCTGGATGTCGCTGGGCGTAGAGTACTTCACGTCGAGCCTGCGGGGCTAACGCTGTTGGCGGATCAGGCGATGCGCGATATCAGCCATTTTTTACGACCTGACCACCTGGCGCAACTGGCTAAAATTCTCGATGACCCTGAGGCTTCGGACAACGATTGCTTCGTCGCGACCGAGCTCTTAAGAAACGCCAACATCGCGGCGGGCGGTGTGTTGCCAATGTGTCAGGACACGGGTACCGCCATCGTTATGGGCAAGAAGGGCCAGTATGTTTGGACTGACGGTAATGACGAAGCGGCGTTATCAGCCGGTATCCTCAATGCCTATACCCAGACCAATTTGCGTTACAGCCAACTTGCGCCACTCAACATGTATGACGAGGTCAATACAGGTAATAATCTGCCGGCACAGATTGATCTCATGGCTGTTGCCGGTGACAGCTACAAATTCCAGTTCGTTGCTAAAGGTGGCGGTTCCGCCAACAAGACGTATCTATTCCAAGAAACCAAGGCGTTGTTAAATCCGAAAAGCTTGGTTGGGTTCATCGATGAGAAATTGCGTTCCATCGGTACGGCTGCCTGTCCTCCCTATCACCTCGCCCTCGTCATCGGCGGGCTATCCGCTGAGATGGTTTTGAAAACCGTTAAATTGGCTAGCACCCATTACCTCGATAATTTGCCAACAAAGGGCAGCAAGGGCGCGCATGCGTTCCGTGATCTGGAGGCAGAGGAAATGGTTTTGCAGATGTCCCGTGAGATTGGCATTGGGGCTCAATTTGGAGGCAAGTACTTCTGCCATGATGTCCGGGTCATCCGCCTACCTCGTCATGGGGCCTCTTGCCCTGTAGGGCTTGGGGTTTCTTGCTCTGCTGATCGTCAAGCGCTTGGGAAGATTACCGCCGACGGTATTTATTTAGAGGAATTGGAGCGCAACCCCGCGCGCTTCATGCCTGACGTGACAAACGTTGAGCTTCCTGCCGAAACCGTGGAGATCGACTTGTCGAAGCCGATGGCAGAGACGCTAGCAACCTTAACCCGCTACCCCGTCGCGACCCGTGTCTCGCTCAGCGGGCCGATGATCGTTGCCCGTGACATTGTCCACGCTAAACTTAAGGACCGTTTGGATTCGGGGAAAGGACTGCCCCGGTATTTTAAAGACCACTGTGTTTATTATGCCGGCCCGGCCAAGACCCCGGAGGGTATGGCTACGGGGTCGTTCGGGCCGACAACGGCGGGCCGCATGGACTCATACGTCGAACAATTCCAGGCTGCGGGCGGGAGTATGATCATGCTGGCCAAAGGTAACCGGTCGCGTCAGGTGACAGAGGCGTGTCGCAAGCACGGCGGTTTCTATCTGGGTTCTATCGGCGGTCCGGCGGCGCGCCTCGCCCAGGATTGTATCAAGCGCGTCGAAGTTCTCGAATACGCGGAGCTCGGTATGGAAGCGGTTTGGAAGATTGATATCAATGACTTCCCCGCCTTCATCGTCGTCGACGACAAAGGCAACGATTTCTTTGCCAAGTTCACGACCGCAAAGGCGGCATTATCTGGTGTGTGAGCTTCCAGCCCTGAGGTTTGATGGAGACCCAGGCTCGTCCACGATCATTGTTCTTGCCCATGGCGCCGGTGCGCCCATGGATAGCGCCTATATGCAGTGGTTAGCCGAAGGGTTTTCGGGGCAGGGGTTAAGGGTCGCACGATTCGAATTTCCCTACATGGCTAAACGTAGGAGCGACGGCCGTAACTCGCTACCTGACCGATTGCCTGTTCTTGTGGCGACATGGCTGTCGGTCATTAATGCTTTGAATGGTCCGCGGCTGGTGATCGGTGGCAAGTCCATGGGGGGGCGTGTGGCGAGTATTGTAGCGGCGGATATGGATGCGGATGTTGGGCCGGTGCGCGGTGTGGTGTGTCTTGGTTACCCTTTCCATGCACCCGGACGAGAAGCCAGGCCCAACCGGCTCGAACACCTTGCCTCGATGGCGATCCCAACCTTAATCCTGCAAGGCAATCGCGATCCATTTGGCGGGCGTGAAGACGTGTCTGAATATGAGTTGTCTGCGGCGGTCCGGATTCACTGGATTGAGGATGGCGATCACGATATGAAACCGCGTCGTGCCTCGGGCCGCGACTGGAATCAGAACCGGAAAGAGGCAATGGACGCATTGCTCGGCTTCGTTGCAGACCTCTAGGGTTCATTGGCGTAAGGCCCTATTGCATTTACCCTTCGTAGTCCCCGGACGGGACGTACGGCAAACGCTAAGCGGCCTGATGTCAACCCCTGCGCTTGCAATGATCAGTCGATGTAAGGCTCAAGAATAAGGGTTGGCAACGAGCCACTAAAAATAGGTGGAAGCTATTATACGTCGTC
>Ga0302122_10000712_pt1 | contig 20758 bp, 21 predicted proteins | sample CB21_SCM_MG_FD_203115 | JGI IMG/M metagenome (GOLD analysis project Ga0302122, IMG submission 203115) | Marine microbial communities from Western Arctic Ocean, Canada - CB21_SCM | ecosystem: Environmental > Aquatic > Marine > Oceanic | place: Canada: Western Arctic Ocean | collected 2017-09-28
TGAAGGCAATATCAACCCTCCTTCAAATAGAAAACTTCGGTGGGGATTAGGTAAAGATGATATTACACCTCAAGATATTTTCGAAATGTCAAAAGGTTCTTCGACAGATAGAGCCGTTATCGCAAAATATTGTTTTCAGGATTGTAATCTGGTGCATCATCTTTTCAGGAAAAATGACATTCTCACCGGTATGTCGGAACAGGCTGCTATTTGTAGTGTACCCATTGATTTTGTAGTTATGCGCGGTCAAGGTATTAAATTATTGAGTTTCATTGCCAAGAAATGTAGAGAAAAAAACACATTAATGCCTGTAGTTGAAAAACCCGAAGGCAATGGAAGCTATGAAGGCGCGATTTGTTTAGCGCCAAAAAGAGCATTTTACACGGAAGACCCCGTAGCAGTGGTGGATTATTCTTCTCTTTATCCAAGCTGCATGATTAGTGAAAATATTTCCCATGATAGCAAAGTATGGACCAAAGAGTATGATATGCAGGGAGACCCTCTTGTGACCACCGGAGAAAGAAATAAGGACGGAACATTTAAATATGATAATTTGGATGGATTCGAATATGTGGATGTTGAATATGATAGATATGAATGGATTGCTCCTAAAGGGAAAACCAAGGAAGTAAAAGTAAAAGTAGGTACAAAAGTTTGCCGATTTGCACAATATCCTGAGAATAAGAAATCTATTATGCCGGCCATTTTACAAGGATTACTTGCGGCTAGAAAATCCACGCGTGCTAAAATCAAATTCAAAACCTTGACAATGAACGACGGAACGCAACATATTGGCTTATTGTCGAGTAAAGACGATAATTATGAAATCACTGATGTGACATTAGATGGAGAAATACTCAAAAAAGTGAAAACTATTGTGCAAAAAGAGGATGTGGATACTATTAAAGATACATATAATGCCTTTATGAAAAATGTATTCAATCAGAGACAAGCATCAATCAAAGTTGTCGCCAACTCATTATATGGTCAGTGTGGCGCAAGAACAAGCTCGTTTTATGATATTGATATTGCCGCTTCGACAACGGCCACTGGAAGAAAGTTGCTTATTTATGGACAGCGCGTCATTGAAGAAGTTTATGGAGATTCCGTTTGTGAAACAAAACATGGTAAAGTTAAAACAAACGCTGAATACATATATGGTGATAGCGTTACCGGAAATACGCCAATTTTATTAAAAAACAAACAAACAGGCAATATTGAGTTCAAAGAAATAAAAGATATATTTACTCGTTGGACTAGTTATGACGGATTTAAGGCTGGCGAAACAAATCGTCGAGAAAAGGAACAGAGTTTGATGGACGATTATATGATATATACGTCAGATGGATGGAGCGATATCAACCGCGTAATTAGACATAAAACCAAGAAGAAAATTTACAGAATCACGACTCATACTGGAATGGTGGATGTTACAGAAGACCATAGTTTGTTGACACCAGAAAAAAAAATAATAAAACCCACTGAAATCAAGATTGGTGAAAAATTACTGCATAATTATCCCGTATTCGATAAATATAAAATTAATCATTTGAATGATATATTAGATTATATTCATAATATTGGTAGTAAAACTTTGGAAGAAAAAAAAGCATTTCTACAAGGATTCTTTTTCGGCGATGGTAGTTGTGGTCGATATGAAACAAAATGGGGGGTGAAATATTCATGGGCTCTCAATCAAAAAAATATGGAGAATTGCGTGATTTTACAATCATTATGCGAAGAAATATTTAATGAGAACTTTAAAATTTTAGACACTATCAAATCCAGTGGCGTTTATAAAATAGTTCCTGCTTGTGGAAAAATTAAAAAATATGTTGAATTATTTTCAAATTTGTATCATGAAAAGATGAAGGTTGTTCCCGTAGATACTTTAAATGCTGCTTATAACCAACGTGTTGCCTTCTTGTCTGGGTATTATATGGCTGACGGAGCTAAATGTAATAATACTAATACTAAAAATATTAGAATGAGTAATAAAAGCAAATTGGGTAGCGCAATGTTATATTATATGTGGAAATCCATTGGATTCAATGTGTCATTAAATACACGAAAAGATAAATTGGATATATATAGAATTACAGCCACGCAAAACAAACAAAGAAAAGCAAACGATATCATTAAAAAAATAGACTATTTGAAAGAAACTTCAGATGAATTTGTATATGATATTGAAACAGCCGTTGGTAATTTCAATTCGGGATTTGAATTAATTGTGAAAAACACGGATTCAGTTTTCTTTACATTTCACCTTGCTGACATGGAGGGGAATAAAATCTTGGGAAAGAAAGCTTTGGAAATTACAATTGAATTGGCAATTGAAGCGGGGGAGTTGGCAACAAAATTCTTAAAAGACCCACATGATTTGGAGTATGAAAAAACATTTGACCCGTTCTTGCTGCTGTCCAAAAAAAGATATGTTGGGATGTTATATGAAATGGACCCAAACAAGGGCAAACGCAAGGAAATGGGAATTGTTTTGAAAAGGCGAGATAATGCACCTATTGTGAAGGATGTTTATGGAGGTTTGATTGATATTCTTATGAAAGAAAATGATATTGAGGCTGCTATTGCATTTACAAGGACGTGTTTAAAAGATATTGTTGGAGAAAAATATCCTTTGGAAAAATTAATTATCTCTAAAAAATTAAGTTCATTTTATAAAAATCCCGAAAGCATTGCACATAAGGTATTAGCCGATAGAATGGGAAAAAGAGACCCAGGAAATAAACCTTCTGTTGGCTCTCGTGTACCTTTTGTATATATTCAAACGAAAGGAAAAGTTAAATTGCAGGGAGACAGAGTAGAAAGTCCCGATTATGTTAGAGAAAACAATATTCGACCAGATTATGGATTTTATATTACAAATCAAATTATGAAACCTGTTCAGCAGGTATTTGCTTTAATTTTAGAACAAATACCAGAATATAAAAGAAAAGTGCGTCAATTGAATATTAGAATAGAATCATTGAAAGAAAAATATAAAGGGGATGATAAAAAAAGAGATGACAAAATCGATGATTTAAAAAACAAAGAAGTGAAAAAATTAATATTTGATGATGCCCTCAGACAAGCTACCAATCTCAAAACAGGACAAAAATCAATTAAGAGTTTCTTTAACTAATTATCGTTAATATAAACTAATTTGCTGCTGGTCCGTTGCATTCAGGAGAACCACTTTTTTTACAAACGTTATTGCCTCCGGCTTTTTTTACTTGTTTTGCAATACCCAGCGATAACATACTTCCAATGGATGGATTATGTGTGGGTCTACTTAGTTTGTTATTTTTATCTTTGAGTGGCGCACGACGTCTTTTTGCGTTCATAGCTGCTCTTCCAGGCATTATATATAAACAAAATATAATAATTAAAATTAATTTATCCTCTAAATATATATATGATTGTAAAAAAACAACAAACGAAAATGGATATATTTATAAGTTGGCTAAAGAAAAATGGGGCAAAATTTCCTCATTTATATGTTGAAAAATACAAAAAAAATGAAAGAGGTGTTAAAACAAAAAAAACCTTAGGACCAAATAAAAATATTATACGCATTCCCAAAAAAATTATTATATACTCTGATATGGGAAAGCAAACAGCCTGGGGCATGCAATTGCAAAAACATGATGAAAATGTTTCAAATCCTGATATTATTTATCTTTTACTTTTTATGGTTAATAATCTTGATGATGAAAAGGGCTTTTATTATCCTTATTATCAAACATTACCTCAAGATTTAAGTCATTTGCCAGTATTTTGGAGAGAAACGGATTTAAAATACTTAACAGGTAGTTATATTCAAGAAGTTATTAGCGAAAGAAAAAAAGAATTTATGAAAGATTATAAAATATTATGCAGAGCTTGTGAAAATTTTTCAACGATTTGCTCAATGAAAAAATTCATGTGGACAAGAAGTATCATTGGTTCTAGAAATTTTGGAATATTCGTAAATAATATTAAACAATCTGCAATGGTTCCTTTTGCAGATATGTTAAATCATAGCCCTGATGTAAATACAAAATGGTATTATAATAGTAAAAAAAATGCTTTTTTATTAGATTCCACAAAGTCCATTAAAGAAGGTGGTGAAATTACAGATACATATGGTATAAAATGCAATAGTAAATATTTATTATATTATGGTTTTACATTGCATGATAATTCCAAATACAGAAATCGCGTACAAATGAAAATTTCCCAACAATCAAATAGAGGAGTTCTCTATAAAGAAAAAAGTAAATTTATCCAAGATGCGTTTACTTGTTATATTAACGGGGATTTTGGCAACGGCGAATTTTCATCGCTTATGCGTTTTTTAAGAATTTCAAATTCAAATACCGAAGAGTTGAATAATATTTCAAGTCATGTTAATATTGCAAGAACCCCTTTTAATAGAAGAAACGAAATAGCGACATTAATGCATTTAGCATCATACGCTAAAAAAAGATTAAAGACTTACAAAAAAACAATTGCTGCTAATAAAAAAGAATTAGCAAAACATTTACCTTATTCCAACGCTGCATTTGCAATTAAATTGGTTATTGGAGAGAAATTAATATTGAAAAGTATTCTGATGTTTTGCAAAACTTCTTTAGATGTTTTATTATTTCATCGACGCATATCTCCTAGGAAACTTAAAAATAATATGGAAGGTTACATATTGTTATTAAAGCAATTAAAGTAATACTTATTTTTTCCCATTCTGTAAAATGGGAAAAAATTGAAAATTAAAAATTATATTTAATGATATGAAAAATCATGAACCAATTAGATAAAATCAAAGAATTACTTAAAAATGGTCTTACAATATTGAACAATGTTGATGACCCCGCAAATAAAATTCCAAAAACAATGGAATACATTGACGAAGGATATAAAAATTTGAAGGAAGCTGGTATTCTAATCGCCGCTATTAATCCTGATTTAAGCGCCATGATTGATTTTGTCCACGAACATGTGGATGAAGCCGACCATTGTAAAATAAATCATGGTTTTAGTGGCATTGCTGATTGGCGATGCTAAATCTCTTTACACATTTAAACGCTTATTTGCGACATAACGGACATTTATGAAGACATTCCTCATTTTCATTTTTTTCATCATCCCATTTATTCCATTCTTCATTATGTATTTTTATTAAAGGATAATTATTTTCCCATTTTGGATTTTCTATATTATTGTAATACTCATCTTCTATATCTGGATAAGGAAATTTAGGTTCATTTTCAGTATCATCATCTCCATAATAGCATCTTTTGAAACATTTAATACATAACGAATGGTCACAATTTGGTTGTGATATAGAACGTTTAACTTCTAAACATATAGGACATTCTACATTATCGCTTATATCCAATGCTCCTTTACCCGTTCTACATGCTTGCCCTTGAAATTTCCAAGTTCCAAACATCATATGACAATTTGTACATAAGTAATTACCTTTACATTCAAACCACCATTTGGGTAAAACTGCTTTACATAATTCATAATTTTTACATTTAATGCCGCCACCATCTTCTTCTTTATATTGGTGATCAAACCCTATATTATTATTTTCGTATTCGGTGTCTTTCTCCATATTTAATATTAATTATTAAATATTGTTTACATGGAGGTTATTAAAGCAGTTAAAGATAAATTAATATTTATTTTCATATGGATGTTGAAATAGTTAGATGGGTTGACAAAACTAACATGGATAAGGTGGTTAATAAATCATTTACAGACATTGAAGAGGCGCATAAGTTTTACGCAAATTGGAAGTGCGATGAGCACGATGATGATAAATTTTTAATTAAAGGAAAAAACTGGAATAGTATGAAAAAGGAAAATATTGAGATATCGGATAAGTATGAGTATTTATATACCTATAGTGTAAATATTTGGAATAATAGTGAAATGGAGCATTCGCATAATTTTATAATTTACAAACTTTTATAAACTGAGATTCATATGGCAATTAACTTTAATCAGTATTTAATTCTATATCAATTGAATATTCAAAATGTATTATATTATTTGATGCATCTGTCTCATTTAAAATATTATTAACAGAATCAATTAGTTCTTGAGACATTTCTTGTACTGGATTAATATTTGATGAGGGTCTGCTAGCAAAAGGATTTTCAATATCAATTTCTGTAGTTGATGTATTGTAAGAAATTATGTAATCTCTTATATCAAACCTACATAATGGACATCTAGTATTCATTGTAAAATGTGTGCGTAGATTTGCCTCTCTGAAAAAATGTCCACATTCAATAATTTGCATAACAAAATCATTCTCATTAATTATCTCCCTATCTATTGGACATATTGGGGGTTCATCTTCAATGTTATATGAGATATCTCTCAATAAAGCAACTCTTGTTGCTCGTCTTATTTGCGATAAAGATGGTCGGATAGCTACAGAACTATTCATTGCAGTATTTAAAATATTATCTTCAGAACGATTATTATAAAAAAAATCTAACAAAGGTTCTGTTTGCGTTGTTATTCTTCTATTTCTAGGTCTATTTTCCCTTATTCGAGAATTTCGATAAATATATCTTGGTGTTCTACTAAAACCACTTGTTCGATTATTTCTGGAATAATTATTTATTAAGGTACTTTCTCGTCTTGTTAATGGGTCTGTTAAAGACGAAATTAGCGACGTTGATGGCGTGTTTGATGGCGTGTTTGATGGCGTATTTGATTCTGAAGTAGACAATATTGGCGGCGGCGGAGGATGTGGCGCAGGATGTGTCGGAGGATGTGGCGGAGGATGTGGCGCAGGATGTGTCGGAGGATGTGGCGGAGGATGTGGCGGAGGATGTGGCGGAGGATGTGGCGGAGGATGTGGCGGAGGATGTGGCGGAGGATGTGGTGGCATTGATATTGAAAATACAGATGATGGGATAGAATTTAAATGCGAAGTTCTTTCATTTGAGGAGGAATTTAAATTATTTCCACGCCGAATTTCTTCTAATAGAATTGATGATAAAGTAACATTTTGGTTATTTAAGTTTGAAATTATATTTGTCATTATATCTTGATTTCTAGAGATAAGCGACATATATTCTGATAAAAATCCATTTATATTGCTCATAATACATATTCAGAAAATACTAAAGACAATTAAATTTATAAATGATATAAACAAAGAAATGAAATATATACAAAAATAAATAAAAATGAGTTTGGAAATTAAAAAAAAAGCCGAAGGTTTAACTGGATTAGCCAATTTAGGAAATACATGTTTTATGAATACTACTTTGCAATGTTTATCGCATACATATAAATTTAATGATTTCCTAGATAACTCAGATAATCAAAAAAAAATACAGAAAAAACCTGAATCCTTAATTCTTATGGAATGGAATAAACTAAGAAATATGATGTGGAGTGAAGATTGTATAATCAGTCCGGGTGGATTTCTAGGCGCTGTTCAAAAAGTAGCTAAAATTAAAAAAAAAATGTTATTTACAGGATTTGCGCAAAATGACCTTCCTGAGTTTTTAAATTTTATAATTGATTGTTTTCATACATCAATTATGCGAGAAGTTAATATGAATATTAATGGAAATATAATAACAAATAAAGATAAAATAGCTAAAGAATGTTTTACAATGATGAAAAATATGTATAAAAAAGAATATTCTGAAGTACTGGATATATTTTATGGTATTCATGTTTCAAACACCAAAGGTGATGACAATAATATATTGGGTTCTAACCCTGAACCATTTTTAATGTTAGATTTGCCTATTCCTGAAATAAAAGAATCTCAACCAACTATTATTGATTGTTTTGATACTTATACAAACGACGAAAAATTAGAAGATAGTGAACAATACATTAATAGTGATGGTAAAAGAGTTTTGTCGAAACAAATTTTATTTTGGAAATTACCCGATATATTAATTGTAACACTTAAAAGATTTAATAATGCTGCTGTTAAAGATGATACTTTTGTACATTTTCCTCTTGAAAATTTAGATTTATCAAAATATATAATAGGCTATGATAAAGATAGTTTCAAATATGATTTATATGGTATCTGTAATCATCGCGGAGGGGTGTGTGGCGGTCATTACTATGCATATGTTAAAACTCCCAATGAATCTTGGTATGAATTCAATGATAGTAGTGTGAAAAAAATAGATATTTCAAAAAATGTTTCTTCAGAGGCGTATTGTTTATTTTACCGCAAAAAAAAATAAGAACAATACTATATAGATGGATAGTATAGATATTACACCAACAAAAGGATTTCCACATATGTATGATTTTATAGGTGATTCTGTAGGTAAAGGAAGTAGTCCAGTGGTTCTTGTTGTGTTAACTATTGTGATTGTATTTTATTATATTCTTTTCAGTTATTTAGGTATTTCAGGAAGCGATGTTGTTGCAGTCCAGGCGCAAAAATCACCAACTCTAAATTTTGTTGAAATTGTTATGTGGGGAATGTTTATGTTTTTAATACTTATTAATGGAGTTCAATATTTTTTTGATGTTGATATTAAAACAAGTATTAAGAACTTATTCACACCTGTCCCAGAAGTAGATATTAAAGTTACAACAACTGCTCCTCCTGCTGTACCCGAAATTATGTATGAAGACCAGGTTTTTCATATTCCCAATAATATTTATACATATACCGACGCGAAAGCTTTATGTAAAGCTTATGGTTCAAGATTGGCAAATTACAAAGAAGTTGAGGATGCGTATAAAAAAGGCGCAGAATGGTGTGGATTTGGATGGTCTGCTGATCAAATGGCATTGTATCCAACCCAACACGAAACATGGAAAAAACTTCAAAAAGTAAAGGGCCACAAACATGATTGTGGTAGACCCGGTATTAATGGCGGGTTTATTGCACAAAAAAATGCTCCTTTCGGTGTCAATTGTTATGGCAATAAACCTAAAATAACGGACGAAGAAAGTGATATAATGGCTAAGGGACAGATATTTCCAACTACACCAGAAGATAGACGCATGGAAAATAAAGTTTCGAGATTTAGAAAATATTTACCAGATATTCTGGTTTCTCCTTTTAACTATGATAAATGGAGCCATCTGTAATTTTAATATATATAATTTCTTCAATTATATATATAATGTTTCGTTTAATTAAATTTTTATATCAAAAGAAAAAATTTAAAAGAATCATGAGTAACATGATTTCCTCCATTTTGGTGTTTGCTCTTTTATATTTTATAAGTGGTAAATTTGCCACTCAATATTTAAATGAAAAAGAAAATTTAAGTTTTTTTAATGCGTTATATTTTAGCATAGTTACTCAATCTACTGTCGGGTATGGCGATTTGGTTCCAACAAATGTATTAACAAAAAGTATAACTATGTTACAATTATTAACAATTGTTGCTATTATTGGCATGGAATTGGATTAATTTTTTCTTCTTGTTTTACCTTTTTTACCTTTTTTACCTTTTTTATTACTCCTGGTCTTGTGAACTTTTCTTTTTTCACCGGATAATTCTAACAGCCTATCATACAAATCTTGACCTATAATTTGCGGTTCATTTATTGTATCAGTTATATTAGTATTTGATTCTATGACATTTCTAAGAAGAATCAAACCAGCGGGTACCGCTAAATTTTCTATTAATCCACCTCCTTTGCTAAATTTAGAATCAGCTCCACCAGTTTGCATATTATAAGAAGCTATAGGTGTATCATTTCTTAATAGTGAAGAATTGATATTCCACCCCAAAGCCTTGACTTGATTTCCGGATTTATAAACACAAAAATCATTTTCAACCAGTTTGTTGTTCATTATATATATATAAAATTATTTATTTATATGTTTTTTTGTACTCCAATTAAATGTTTTTTTTTTGATTATTTTAACGGGGTTTTTTACGACCTTTTGTTCATCCATCTGTGACATTTTTATTATTAATGGTTTAGCTAAATATGGCTTTTCATAGAATATATTAAAATCCAGTTTTTTATCAATATGTTCGTAAACAATGGATTTTAAATGACTTTCAAATGAATTATGAATATCATAATATAATGCTGTAGCACAAACCCCTTGCATATTATGATGATGGTAATTATAGCATTCAATAATTTTAGGAACGCAACCTTTTTCAAATTTTTCAAGATGATTTCTTTTTAGAATACCATGTGTCTCATCACATTCTAAAAAATCTTTATCTGTAAATGTTTCAAGTAACATCGTTTTCTTATATTCTAAACGCTCTTCAGCTGTCATTAAATCAATATCTTCCATTTTTAGGTTCTCGAGATAATCTATATATAAAGGTTGCTATCTCATTTTTAAATTGTTTTACGTCTGTAATATTATAACCATTTGATGTTATTACTTTATTTAAATCATCTATAAATTCTTGTATAAATTTTTTATGAGTATATGACCGGTTTATTAATAAAGAGTCAACATGACAATCACCTTTTGTCACAGGAGAATTTAACCAATCTTCAAAACACATTTTTCTAGGAGAAGTTACATAATTTGATATTTGATATGGTGACATATTTAAAGATTTTAATAAAATATTCATGATTATTATTAAATAACGCAGAATATTTAAATCATTTAATTATAGCTTCTTTTGATGTCTTGTGTATATCGAACGAGTCGTTTACTTTTAATATATGCTATAATTTGCTTCACCTGGTTTTCATCATTTATACACTCATTTAAACACGTTTCTAAAAAACCATATGTTAATGGAGACGTTGTTTTTGTATTTTGAAATTTAAGTTTACCATCGGTTATTTGTATAATAGTATGTTGCATATTAGAATCATCCACATGTTCTAAAATTTTTTGACATAATGTATTTCTATTTGCTCTTTCACTTTTCACTTCATCTTGTAATAATTTAATACGATTGTCCAATGCAACCCATTCTTTAATATTTCCTGCAAAATCCATATATTATAATATTACAATTAATATTTAAATTATTTAAATATTAAATATTAACAAACTAATTTGTCATTGAGTCATTTATTTTTTGCTTTTATTTGTTTTACGACTCTTGCGCCCTTTACGACTTTTGCGCCCACCTTTATGACTCTTTTTATGGCGTCTTTTTTGTTGCACTTTAACAGCTTGGTAAAGTAAGTAACTTGGTAAAGCTTGTCTAAGAGCAGCTAAAACGCCACCAACAATACTACCACCTTTTTTTGATTTCCCTTTTCTTTTACTTTTTGTTGTTTTATTTTTACGAGAAAAACGTTTTACCTTTCTTGCCATTATATAGTATATAAAGAAAATTTTAAATTTATAATATATTTAATTTCATTCTAAATTTATTACGCAATAACATTATAAATATCCCCAATATCAATAAAAAACTAATAAATACAAAAATTATAGAAATAAAAATATAAGGATAAATTTCCTGTAGAATCATATTTATCATGGGTCTCATTAAAGATTTTAATTCTACTTTTACATCGTCTCTTTTTATAAATTCTAAACAATGTCCTATTATTCTATCTTTTAAATTATCCATTGATAATTTATAATATTTTTAATTATATTTGCGTACCCAAACATTCTTTTTTTTCTAAAATAGCATTAATGAGTAAACTAATTTTACCAGATAAAGATTTTCCATTTTCAAAATTAACTTTAGCAAATCCTCAAAGTATACAAGGAGGGGCTTATTTTTCAAAAATACGCATATCAGGAGAACCTGTTATTATCCAAACGCCTAAATGTTTGACAAAAAATGGTATTCATAAAACAGAAAAAAAAATTTATTGTGATGTCATGTTAAATTTAAATAACAATGATGATTTTATTGAATGGGTAAATGAATTTGAATTATCCATAAAAAATTTGATTTTCGAAAAACGGAATTTATGGTTTCATAATAATATGGATTATGATTCTATTGATTATCATTGGCAACCATTATTAAGAAATTACAAACAAAATAAACGTTTACTTAGATGTTTTATCTCTAAAAAAAAAGGTTTGTATAAAAAAGATAATATACAAATCTATGATGAAGAAGAAACCCCACTTTCACTTGATAACATTGAATCTACATCGAAAATTATATCAATATTGGAAATACGAGGATTAAAATTTACACAACAAAGTTTTCAAGTTGAATTTATAATTAAACAAATTATGATATTGAAAGACGAACCATTATTTAATAAATGTTTAATTAAAATAAATTCTCAAAAAGATACTTCTTACACTGAACCAGATGATGATACTGATAATTCTGATACTGAATCCAATATTAGTATTGAAGATGCTTCTTTAAACATATTAATATCTGAACATAAAAATCCAAAAACAAATGTTGAAACAAATGACGGAGTTGATTTAGTAAAATCATTAGAAATACCAAAAAAAGAAGACATTGAAGAGGAAAAAAAAATAGATAAGGATGATAATACTACCATATTAGAAAGCATCAACGATGCAAATTTATCTGTAAATGACGATGATAATGAAACCCCCACAACAGAAACCGCTGCAATTGACACCACAAATAAAAACACTATATTTGATGTATCAGATGATATTGATGAAACAAAAAACAATCCAAAAAATAACATATTAAAAAATGATATTTCAATATCAAATGATACAGAAGACAATGACGTTAAAAACCTCGATTATTTAGAAGAATCTTTAGAGAAAAATGGTATAATAAGTGAAATTGAACTTTTGCCTCCCAGTAAAACGTCTGAATCTGTAAAATTGAAAAATCCCAGTGAAGTGTATTTGGAAATATATAGAGAAGCTAAAATAAAAGCAAAAGATGCAAAAAAAGTGGCAGTTCAAGCTTATTTAGACGCAAAAAGAATAAAATCATTATATTTACTGAATGATGTTGAAAGTTCAGATGACGAGGATATTGAAGCCTATTTAGAATAAGATTATTAAGCAATAAAATATTATTTTGAAAAAATATTTTGTATGCTAATTTTATAGAATGAATATTAAAGGATTAACAAAAACTCTTGGAAAATTAGTCCAAAATCATACTGTTTTATTTACTGTTGTTGCAGCAGCCGCTGTTATGTATCTCATGCAGAATTATTCTAATAATAAAATGCTCGGAGGTCTTCAAGGTATGAAAGGTAATACTAAAACTGCATCTGCACCTGTCGCAGCCCCAACTGGCGCTGCTGCTTCCATCGGAAATTGCGGAAATGGAACTAACTTTAAACCCTCTGGACCACTGGGACAAAATGAACAAAACGTCAGGGTTAATGGCATTAACACCAACCAGCGCGGATTAGCGACTTCCTGCTCTGGAAAAGCCACCGTCGACCCAAGTCAGCTTCTCCCAAAGGGTTCCAACAATGTATTTGCTGCTATGAATCCCGGCGCATCCAACGATATCCAGAATGTAAACCTTCTTAAATCAGGATACCACATTGGTATTAATACCATTGGACAATCACTCAGAAATTCCAATCTTCAAATCCGCTCAGAACCTGCCAATCCTCAAATGAATGTGGGTCCATGGAACCAAACTACAATGGGTCCTGACTTGAGTCGTCGCCCTCTTGAAATTGGTTGTAAATAAATAATATAATCATTAAAAATTTATTAATGATTATGTTCTACATATAATATAGATGTTTAGAGATATAAGTATATCCGGATATGTTTTAGCCATTTTTGTAGTCGGAGTTGCCCTCAAAATGTATTTAGAATCTGACGCATTTAATCTAAAATGTATCATTTCAAATGTTGATGGTAACAAATATTGTGTAAGAGAAAGAGCTAAATTACAATTAGCTGCAGATTTATTAGCCAAAACTACCCAGAAACTCAAAAAATTAACGGCTTCTTTAGGAGAAAAGTACCCGGATAGAGAAAATGTAAAACGACTCGTCGAAAATTTCAATCCCCAAAAAGTCAAAGAAATTTTACCCACCAGCGAATACACCGCCTATTCTGAAAACAAAGGTGAAAAGCTTGCGTTCTGCACAACTACTACCAAAACTGGTAACAAATTAATTGATGAAAATACATTAATGTTTGTAGGCACACACGAAATAGCTCACGTTATGACCAAAAGTATTGGTCACACCAAAGAATTTTGGGATAATTTCAAATTCATGCTAGAACATGCAGTTAAAATAAAATTGTATAAACCAATTGACTACAAGGAAAAACCGACGAAATACTGCGGTATGAATATTACCGACAATCCTTATTATGATATGTAAATCAAGTATATGTTGCTATAAATGAATATGTTTTGTCTGTTATCATTGGTATCTTTATATTCATATACTTGTTCTCCGTTTTACACAACAGAACACAATCTTCATGATTGTAACTCCAAAATAAAATAACATGGTCCGATGACATCTCGTGAAATTCAAATATATCTTTCAAACCAATATTGCTATCAATATTAATATTGGATTTTTTTCCTAATTTATGGTCTCTCCAAAGATGCAACACCTCATCATAATTTTCAACCTCAAAAGGCGCCTTTACCGCCATATTACATGTTTTATTTAACATGGCCTTTATTTTATCTATCTGTGTCTCTTCATTCATGTAATATGTAAATATTATAAGTTATTTTAGAAGCACAACATTATTTTATGAAATATATTTTAATGTATAGAAATATTTAATTTTTCCTTCGTTTTCTGTTTCTTTTTTTTGTTCTTTTTGTTCTTTTTGTTCTTTTTTTTCGGCGCTTTCTACGGGTTTTTCTTTTCTTTTGTGTTTTTTTTCTTTTTTTCGTACCAACTTTTCCTTTTCGCTTCTTTCTTCCTCCGAGCATTTTTAATGCAAATCGTCTTATGTCTGACATAACAAGTGCATTCCCCGTCGTTATATGTAAATATAAATTTATTGCCAATTCAAAGTCCTTATTCCTATCGCCAAACAATTTTCTCAAATCCTTCGTTTTTAACCACCAACCATGTGCATCATTCCCACCCAGAATATAATCAGTATAAACCAATACTCTATATATATCTTTAAGAGATAATTGATGTTTTTTTCCACGCTGAGCCTCCAGCAGCTGATATCCAAATATTATATATTGAGCAGCAATTTCTTCATCACAACAAATATTTTGATGTGTGAGGGGTTCATTGATGGCAACATATTTTCTCTCCATTATATCTCTAAACTCTTTTTCAACTTCCATAAAAACTTCTTTTTCTTCTTTTTCTTCTTCTTCTTCTTGTTCTTCTTGTTCTTCTTTTTCTTCTTTTTCTTCTTCGGTATTACCCATTACAATATCATTCTCAACCATTGTATATATTATAGAAATATAATTAATATCGTCCCAATACTATTAGTAATCCGTAAATATTGTGCTATAAATGATGATGTGCCAAACGAAAACATCACAATCCTTATTAAACGCCGCCATAAAGCGACTCGCAAACATTAATATTATTATAAAATTTTCTCATATATTTTATGATTGTATACTACGTCATTCTCAACTACACGACTTACATCTTTCAATACAAAATCATCTTTAATTTCAGGAAAGAAAGCATCGCATTCATATTCTTTTTCTATTTCTGTGGCATAAATAGTGTTAATTAATTTGCTATCTAATGATTCTTTGTAAACTTTGCTACCTCCTATAATCCATACATTGTCAAACTTGTTCTTTTCACAATAACTTGCCGCCGTCTTTAATGATGGCAAAAACAATGGTAATATGGATTTTTTTCTTCCATAATTTGGGAAAGTTGTTAAAACAATGTTTTCTCTTTTAGGCAAAGGTCTATTTTTAATAGGAATACTTAACCAAGTCTTTCTGCCCATTATAACCGCATTGTTTCCTTCTCCTATTGTTAATTGCTTAAACATATTCATATCACCTTTCAAATTCCAAGGTAATTTATTCTTTATTCCAATACCACGATTTTTACAAAATACAACTATTAATTTCATTTTATAATAAATAATATACCTTTTATTTATATACATGTCACAAATATATAAAGTAAATCACATAGAAGGTGATGTTATTAAAAAAATATATGTGTTTGCGGGAAATGAAACTATCAATGAAACATACCAGACATCCACTGGTAAAAATATATTTTCACCAGCAGAAAAAACATCAATAGATGAAAAAAAAATAGATATTGAAATAATTGATGAAATTATGATTCATGGCGATGATACCATTAATATTGTAAAAAGGAAAATTGTCCACTATTTAGAACTAGACATATCAATTAAAGAATTGTATTTATTTGGCATCACCGAAGAAAAACCAAATCCGTCCGTTTTATATAAACAAATCACGCAAAATGAACGTTTGCCTTTAACATCTGAAAAAATGTGTCAAATCATGTTAAATATCATCGAAAATGGATGCACAGATGTCGAGATTAATTCAACATGCGCAAATTTATCTAAAAAATCCGATAATATATCTTATGAAGAATTTCTGCAAATCATTGATTGGGACGCCATCCAATCATACACTATACCAATCGGTGTTAAGCTCGTGTCAGAAAAAAAAATCCCGTTTGTTGCGAATCCCTATAATTGTGAAATAATCGATAATTTTGTCAAGGAAAATATGCCAATGATTGTAACAACTCAAAATGCCAATTTATTATTTGAAGCAGGCGATTTATGTTTAAATAATCTATTTTTTTGCACAGCCGAAGAAGTATTAACACATACATCTCAACATTTCAAATTAGAAGAAACGGATGTTTTAAATTTATATTTTCCGTTATTGGTTACAATTGATAATATAACAACATTGGCGCAGTTAAATGACAAACGTCTGTTACTTAAAGATAAAGAGGAAAAGCAAATTGGAGAGAAATTTGATAATTATAATAAACAAATTAATCTTTTTGACGATATTTATCGAAAAGGTAATTCTAAAAAACCATTGGAATATCTCTTTAATACACCGGGTATTGCGACCATATCTGTTATAATTCACCCCATTTACAATATAAAATTCCCTCTGGAAATTTTATTCAAATTGATTCATTCCAATAAGGAAATACCCATGATTAAATATAATCCTGGAAATAAAAAGGAAAACATTTATAGATTATTTACTGGAGACAATATAGCGACAAATGGTAAAAAAATCCCCCATCTATTCATCATAAACAATCATAAAAAAACATTAATTATCAAATTAAGTAAAATTTTAGCTTTCCAAAAACGCGTTTCATTTTATATTAATGTTACTTACGAAGAAGAAAATTATGATATTAAATGTTCATTTTCTGATAATGGAGATATTCATATTGATATGCCTATATTGCGACATGTTAAAGTTCCTCTGTCCATAGCCAAAATTGAGGAAATTATTCGCATTTCTATTAAAGAACCAATATTAGATAAAATAAGGGGTTATTTGGAACAAAGTGGATATACTTATATAACATTCGATTCGTTAATGGATAAAAACATTGAAATACAAAATATATCATGGGTCTCGCAATTGAAATTATCTACTAAAATGAATTTGAAGAAATATGTTTCTTGTTTATCTACAATTTTTGATATTGTTGAGGGTGATTTATCTAAAACATCCGATGTTGTCCATATGAGATATAAACGCGTATCAAATTATAATCAAATGAATGCCGAAGAAACGTTTATTACAGAATTAAGAAAATTGGGATATTCCATGGAAGAAGTTATAAAACAATTAAAAAACAACTTTAAAATATCAGAAAATGATGCACAAAGAAAATTTGCCTCATGGGTTTCAAATACAAAAACAGAAACAGATATATATGAAAATAAAAAGGTAGTAATCAAAACAAATGTGGGATTTCCCACTACCATTACGCGTGACACAACAAATAATATTATAAGTATCAAAATGGATACAATTAATGATATTCGCTATTTGCAATATATTCATATATATATTGATTCTTTATTGCGACTTTTTGTAGATAAAAAAAGTGTTTCAACTATAAGCAAACAAATTAATGAATTATGTAAAGGTAAAATTACGAATTTTGTTGATAAAGAAGAAGACGTTGAAGCGAGAGTAGATAAAAATATTTTTGAAAGAAGTACAGCAATGGTTGAAAAAAATAAATTAACCTTCGACGACGATGAAGATGAAGATGACGATTTTTTAGACGGGTTACTTGGTTTTGATGATGATGAAGATGATGAAGATGATGAAGATGATGAAGATGATGAAGATGATGATGAAATAATATTTGGTGAAGAAATTGGTGGTGATGATGAAGAAGAATTGTCACTATCAAAAGAAATGAGCACTCCATCGCCAGTTGCGTTACAAGAAAAAGTTGAAAGTGATGAAGGGAGTGAATTTAGTGAAGCAGAAATTGATTTAACAGGACTTCCTATTAAAGGAGCTAAAAGTATATTTATGCAAAATGATACAATGAGGCGGGGATTAGCATGGAAAGACCCTGATTTATTTATCAAAAAAGGCAAAGGTCGATATTCAACAGCATGTCCATCTCAATATAGTAAACATCCAATTGTATTAACAGATAAAGAGAAAAAATATATTGATGAGAAAGACGCGGGCTATGGTGTAAGGTCTTATGACGAATCAATTACATATGGGAGTAAAGAAAAAAAATATCACTATATTTGTCCACGATTTTGGTGTTTAAATGATGAAAATGGAAAACAAAGAAGTATTACACTTAAAGAAATAAACGAAGGTAAATGTGGTGGATGGGATGCGCTAATTCCACGTGGTGCAAAAAAAATCCAAAAAGGTAAAAGAATTTATGAATTTACCGACCAACGATTTCATAGAGATAGATATCAAATGGAAGATACAGAAAATATATTAGTTTATAAACCAATGTATCCTGGGTTTCAACCAAAAATAAAACACCCAAATAATTTATGCATACCATGTTGTTTTGGCAGACCAACCGGATTATCAAAAGAAGCACAAAAGGAAGGGTGGTCGGTTAATGAAAGAGGTAATAAATTATTTTTTAAAAAGGATTCTCAAAAAGAAGTTGATAAAATTAAATTTCAAAAAAGCGTTGGTGATAAAATAGGATTGTATGATGGAAAAAATAGAAATGATTATATGTATACATGGATTGGCGAAGGGAAAGAAGGACCTGGTCCTGAATTTGAAAGGGACGAGGCTGGTAATATTAAATTGGACACTATTAAAGGAACACCACAAACAAGAGATTTGCCTGCCGCGGTAAGAATGAGAACATATGACGAATGTGACCAAAGTCCTAAGGAAAAAGTACCATCAGAAGAAAAATCAGAAACCAAAGTTTCTCATACATTATTAAAAATGGAAGAAACTCCTGCATGGGAACTTTTTCCTTTAAAAATGGGCCAACTAGGATATTTACCAGAAGCTGTGCAAAAATTTTTCAACTACAATCAACGACCACCAAAAAACAATTCAAATCTTATGATAAAAAAGAATAAACCTGTGTTTTTAAGAAAAGGCATGGAGAGAAATAAAAACCAATCTTTCCTTTCTTGTATTGCAGATATGTATAATTTTAAAATTGGCGTCGAAAATGATGAAAAAATAATAGCTAAAAAACTAGAAAAAAAGACTGAAAAAAGTATAACATGGATAAAAAACCTAATTATAAATCATCTTACATTGGATAATTTTATAACGTTTCAAAATGGTACTTTAATAGACGTCTTTTATAAAGAAATAGAAGATGATATAAGTATGGATGGACATAAAGATACGAAAATATTTAAAATGTTAAAAAGAAAAAAAGAAGATGAATATTTAAAAAAAATAATTGTTTCTATGAATAATTTCAAGACTTTTATAATGAGCGATGATGCTGAAATAGATTATAAATATTTATGGGATATTATATGTGCTCCAAAAAATAACGGCGGTCTTTTTGAAAATGGTTTAAATCTATTAATATTAAAAAGTACCGAAGACGATATTACAAATAAAATAGAAGTGGTTTGTCCAACAAATCATTATAGTAATGAGTATTTGGACAATAATAGAGAGATATTAATTTTATATTCAAGATATGATAAATATGAACCGATTTATAGATATTTGCAAAAAACATTGGATAATAAATACATTGTTACGAAAACATTTTATCTTGCAAAAATAAATGAACAAGCGCCTCAAATTGGAAGAATGATAAGTAAAATAAGACGTAAACTAATCGAAGACTGCAAACCACTCCCCAGTTCACATCAATATAAATTTAAAGAAAATATTTCTGCAAAAAAAATAATGCATATAATTGGCAATATATCAATATATAGAGATGATATTGAATTTACACAAGTTTTAAATAGAAATACAAAAATAATTGGAATTATTTTCGAAGTAAAAGGAAAATCAATATATATTCCAACTTTACCATCTCCCGTAAATACAAATCTTCCTTTTGTTCTGATGGACGAACCAGATTTTATTAAATCCTTCAGTGATACCTTGGGAAATTTAAAAACTTTACATAAAATCAGTAAAAATAAAATCCCATGTAAACCGCTTATGAAGATAGTTGAACATGAAATTGTCGTTGGTATTGTAACAGAAACCAACCAATTTATACCAGTTTTACCAGAACCTAACGACTCAGAAGGAGATATTGATAATAATAATTTGAAAATTATAAGAATGGAGTCAGGTGTGAAAAACTATCTTGCCGCAGATAATGAAATAAGAAATTTGAACGACATAGATAGGGAACGAATTACTGCCGTAAATAATATAAGATTAGAAAGTCAGCTTTATAATTCTTTCAGAAATATTCTCAGAATTATTATTCACTCTAA
>Ga0302122_10000713_pt1 | contig 20750 bp, 19 predicted proteins | sample CB21_SCM_MG_FD_203115 | JGI IMG/M metagenome (GOLD analysis project Ga0302122, IMG submission 203115) | Marine microbial communities from Western Arctic Ocean, Canada - CB21_SCM | ecosystem: Environmental > Aquatic > Marine > Oceanic | place: Canada: Western Arctic Ocean | collected 2017-09-28
CGTGGTACGCGGCGCCCCCGGACAATGCGGATCCGGCCGAGGACGCGGCCATCGCGGCGGCCCAGGCCGCGCTGTGGGGCGCCAAGGACGCGCGGAAGGTGCGGGCGGTGCGGAACTCGACCAACCAGTCACAACACATGACATTCGATTCCCACGCAGGCGACGGGCATTCTGCGGCGCGCCGTCGCCGGCGCGGAGCGGGCGCCCGCGTCCTTGCTCGCGTTCCTGTACGGCGTCGAGGCCCTCGCGCTGCGGTCGGACGCCACGGAAGCGTCCCATTTGCTCGCGCGCGCTCGGTGCGCCGCCGGCCGCGCCCCGGCGCTCGACGCGTGCGTCTGTTGCGACCGACCGGTGAGCGTCGACGCCCCCTCCGCGGACCGGCCCTTTGTGCTCGGATGCGGCCACTGCTTCCACGCGCCGTGCCTCGCCGGCTTCTGCGCGGCGCAGGGCGGGACGTGTCCCGCGTGCGGCGCGGACGCGCACGCCGAGGACGTCGCGTGCCTCTGGCTGTGGGCCTTCGGCGACCGCGCTGCGCGCAAGGAGCCGCTCTCCGATGCGCAGCGCGCGCTCGCGGACACGCTCGTGGCCGCGGGGCTGGCGCGGCGAATCCAGCCGCCTGAGGCGCGGCGTGATTAATGTTTTCCTAGTAATCGAAACTACGTTCGTTAAAGCCGTTTACCTAGAGGCCCGGTCCCCAGCCCCTAGGGCGGCGACCGGTCGTCTTGCTCCTCGATAGCGTCTTAAAGCCGTGATGTGCGTGGGGTCGTAGTCGTCGTCGTTGATATGACTGTACTACTTGGCCGCCCCGCAGCTGCCGCAGAAGTTGCCAGAACCCACCGCCGCACCGCATTGCGTGCAGAAGCCCGACGGGGCCGGCGGGGCCAAGGCTCCGACGACGACGACTTGCACGGGCGGCGCCTGGCCGATGACTTGCCCATCCATGACCCGCTCGCCGTCGGTCACGACGAGCGTGTAGTGCGTGATCGTTTGTTGCTGGCTCCGGCCGCCCACGCCTTCTCTGTAAAAGTACATGCTCTGGGTCTGGTAGGTCTCCATTGACAGCCCGACTCCGTGTCTCTCGTACGTCGTCGGCGCCATGCGGTTGATGGCGGCCGGCACGTCCGTGCCCATGGCTTTTTGGAGCTGCCGCGCGTGAGCGTAGGAAAGGCCCAAAATGGTAAAAAAACCGATGAAGAAGAACGCGAAGGCTATGCCGATGGCTGCTCCAATATTCTGCGTGAAGATGGCCCAGAACGCGGTGGGGAAGGCTATGGCGCAAATGAGGAACCCGACGGGTTTGAACCTCGTGATGGCCGTCGCTTTCTTAATGATGGCGTTGAGCTCCTCGACGTCCGCAAGGAAAATGTCTCGCGTGACCTTGCCGCTCAGGAATACTGGATAGGTGGGCGGGAAGCGGGGCGCCGCGCACGAGGAGTTGTTCTGGAGTAGGTCGATGCGGTGTGTTTGGGCCATGATGATGGGCTAGGCGCGGTCTACTCAGGTCGCCCGGTCTGCGTTCGCCGCCGCCGTCGTCATTTTCCTGCAAACCCGTACAGATAAAACCCGTCACCTGAGCTGCATAACATTTTAAGTATGTCGGTAGAGCACAAGCATGCACAGCTCGATGTTGGCGAGCTAAACCACACGAAGTCCTCCTGGTGTGTTTTCTTCGAAATGCTTGCATTGATGCGCTGAATTGGCAGTGCTTGAGAGCATCAGTCCTTTAAGACAAATAATGACTGCCCAGGAAGCCCGTGCGACCACATCACTCGTCATCTACGAGCCACCGGCCATCCTCAACGTCCAGCAAGCCGAGCGGCGCTACGAGCTGCCGCGGACGGGCGCGTGCGTCGTGCGGCAGGCGTGGGGCACGGGAGACACCGGCGCGGCGCAGTGGCCCGCCGGCGTGGAACTCGCGAAACTCATCGATACCGAGGGCCCCGAACGCTGGCGCGGCAGGCGCGTGCTGGAAATATCGGCCGGCGGGGGCGCGGTCGTTGCTGTTGCGTTGATGCGTGCCGGTGCGACCGTCGTCGCGACGGACGCTGATGCTGCGGCGTTGCAGTTACATGAGGAGAATGCGAAGCGAAACGTCGAGCCAGAGACTTTTGAGACGCTCTACGGAGGTACAAGCGTGCTGCGCTGGGGCGACGACCCGACCGAGGCCGTCACTGCGTTGGGTGGTTCTCCCGACGCTGTTGTCTCTTCAGACGTGGCATACCCAGGAACTCGCGACGCATGGCCGGCCTTTGCGAGGACACTCGTCGCGATCGGCACAAGCGCTAGGATCCTCTACGGCCACGCGAGCCGCTACGAGGCCGTCGACCGGCGTTTTTTCCGCGTGCTCCGGGACGGCGGCGTACGCAAGGAGCGGGTCGACGACGGGTCGGTCGCGGGCGTGTGGGTGTTTGGGCTTGTTGTGGATTCATAATGTATCGTGTTCTAAGGTTCCGTTTGTTGTTTTCGGGACGCACGGCACGGCATCTTGAATATTTAGGGTTATGATTCCGATGACAACTTCTTACGGCGACCACCCCGAGAATGACCCTGAAGACCGCCGCCTCAGCGCGCTGTCAGCGAGCCGGAGCGCGCGCGCCGCCGCCTTCTCGTCGCGGCTCGCCGCGGCGCGGAGCGAGTCCCAGTCGGGCCGCTGCGCTGGCAAAGGGGGTGTCGACGGCGGCGTCGGCGCGGGCGGCGACGGCGGCGAGACCGGCGTCGGCGGGGCCGGGACCACGACCGCGCGACGAGCCGCAGCTTCGGCGGCAGCCTTGCGCGCGTCGGCGGCCTTGCGCGCGGCGGCGGCGGCGCGGCGCTTCTCCGCGATCAGTCGCCGCGTCGCGTCGGCGGCCGCGGCGCGGTCAAAGGCCACGTCGGTGGCGGCGTCCGCCGCGCGCACCGCGACGGTGGAGGCGTCGCGGGCCGTGGACGCCACCGTGGTGGCGGCCGCGGCCGCGTCGACGCGGTCGCGCGACGCCACCGCGCGCGCGAGCTGCTCCCCGGGCGCGCGCGCCGGGGGCTTCGCGCCGACCCACGCCAGTGAATGCGCGCCGCCGGCCGCGACGCGGGCCACGTCGACGATGTCCACGCGCAGCGGCACTGCAGACCCGTCGGGCGCGTCGTCGCGCGCGAGGCGGCCCGCGCGGCTCGCGCCCCAGGCCCAGACCGCGCCGTCGGCGTCGACGGCGACGGCGTGGTCCTCGCCGAGCGCCACGGCCGCGCAATTTGAAAAAGCGGTCTTCGCGGGCCGGTCCCGGTCCTCCCGATCCCCCAAACCAAGCTGGCCGCTCCCGTTGCAGCCCCACGTCCACAAAAGACCGCGGTTGTCGACGGCCGCCGACGTCGCGCCGCCCGCCGCGATCTTGGTGATGCTCGCCCCGCCGTCGAAGCGCACGCGGCCCGGTGCCGCGGCGTTGCCGCCGCGGCCGAGGCGGCCCGTTTCTGAGACGCCCCACGAGGACGCGCGGCCCGCGCGGTCCAGGAGCAGCGCGTGGTGGTCGCCTGTGGCGCAGGCGACCGCCGCGACGCCCTTTACCACCACGGGCAGCGTCGCCCGCAGCAGCGCGCCCCAGGTATACACGGAGCCGTCCGCGCGCACGGCGACCACGAAGCTCGCGCCGCACGCGACGGCCACAACGCCGTCGATCGCCGGGAAGCTGGGTGAGTACATAGGCACGACCGGCGGCTCCGCTACGCCGCACTGCTGCTGGTCGTTGACGCCCCAGCAGGCCACGCGGCCGTCGATCAGTACCGCCGCGGCGAAGCACCGACCCGCCGCCACGCGCAGGGCCTTGGCGCCCACGGGCACCCTTAGGGGCGCCCCGTCCGGGCTATTCGCGCCCTTGCCGCAGTGCCAGACGGCCCCGCGGTGGTCGACGACCACGGAGTCGAACGCCGACGCCGCCGCGTCCCGTAAGGGCCCGGCCGACGTGAGCTCGGACGGCGCCCGCACCAATGGAACACAAGTGGCGCGCACGCCACACTGGCCGTGCTGGGACCAGCCCCACCAGTAGAGGCGCTCCTGTTTCTGCTCCGGCCAGAGCATGCCTACTTGGGCGGCCCGACGACGCGGCGCGTGAAGAACTCCTTGCCACTCGGCTTGTTCTCGGCCGGCTTAACGCCCTCACACTTGGCGCAGCTGTCGCAGCGGCATTTGTACGTCTTCTGGTGGATCTGGCACAGGCGCGGGTAGTTGCAGTTCGGGGGGCAGCCTCCTTTACAGAGCGGCACGGGCGTCGGGGCCGGCGTCGTGGCGAGCTCGACCTGCTGGGGTTCGCCCGACGGCTTCTCGAGGTCGTCCGCGGCCACTGCGAAGAGGAGGAGGAGGCAGCGCAGCGGCCCCATGCACAGGTCTCCGCCGGGCAGCCTCTTGCCGGGCGCGACCTTTTATTGCCGCGAGAGCGGGTATTCCAACAGTCCTATGGCCGCGCTCTGCTTTAGCAAATTTGCTGGGCGTGCGGGGTTTAGCAAGAGGGGAAAGACGGGGAAGGCTCTCGCCGGCCGGTCGCGGGGCGCCCGCGGAGCGATATGCGACGCCTTCCGTACGCGTGGTTCGCTTCGTCCAATTCGGGTTTCCACATAAAGTCCAAAGAGGCCCATGACCAAAACGACTGTTCAGTTGCAAGCACATAAAACCGAACGAGTTTCAAAGTGCTCCGTGCGTTTGCAAGAGACCGTAGCGCAGTACACAAGACCCAACACAACCATGGCGGCACCGCCCATGACCCCTGAAAAGGCCAAGCTCATCCTGAAGGAGACCGTCATGCTCTTCAGCCTGCCGGCGAACCAGCAGCGGCTGAAGGACGCCCTGGCCGAGGTCGCGCAGCTGCCGGCGGAGCAGCAGCCCATGGGCAAGATGACGAAGCTCATGCCCATCGTGACGGAGCTCGCGGGGGGCAAGCTCCAGGAGTACGGCCTCCCGAACGTGATGATGGGCGTCATGCAGATCCAGATGGTCGGGCAGCAGGACCCGGTGGTCATGGAGGGCGTCCAGTTGCTGACGGCGGCGACGATGGGCAACGTGCCCGACGACGCGACGCTCCAGGCGTTCATCGCGAAATGCTAGATTAAGTTTATCTTTGTGCTACCCGTGCTCGTGGACAACCAGTTCCACGTCTCGCGACGCCGACCGCTGCTTCGTGAAGACGTAGACCGCCGGCGCGTTGTCGCAGGCGTGGGCGTCGACGCGCCACGCCGCGTCGGCCTCCCCAAGCCCCGCCAGCACCGCGTCGAGCCACGCGTCGTCGCCGTCCGGCTGGCGGTGGGACACGACGACGAAGCGCCCCCCCCACTTCAGGACGCGCCCCGCGGCCGCGCAGGCGAGGGTCGCCGCCACGACATCACCGGATATCAGGGCGTCCACGGTACCCTTGTCCACGACGAGGTCGAAAGCCGCGTCCATGAACGAATGGAGGGTCGTGGCGTCGGCCTCCATTAACTCCACGTCATGTGCCGCCGAACGCTCCCGCACGCTGCGCAGGGCCGCGGCCGAGCAGTCGACGCCCACGAGCCGTCCGCCGTACCCGGCCTCGCGCATGTCGCACAGGAGGCGCGACGTGCCGCAGCCCAAGTCGAGCACGGAAGCGCGGCGCTTCACGAACGCGAGCAGCGGCCGCAGATCCTCGAAGCTCAGGAACCACTCGAAGACGTCCTCCGCCACGACGGCCGCGTAGCGCGCGTCCCAGTAGCGCTTCGTGGCGTACTGGTTTTCCTCGCCCGCCGGGGGCGGCGCGTGCGCCGGCGTTGGTCGGCGGCTCATGGTTCGTGCTGTATTTTGGCAACAATTGCAGTGGTGTGGTGTGCTCCTAGATAACGTTTTCTGGCCGCGTAGCGCTTGTTACTTGCTGGTAGCAGTGCAGCAATGCAGCAGTGAGCGGTGTAGCAGTGCCAGTGCTGTGTCGTTCGCGGTACCACTAGCACTGGCGCAGGTTTTATGACTGATAACTGTCGTCGACCCCACGTATAGCAATTTACGCAGCGCTTTGCGGTTAAGAGCTCGGTCAGGTCTATTTATCGTGCGGGTTTCTCTACGCGGGTTTTCGTACCGGTTGCTCGGCGCGCCACTCAAAAAAACAGCAGCGCGACGAAGAGGCGCCGGCCCATTCCGGGTTTCCACAGCCGGCATCCAGCCAGCCAACTGGAGGCTGCCCCGAGGTAGAGGACAGCATGGCCACCTTCTCCGACTACGCGGCGCAGGACGAGGGCCTGATGGCGGAGGCCCGGGCCAATAGTGAACACCTCCTCGAGCACGGCCTCGTCGGCGCCTTCCGCGACTACGGCGACGACCGCTCGAAGCGGGCCCACGACGAAATGTTGAATGCGCGCCTCGCGGAGGCGCTGCGGGACGGCGCGACGTTGGACGAGGCGCGGCGCAACCCGCGCGCCGAGGCGGACCACGACGCGCGCCGCGCCGCCGACGCCGCGAGGGCCGCGCGCGAGGCGCACGGCACCGTGTCCGACGAGGACGAGGATATCGTACAAACGTCGTCCCCGGACGCGACGCACGCCGAGTGCCTGGCGGCGGCGGAGTGCCTCCACCGGTGCGAGATGTTGAAGAAAGAGGGCAACGCGGCCTTCAAGGCGTGTTGTGTTGAATTAGATGAAGCCAAGGCGCGGGACGTGGCGATGGACGCCGCGATCTACTATTTGGACGTGTTGGACGCGATTTATCTGGCTGAGCAGCGGCCCATGGCCCCCGACCAGCGGGATGCCATGCGCGCCATGAAGCTGGCCACGCTGTTGAACCGGGGGGCCGCCCTGAACAAGCAGCTGGACTGGAAGCTGTCGCTGAAGGCGTGCAACGCGGCATTGATGCTCGAGCCCGACAGCGTCAAAGGACTTTATAGAAGAGCCGTGGCCCTGGCCGGACTGGAACAGGGTGAAGAGGCGGAGGGCGACCTGCGGCGCGTCCTGGCGATGGCGCCCGAGAACCGGGACGCGCAGCGGCGGCTCCGGGAGCTCCGCAAAGTTATGAAAGCCAAGCCTCCCAAGAAGCCCAAGGTGCCGGCCCTCCGTCCCAAGCAAGAAGAAGCGGAGTTCACTTTCTCAGACTACGAGGACCTCGTGGAGCGGAAGCGCCTGGAGGCGGACTACGACGCGGCGAACGCGGCCGTCGCGCGGGCGCGCGCGGCGCACCCGCCGCCGCCGTCGCCGCCCGCGCCCGCGCCGACGGAGGCGGACCTGGCCTTCGCGGAGGCCGTCGCGGCCGCCGACCGGATCCCGCGGCCGGCCTTCGACCCCTACGACGTCGTGGGCCTGGACGGCGACGGGGCCTCGACGGGCGCGGACTTCGACAGGGCCTTCGAGGAGGACCTGGAGCGGGCGGCACGCGAGGGCGCCGCCGACCCGGAGGGGTAATTGGTGTTTTTGTACGTATCCTATGAAGCGTACGGGTTTTACGCATGGGGCAAAATATTTTGTTACTTAAGTAGGCATTTGTGGATGCATGCAAGCACACGCACCATTCGCATCGATAACAACGCCTTGCGACGCGAAATTGCATCGCTTCGATTGCTGGACTCGCTCTGCAGTAGGTGCCCACGCTGGCGCCTGCCGGACGGCGCACGCGCCAGCGACGACGACAAAAACGACTTGCACGCCATCGTGCCGCGCTGCGCGAGGCGCCGCCGCCGCGACCGCTGCCGACGGGTCTGTGGCCCGAGCACGGCGCGGTGCCGCAGCGCTGTGCCCCGACGTCGCTCGAGGCCTGCGCCCCGCGCGTGCTGCTGCGCACGCCGGACTATGTCGTGCTGTGCAAGCTGCCGGACGTGCGCATGGATGGGTTGCACGCCGCGGTGACCATGGACACGCTCGCCCGCGCGTGGCTGCCCGGCGCCGCCGTCAAGTACTGCCACCGCCTCGACTACGGCACGTCGGGCCTGTTGCTGGGGGCCTTGCACAAGGACGCAGCTGCCGCCGCCGGCCGCGCGTTCGCGGATCGCACGACGCGGAAGACGTACCTTGGTGTCGTGGCCGGCGCCGTCCGCGGGTCCTTCGTCATTGACTACGCGCTCACGACCTCCGACGGCTTCCGCGTGCGCGTCGGCGGTGTAAATTCCAAGGCCGCGTCGACGCGCGTCACCGCGCTCGCGGCCTGCCGCTACCGGGGCGTCGCGTGCACCAAGGTGAGGCTGACGCCGCACACGGGCCGCCGGCACCAGCTCCGGGCGCACCTCGCGGCCGCGGGCGTGCCGTTGGTCGGCGACGCGACGTACGCGCGCGGGCCGACGGCGTCCGCGGGGCGCATGATGCTCCACGCCTGGAAACTCCGGGTGCCGCTGGCCGGGCGCCGCCTCGTCGCGCGGAGCAACGACCCGTTCCTGATATGTCGTGGGCGGCTGCGGCCGCGCGTGGATCCCGGGCTCGGGCGCGCGTGGGTGGTTGTTGAGTAGAAAAATATGTGAAGCTTATGTATAGGCCTATGTCGCCGGGGCGTCCCCTCAGCACAGCCAGTTCCCGTACGACGCGCACCAGGCGATCATGCGCTCGTACCGCGCCACACCATCTACCGCGTACCGCCGCCGCGCCCGCAGGTTCTTCACTTTACGGTTGATCTCGATGCCCTTGTCGACGCAGAGCGACCGCTCCTCCCCGGCGGAGGCGTAGAGGCAGCGCCGGTCGATGGCCGCCCGCAGCTTGGTCACCGCCTTGAACTCGCCGTCGAAGACACTGAGCCGCTCCGCTTCCACGTCCCGGAGCGACGTGTAGGAAAACAGCAGCTCCTGGGCGCTGCGGAACATGATCACGAGCATACCGTCGCACCTTTCGAGGAAGGTCGAGATCAGGTCCGCAACAACGGCACGGTCGAAGGCCCTCTCAATCTTGGCCAGGCCCCAGTCGAGGACGCGGCCGAGGCCCTTCCGCGGGCGGCTCGGCTGGTACGTTGCGACGGCCGGCGGCTCGGCGCTGGCGCCGGCGGCGTGGGAAAACGATTTTGCATCGCCGCCGGGCACGCCCGAGGACAGGAGGACTGCGGCGACGAGGCCGATGAACGAGCCGCGGTGGAAGCCTCATGCTGTTTGATTTTCGGTCTGCCCAATTTGATGATTTACTGGTGCTAACTGCAGACCAAGTAGGATGATCGGCGGCGGCAGAAGATCTCTGTCTTCTCCCGGTGGTACGGGCCGCGCAACCCGCGTGGATGTGCACGGACCGCGGAGGCAGCTTTGAAACCCGTTTTGCGCTTCACACAAACGCGCGCGAAACGCCACGATTACGAGGTGTTGCGCGACGATACGCCTCTCGCCGCGGTTGTTTGTACTGTCAATAATGACCCGCAGTTGGCTAACCGTTCTGGCACTGGCCTGGGCGGCCAAGCCATCAGAAAGTTGCACAGTCTGTGGCCAGCTCGGCGACGGCGTTCTGATCCCGTGGTATAAAGCGTCGCAGGAATGCCTCGACGTATTTAACATCAAGGACCAGGCCATCGACCCCGAACTACTCGCGCAGATGTTTCCGAACAGCGACGGGTCGGGTGGCAATGCCGGAGCCTTTGTCAACTGGCTACGCTTCACCAACAACCAGGTGACGGACTCCCTCAAGGCGTCGTTCCCCACATATTTCGTCGACGTCGGCGGCACGATGACGTTCCGCGACGACCTCGCGTGCTCGAGTACGAGTGCGTGCTGGACCGCGTTCCGCGGCTACCTCGAAGACGCGGGGGCGCCGGAGATGGCCGCGGCCGGGCAGGCGCTCTGGGCGCGGCAGGCGTCGTCCCGCGAGAAGGAGCAGGCACTGGTGCACATTCGTCTTTGCTCGGACGGTCCCGAGGAGGCCTGCGAGCCGCTCTCGACCCAGGTGCAGGACATCAGGGCTGAGAATCCCGACGAGTACTGTTCGGCGTTCGGATTGGGACCGGGGTCGTCGAAGACGCTGCCCGACTGCGACGGGCCCCGCGGCGGGGGCAGCAACGGGATCGGGACCGACGCGGGGATGGCGCGGCGACCGTGCCTGGCGACAGTTGCCGTGGTCGCCGCGTTAGTTGTTCTCTGAGTCGCCGTAGCAATTGACTAGTCTATCAGGCGTGCCCGCTTAATTATCTCTTCTTGTTCTCTCTCTGACGCGAGCGTGGAATTCAAGATGGATCCTCTTCCCGGCGAAGAGGAGGCCTGTGAGACGACCGCTGGAACCCGCCCGCGAGACCTTTAAAACGGGTTTCGTAAAACCCGCACTTGGACGGGTTTATTTTCTTCATTTTTAATATAGGTGGCAAGCTTTAGCGTACGCATCGACGACGCTGCTCTACAGCTACTAAAAGTTGCAACGATGGTGCGCGCAGTCCAGCTCTTGGGCTACATCTCCGCGGCAGCTGCTCTCGCGGCGCCGCGCCAACAGAGGCCAGCATCTTCTCTCGCGGCCGCCGTGGCCGACCCCGCGCTCGCGAGCCGCGAGGCCTTCGACCAGGTTGTCCAAAAGACCTACGGCCGCTACCCCGTCACCATCGTGAAGGGCAATGGCTGCGAGCTCGAGGACGACGCAGGGCGGACGTACCTCGATTTCGTCGCGGGCATCTCGACCTGCTGCCTGGGCCACGGCGACCAGCGCATGGTCGACGCCATCACGGACCAGATCAAGAAGGTCCACCACGTTTCAAATTTATATTATATTCCCAACCAGGGTGAGCTCGCGGCCTGGCTCGTGAAGCACACCGCGGGCCTGGACAAGGCCTTCTTCTGCAACAGCGGCGGCGAGGCCAACGAGGCGGCCATCAAGCTGAGCTTGAAGCACGCCGTGCAGGAGCGCGGGCTGAAGAACCCGGTCATCCTGACGGCGTACGGCTCGTTCCACGGGCGGACCATGGCCACCATCTCGGCCACGGCCCAGCCCAAGTACCACGGCCCCGAGGCCTGCTGGAAGGTGCCCGGGCTCGCCGAGCATTTCGAGTTCAACGACGAAGCGTCCCTCGAGGAGGCCTTTTCCAAGCACAACGTGGCCGCGGTGCTCGTGGAGCCGATCCAGGGCGAGGGCGGCGTGCGCGTCGGGTCCCAGGCGTTTCTGGAGAAGGCGCGCGCGCTCTGCGATAAGAGCGGCGCGTTGCTGGTGTTCGACGAGGTGCAGTGCGGCGTCGGCCGGACGGGCCGGTTGTGGGGCCACGAGCACGTCGGCGTGACGCCGGACGTCCTCACCTGCGCGAAAGCCCTGGGCGGCGGCATCCCCATCGGCGCCATGCTCTGCTCGGACCAGGCTAATGTGTTTGCGCCGGGCGACCACGCGACGACGTACGGGGGCAACCCCCTCGCGTGCGCGGCGGCGCTGGCCGTGACCCGGGCTATTGATGATGACGGTTTAGTCGCGAACGCGGCCGCGCGGGGCGCGCAGCTCGAGGCGGGTTTGAAAGCTATGGGCGACAAGTACGCGGGGAAGATCACCGAGGTGCGGGGTCGCGGTTTGTTGCTGGGGCTCGAGCTCGCGTCTGAATTAGGCGGAGCGGCGAAGTTCGTTCAGGCCGCCGCGGACCGCGGCCTCCTGCTCGTGCCGGCCGGCGCCGACGTCGTGCGCTTCGTGCCGCCCTTGGTCGTGAAAACCGACCAGATCGACGCCGCCCTCGCGATCCTGGAGGACTGCCTCGCCGAGGCCTGAGTTAGAGTACGAGCTTATACATAAATAAATACAACGCTACCGGGGAGTACCTTCCGGACCTCTAGATAAATAGATTACGAACCGAGAGCGGAGGACGCGAGGTCATCGGGTGGAAGCTCCCCTTATTGTGCATATAGAGGACCGTGGCGTTAGTCGTCGCCTTGCAGAAATTGTGCAGCAGTTTGAGCGTAACCGCCTCGTTCCCCTCGCCAACATGCCCGATATGCACGCACTTGGACGCACCGATCTCGGCCATCTTGCACGCCTCGAGGACGGTCTCGCGGCCTTGTATGGAACCGATGGTGGCGAAGCGGATCTCCTTGATTGACGGCCACGCCGGCGACCGCTTGAGCTCGGCGAGCTGCTGCTGGATGATTGCGGGCGTACGCCTCATTGCTGTCCGCGCGCCCGGGCTCATGGACGCCGCGTGGTTGTGCGAGAAGACGTTGTAGAACGCGGTGACGTCCCGCGGCGGCGGCGGCGCGTCGACCGGGTGCTCCGCTATCGCCGCGCTGACGAGCGTGGCGGCGACCAGCGCGAGGCGGGCGACGCCTCTCCAGCCATTCGTCGGCATATGGTTTTCACGCGTGCTTAAGGTCGTGACGCGATTCAAGTCTAGGCTATGTCAAGTGACGAGTTATACAAGACGAGACGACGCTCCACCGGTGTGAGGTTTGCGCAATAGGTTGCGAATAATTGCGTCGGACCCGCAATAAAACCCGCGCAGTAAAACCCGTCGCAGAGGGACAATACTTTAAACAATCACCGACGCCCGAACACCGCAGCACCCATCGAAGCGCTCACAGGCAGAGATCGCATCCATCGAGGCGCTGCCAGGACAAGCTGCCAGAAGCGCTGCCAACCCGTGGGAGGAGCCCTGCTTGCAATACCAAGGACCATAGTCTCGGCAGCTCAGCTTGCAAAAAGCGCAGCAGAGAGAGCAGTCATGGCCGCCCACCTCACGGCCGCTGAAGCACAACAAGAGATCACGGACCTCATGCCGGCGCTCGACTTGAAGGACCTCGAGGACGCGTCTAGTTGTTTTGAAGCGAACACCTTCGCGATCCGCCACGCAGTCTTCGACTGGCGCGTGGACTTTGATAAGAAAACAATAGAGGGCGCGTGCACCTTGACGACACGGCGGTGTCCCGGCCAAGCCACGAAGCTGACTTTAGACGCGCACAGCGCCATGACCGTCTCGGCCGTGACGTGGCGGGGCATTTCACTGAAATATATTCAACAAACGTACTGCGACTTCGGCGACGAGTTAATTATAGAGATGCCCGACACCTTCGACGACGGAGAAATTACCATCGCCTACGTCACTTCGGGCGGGCCCGCGGCCACGTGGCTGAAACCGGAGCAGGCCGGGGGCGCGCCGTTTTTATATACCATGGGCCAGGCGTGTCTAAATAGGGCTCTGTTTCCCTGCTTCGACGTGCCATCTCAAAAGATGACCTGGGCCGCTACTATCAAAGCGAAGGCGGACTACCGCATCATCGCCGCCGCCGCTCTCAAAGAAGAGCGGGTGGTGGACGGCTGGCGTATTTGTAAATTCGAGATGGACCTGAAAGTGCCCTCGTACCTGGTGGCGCTGGCGGTCGGTATTTTAGAGGAGCGACGCATCGGGCCCCGGTCGTGTGTCTACGCGCACCCGTCTCTCATAGAGGCCGCGCAGGGCGAGTTCCGGGGCGTGACGGAGAAGTATCTGGAAGCGGGGGAGGAGTTGTTCGGGCCCTACGCCTGGGGCCGGTACGACATCCTGGTCATGCCCCGGGCTTTTGCTTATGGTGGTATGGAGAACCCGCGCCTCACCTTCCTCTCGCCCACGTTACTTGTTGGTGATGGTTCTTTAACAGATACCGTCGCCCACGAGATCGCCCACTCGTGGTTCGGCAATTTAGTGACGAACGCCTCCTGGGCCGAGTTCTTTCTGAACGAGGGCTTCACGACCTACGCCCAGCGGCGCATCACCTACGTCGTGGACGGCGCCGCTTTAACGGATTTGGAGACGCGCGTCGGGTGGCGTTTATTGGAGAACGAGGTAAATATCGCCCAGGAGGGCGGCGGGCTGTGGTTGCGGTTACGGGTCCCGATCACCCACGGCGTGGATCCCGACGAGACGTACAACGACGTCCCCTACGAAAAGGGCTTTGCGCTGTTATGCGCGATGCGCGACGCGGTCGTGGATACTTGGCTAGTCGAGTTCACGGAGGACCAGCGGCGGGCGGCGCTGGACCCGTGGCTGCAGTCGTACGTGACGGCGTTTGCCGGGAAGGCGCTCTACAGCGAGGACATGGTCGCCCACTTTGTGCAGCACCACAAGCGGGCCGCGCTGCAGATCGACTTCCCGCGGTGGCTAGACGGCGAGGGCCTGCCGGACTACGTATTGTATACGCCCGCCGCGGACCCGCTGATTAAGGAATGTGAACGAGCCGTGGCATTGTTACAGACGAGGGGCCAGGAGGTCGGTACAATATGGCAGACGTGGTCGATGTACCAGCGGTCGTACTTCCTGGACGCGTTATGTAATACGGCGCCCGAGGACAACGCCGCGCCGCTCGCGGAGCTCTACGCGTTCTGTAAACAAACGGGCCTCTCCTCCTCCAAGAACTGCGAGCTCACGATGCGGTGGGCCCTGCTCGTGTTAAGGGACCGCCTCGTTCTCAGGGAGGAGGACGTCGAGCGGCACCTGAACTTGAGCGCCAAACAAAAGTTCGTTTTGCCCGTCTTCCGCGCCCTGGCGGCTCTGGAGCCAGAGCGCGCGGTGAACTGCCTCTCCAAGATCGGGCTGGGGCTCGACGACGCCGTGCGGCGGAAGCTCGACAAGCTCGTCGAGGCGGACCCGGTCGTGGACCTGTCCCAGCCGGGGGCCTTCGCGCGGCTGTGCTCCACGCACGGCATCAAGGGCTGCCCGCGATGCTAGGCTCTGTAATTTTGTGGGTCTTATATCTGCGTATATCTACGTTACGTTCGCGCGGCGGCCTCGACGCCCGGGCTGGCCGACGGCGTTTCGCGGGCGCGGAGGGCGGCGCGCGACACTCGCAGGGAATCATCTATCCCTACTACAATCGGATGCGCGCCGCCGAGCACGCGCCGCGCGGTCCGTGCTGTCTCCTCGAGCGTCGTCACGGCCTTGCGGAGATCTTCGAGCGTGGCGCCGGTGTCGAGGAAGAGCGCCCGCGCGTAACTTTCCCGCATCCTGAGCGTGAGATCACAATTTTCTCCGACAACGCGTTGTGCCACGGGCAGCGTTTTGCGCATCAAAGACTTGGCTTCTTCGAAGCGCCTAGATTCGTTAAGCCCAATGGCGTAGCAGACGGCTTCCACTAAGGTGTCATTATGTTCTTTGCCCATGAGTTTCAAAGTTCCATAGTATACATCCTGCCGCATACGCAGGGCCTCGGGCCGTCCAAGCATATGATACACGTTTGCAAGATTGCCCTGCACGGCAAGCATGGCAAGCATATTGCTTTCTGTATCGCCAAGGCGCCGCAGCATAGACAACTCGACCTCTCTCACGGACAACTCGTCCTCATGGTGGTCTACAGCGGCTAAACCGTTCCCAAGAATGTTCATCGCGTCAAGCCGAGTCGGATCCGCCTCGGGCCGGTCCAGGTACGTCTTCCAGCACGCCCACCCGAGCGCGCACGACACAACGCCGTGGTAATCTTGCTTGCACAGGCCGCACGTCTCCCACCGGTCCCACCTCTCATTCTGCACCTTGGTGCCCAAATTGTCCTCCTCGGCCTCCTCGCGCAAAATCTTAGCCTGCTCCGCCAAGCACGACACGTGAGCGACGCCCAGTTCTGGAGAATGAACGCCGTCCCGATCTCCACAAGCGCATCCACGCACAAGGCCTTCTCCCGTACGCGAATGCACGGCCTCGAGGCAGATGTAGCATTTCTGCCCCCTCGTGTCCGCCGTGCACTTCTCGACTGCGACCTTCACGGCCTCCTTATACTTTTTGTCGGCGTGGTATTGTTCCGCGTTGCCGCCGCGGTGATTGTTTTTACAGATCTGCTTGTGGCCGCGGCGCCAGTGGTCGTGTTGGCATGTGGAATTGCAGTACCTCGTTTTGCACCGCACGCATCGCGGGGCGTCGTGGGCGAGCGGCGCGGCGCAGGCGGCGCAGGTTGTGAGGATCATATTAGAAGTGCAAACAATTGTGGAGTCCGCGCGGCGTAAAAATCGTTTTTTTGGCTAACTTTTTGCGCAATTCGTACTAAACGGGTTTCTGTAATCTCAATTACAGGTGGGCATTAAGCATAGTGCTGCCCTACGAGTGTGGCACGATCGTAGACGAAGTGTAGTGCGGCACGAGGTAGAGCAGCCCACGCGGTCGCCGCGATGCGGCAGCCCCGGGCACTGGTCTGCCTCCTCTGCACGGCACAGGCTGCCCGCTGCCCCGGTGCGCCCTGGCTGGACTGTAAAGACGAGCCAGAACAACTCCCACACCAAGCGCCGCCCGACGACCGGGAGGAGGCCATCCTACTACCAAGGACAGCCGCGACGTTGGACGGCCACTCCGCGACGACGGACGAGGCCTTAAATGCGGCCGGCGCGGGCGGCAACCACACGTCGCACTTCGTGGCCTTCCGGTGCAAGCACTCCATGGGCTACCTGCAGCGGTCCGCCCATCCGGTCCTCGGGACCAAAGTCGACGTCACACCGTATTCCGACAAAGAGTTATTACCGCCGCGCGAAGCGGTCTGGCGCCTGGCCCAGGCGCCCGGCGGCCTGAGTGTGCTCGAGGCTTTGGACGGCCACCACCTCCTCACGATGCACGGGCAACGGAATAATCCGCCCTGGATGTTGTTTGTCGTGCCGCCGGCGGCCGGCATGGACGCCACGTCTTTGCCCGACGATTTGGCGTTTCGGGTGGAGCTGGACGAGAAGACCCTCAAAGATGACAGGGAGCGGCGGGCTATTGGGCGGCTGTACGCCGTCGGGGCTGCTGCTTACGTGAACTGCGTCGACGGCAAGCATTTAAGAGGCCACTCCTCGGGCGTGAACCGGAAGAAGGCCGCGTCCCGGGAACCCTCTACACTATTGGAGATCTGGACGCTGTCGGCGGCGCAGGCGCGGCGCGCGGAACCCTTTCGCGAGGGCGAGCCCATACTGCAGAAGAAAATCCTGCAGAAGCCCAAGAGCCCCCTCGGCCTCTTCAAGAAGCCGCCGCCCGCCAAGGGCGCCAAAAAGAAGACGGGGGGCCCGACCGAGGAGGCGCCCGTCGGCGGGTCGGGCCGGCGTTGCGACGCGGCGTGCGCTGGCGCGCAGCGGACGCCGGAGGGCTTCTACCCGCCCCTGGTCGCGGAGTTCGAGCGCTTCGTGTGCCCGTGTGAAGCAGTGCCATGTACGTGAGCGACCTAACATTGACCACGCAGGTCCGCCTTCCGCGACGCCGCGGACTGGGTTTTTGCGTGGCCCTGGCAGCACTTCTCCGAGAAGGCCTGGGTCGCGCCGACCAAGACCGCCGCGTCTTGTTTACCCCCCATCCCGGTGGTCTACGCGCACGCGAACCGCGTGCCGAAGACCGTGGACTGGGCCGTGCGCGAGCTGAAGCGGCCGTTCGTGTTGATCAGCGGCCAGTCGGACTTCGCGGCGTCCAAGTACAAGGCGGTGTTGTCGCAGAAGCTGTTGCATCGGTGGTACGCGCAGAACGCAGACATGACCCATCGCAAGCTAAGGCCCATCCCCATCGGCCTGAACTGTTTTGAGCAGGCCCCGGAGATGCGCAAGGCACTTCATAACGTGCCGGAGAAGCGGAAGCAGGTCTGGGTGAACTTCGGGAACACGCACGCCAAAAGGAAGGACGCCTGGCGCTGGTTCTGCGGGGACCTGCCCGCGAAGAGCGTCCTACCCAAGCCCTGGGCGACCTGCGAGATAAAAAAAATGAAGAACAACGTGCGGAACAACCCGCACTTGGTGGCGTATTATAATCGCGTCGCGTCGCACCGCTACGTGGCCGCGCCCCGCGGGAACGGGCTGGACACCCATCGATTATGGGAGGCCCTGTACCTGGGCTGCGTGCCCATCGTGCAGGCCGGGCCCCTGGACGCGCTGTACAAGCGCGTTGGCGCGCTCGTCGTGCGCTCGTGGAGCCAGGTCACGGCCGCGCTGCTGGACGCGGCATATCCTCGCCTGCTCGCGGTGCAGCGGAACGCCTCGGATTTACTGACGCCGGGCCACTGGAAGCGGCTGATCGAAGAGGATAGGCGCTCGGCCATGGACGCGACTTCTTCCAAGGACGAGCGGGGGCGGTGCTGGGGCCTGGGGCCAGCGCCCTAATGCACTTGTGTTTATTACTCTGTGTGTGGGATGCCCCGACGGCGTCGACCCCGACGAGTGCTGCTCCTACCCCCGAGGAACGCGCCGTCGACCACGATCCGGACCGCCAGTGCACGCGGCGTAAAATCACAAAACTTAGGCGTCGGGGTTGGCCCCCCAGACCGCGGGGTCCGCGGCGCCCGAGGAGAGCTTCTGCCAGGCGCTAAAGGGCACGGCCGGGTGGCCCGTCTTCAGCAACAGCACGACCTTGTCCTTCTTGACGCGGCACCGGCACCGCGGCGGGTCGATCATGTCGTACAGCTCGGGGACCACGAGGCGCCGGTTCACCGCGCCGCGCACTTTTAAATCAAAAGACCGCTCGCCAAAATGGACGCTCACGGCGCCCTTGGGCAGCTCGTGCACGCCCGCCAGCGTCACGTACACCGTGACCAGGCCCTTCTTCTCGTCCCAGGCGTACGCGAACGACTCGATCGTGTCGTAGGCGGTCGGCGGCGCCAGCGCGACCTCCTCCACCACGGCGACGCCGGTCCGTCTATTGGTGGAAAAGGCCCAGCCGCCCTCGGCGTCGGCGATTTTGAGGAAGGTCTGCGGCGTCGCGCCCTGCACGGCGTTTTCCACCGCTATCCTCTCGGAGACCTCGATGCGCTCGCCGGCCTTGAGTATTCGCCCGGTGGGCTCGGCGTCGTGCGAGGGACCGCTCCGCACGGTCAACTGGACGCCTGCTCGTATGACGTAGCAGTGCTTCGCGACGTCGGGCCGCCCTTCGGTCCAGCGGCTGTAGAGGCCGGACATTGTGGAGCAGGCTGTTGCTGCTCAGTTATGGTTCAGCACGCGTGCGCGAGGCGTTTTCGCGTGGAATGCCACGCAGCAGCAGCACTCGTCTCAGCCGGCAGCAGCTTGGTGGTGTCGACAATGAATGGTCGATATTTTCGCGCGGGTTTATGTGACGGGTATTTAGCGACCGGGATTTTGTAGCTGAAGTCGGGAGCCACACAAGCCGCGCCGCCGATACAAGGACACTCCGCCCGACTGGAGTCAGAACGAGATCGCCTCTCCAAAGCTCTCAAGAGGGGCCCGCGGTCGTCTCCCGCTCTCCCTCAATTAAAGTCGGCTCGCCGGGTGCAGTCATATACTCGCGATGGCCCGTGAGGCGACGGAGGAGACGCCCGCGCCTTCGACGGAGGCCTTGCAAAGGCGCATCGAAGAGTTAGAGCGCCAGCTCGCGGCTAGGGACGCGGCCCAGGAGGCGCCCGCTCCGCTCCGCTCCGGGTTTTACTCCGCCGCGGCGGCCCCCACCACGGCGACCGCGCCAATGCCCACCATTTCAGCGCCCCCGGCGCCCGCGGCGCCGGCGCGGCATTCGGCCCGCCCGCGCAAACCGCGCAACCTAGATGTTGAGGATCCGCCCCACCCAGCGCGGCATAAGCCGCCCGCGCCGAAGCGGAAGGCGCCCGCGTCCCCCGCGTCTAGCGGCAAAGGCGTGAAAGGTGGCCGAGACGGCGGTCGCGGCAGAGGCCGCGGGCGGGGCCGCGGCCGCGGCCGCCCGGTGGCCGACGAGGCGCCCGCGGCGCCGGCGCGGCAGTCGGCGCGGCCGCGCAAAGCGGTGAATCGGGACGTGGAGGAGCCGCCCCCCGCGCGGCCCAGGCCCGCACCGAAGCGGAAGGCGCCGGGCGTCGCCGCGCCCGTGTCGCGGACGGGCCACTACAGTAGGGGGGGCGGGCCCTTCGCCGAGGCGCCTGCGCCCGCGGGCGGCCAACTGCTCGCGCTGCTCCTGGACGTCGACGCGTCCGCCACGGCGGAGGCCGGGGTCGGGGCGCTGGCGGCGCTCTGCCAGGCCGCCGAGGCCGACGTGCAGTGGCCCGACACCGCGCGGGAGCGACGCCTGGCCTGGCGGCCCCTGGCCGCCTATCGGGCGGCGCACGCGCACTTCGAGCCGACCTTCGCCGAGGAGGCCGCGCTGGCCCTGGAGCTGTGGGGCGACCTTGCCCGCGTCACGTTCGACGGCCAAACGTTGAAGTCCATCGAGGCCAAGACCATGGCCTGCGACCTGGCGCTCTTGGTGGATTGGTTGTTCACGGGCGGCGACGCGAAAAAATATGTGAACGCCGTTCTCGCCTTAGGGCGGGCGGGCGCCATCGCGGTGGAGCGCGCGACGACCTGGGTCGCCGACGACGTGCGGTGCGTGTTGAACCTCGTGGCGGCCGTGGGCGCGAACCCGGCGGCCTCGGTGGCTCTGTTCACGCAGTTTCATGGTCGCCCTCGAGCTGTCGACGCACCGCAAGCAGCAGCCGTCCAAGTTCAAGAAGGACGCCTTCTCGCGCTACCTGGACCCCAATTTTGACTACTACTCCTAGCCAGCAAGATCCCGCCTACCCCTATCCTCCTCCTCTTTCGGACACAACATAATAATAGGAATTTGAAATACATGGCATACGCTCATGGGAGCCTTCTCCCCCCTCGGTCAGGATAGCGCGCTCGACGGTGGCCACCGAGCGCGCGGGAACGTCAACCGAGGGCGTCAGCGCGTGCGTCTAGGCATCTGGCGCGATGCGCCTTCGTACTCGTACGGGTTCGGGAGTTGGTTCGGGTGGTTCGGACCCGTTGACCCCGTTGACCGTTTGACGTTTGAACGTTAGACCGTTTGACCGTTGACGTACGTTCGACCGACTTTAAATTCAAAACGGGTTTTCCCTCCGCGCGGCGTAGCTTTTTGCAACCAAAAGAAGCAGTGCGCCTGCCCTTATCAGGCAAAGAACAGTCAGGGAGGCCTCCAGCACACGCACTCGCACCCGGCAGCGCGGGACGAGCGCGCGCCCAGCGGCCCCCGGACGGCCGAGCGCCCCGGGGACGAGACATGGCCTGCAACCAGTGCCTCTGCGTGGCCT
>Ga0302122_10000715_pt1 | contig 20732 bp, 18 predicted proteins | sample CB21_SCM_MG_FD_203115 | JGI IMG/M metagenome (GOLD analysis project Ga0302122, IMG submission 203115) | Marine microbial communities from Western Arctic Ocean, Canada - CB21_SCM | ecosystem: Environmental > Aquatic > Marine > Oceanic | place: Canada: Western Arctic Ocean | collected 2017-09-28
CTCGTCTATTTCTCGCTCCGGGGATGGCTCATTGTGCCGGTGGCAATGGCCCTAATACTTGGGACAAACTGACTCCACTGGTAAACTGGGTGGAGAATGGAACTGCACCAGATACAGTCATAGCCACCCATAGTTCTAATGGCGTGGTTGATAACGAGCGACCGCTATGTGCGGTGCCCCAGCAGGCTCGTTACATAGGGCCCAGCGATAGTGCAGATAATCCTGCAAATTGGATCGCTGAAAATTTTCGCTGTGAATAAACGTACAAAACAAAGAGAGAATTCACTATGAGCAAGCCAGTCATCGCAGACAATAAACCGGTAAAAGTAGTACTCGAGAAAGATGTTCAGTACTACTTTTGCGCCTGTGGCTTATCGGCCAATCAACCCTATTGTGACGGCAAGCATAAGGCTACTGACATAGTTCCGAAAAAATTCACAGCGGCTGAGAGTGGTAATGCTTTTCTGTGTCAGTGTAAATACTCCGCCAATACACCATATTGTGATGGTTCGCATAAGCAATTTCTTGCTGATGCAGATTTACAGTAAAAGGGCGGCTCCCAGTATTTCCGTGCCACAGCTTTGATAAGGCTTTGTATAGCACCTTCATATACGTTCCTATTTCTGTCAGTTAGTGGTAATTTTCAACCTACTTTTTAGAATGAGAGTCCAGAGGTAATTATGAAACTCGGCCACAAAGCATTTCCTTTATTTTTTACCGCCATTCTACTGTGCACCAGCCTCGCTCAGGCTCAAACTGAAACCTATCGCGCCAGACTATCGCCGATGCCGACTACACCACAAACGGTATCCACCATTCTCGGTGAAGGAGAGGTCATTCTCACTCTCAATGGCAATACATTGACCGTACAGGGCCAATTTGAAGGCATGAGCTCAGTTGCCACCATGGCACATATTCACAATGGCCCACCGGCGCAGCCTGGTCCTGTGGTTTACCAACTTGAAATTGCTGATGCAACCTCGGGAGAAGTTAGCGCTTCTTTGGAGCTTAGCGATATCCATGTAGAAGCGCTTCGAGCAAATGAGCTCTACGTACAAATTCACAGCGAAACCAATGCTCCTGGTGAGTTACGTGGCTGGATTTTCGAGAGGCAGTAGAATGAAATTTTTAAACACAATTACAGTTCTTACATTGAGTAGGAACTTAACCTTCGCTGTATTTCTAGGGTTAGCGCTAGCTGCTTGCGATACAGAGGTCTCCAACACAGAAGAGGACGTTGTAGCCCTCACTTTTAGCTCTCAGGCCGATGCAGGTGCTAGTGCATTTGCGACTAATTGCGCAGCTTGCCATGGAGCCAACTTAGAAGGCACTACTCTCGGCCCTATACTTTCCGGCTTCAATTTCTTGCAACGTTGGGGATCGCAAACACCAACCCTGCTGCTGGGAAATATTAAGGCGAATATGCCTCCCGGTGGTGCCGGCACGCTAACAGATGATGACTATCTTGATATCGTTGCCCACTTACTCGAAGCTAATGGTGTTGATGCGGTAATCAATGCTCTCACCGCCAGCACCGATTTCGTTATTTCAGAAAATATTTCCAGCGTGGTTCAGCGCCAACAACGCGCAGAGCCCCCCGCACCACAGGGTGTAACTGTAGCAGGCAATGTTGATGATTTTGTTCCTTTCGTGCCGATTACCGACGCCATGCTGGAAAACCCCGATCCAGCCGACTGGCCCATGCATCGCAGAAATTACTATGCCCATAGCTATAGTCCCTTAGATGAGATCAACACAGACAACGTTGGCAGTTTAAGTCTTGAATGGGTTTGGAATATGCACGAAGGAGATTCTGAACCTGCTCCTTTGGTCTACAACGGCATTATCTATCTGATTAATCCAGGCAATGTTGTTCAGGCTCTTGATGGAAAGTCAGGCGAATTAATTTGGGAAAACTGGGCTGGCCCGGCCAACCGTCAAGATATGCGAAATATTGCCATCTATGATGACAAAATTATTCAGGCAACTACCGATGCTCGACTGATCGCTTTAGATGCTAGAACCGGGGAACAAGTTTGGGAGACAATTGTTGCCGATAGTAGCAAAGGGTTTTCAAATTCCTCCGGCCCGATCGTAGCTGATGGCAAGGTCATTCTTGGACTGGCTGGTTGTGCTCGTTATATCCCTGAAGACTGTTACATCTCCGCTTACGATGCGAATAACGGCGAACTGAAGTGGCAATTTGAAACCATCGCCGAAATGGGTCAGCCCGGCGGCGATACCTGGGGTGGTTTAGATGATGTTTTTCGAGCTGGTGGTGAAACTTGGATAACAGGAAGCTACGACCCTGATTTAAAGCTCACCTATTGGGGAACTGCTCAACAGAAACCTTGGGTTCCTGTTAGTCGGCATATGACAATTTTCGATGTTGGTTTGTACACCAATTCCACAGTGGCAGTGAATACCGATAGCGGTGAATTGGATTGGTATTTCCAGCATGTTCCTGCCGAAGCTCTGGATCTGGACGAAGTTTTTGAACGAGTTCTAGTTAACCGGGGTGATGATAAGCTTGTCTTCTCTCTTGGTAAATACGGAATACTTTGGAAGAACGACCGAGTAAGCGGGCAGTTTAAAGGCTATACAGAAACTGTCTTCCAAAATGCTTTCACCAATATCAATGCAGAGACCGGTGAAGTAACTTACCGACAGGATATTCAAAACGCACAATTAAACGAATGGACTTCTGCTTGCCCAAGCAGTGCTGGCGGTAAAGATTGGCACTCCATGACTTACCACGAGCCATCAGGAACTATGATTGCACCACTTAGCCAAACTTGTTTGGAAAACGCAGCACGCGAAGTCGCACTTGTCCAAGGCGGAGGCGGAGTAGGAGCAAGCCGTAAGTTCTTTGAGATGCCTGGTACTGATGGAAACTTAGGGAAAGTGGGAGCTTATAATGTTGACACGATGGAAGAAGTTTGGAGTCATCAACAACGGGCTTCACTTCATACTGGCACGATTTCCACCGCAGGTGACTTGGTATTTGTCGGAGATTTAGATCGCCGATTTAAAGCGCTGGATGTGCATACTGGCGAAGTACTTTGGCAAACTCGACTCGGCACAGCAGTCCAGGGTCATCCTGTATCGTTCGCCATCGATGGAAAACAATACATTGCAGTAACAAGCGCGAACGGTGGTACAAGTCCACGAACTGTGCCCTCAGTCATCGCTACAGAAATCAAATACCCGAGTCGGGGAAATGCAATCTACGTATTTAGCCTGCCAGAATAATTTTTTTGCTTAAACAAAAATCGGACACGAGCAGATGGAAGCCTTTATGAGAACAATAAAAACACTTTCAGGACTTTCTACATTAACACTGTTAGTGCTCTTGGCCGCTTGCAGCGGAGAAGATTTAGCACCAGTCGTTGAAGAAGCTTCTTTTTCAATGCAGGCTGATACTGGAGATGCTGCTTACAGCACAAACTGCGCCGTCTGCCACGGAGCTGGTCTGCAAGGTAGTGCTCTAGGGCCAATGCTTAGCGGCGGTGGCTTTCTCGGCCAGTGGGCGCGACAGTCTCCAGCAGATTTCTACAATTACCTCCGCGCCAATATGCCTCCTGGCGGTAATCAGAATATCACCGATGATGATTACTTCAGCATCGTCGCTCACATCATGCGTACCAATGGTGTCGCTGATACCAATGCTGTCTTAAGTGAGGGATCAGATTATCCAATCGGGACTAATATCGTCGGCGCCGGCTCTGCCTTAGCACAGCAAAACCAGCAACAAGAGAGGCCGACCGGCGTAGTAGCCGCTGGTATCGTTGCCAATTACACACCGATTACCGATGAGATGTTGGCTAATCCAGACCCCGCTGACTGGCCGATGATTCGCCGCAGTTACAATGCTCATAGTTATAGCCCGCTAGATCAAATCAATATCAATAATGTTGATAGTTTGCAATTGGAATGGGTGTGGAGCATGCACGATGGTGATTCTGAACCGTCGCCTCTGGTCTACGGTGGTGTTATTTATCTTATCAACACCAGCAATATCATTCAGGCCTTGGACGGCAAAACCGGTGAGTTAATTTGGGAACATCATGCCGGTCCATTCGATAGCGAAGACATGCGCAACATCGCTATCTATAACGATAAAATTATTCATGCCACTACTGATGCACGACTAATTGCTCTTGATGCCCGCACCGGAGAACAAGTTTGGGAAACTGAGGTTGCTGATAACAGCAAAGGTTTTGAAAACTCCAGCGGGCCAATCGTTGCCGATGGCAAAGTTATCCAGGGTCTAGCTGGATGTTCTCGCTACATAGAGGACGCTTGTTACATTTCTGCCTACGACGCCAATACCGGAGAATTGGCGTGGCGTTTCAATACAATCGCAGAATCATCTGACCCCGGTGGCGATACCTGGGGCGACATAGACGATCTATTTCGTGCTGGTGGCGAAACTTGGATAACCGGGAGTTACGATCCTGAATTAAAGCTAACCTACTGGGGAACCGCGCAACAAAAACCGTGGATGCCTGCCAGTCGATCTCTATCTATATACGACGCTGGTCTCTTTACCAACTCTACTGTCGCAGTAAACGTTGATAACGGGGAATTGGATTGGTTTTTCCAACACGTGCCAGCTGAAGCATTAGACTTGGATGAGGTTTTCGAACGAGTATTAATTGACCGAGGCGACGACAAGCTGGTTTTTTCCATCGGCAAGCACGGCATCTTGTGGAAACACGACAGAGTCAGTGGTCAGTTTATTAGTCATTTGGAGACGATTTTCCAAAACGCCTTCACGAACATAGACGCCACCACTGGCGCAGTCACTTACCGCGATGACATTATGAATGCGGGGATAGATCAGTGGATTAGTGTTTGCCCTTCCACTGCTGGTGGCAAAGATTGGCATTCTATGACTTATCATGAGCCTTCAGCCTCACTCATTATCCCATTGAGCCAATCTTGCTTAGAGATTGCAGCGCGCGAAGTCCCGCTTGTTCATGGTGCTGGTGGTACCGCAGCCAATCGTCGCTGGTTTGAAATGCCCGGTTCTGAAGGGAACATGGGTAAGTTAGCAGCTTTTAACGTAGACACTATGAGTGAAACTTGGAGTTATGAACAACGAGCTGCTTTCTTAACCGGCACGATGTCTACCGCAGGTGATCTGGTTTTTGTTGGTGATCTGGATAGAAGATTTCGAGCCTTCAATGCACGGACTGGTGACATTCTTTGGGAAACTCGACTCGGTACAACAGTCCAAGGTCATCCGGTAACTTTTGCCATTGATGGTAAGCAATATGTTGCTGTAACTGCTGCGATGGGTGCACGTGGGGTTAGCCCTCGTACCGTGCCTCGGGTTATCGCACCAGATGTTCGACATCCCAGTAATGGCAATGCGCTATATGTTTTTAGCTTGCCTGATTAAGTCAAATGATTTTGACGCCTTAAATTAACAGCGAAATTAGAGGGTCAATATAATCATCTATAACCTCCGAGTTGATTTTGAGAATCTATCGTGACTGGAAAAATCGAAGCTATTTTTGTTGCAGAAAGCAAAAAATCTAAAATTAATTCTGTAACCTTAGCTCAATTAGAGGCTGGCAGGGGTATCATTGGAGATCGCTATCACACCCTCGCTAACCAACATGTTGAGAAAAATCTAAATATTTTAAAAAACCATATAACACTTGTAGAAAAAGAAAATTTAGACACCTTTTTACGCGACCATAAAAGCCACTTAGACTACGGACAATTTCGCCGAAATATATTAACAAGCGGTATCGACCTTAATGCTTTAGTTGGCAAAGAGTTCACTATTGGCACCGCTAGATGCCATGGAATTGAACTCTGCGAACCCTGTCGCTCCCTGTCTCACATTGCCCATAACGCAGTATTGCCAGGTCTGGTCGATAAAGGTGGTCTAAGAGCCATTATATTGAATGATGGTACATTAGCTATTGGCTCTGACATTAAAGAATAAAATAAAACGAGCTATAAGGAAGTACCAAGCCATATGTCTAAAATATCAGCTTTCAATCTAATAAAATCTAATCTAAAAATCCGGTCGTGGTGGCTAAATGTCATGCTGATTTTTTGTACTTTCATGACTTTTATTTATATGCCTTGGGATATATTTATTAAGCCTCTAGCTGAAGATCAAGAGGTTTGGTTCGGCTATATGTTCACAGGCTGGGGTGCCAAAATCACAGCTTTTCCTCACTGGGTGATCTATGGAGCTGGTATGTATGGTTTATGGACAATGAAATCTTGGCTGCACCCTTGGGCAGCTCTTTACATCACCCAAATAGCTTTCAGCATGTTTCTATGGAGTTTTCTTAGCGGAGATAACGCAGGATTAACGGCAGGAACTATAACCTCGGCAATGTTTTTTTTCCTAGCTTACAAACTTTGGGTTTTGAAATCGGTCTTTAAAAATTAAATTACGCTTATGCGCTACTAACTATGCAAGTAAAAAAACTCACCCTTATTACTTTCTTAATATTTTTCTTAAGTCCGGTTCTCTCATGGTCTGCTGAAAATAACCCATACATTTATATCCTTGGGGTTGTTCAAGATGCAGGTTTTCCACAAGCTGGTTGTTATGAAGCTCATTGCCTCCCTGCGTGGGAAGATTCTGAATTACGTCGGGGAGCAACCTCCATTGCTTTAGTGGACCCCCGTAGTAAACAGAAATTTATATTTGAAGCTACCCCTAATTTTCCACAACAGTTCTATTCTCTTCAGGCTGAAGCGCCTGATTCCCGATACAGTCTAGAAGGGATATTTCTTACTCACGCACATATCGGACATTACACAGGGCTTATGTTTTTAGGCCATGAAGCGATGGGAGCGGAATCTGTACCAGTCTATGCTATGCCCCGAATGCATGAATATCTCAGCAATAATGGTCCTTGGAGCCAACTTGTTAAATTCAATAATATAGATTTAATTCTTCTGGAAAATGAGCAAATACGGAAATTTGGCGAATTCAATATCTCTCCATTCTTGGTTCCTCATCGGGACGAGTACTCTGAAACTGTGGGATACCGGATTCAAGGGCCTACTAAATCTGCCTTATTTATTCCAGATATTGATAAGTGGCTAGACTGGGACATGAACATTATCGAGCTTTTACGTACTACAGATTATGCGTTGATAGATGCCTCGTTTTTTGCTGATGGCGAGCTTGGTATGCGTGATATGTCACAAATACCTCATCCATTTGTAACTGAAAGCATGGAGCTATTTGATGACTTGTCTGAAGTTGAAAAAAATAAGGTCTGGTTCATTCATATGAATCACACTAATCCTCTGTTAGACCCAAACAGCGAAGAAAGCAAACAAGTTTTGAGAGCGGGCTTTAATATTGCCACTGAAGGTATTAGGCTGCCCCTGTAAATACATAAAGATTTCAAAATGCGCCAATAAACCCTCATGAAATCTTATAATAAATTAAAGGCGAGGATTTAGAATTGGAAAATCTACAATTCACTTTTTTAAACAACGCCACTCCATTTCTTCTTGTTCTAGTCAGCAAGAGAAGATTGCTGTGCTCAGCTTTTTTGTTACTTCTCATTAGCTGCACCAGTTCGCCATTAGACAGACGTCAGGTAGTTATTTTTTCTGAAGCAGAAATGGTTCAACAGGGTGAAAATCTGTACCGACAGATACAACAGGAAGAAGAAATCTCCACTGATTCCAGAAATACCCAATACGTGCAATGTGTTGCCGACCATGTAATTGCAGCACTGGATGAGCGGCAAAGAGTGAATTATTTCTGGGAAATCACTGTTTTTGAAAGTGAACAAGCCAATGCATTCGCTCTACCCGGCGGTAAAATTGGCGTCTATAGTGGATTGTTGAGCGTGGCGCAAAACCAACATCAATTAGCGGCGGTTATGGCCCATGAAGTAGGTCATGTTTTAGCCAATCATAGCAACGAACGTGCTAGTCAATCCACAATTCGCAACATAGGAGTCGCTGCTGCACAAACACTCGGTATTTCCAATTCAACATTGAAGGCTCTGGATCTCGGGACTCAATTCGGCTTATTTCTTCCTTTTAGTCGAATTCAAGAAAGCGAAGCAGATTCTCTCGGAGTATTTCTCATGGCCAATGCAGGGTTTGATCCCATGGAAAGTATCACTCTCTGGCAAAACATGAATGCTATTAGTGGATCGAGAAGTCCTGAACTAATATCAACCCATCCTTCTCCTCGTTCCCGAATTGCTGAACTTCGAAGTCTAATGAGCTCTGCATTACAATTGCAGCAAACTGCAACCTCCAAAGGCTTAAACCCGGACTGCCTGACTTACATCTAGTCCTAAGGAAATTTTTCTTATTCAGAACCAACATATTTCTTCTCTACTATTACATTAAATGCAGATTTGTAATAACTTCACGAGTACATAAATATATCAGGAATCCATTAGTGTATTATCGATCAAGCGCTTTTTTAGTACTGAGTTTAGTCCTTTTCTGCAGCCATCTAGCAGCTCAGAATCAGCCTAATTTTATTATCGTGATGGCGGATGATTTGGGCTATGGAGACTTGGGTGTTTATGGCTCGAGCTTAATCAGTACACCACATCTGGATCAGATGGCTGCAGAAGGAATCCGCCTCGATTCTTTCTATTCCAGCGCCAATGTCTGCACCGCCGCTCGAGGTGGTTTACTCACCGGACGTTATCCAGTGCGGCTTGACCTAGTTGCAGATGTAGCACGCTCAACCAATGAGATCCATCTTTCTCACGATGAAATCACCATTGCAGAAGCGTTGAAGAACGAGGGCTATAACACCGCTATCTTCGGTAAATGGCATCTAGGTAGTCGCCAAGAGTGGGGCCCTATGGATCACGGCTTTGACGAATTCTACGGAGTTCTTCACAGTAACGACATGACTCCATTCGAACTTTATCGTGATAGCCAAGTCATTGAATCACCAGTGGACCAGTCCACTTTAACCCAACGCTATACTGCAGAAGCTTTGCGGTTTATCGAAGACAACGAAGGTAATCCTTTTTTCCTTTATCTACCCCATAGTTTTCCCCATGTACCACTGTTTGTCTCTGAAGAATTTGAAGGCCAATCCGATGCAGGTCTTTATGGCGACGTAGTAGAGACTATTGATTGGAGTATGGGAGAGATTATTGCCAAGGTTAAAGAGCTTGGGCTGGATGAAAACACTTTGATCATCTTCACCTCGGACAATGGACCCTGGTTCGAAGGGAGCTCAGGCCCGCTAAGAGATCGCAAAGGCAGTTCATGGGAAGGTGGTCTGCGAGTTCCATTTATTGCTCACTGGCCGTCAACTATTCCTGCTGGTTCCGTTTCTGACGAGCCTGCTATGAACATTGATGTTTTCCCGACCTTATTCGAGTTGGCCAGTGGTGGCTCTCCATTTAGATCAGCAATTGATGGTAAAAATATTTACTCTTTGCTAACAACCGGAGCTTCAACACCGCATGAGGCTTTGTATCTTTTTAACAACGATAGAATTGCTGGTGTACGGATGGGAAAATGGAAACTGGTAGTAGAATCTTTCTATCGTGGCGCCCTTCCTAGTTTCGATAATCCACAATCCTACTATGGCCCTTCTGGCTTACTGTTCGACTTAGAAAAAGACCCTACAGAAACTTACAGTTATACCAGAGAGAACCCAGAAGTAATTAAAAAATTGCGGGATCTTTTAGAAGACGCTCAGAAAGACTTCAAAGCTTCCGTATTGCCGCAAATGTGGAATCGACTATAATTTATAAAACTTATCGATTGTGTATTAATTCAATTTATGTAAGAAAATCATTCATTAAAAAAAGGCAGAGTTATAAAGCATAATGAAAACTATAAAAGGCCCAGCAATATTTCTGGCACAGTTTGCAGATGACGAATCTCCTTTTAATTCACTAAATGAAATTGGTGCTTGGGCTGCCAAACTTGGCTTTACAGCAGTGCAGATTCCAAGTTGGGATGAGCGCTTATTTGATTTGAAGACAGCAGCTGAAAGTCAAACATACTGCGACGAAGTTAAAGGAATCTTGGCTCAACATGATATTGAGATCACCGAACTATCCACTCATCTCCAAGGTCAGTTAGTTGCGGTGCATCCTGCCTATGATGAAATGTTCGACGGTTTTGCCGCACCTGAGGTTCGAGGAAACCCTACCGCGCGCCAACATTGGGCTGTGCAACAAGTAATGTATGCGGCAAAAGCCTCGCAAAACTTAGGCCTCACAGCCCATGCTAGTTTTTCTGGAGCGCTGGCCTGGCCCTATCTCTACCCCTGGCCCCAACGCACTGCAGGACTGATAGAAACTGCCTTTGACGAATTAGCAAAGCGTTGGCTGCCGATTCTCGATACGTTCGAAGACGCAGGAGTCGATATCGGCTTTGAGATTCATCCCGGCGAGGATCTGCATGACGGAATTACCTTCGAAATGTTCTTAGAGCGAGTAAATAATCACCCTCGCTGCAATATTTTGTTCGACCCCAGTCACTTGATTTTACAGCAATTGGACTATCTTGCCTTTTTAGATGAGTACAAAGAGCGGATTAAATTGGTTCATATAAAAGATGGTGAGTTCAAGCCTACCGCCAAGCAAGGCGTGTATGGTGGCTATCAATCATGGGTGGATCGAGCTGGCAGGTTCCGTTCTCTCGGTGATGGACAGGTAGATTTTAAAGGCATCTTTTCAAAACTCGCCACCAATGATTTTGATGGATGGGCAGTACTGGAATGGGAATGCTGTTTAAAACACCAGGAAGATGGCGCAAGAGAGGGCGCAGAATTCATTCGCGATCATATTATTCGAGTAACAGACAAAGCCTTTGATGACTTTGCCAGCTCAACAGCTGATGAAGCAGCGAATCGACGCATCCTAGGGATTTGATAGAAGAGACCTAAATTAATAGCAGAGTTTTAAATTGCATCCGCAGCGTTCGATTTGACGCATAGCTTTGATTTAAGCTTTCGATATAACCACCAATTTTCGAGTGATCGAGACATTAAGAGACATTACTTCATGACAGCGGCAAGAATTAGATTAGGTATGGTAGGTGGAGGACAAGGTGCTTTTATTGGTGAAGTGCATCGGATAGCTGCACGTTTAGACAATCATTATGAATTAGTAGCAGGCGCACTAAGCAGCGACGCTAGTCGAGCTGCAGCATCAGCGGAAGACTTAGGCATAGCAGCAAATCGGTCTTACGCGAATTATGCTGAAATGGCAAAAAAAGAAGCGACAAAAAAAGATGGAATTGAAGTTGTAGCTATCGTAACTCCAAACCATCTTCACTTTCCAATCGCGAAAGCTTTTTTGGAAGCAGGTATCCACGTAATTTGTGATAAGCCCCTCACGTCTTCCATTGAAGATGCTGAATCTCTAGTCAGTTTAGTTGAAAAATCACAGTTATTGTTTGCAGTTACCTATAACTACAGCGGCTACCCCATGGTTCGTCAGGCAAGAGAGATGATCAAGAATGGCGACCTCGGCGCGATACGTGTCGTGCAGTTAGAATATGCCCAAGACTGGCTGGCCACTAATATAGAAGCTAGCGGTCAGAAACAAGCGACCTGGCGAGTCGATCCGAATCGAGCAGGTTCCGGCGGATCTATTGGCGATATAGGAACTCATGCCTATCACCTCGCTGAGTTTGTCACCGGGCTCGAGGCGAAATCGATATTGGCCGACCTAGATTCCTTCGGTGAAGGACGAAGCCTCGATGACAACGCGCACATTCTCCTGCATTACAGTAATGGCGCCAAAGGCATGCTTTGGGCAAGTCAAATTGCAAGCGGTAAAGAGAACGGACTGCAGGTCAGAATCTTTGGTGAAAAAGGTAGCCTAGAATGGGCACAAGAAAACCCCAACTATTTACAGTATTCACCGCTGGGTGCCGCGGCACAAACATTGAGCCGCGGTGGTGCGGCTGCTGGCGACGGTTCCAATGCTCTCACCCGTATACCAGCTGGTCACCCAGAAGGTTATCTTGAAGGATTTGCAAATCTCTATAAAGAAATCGCTGTAGAGATTATCGCCAGGCGTCACAAAGAAACCAGCACTAGCACTTCACTTATTCCCTCAGTCCATGACGGACTTCGGGGTATGCGCTTTGTCGATAAAGCAGTTTCATCCAATCGTGCTGGCTCTGTGTGGAAGACTTTAGATTAAGTACTTATTTGAAGTCGAATTTGGAACAAGAATCATTGGAGAGCTATTGGGCTATTGGGCTATAGTAGTGCTTATCTTTGAAGGAGAATTAATGTGAGCAAAAATTTATCCAGGCGCAGATTCTTGCAATCCAGCGCAATTGTCAGCGCTATGGCGAGCAATCCTTGGGGTTTGGTTTCAGCGCAGTCCCGTCGCGTTGAACGTGTTGGACTGCAACTTTACACGTTGCGAACAGCAATGGCCGAGGATTTTGAAGGCACCCTCGCAAAAGTTGCTGAGCTTGGCTACAAAGAGATGGAATTTGCTGGCTACCATGGAAGAAGCCCTGCGGAAGTGCGGCGCATCCTCGATGGCTTAGGGATGACATCCCCGGCTGCTCACATTCAATTAGCAGCAATTAGAAATAATCTAGAAGGCGAGATTGAGGCTGCAGCTACGCTAGGACAAAAATATGTTGTAGTGCCAGCAGTGCCCGGTGATGAACGTGGCTACGATGACTTCCTAAGACACGCAGAAACTTTAAACCGCGCTGGAGTCGCCGCTAAAGCCGTCGGACTAAAAATGGGATATCACAATCATAGTTTTGAATTTGAAGTCCAAAGCGGCGGTGAAACTGGCTACGGAGCACTACTTAGGCTTTGCGAGGAAGATTTGGTTTCATTTGAATTAGATTTGTTCTGGGCAGTTAATGCCGGTCAAAGCCCCACTGATATTTTTGCAGCTAATCCAGGACGCTTTCAAATGGTTCACGTTAAAGACCGCGCCAGTGATGGCGCAATGGTCGATGTTGGTAGCGGCTTAATCGACTTTGCGGAGATTTTTAGTCACTCCGATGCTGCAGGGATCGAACACTACTTTGTTGAACATGATACACCTGGTGATGGCATTCGTTCAGTGTCGAATAGTATTAGTGCTATCAATGCGATCCGGTTCTAGGGCATAGGCTCTACTTCCTATTGGAAATTCCTACTTCTTCCAATCATGCAGAGTCTCTGAGCCAGCGCTGCCTAGAGTAGAACTATCTAAAATTAGCAACAAAAAGAGTACAAGATGGCCGAAGAGCAGTATGACGTAATCATTGTGGGTTCTGGTGCAGGTGGCGGCATGGCGACCTATCAATTGGCCAATGCAGGTTTGAAAGTTGCTTTAATAGAAGCGGGTGATTATTACGATCCTGCTGCAGATGAACAGCGCACTCAACTGCGTTATCCGTGGGAATCTCCCCGTCGCGGAGCTAGTACTCGTCGCCGACCCTTCGGCGATTATAATTCCTGCATCGGTGGCTGGGATTTAGATGGCGAACCTTATACTCAGAAAGGCGACACAGACTTTATGTGGTGGCGCGGCCGCATGCTCGGCGGGCGCACTAATCATTGGGGCCGAATAGCTCTGCGTTTTGGTCCATTGGATTTTAGGAGAAAAGACATCGATGGGCTTGGTGACAATTGGCCCATCGGCTATGAAGACATCAAACCTTATTATGACAAAGTTGATAAATTAGTTGGTGTTTTTGGCAGCAATGAGGGTTTGCCAAACGATCCTGATGGATTCTTCCTCCCTGCGCCAAAACCCCGTTTACATGAACTGTACTTCATAGAAGGAGCAAGAAAATCCGGTGTGCCGGTTATCCCTGCTCGAAAATCCATGCTAACAAAACGTCTAAATAATGAACGTGGCATTTGTTTTTACTGTGGTCAATGCAGTCGCGCTTGCGGTATTCATGCAGATTTTTCATCAAGCACTGCATTGGTCTATCCAGCTTTGAATGGTGGCCAAGTGGATCTTTTTACCAACTCCATGGTTCGCGAAGTCACCACCAACAGCGAAGGGCTTGCCACTGGTGTTTCTTATATCAATAAAAAAGACTTAAAAGAATATGAGATGAAAGGGCGTATTGTCGTCTTGGCTGCGTCTGCTTGCAGTAGCGCACGCATCTTATTAAATTCAAAAAGTTCACAGCATGAAAATGGCCTGGGTAACAGTAGCGATCATGTTGGACGTTATCTCCATGATTCAACTGGCGCTAGCCGTGCCGCGTTTCTTCCAGATCTAATGGATCGGGATATTTACAATGAAGATGGTGTAGGTGGTATGCATGTCTATACTCCTTGGTGGCTTGATAATGCAACGCTCGATTTTCCTCGAGGCTATCATTTGGAAATTGGCGGTGGCATGGGCATGCCCTCATACGGATTCGGCTTTGCAGCTAATCAATATAATGAGTTTCTTGGCGAACGAGTTGGCGGCTATGGCAACCAATTACGAGATGATGTGAGAAAATTCTATGGGGCTCGTTTAAGTATTGCGTGCCGTGGTGAAAGCGTTCCACAGTATACCAATCGCTGCGAGATTGATCCGACAATGGTGGATGAATGGGGCATCCCTGTTTTGCGCTTCGACTACAAATGGACAGACTACGAAATATTACAAGCACGACATATGCAAGACAGTATGGAAGATCTCTTACAGGCCTCGGGCGGAATAGTTTTGGGTGACAAGCCAAAGGCAGACCAAGAGTACGGACTTACTAAGCCGGGTGAAATCATTCATGAAGTAGGCACAACACGAATGGGCGACAATCCCACCACATCGGTAACTAACCAATTCGGCCAACTCAACGATGTAAATAATGTATTTGTAGCTGATGCAGGAACCTTTGTCTCCCAAGCAGACAAGAACCCAACCTGGACCATTATGGCCTTGTCTTGGCGTACTTCTGATTACATTATCGAGCAAATGAAACAACAGAATTTATAGTTCATAGGACCAATAAAAAGAGGTAAATAAGCGGCATGAAAAGAAGAGACACTCTTAAATCACTTTTATTGGGCCCGCTCGCCAGTAGTGTGATTGCCTCGACTGCATGTTCGGTTAACCATGCCACTAACAACCGCAACAAAAAGAATCAGATAAATTGGACATCGCTGCCTACTAGTTATTCCTATGGTCGTACAGAAATTGAAAAACAAGCAGATACCGAGCTTTTTTCCGAGACTTATTTTAGAGAACATGAATTAATTACTATCGCCATTCTCTGTGACATCATTCTTCCTAATGAACATCCTAACGGTGGCGCGCTAGATGCTGGACTGCCTGACTTCGTTGAATTTATCGTTAAAGATCGCGAGCGTTATAAACTTCCAGTTCGCGGCGGTATAGCCTGGCTAGATAGCCGTGCAATCGAGAAATACAATGCTGACTTTATCAATATTACTGAAGGTCAACGTTTGTCTCTTTGTAACGAGATTGCCTACCCAGATGTAAATACCCCTGAGTTGCAACCAGGCATTAGTTTCTTTAGCCTTATGCGTGACTTAACAGTGACAGGTTACTATACCACTGCATTAGGATTAGCTGACCTAGGTTATAAAGGAAATACACCCAATATCTGGGATGGTGTTCCAGAAGAAGTTTTAAGAAAACATCATAAGAGCTACGAAGCTGAGTGGCTAGAAAAGTGTGTCGACAATTCACGCAGAGAAATTATTGCTGAATGGGACGATGATATGAATTTAATTACCTAGCTTAAAATATTTCCTAACGAGAGATCACGATGAAAGGTTCTACTCCAAATCTGAATCAATTAGGCATGCTGTTAGCAGCTGCACTTATCTTCCCTATTATGGTACCCATTGTTTCGGCACAATTGCCAGACTATGAGCAAGTTTTTGAGCCTATGCCAGAATTGGTAAGAAGTGTTAGCAATTCCGCAGCACCTTCTGATGCCATTATCTTATTTGATGGTTCAAATATGGACGCTTGGGAGAACTCGAGTGATGGCAGTGCTGTTGGGTGGGATATAGAGGACAATGCCGTTACAGTAAACGGTACTGGCACTATAAAATCTAAACAAACTTTTGGAGATCTTCAACTGCATCTTGAATGGCGGGTAACTGAAGTGATTCAGGGTCAAAGCCAATCAAGGGGTAATAGTGGAATCTTTTTACATTCGCTGTTCGAAATTCAAATCTTGGACAGCTGGGAAAATCCAACATATGTTAACGGCCAAACCGGCTCAGTTTATCTACAATACCCTCCTCTCGTAAACGTCGCTAAAAAGCCTGGGGAGTGGCAGAGTTACGACATCTTCTTTACTGCACCGATCTATTTAGACAGCGGCACCCTCGATACTCCTGCCTACGTGACCATTATCCACAATGGTATCTTGGTACAGAATCACGTGAAAATCCTCGGCTCCACTTTTACTCCAGGCCCCGAATACAACCCCGTTTGCACACCGTATTCATTTGAAGAGAAACAGGCTTGCGATGGAAACATGCCATTATTACTGCAAGATCACGGACAAGTTGTTTCTTATCGAAATATTTGGCTGAGAGAAATCTAACTCTCATCGCAAAACTTCATCTAAAAATAGTAAAGTATATACTTTACTATTTTTTAAAAATCCAAGAACAAAGGACATTTCTTTGAAGAAAAACAGAAACCACGGTAAGAAATTCACGATCGAAGAGCGCACATTATTTCAATTAGCTTCTTAAAATACACTATATATAGTGTATTTTTCTCATCAGCAAAACAATCTGATGTATATCTTATGATTTTTCAAGATTAAAATACTGCTTACTTGTGCTTCTTATCTGTGTTTAGTGGCTCCTTTAGTTTCTATGGCTTGTGCAGGGCAAAGCTTGTGTAGGGCAAGGATTCTCTTCGAGATCCAATTTTATGTCCATTTTTGTGGTAAAAAAATGGGAAAGCCAATCATGACTTTCCCATTCTGTTAATTAATTCTTATCGCTGTTGATCTAATAAATACTCAATCGAAGAGTTTTCTACTATGACCTCTTCTCCAACTGAACAGCGCGAGCGACAATCGAATACTCTTTAACTTCACCGTGTAGGTCCAGCGTTGATTGAGCTCCAGCATCTTGAGCAAAATGTTCAGCTTGATCACCACTTAATGTGTGCTCGGTCAGCACGCCATAAACGAGGGAACGCTGCATACTGGTTTCAATTGGAACAAAGAAACCATAATCTTCGAAAGTAATTCGAGCGTAGGTATCGCCGTCCACCAAAATCATCCAGCAACCTTTGGCCTGACATACCTCGGTGACTTGACCTTTAACTTTTACGAATTCATCATTACCGCTATTGAGAGAGGCAATAGCTTGTTTCAAAGAAACTGCTTCGCCTTCATTTGGCATTGATTCACCAAAAGATTGATCAGCGCTAAAGAGTTCATCAGCAGTGGCTACACATGCGACAGTCGCAATTAGGCTCAGAAGTAGGCTGTTAAATAATTTCATAATTTTTTATCTCTCTATCTATTTAATTCTATTTTTTAAAACCAGACTTTAGTTCTATGCCTTAATTCTTTTTTAACACATCCCTTTAACTCTAAAGCGAATTCAAAAAGGCCAATAATTGCTGTTGTTCTGCGGCACTCAAACTAATATAAACATCGGGCATAAGAGATTCTGTAGAATCTGTAATTAATCTTACTCGATCTTTAAAAAAAGTCACCCATCTTTTGCCATCACCACTTTGCAATTGCACAGCGAGCTCAGAATCATTGCGAAACCGGCCCACTATCTGCGTTCCGTCTTCTTGCTCAACAATTTTTGCCCCAAAACCACTGACAATACTAGCTGAAGGGTTCAACAATGCTTCAATCAGCGCAGCTACTGGAAGCCTGCCGCTAAGACCATCTAGAACAGGTCCTACGCTCCCACCCTGATCTCGATAAGTATGGCAGTTCACGCAACCAGCCGCACCATTGAAGACCTCTTCACCAGCGAGTATCGCAGGGTCATCAGATATTCCAACATTGTCATCTGCCAAATTTAGGCCAGGTTTCCCTTGAAGTGCACGAACATAGGTTGCCATGTCAAATATTTCTTCGTCACTGAAGGAATCACCCCAGCCAGCCATGCCAGTACCTGAGCGACCCTCCGTAATAACTGTTAGGAGATCTTCATCACTCAACCGGTTTGCCATGCCATCGGTCAATGGTTTACCCATGGCTTGACCTTCACCAATTGGACCGTGGCAAATCGTGCAAAAAGAATTATATAACTCTTGTCCTTCTCCAACTCCAGCAAAGCTTGAAAATGCCAAACTGCTAATCGAAAAGGCAATCAAAACCCGTATTATTAATAGTCTAATCTTCATAGAATTGCGCAGACCCGGTTACAAACTAAATAGAATATAGTTGCCTGGAGAGATTCCAGTTGCCACGCCCTCTCTGGTCGAAGGATCGCGGGTTCCTGATGCAATACCAATATATTGTTTACCGTTTATGGTAAAACTAGTTGGTGGTGCATAGAGACCACTGCCAGTTTGAAATTTCCATAGCACTTCACCGGTTTCATCATTAAGCGCATAAATGTAACCATCGGGCGCGCCGGAGAATACTAAACCACCGCCTGTAGCAAGAGTACCTGCCCAATTGAAATTGCCAGGCATTTCTTTTTGCCAATCAATCTCACCAGTTAGCATATTAAATGCGACTACCCAGCCAGTCCCTGAAGCATCAAATTGCGGAATACCACCAAGATCCATAGTGCCAGGTCGCCCTTCACCTTCTCGACGAATGAAGCGTGTGCCCCATTCGGTGGTTGGAATATAAAGCATATGGGTGTCTGGGCTATAAGAGGCTGGCGGCCAATTCTTACCGCCGTAAAGACCAGGGAAAACCATGGTATCTTTTGGTTCATACAGCTCTTCTTTCAACACCGGTTTGCCTCGCTCATCACGCTCGGCCCAGTTCACTCGCGTGTATTCGCCGGCGTAGAGAAAATCACCAGTCATTCTATCGAGCCCATAGACATGTCCATTACGTGAGACCTGGACGATCATTTTGCGCATCTCGCCTTCGAACATCTCTTCGATAATCATTGGCTCGGACGTAGAGTCGTGATCGAATTCATCCCGTGGTGAAGCCTGAAAATACCACCGCAATGTACCAGTATCAGAATCTAGAGCCACAACAGAGTTTGAATAAAGGTTGTCGCCTTTACGGGCATTGTTGTTAATATCGGGCCATGGGTTACCGGTGCCCCAAAAAACCATGTCTGTCTCAGGATCGTAAGTTCCGGTCACCCAGGTAGGTGCTCCGCCGGTTCTCCAAGAATCACCTTCCCAAGTTTCGTTACCCGGCTCGCCTTCGCTCGGTGTTGTATAAAAACGCCAACGTAGCTCACCTGTGTTTACGTCGTAGGCATCGATATAACCTCGAATACCAAATTCACCGCCACCAACACCAATCAAGACCATGTCTTTAACAACCAAAGGTGCGCCAGTTACTGAAAATGACTCGCGGTAGTCACCAACTTCAGCATCCCACAATTGAATACCTGTCGCGGCATCAAAAGCAATTAAATGCGCATCGAGTGTGCCGTAGAATACTTTGTCCTCGTAAAGACCGACACCGCGATTGTGAGGGCCACAGCAGAGATCAACATTGTCGAAATCATGATCATAGCGCCACAACTCTTCACCCGTCAGTGGATCAACAACAATTAGATGACTGTTTGCAGTAGTTAGGTACATGCGGCCATCGTTAACCAAAGCAGTAACTTCGAAAGCACCACCAGTTACTCCGGTTTGCTTGATCCAAACTGGACGGAGATTAGTAACTGTTTCGCGGTTAATTTGATCATCTGGCATATAGCGCCAAGCACCATAGTTTTTGCCATAAGTAACCCAGCGGTCTGAATAATCTTGCGCATTAATCAAGATATCTGTCGACACATTCTGCGCGAAACCAACTGAACCTATTAAGGACGCGAGTAAACCAGGTATTAGCAATGCTGCAACGAACTTTAGAATTTTCGACATGTCGGAACCTATCTTTGATTGAATACAGTGTTGGTTGATCGTTCCTACTTTTTATCAATTCTGCGGTATCACAGAGCCATATTTTCGGGGGCTTAGCCTGCAATTCCTAGGCTTAGAAGCGAACGGACGACAATTAAGCTATAACCAGGCTGTGCTGTCAATTTTATAGCTCCAGATAGCCCTCTGGACCTAATGCATAGTCAGCACTAGTACTTTCTGCTTCAATTGCACAATAACCAACTCCGTCATATCATCATAAAAAAGATATACCTTAGTATGGAAGGATAAAAACAATGATTGTTTATGGTGTAGCCCTGCTCTCGGTCTGCCTTATTGCAGGAATGTTAATCGGCGAAGCCCTTGGCGTTGTCCTTGGCGTATCTGCCAATGTTGGTGGAGTTGGTATTGCGATGTTGTTCTTGGTATTTGCCAGCAATTCTAAGAAATTTAAATCACTGGCCACAGGGGTCGCCGGTGATGGCATAAAATTTTGGAGCGCCATGTATATCCCAATAGTTGTTGCAATGGCTGCTCGACAGAATGTTGCCGCGGCCGCCGAAGGGGGCATGCTCGCACTGGTAGCCGGCGTTGCAGCAGTTATTATAAGTTTCGCACTGGTTCCTATTCTTAGCAGAATTGGCAAAAATTCAAGTGTTGTCAGCGAGAGCGAAGAGGGGGCTGTCTAATGGACATTTTTGAAACAGTCTTTGTACGCAACAATCTCATCGTCGCTTTTGCCGTTATCGGCGCCATTATGTGGGTGTCATATTTCTTTGCTGATAAGTT
>Ga0302122_10000718_pt1 | contig 20694 bp, 13 predicted proteins | sample CB21_SCM_MG_FD_203115 | JGI IMG/M metagenome (GOLD analysis project Ga0302122, IMG submission 203115) | Marine microbial communities from Western Arctic Ocean, Canada - CB21_SCM | ecosystem: Environmental > Aquatic > Marine > Oceanic | place: Canada: Western Arctic Ocean | collected 2017-09-28
CACTGTACCCCACACTGGGGCCTGGGCCCCGGGAATATCCCGTGTCTGGCCGCTCATTCTATACTCTGAGTCGCGCCATACTCTAAGGCTAGGCTGCAAATAACCTGTTAATAACCTGTTATCAACCTATTACTTCAGGGGGATGAAGCGCGAGGAGTTTGTAGAGCCAATGCCCGGTCGTCCGTGGCGCACGGGCTTATAAGTGATCGAGAACTCGCCGAGATAGTGGCCTACCATCTCGGGCTTGACCTCGATGCCGTTGAAGACCTTGCCGTTGTAGACGCCCACGACGCTGCCGATCATTTCGGGCACGATGACCATGTCTCTCAGGTGTGTTTTCACCGGCTCGGGCTTGTCCATGGGCCCGCAAGCCTTCTTCGCCCTGCGCAATCTAGCTACGAAGCGCTTGGGCTTCGCCTTGAGCCCGCGGTAGATGCGGCGCCGCGCGCGCGCATGGATAAGCTGGGCGAACTCCTCGTGGTTCAGGTCGAGGAGCTTCTCGAGCTCGACGCCGCGGAACAGGAACTTGCGGAAGGTGCGCTTCTTGCGGAGCGCAGCCGCGCGCTCCATATCGGCCTCGTCCATGGCGACAGAGACTCGGTCCGTGACGCGGCACCTGCGCGCGGGCCGCGCGTCGCCCCCCGCCTCCCTCCTCTCCCTTCACTGTCTTGGATTTTTTGTCCGCGTGGGTCGCTTGGTGGCGTATCGCTCGCGCGCCACCTCCCCGACCCGGTGCCGCTCGCCCTTTTGTCGCGGTGCGCGCGGCGCTTCGGCGCGCTCTCACTCACAGTCAATCGCTTCCGGACGCGGCGCCGGACGGCGGACCTAGATGCTAGGTGCAGCTGTAGCTGGTTGAGACAAAACCGCGAGGACAAGCCACTCGCCAGGTAGATGCGAGTACCCCCTGGTCTTGGATTCACCGTGGCACTACAATGTCGTGTAGTTGACTGCGTCTAACCCGTCCGAGAGGCGTGATGCGAAGTATCGGCGACGGACTGAGGCGCCAGCACCGCGCCGGAGATGGTGTGGAGGGCGCGCTCGAGAGTGATGGGTAGCCTGAGTGGAACTTGAAGGTTTTTACAACTTGAACTTCAAGTACGCCATTGCCCCACTGCAGCCTCTGAGTGTCTCCGAGACTCCGCCAGCCGTGTTGGACCTCTAGCTCAAGACCATAGTATCCGTTGGAACCTGCAGTACACATTTCCGAACTCAGGCTGGCCCGGCCCGGGGCCGTCATCATGATAGCAACCCGTATACCCGCCGCGGCCGACTGCAGCCTGAGGGGGGGAAGCTATCTCTCTGGGCCAGAAGAAAGACTCACAACGACCCCCCCCTTACCAAACGTGCAAAAATTCGACCTCTACCTTTTAACACCTGGCCTGCCCTCAAAACTGCCAGTGGCCCCGAAGTTCCCGCCGGACCCGTGTACGCTCGTCGCATAGCTCATTTCCATGCCTCTTAGTGCCTGCGCGGCGTCGCCGCGCGCACCAGCGCGGCGTTTGGAGCCTGGCGCTCCTTGGCGCCCTCCGTCTAAAAAGCGGTCTCAATGCCGCTACCTTTTGCCATGTTCTCACAACTGCCCAGAACAGACGCGTGGGCCTACGGGAAGTTCGGCAGGCACGAGAGGTTGCAGATTGTTGCGGCGTCAATCAATTACGGCTGGACGGCGCAAGAAATTGCGGAGAACTGGCTCAACCGTCACCCATCGGGGAAGTACATCCACCTGTCGACGATATATAAGTGTACCCCATCTACTTTTTGCTTACTTCAGCGATAGCGGTTCTCTGTTCCACGGGTTTCGTAAAAGAAACCCGTTTAGTGAAATAGTACTCGGCTCCCTATACCGGCTACAATAGACCATTTAGGCAGACGTCTGCCTATGGGTGGTTCGTATGGTCATATACGTGCGGCTGCGCCACCGTGGTAAGCCCTCCATCCCGGAACTATCGCGTCGGGACGTCGGGCACTAGAGTCGGGTTGGGGCTCCCCGTCTGACTTGGGGCTACTGAGACTACTAGGAGAATGGCGGTAGCCCTGGCTGGAGTTAGACCCTGGTACGACTGAGGCTACGATTTGAGACTAAGAAACGTTACATTTCACCGCGCGTGTGGACGGCGCGTTGGTGGCGCATGTGGCCGCGGAGCGTCGCATGCCAGCCTAATAGATGACGACCTCTCATACACAAGTATATTATGCGCTGATGTCGTTATGAAAGGAGCGGTTCGCGCACTCGGCGGGCTTTTCCAGATTCCCGCACTCGGCGTCTACGGACACATCCACGGGACAAGTCTCGAGTCGACGTCCCTCGCTCAATGTGTCGCATATGTCCGCTGTAGTACCTGGATAGGTCCCTGCCAAATATCGCCGGCGGCCGCGGCGTTTATGGCCCGATGCCGTTTACGGCGAGAACGCGGACCACGCGTAGACCAACATCCCATAGACCGCTGCCTCACGTTAGTGTCTTAAATTGCGGACGGCCACGCGGAAAGCGATATCCGAAGCTGCGGTGGCCCGATTGGCTCGAAACGGCGCCAAAAAATGCTATTGAATCCATTCGAATGGTACTTTACATGCTTTTTGGCCGTTTTCTCTGCGAGAACGCAGCCAATTGTTGCCGCTTTTTGTGCTGTGTGTCGTCCGGCTGCCTCCGCCCATTTGCTCGAGCGAAAACTTTTCGTAATTCGGGCCTGCCAGTCACTTACACCCCCACTTACCGATAGACGGACGAAACGGGTACTAAATTTAGCTAAACAAAGCGTCGCAATTGGCAGTCCGCTAACTCGGGTAGATCGTCGATTTAGACAATAAGCCCGATCACGAAGTGGGCCCGAAGCTCGTGATCGATCGAAGTGTTACGGGGTGTCACGCGCGTAGATGCCGTTGCGGCGAGCAGGGGCTGCCAGAGTGTATGATTGACATTCGACAGCCCTTCCTCGCGGCGTCGGCATCGGTTGCTGTGGGGCCTCGCAGCGTTAGGCATCGTAGAACGTCTGCCCGTGTGCCCACGTCCGTGATATATTGTGCCCCCCCAGCACTTACCCCGTACTCAAATGCCTCGTTCGTGCTGCTCGGAGCTGCTGCAGCTGCGGCGGACTCGAAAAATAAGGGTGGCTACCTAGTCCGTTAGTTAAAACGTGATGACTTTGGGTCCCATGTCCCCGCGATTCTACTAAAATTTTAAGCCCGCCCAAAAAGTCCTCCCCGTGTCACCCACCGATGCAAGCCCGCATGGCTTCGACCCTGCATTTCAGTCAAACGTATGACAGAGACAACGAATCTTGCAGGAAGCAGATGAAACTTTTGGAGTCAGATCAAAGTCTCTTAGAGACACTAGGGCAAAACCTCGAAGTGCAATTTGTTTCAAACAGTGCGTCCCTCGTTATTGCTTCCTTCTCCCAACACGATTGCTGTTGCCAGGCAACGCTTCAGATACGGTCCTATGCACACCGACTGAAACCTTCAAGGTGACCAAGGTTGAGTCATCCAACTCTACCCTACTTGCAGCGGGGTGCCTCGTTGGGGGCACAAGTGGAATCATTCGATCTGCAGTTAAATTCCATTGGGAAATATGCCGTACCACGCCACGAATTGATTTCAGATTGAGCCTCCCGGTGTATAGTGATGAAAACATGTCCGTGGGTGTAGTAGCACCAAGCTTGACGCAAGTTCAATCTCATAGTCAAGCGTCACGTGCTGAGCTTGAACGTACCCTCCAGAGAAGCACGATCCTTGTCAACGAGACGGGAGGACATTTCTATCTAAAAGAAACAACACTGCATCAATGTCTAGACCAGATCCTGATGGTAATATCACTAAAAGGCTGGCCACCATCGGCGATTCCACTTAAAGCTTGTGCTGAAGATGCTGCAAAACATGGGTCAGACATTATCCTAACTACATATTGCCTCAAACACTTTGCCCTCTTTTTGTCTCCAAGTGGAAAAGTGAACCTGGATGTTCGACGTGTGGCTCGTACACTCACGAGATCTCTATTTGTTACCAAAGAGATCTACGAATCCACGAGAGACCTAATGAATGACCTTCATGACTGTCTCCCAGTGAGTTTTCGCAAATCACACACATATGCCCGGCCTCATGCATGCACACATAGGCACAAATCGAGCCCGCAATCTCCTGGCTTGACGGAATAATTACTGTGTCTGTGAATGGCGAAGTCTCACTTGCTACTGATAAAGGTTGCACATGAGCAATTTATGAGTCTGGATTACTGGTATGACCGGAAAGTTGCTTGGGCTGCTGAGAGAATTGCCAGTGATGGAGATATGATCCAAGCGGCAGCGTATGCAGTGTAAGCGATTGCCCATGACACTTTCTAACTGGACGGAACGGCATTGGCAGTCCGCTAACTCGACCAGATCGTCGAGTTAGACCACGAACCAACTTAAACAATGGTGCATACGATCGCGATCTACCGAAATGCCACGGGGTGCGACGCGCGTAGATGCTGGCGTGGCAAGATCGAGCGCGGGCGTCAAAGGCAGGCCTTCCCGCTTTAGCGACTTGGGCTGTCTGAAAAAGACGAGTAACTGCACCATACGTTCCTGCGCCCGTGATATATTGTGCGCACTACTTACTCGGTTTTCAGACTGCGACGGGCTGCCTTCGATGACAAATGATGCACAGCTCGAAGTTTTTTGACGCACGTGCGGGTTCTATTATTATTTTCGTGTCGGCAAGAACTCACAAGCCGCCTTGTTCGCGGCGCCCGTGCCTTGGCCTCTGTCAGAATGCGGCCGCATGTCATTGTCAAGAGGCGAAGCACACTAAGGGTATTTTAGGCTTTACCTAGAGGCCCGGTTCTCAGCCCTAAGGGCGGCGGCCGGTCGTCTTACTCCTCTCGAGATAGCGTCTTAAAGACTAGCCTGAGGATACAACTCAGCGGAGCCGGACACCGGTTAATTCTTTGGAGTGGCATTTCGCTTTATCTTCCCTCAGCTCCATTTAGGATGAATTACCCTGCGAAGCCTGATAGTGCGTGGAGACATCGATGGGGGGTCAAGCGCGTTGGCTTTTAGACGTACTTAAAGTACTCTAGCCTGGAGTGAGTCTCATGAGAATAGCGACGGACTGATCTAATTCGTGGGCAAGCGTGGCCACTAAACAATGGCTGATATATTCTCCGTCTCGTTTAGCGCCCACACGTAGAGCAATCGTCAGGGCCGGGCGGGGCTTTGAGAAGTCCGTAACAAACTCGATCGTCTCGTTTTAACCCTCGCCGCCGTTAATGTCATGACACTGAGATTGGCACCAGGGTTGCCATATATGTGGGCGCGATATTAGATGTGACATTTGGCCACGAGATCCGTTGCAACGCGTAGCGATGCGACTCATATCTCGTTTTCTAGTGCAGCTCCCGCGCCTCGCTGCCGTCAAAATAATGATAACAAATTTCTCAATTCATAGGGTCTAGTGATCTTACTCCGATTTTCGCCGTCCACCTTCGCAAATGGCCAGGCGTGCGAGTTTTCTAGGGTTGGGGTCGGTCCCGATACAGCACAGTCTGTGCGCATGAATCAAAGAGACTACTTGCGGACACTGCGACAGAGTTGCGTTGTCCATGATTCACTTGCAGGCGACGCTGTGAGACTGAGTCGAAGCTCCAAAAAATGTCCTGCTCTATGGGCCATAACCTGTCTCGATCATTTCAATTGCAATGATATTTTGGATGACGTGAGCTTGTCTCTCAAAGCAGGGCTTGTTTCCCTTGGTTTTGAGGACATTGTAGTTGCCCGCGCTTCAGAATGTGTGAGTTTCGTGCCTGACTGTAATGAGCGCCAGCATTTAGTATTGAATGCGAACTTAATGAACAGTACTTGGGCAAACCTTCTTCCTCGAACTGCTGTTCTCGTAAATTTAGAACAACTCATACTAAGCTCGCAGCCAAAAGCTCTCATAGCTGCACAAATAGCGACCCAAGACCAACAAGGAGATGAAGCTGTGGTTGTGGCTGGGAAACTTGCCAGGGAGGCTGCACTAGTAATGCCGCCACGAAGGGCGCTCCTTGGTGTCACGGTAGATGACTACAGGAGTTTCGTTGCTCTTGATCCCATTGGCGCCAGCTATCCATGGCTTGAGTACTCGTACCAAAATGCCGACCTTGCAAAAAGGGCAGGACGGCATTGCAACTTCCTTAAACCTATAGGTGTGTCTACGCAGGCCATGGAGAGAAATTTTTCTTTCCGAGGCAATGTTGACTTCATTCATATCGGCGGAATCACCATCACAAGGCGAGCACGGGTCTTAACCATTCTTGAGAATGCTGGGTGGAGGTCAGTCATTGCTGAAGGCTACTTTCATCAGGCGAGAGACAACATCCTTAGACAAGCCACCGTCGGTATCAATATTCACCGACATCAGAGACGTCGCATCGTGGAAGTGCTCAGACTCCTCACCTACGCTACCCATGGCATGCTTATTGTGTCTGAATTTGATCGTGGAGAAAATGGGGTTTCATGTGAAGTAGGTGATATGCTTCTAGAATCTGAACTCCAAAATGCTGTTGTTTTTTCCTCCTATTCGCTCCTTGCAAGTTGTGCGTCTGCACTGCTACAGTTCAATACCCCTGCTATAAACGCTACAAAGCGCCTTGCGACTAATGTGGCCAAGCTTGTTGATTCAAGGCAAGAAAGGAAACTTCTTGCACCCGCACTATTATCATTATTCCCTTACTGTAACTTCTATGGTTATTAATAGGCCACAGTTTCAATGTCGTCGGGGCTAGTTATGTCAGAGCGTTACTTTTGGGAGCTCTAGTGTTCGTCAGGTAGCGCCAAAAGCATAGTTTTCGCCGCGTGTTGACCCCTTGCTACTACACGCGACCGCAATTTGGCTGGGACAGAGCACTGTTCGCCGGCGCATGGGACAAAGCGCCACAGTCGGCACTCTGATGGCCGCTGCTCGCGCCGCGACGGACATACCCTGGAAACTCCCTGGAAACTAAGCGAGGCGGCCTAGCGATGCGGGCGGAAGCGGTCCGCGACTAGCGGCCCCGACCCTCCGTGACCGGACATTGGTAGGTACTTAACTTTTTGAACTACTAGTCCCTCCAGGCCTACTTTGCGCTCGAGATCCACCAGACTGTGCACGGCTCGCCACGCCCCGCTAGGCCGACGCTCTCGCCTCGCTACCCCGTAACACTCTCCATACCTCATCGACGCTCTCGCCTCGCTACCCCGTAACACTCTCCGCACCTCATCGTGGTTGCAACTTGTTTTTGCGCAAGGAGGAGCGCATCACCGCCGCGCGGGCGGCGGGCTGCTGCCCCGCACGCGCTTGTGCCGGCGCACGCAGCCCCTCCGCCGCGCATCCCGAGCAGCTGCCACGCTGCCGTCCGCCGACGCGCGGGCCTGCCGCCAGCTCGCACCCGCCGCAGCGGACGCACCTGACCATGGACCCATAGCGCCGCGACCGCAGTCGCGCCGCATCGATATACCGCAAGCCGCCGCGACCGCAGTCGCGCCGTATCTACCTACTGCAAGCCGCCGCGACCATCGCTCCGCACGAGCGCGGCCGCGCCGCAATCTACTTACTCACGGGGCCTCCGGGTCGCCGCCCCACGGCCACCTTCTACGAGCGCGGCCGCGCCGCAATCTACTTACTCACGGGACCTCCGGGTCGCCGCCCCACGGCCACTGCCGCTCCGCACGAGCGCGGCCGCGCCGCATCTACTTACTCACGCAACAACCAGGTCGCCGACCCGCCTCACCGCCGCGCTCGCACGGTGGGGCCCATCTACGCCACCCAGGCCGCCGCCCACCCCACCGCGGTTCTGTTCTTACGAAATCTCGGTGCGAGGTAACTAAAAACTAGCACTGGACGAGCTGCTGTCCGAGCACGGCCGGAGGAAGCTACGGTGAGTTTGATGTACCATAGTGACCGTCTAGCGTCGCGAGAGGCCGGTTTGATAGTCTCGGCGTTTCGCAGCGATGGGGTTATCTCTACGACGTTTGGGGCGTTTGATGCGTCCACAATTGATCCACGGGCAGCCGCAGACGTTCTGCGATATCTAACGCTGCGAGGCCCCACAGCAACCGATGCCGACGCGAGGAAGGGCTGTCGAATGTCAATCATACACTCTGGCAGCCCCTGCTCGCCACGATGGCATCTACGCCCGTCGCACCACGCAACACTTCGATCGATCACGAGCTTCGGGCCCACTTCGTGATCGGGCTTATTGTCTAACTCGACGATCTGCCCGAGTTAGCGGACTGCCAATTGCGACGCTTTGTTTAGCTAAATTTAGGACCCGTTTCGTCCGTCTATCGGTAAGTGGGGGTGTAGAGCACTTTTAGTGGCGCTAAATGTCTGCCTAGCGCAGCGCGGCCGCGGGTTCCAAAGCCAGGCGATAGTGCGTCCGAAACTCCGTCTTACGGTGCCTACCGTGGTGGTGGTGGTGGCTTTGGACCCGGCGGCGCTGGCGAGCAACAGCCCCCTGAAGTTGGGCCTACGTCACGCTGTTTCGGCCTATCGCGGGGGTCCCTGGGGGCAATGGAGCCGCGTCGGGGCAGCCCAAGGAAGTATCATAGCCAGCGGAACACTCAGGAGCAGCAATCGGTACCTTGACGACGCGCAGTTGCACCTTGACGCATTCGTTCTCGGAGACGGAAATGCTCTGCAAGCTCACGGGTGACCCTGGCCCCGTCCAAAACCACCAGCCCACGAGCGCGGGTCATGGGGTTACTGTCGAAGCTCTCGCACCCTCTATACGGTTCTGGACCCCGGATTTCGGTGCGAAAAGTGGCCGCGAACGCACCGCGAACTGGGGGTTCGGGGTCGGCTGAAACCTCCCGAGCGCCCAAACCAAAGGTCCTGGGGCGTGGGTCAGGGTACGTTTAGGCGCCCCGTGTAATTTACAACCCTAACTGGGCCCCACAAGGCGAGGTAAAGGGGGGCTTGCTAAAGTACGGGTTTATCTCGGACCATCGCATGATCGCACAGCGTCGCAGCCGGTTTCTCGGCGCGGGGCTGCCCGCACTGCAGCAAACTTTGCACAGCCCATTATTTTATCATGAGGAACCGGCGTGCCAGCAAAAGTTTCCTGTGATTTGCCCCACACGTCCTGTTCGCACATTGCGTCAGATGTTACTCAACGTACACGATTTAGCTGGTGCTTGACCCCCCCTAGCAACACCCCCCCTTTTTCAACCAGCTTCAGCTGTACAGACTATTCGGCGGCTATTTCTCCCTATCTGTCCGTGGAGCCCTGCTAAAGGGCTAGGGGGGCGGGCGGCGACCTGTTTCAGATTCGCCACTTTTTAGCCAAACAAAGCGGGTGAGTGCGTGTGCCCGTGCAAGTTTGCGTTTTTTGGCCCGCATGTTGAAATATTTCCTGTTGCTCGGAGGTACAGATTGCCTTGTACCCTATGTGGATGTTAGTATCGTATCTCAACGAAATTCCCGGAGGCGCAGCAGCGGCCGAGTAGTGTTACTTGGGAGTGGAATACCTCCTGAATATCCAACACATGACAGTCCCGTAGATCCGGGCGGTGGCCCGATACTCAAGGGGGTGATTCTAGGGGGCGGATCATTCGGCTTGGCAATGGCGCACGTGCTTGGACGCAAGGGTGTTGCCGTAACGCTACTAATGCGAAATAGGTTAGATGCTGAGACAATCAACATCGACCGTCGGCACCCCAGATACCTCAGTGACATCGAGGTACCTGTTCCCACGTGCGCGACAACTGATGAAAGAGAGGCTTTGCGAGATGCAAGCTTCATAGTGCACTGCGTTCCAGTACAACACTCTCGACGATACCTGCGGAAAATTGCCAAGTTAGTCCCCACTGGAGTACCCGTGCTCTGCACCTCCAAGGGCATTGACCGCAAGAGCCTAAGTCTCATGTGCGAAATCCTGCCATCACAGCTTGGTGAAGGGCGGAGCTATGCGTTTCTCAGCGGACCATCCTTCGCACGCGAGATCGCCGAGGGCCTTGCTACGGCCGTCGTTGTAGCGTCAGAAGACCGCCGTGTTGCCTTTGACTTCCGTGACCTTCTTGCTTCCGAATCTTTCCGTGTCTTCACATCAGCAGACGTTGTTGGACTGGAGGTGGGTGGCGCCGTGAAGAATGTCCTTGCGCTCGCAGCAGGCATGTGCGAAGGGTTGGATCTCGGGACAAATGCAGTCACAGCGCTTGTTACCCGGGGCCTCTATGAGATGCAGCGCATTGCACTGGCTATGGGCGGCCGTGCGTCAACTATTGCCGGTCTATCTGGTGTAGGTGACACATTTGGTACATGCTTTGGTCCGCTAAGTCGAAACCGTAACACTGGCGTTCGCCTTGGACGCGGCGAGCGCCTTGATGACATTCTCGCCGATATGGGCGAAGTCGCAGAAGGCGTCGAGACCGCCTTCGCCCTTGAGCGTCTGATCAAGAAATCGCACAAATCTTATCGTCTCGACCTCAAGTTCCCCATCATCTTTGGTGTAGCTGAGATCCTCCGTGGTGATCGCACTCCTCGAGAGGGACTCGAAGCCCTCATGGGATTGCCACTGCGCCCTGAATTCATCGCGCCTGTATCTGATGCACGAGCCAATCGACGGAGACCCCTAATTGTCGTTTCAGACTATGAAATCGGTGATTCAGACGAAGATGACCGGGACATTGATTTTGCCGACTGAGTTTGAAATTCCTGAACGTAATTAGCACTCTGATCGTAGACTTGAATCGCCGGGGTATGTGCAAACTAGCATGTGCCTCTGACCTTTTTTAGTACGGTAAGAGCTTACCTACTACTGAAGCCGGAGTGTGAGTAAAATCGTAGAGAGCCCTCGGCCCGGGCCCCTCAGGCTGTAGGGCTTGATTCACCCACGGCCCACGCCGGAAATTCCGATAGGTACGACAGTGATGCTGGAACGATAGGAAAAGTTAGGGCGTAATTACGGAGGCGTTTATTCCGCCATTCGGGAAATGGCCCAAAAAGCAGGGGGTTTTGCAAGGACGACGACGGGGTAAAAAAAGCGGGCGGCTGCCCATGGTATTGTCCGTCCTTTATCTCAGCTAGATCGTCGAGTTAAACAACAAGCCCATTAACGAAGTGGGCCCGAAGTTCGTAATCTACCGAAATGTCACGAAGCGCGACGCGCGTAGACGCCGGCGTGGCGAGCAGCGGGCGTCAGAGTGCATCAGCGAAGTTCGACTGCCATTCTCCGTCCGATTTCGGTTGCTGTGGGGCCTCGCGGCATTGGATATCGTAGAACGTCTGCGGCTACCCGTGTAGTTATGCATGCGTCCGCAGCCCAAAAACTCGTCGAGATAGCCCCATCGCCGCGAAACGCCAAGACACATGTGGAGAATAGGTTGCTACCAAATGGTCATTTGACATTATGGCGTATATACCAGAGTTATACGAAATATACGACAATGAGAAGCGCGGCGACTGGCGAGCGTATCTGCCAGCGCTTTTGCCAGGCGCGTAGGAGCAGATTTGAGAGTCGGGGAACGCGTTGACGCATATAGAGTGCGCAGCCGCGCTGGTGCCCCACAGCGACGCACCCCTGATGAGCAACGCGGAGGCAAAGCAGCACGACGGCAGGTAAACTACGGCAAGCCGCCACCCCCCTGGTTTGCGCTAAACTTGAAAGTACTTGGGGGCAAAAGCACGGAAATTCAGCCGTACTCGCGCAGAATTAAGTGTCGCAGGGTAATTCAGCATCAATTCAACTTAGGGAGGGTCGCTCAGGGTCTTACGATAAATAAATTATCGGCGAGGAGGGGCGCCTAGCCTGAGGGCTTGATTTAGCCCAGGATTATCATCGTCACGGTGCCGTAGGTACAGCTGTAGACTACGGGGGGGGTCGTTTTTTGTACCCAGGTAGCGAAGACCGACCCTCAAGCGCAAGCCCTCACGCCGCCAGCGCGTTGATACAACCCCCCAGCGCCCCCGTCACCCCGACGCTGTCCCGGGACAGTGCGCGGTCTTCGGTAAGTAGCTATTTTGCCATAATTTTGGTCATTTACACCTATGGCGGGCGGCGCCGTCGCGCCGGACAAAGTATCTGCGAAGTATCTTTTGTCGTGCCTGAGAGTCGTGGATGGACCACTCGAGGTCGATCGGGCAGCGTAGGCCGGCAGGAGGTGAGGTGCCCAAGTACCGTCCCGCACGTGCCCATCAGCCGAAACGTGGTATAAATGCAAAGAAGTCCGAATTAGTGGCGACCCATGCAATGCAAGTCAGGTGGTGGTACTGTGGGCCCGGCGCACCACTAAATTCCAGCCGAAACTACGATCTGAACGGTTCGCGACCCGCGCCGCCTCGTTGCCGTCCGCGACGAGCAGAACCAAAGCGAAATCGTCGACCTCCAACCGTCACGCTGCATAGTCACTGGCTCTGGACCAGGTACGAGGAGCCCGCGAAGTTTGGTCCTCGACGGACGCGGTCTCCGTCTGCAAAGCGGCGATCGCGTGCCAGCCCCAGGGGGAGCAGCATCGTGTAACTCGCGACGCAGGCCGAGTTAGTGGAGATCCATGGAGTGTAAGTTAGATGGTGGTCGCCCGAGGTAGCCCCGCGCGGGCGCTGCGCTGCACCTCCAGTTGCTCCGGCCGCCCGCCGTGCGCTTAACGCAACCTGGTTAGAAATATAGTCCTACCCTGTAGTATCTTGCTCCGTGTCTTACTTAATGTATTAACGCCTCTTTGACTGAGGATGCAGCCATGCACAATCTGCGCACCTCCTTCGCAGACCGGGTGCTAGTCAGTCACAGATGTACGCGCCGGCGAGCAAACACATTTGAGGGACATGGGGTCGCTTTTTTCGAGCGTGGAACAATATATGTGGGGGACTTCTTTAATGGAATGATGCATGGAATCGGGACCTACACCTGGCCGGACGAGACAAAGTTCATCGGTGAGTTTACACACAATACTATCACGGGTAAAGGAAAATACATATGGCCCGATGGATCTTCCTACAAGGGTTCAGTTCTGAACGGACTTTGTCATGGATATGGTGTAATGCATGGCGTAAATAATGGGATACCTTGCTACAGGGGAGATTGGTGTAACGGGGCGATGCATGGCACAGGAATATTATATTACAATATAGACAGTTCCTGCTACTACAAAGGCGAATGGAATCGCAACAAGAGAAGTGGCCATGGTACAATGCAGTATGAAAGTGGCAATTACTATGAAGGGGGGTGGATTCAAGATGTTAAGTCTGGTGCGGGCTTAATGCTGTGGCGGCGTAGACTGGAATACTATGAGGGTGAGTGGCGTGATGATAAACAGAATGGCACTGGTGAGCACATCTGGATTGATCTGGCAGAAAGACATGCGGCCCAATATGCCCAGCAAGGGTGCAATTGTTACCTTGGACAATGGAAAGACGGCCAAAGGCACGGAATAGGTACCTTTTCTTATGCAAATGGTGCGCGTTATTTGGGCGATTGGGTTCAGGGACTAAAAGAAGGCATAGGAGTAGTTATGCGAGATGATAGTGCCTTGTACAGTGGCACTTTCCATTCGGATCGGATTTCACAGAGCTTAACAAAATCGGAACCTGAGCTTGCTTCCTGTGCAGCTGAATCTCAAGTATATCTGCATCTTGAAGACCAATTTGGTAGAGATGCGCCATGGGTAAAGCACGAACAGTTGCGGCTTCAAAGAATAGTGCTGCGACACAATTCTGATTTGAGAGGAGCATACTCCAGGTATTCTTTGTTAGAACGTGGTAATCGGCCTGATATCAAGCCTGGCGGACATATGCTCACAATGACCTCATCTTCATTTTTGATATTCTGCAAAGACGCCAATATCATCCCCACTTTGTCTCAAAGTTTAATCCAGAGCATCCTAAATAGGCTGTTCCGCCAACACAAAAGTACGGTCGCTTCTGCCATGTTGCAACATGGAAGCAAATGTAAAGATACAAAGCAAATCGACAGCCCTGGGTGGCGGTGCCTACTCAAGGCAGGCACTCTGAGCTCAAGCCATAAGCACGCAAGAGTGAAATTTACTGGGCGACTAATGTCATACAGGGAGTTTGTTGAAGCAATTGTGCGAATTTCCTTCTTGCTTATTAATTGCCACGCTCCTACCCTCTCATTATCAGATGCACTGGATTTATTTATCACTTGCTTTGTGTGTCCCATAGGCCAGCGGAGCCCACGCACAAACTTATTTCGTGAGTGTGCAAACGAGCGAGACTACGTAGTTAAGAGGCCAAATGGTCCCTGGTACGAAGAATTGCTCATTCAAGTAAGCGATACTCTAAATTCAGTCACATCGCAGTTAGAGACAGTTGCAATACGGCCTATTCTCACGATTCTTATTTTGCTGTACAAGCAACAATCAGATCTTCAAGAGCCACAGGACTGTCCAAATAAATGCTTGTCTAAAGTGCTAGATGTCGTGCTTGATGTCTATGGGCACAGAACTAAGCTGTGGCAGGATGATAACTTATCAACCGCGGCTATCGTGCTTCTCTGCAATGCTGAATTGAATATAGCGGAGGTGGCAGAGATTTTTATGCGAGCAAGCATGATGATAAGCCCGTCAGCAAGCGAACCTGAATCTAACGCTACAATTTCTTTCAAAAAACGATTGTTGGAGGCTACGAAGCAGGCTCTGGCAATCGAAGCAAACGCCGACTGTCCCTATTTTCCAGGGCGGACTTTGTTTGCATAACTACTCTGAACGCAGCCAAACTATGTTTTCCGAACTCGCTAAGTACAACTAAAAAGTGGTGTGCCAACTATCATGCTCCTCACGTATCTTCAGGAAAAACCGCCAGCCATTTAAATTCTTTGTGTGGAATAGTCTACCTGCTCTGTGGTTCCTTATGATGCCAGTGGTGGCTTTTCTTATAGACTTTCAGATGCCGCAGAAACTTTTCTTGCCTGAAAATCTGTGTAGCAATCAATTATGAAAGTCTGAATCTGCGGGTAGTGAAAACTCTAGGCGATCGGACTAGGAACGTGGAATGTGACTCACATGTGTAATAACATAGTAGATGCATGAAAGCCGCCTGAGTCGTGGTAGTGCGTTGGGTAATATGTTGAGGGCCAAATGAGAGACGAAATAAGGGCTTTGCCGCCAAAAATCGCGACCTCGCCATGTCCGCTGAGGTGGTGTCGAATTAGCGTACCACGCGCCCTTAAGACCCGAGCTCGCTTGTCCCGTGCGCTGACCAATTGGCGCCATATGCGTTGTCCCCACGCCATGTTGAATCGCAGACGACACGCTCGCCACGGGCCCGAGACTGGCCGTTGACTGGCCCGGTCCGAGGGGCGGCACCCGCGATGGGGATTTCCTCCATCGATTGCCCGCGAACCCGGAGATTTGGCCCGGAGGCCTCCTAGACCCCCCCCCGACCCGGGTCAGCCTGGGCTCAGGGGGCAGTATGGCCCGGGGGAGGTCGATTCATAAAAACGACACTTTCTAATGGGCGCATCTGGAGAGGACCGGCCTGTCCGCGTACTCGACCGTGACCTGTATCGCGGCAAATAAAACAACCGTGCTGGTTCTTTAAGGAACCCGGGCCAGCACGACTAGAACCTACTACTAGAGACTAGTGCCAGTGGGCGGCGCAAAACACACTAGGGTGGGTAAGGCTAGTATGGTTGGGGGGGGTTCGGCAGAACCCGTGGATCTAACCGCCCCGGCGTTCTGATCACATTCTGGACCGTGACACACACTATCACCCGTGGTAGACCCCGAGAACCCCACGCCCCCCTACTAGGCTACTAGTAGGTGCCACAGTGGTATGGTCCATGAGAACCCGGGCCCGGGTGCACCCAGGTGGCATCATGATTCCTCGAGAGCCCCTGAACAAATCACTCAAGGAAAATTCCTTTACTAGTAGTACTAGCCTGAGTAGCCCGGGCCGGGCCTGACTCGGAGATTCCAGGACGGCGGGCATGCGCGGCGGGTGTTCGGGGGCTGTTTTGAAGCTCAGGGGGGCTCAAACGGCGTATCGCGCTCCTAGATCACTGCATCGCGTTTAAACGAGATCCCCGGTGGCGCACCACTGATATACGATAGTACATATGTGTCACGGTCACGGTACAATTACGTGATGGGCTGCTGAAGTCGTTTTTGAGGCGCGAAAGTCGCGTTTTCGGCGACGCACACGCCGTTGCAGTAAAATCGCCCCATGCGAAAGCGACGCGTTTAATGACCATTTAGCAGCATAGGGGGTTCTCCGTATGCCAGTGCGGGCCGCGGCGCGGGAATGCGCATTCGGTGGTGCTAAATGTCCTAAAAACAACGGCCCGGGGGACCTAGAGAGGTGCCTGTGAGTGCCAGCCTCAGTGGACACCCGGGCCTCAGGCTGTCGCCGCAGGTTTCAAGTTCAAGTTCGGCCCGGGCCCGGGGGCCCCGGGTAGAAACCATACTTAGTCGCGTCCGTTTTCCCAGCGTGGAGGACCACTGACGGACTCCTTTCCGTTATCTATACAACCCCCTAAGTGGTTAGTGATTGGGTGGGGTAATTCGGATCCCAAAATCAGGGGGGGGGTCAATTTCACGGCGAGGCGGGGGACCCCTTGTGAGCGATTCCTCGACCAAAGCAACAAGCGATGAGCGACACCCGACTAGAATGTCGTTTCTACGAAGAGCCTTTTCCAGAGGTCGAATCGCTCGTGATGGTGAACGTGAGAAACATTGCGGAAATGGGCGCTTACGTGACTCTACTTGAGTATAACAACATAGAAGGAATGATCTTGCTTAGCGAGTTGAGCCGACGCCGAATTCGTAGCATTAACAAGTTAATCCGAGTAAACAGAAACGAGGTGGTGATGGTGCTGCGTGTCGACAAGGAGAAGGGGTATATTGACCTCAGCAAGCGGCGCGTGTCTGCTGAAGACGTAGCAAAATGCGAAGAACGTTACAACAAAGCCAAGGCCGTACATCGTGTGATGCGACATGTAGCAGATAGACAAGAGAAAAGATTAGACGAGTTATACGAAATAGTCGGCTGGCCACTATATCGAAAATACGGCCATGCATATGATGCATTGAAACTATGTCTATCGAGTGAGACCGACGATGTCCTTCAAGTTTGCCCCAAAATTGACAGTGCAACTAAAAGTTGCCTTTTGGACTTCGTTAAAAAGAAGCTCTCTCCACAGCCTATCAAAGTCCGAGCAGATCTTGAGGTCACCTGCTTCTCATACACCGGCATCAATGCAATCCGTGAAGCGCTTATCCAGGGCCAACGTGAGTGTTTAGATGTGTGTCCAATCCAGATCAGGCTAATTGCCCCTCCAATGTATGTCATGACCACCATGACATTAGATAAAGAGCTTGGTATTCAGACTCTAACATTAGCTATTTCTGCGATAACCAAAAAAATCCTTGAAAGAGGTGGAAAAATCGATATAAAAATGTTCCCGAAGGTCGTGTCAGCGCGCGAAGAAACCGAGCTTCAAATCATGATGGACCGTCTGGCCCAAGAAAACGCGGAGCAGGACGGTGATGAAGATGATGATGATGACGCTGATTGTCGGTGACCACTGTACACACCCTGATGCCTTGTTACACTCGCCCAGTTTCATCAGTATCTCAATGCAGGAAGGAAGCAAGCTATAGATATTTCAGCTTGCCACACGCTTAACGGCCACCCCGGAATTTCGAGAGGCTCAATCCGCTTTTGGCAAGCGTAGTGCTGCGGTCGCTGGAATTTAAGTTCCAAGTGAAAATGCTACTATACATGCTACTATATACTACTCTGAGGCCACTAATCTCATTTGTATCCTTCGGCGGGATCTTCCTTGTTATCTCATTTTCCAATTCACAATAATAAAAGCTCTTGCTACATTACAAATGAGAGCATTTAATTAACGGGAACTGCATACCCCCACAGTGGCCGTGTGTCAGTGAATGGCTCCTCCGACCTGACCTACGCAGGCTTGGCGCCTAATATTTAGACGTCGAAAAGCGTCCGATACACCCAGGATTAAAGTGCGCTATCGGAGAGACAAGACCAGACGCCCCGATCGGAGAGCACGGAAAACTCATGGGCAGGGGGAGGAAGCCCGGATTTTTTAGGTTGGCTTTGGAATTAGGATGATGGAATGACACTAACGCGCTATTAACGCCTGAGCCCGGTGCCCACGTACTAACGCGTTCTTAACTCGTTGTCAACTTGAACTTTGAACGTGCTATTATTAGTAACTTCAAGTTGAATTCTTTTTTATTACTAGTCCCACTAGCCCCACTTGTCCGCTAAGGTTTTAACGCGCTCGCCGTGCCCAGCGCGCGGCGCAGGAGACGCAGCTCATTTGCTGCCGCTTTTTTTTGCATAGCGTCGTCCGGCTGCCGGTGTCCATGAAAGTGACTAGGTGGCTTGCTCCGAGTATACGATACGGCCAACTTGAAAGCGCGCGGCCATACCAATTATATACTGCTGTTCGCGCGGGGAAATGTGCGTAAACTCGCTTTGTTCTCGTAGGCGTGTTAGGTAACGGGGGGTCGAAGTGGGGCAGCACGAAAGAGGGCATCTGAAGAGAGCGCACGAGGCGCGCGACGTCTTATATTGTGCGTACGAGGCGCACGGCGCACAAAAAACGGTACTCAGAGGCAGCCAGGCTACCCAGGCTCCGGCTCCCCACCATTGGGGTGGTGGTACTATTGATCCTTCGAGCGTGAGTCTGAGCGAAGTGCGTCTAGGACTCTAGGCCACCTGGGTGGCTTCCCCCTCCAAAGGCTCGGATATTTTTACGGAGTATCCATATCTTCGGTGTAACGCCATCTTACAACGAAATTTCACGCGATGAGTGGTGTGTCCGTCTTGCAACATTTTGAAGTTTATCAAAAATCACGGGTGAATATAAGTTTGCAGGGGAAGGTACAACATGATTCCTGTAGGTCGCCTTTGTCCAGGCTGTGGCAGAGGCGGCAACACGCCCGCAAAATATTGAGGTCATGCAGAATGCTGGTGTCATGCAACTTTTGCGTCCACTCTTGCTAGATAATGTATTGTTCGATGAATTAGTGATTGCGGGGTTAATATCGGCTTGATAGGTGCCAAGTATTCAACAGTCTGCCGCCCTTGCTCTTGGTCGATTAGCTAATTATAGTGAGGATTTGGCAGAGGCAGTTGTTGGCAATGAAATTCTTCCCCAGCTTGTTTACTCACTCTCGGAACAAAATGTACGTAGTGCTTTTGATCATTTTACGTGAATTTCTGTGCATAGCGCTTTGTCAAGAAGGCTGCTTCATTTGTCCTCCGAGCAGTTGCAAAACATTCACCTGATCTTGCCCAGGCAGTGGTTGATTCTGGTGCACTGGACGCCCTAGTACCATGTTTAGAAGAATTTGACCCGACAGTGAAAGAGGCAGCTGCTTGGGCAATTGGTTACATAGCACAACACACAGCAGAGCTGGCTCAGGCAGTCGTCGACGCTGGTACAGTTGCACTTTTAGTTTTGTGCATTCAAGAACCAGAGATCACTCTCAAGCGTATATCTGCATCTGCCATGTCTGATATCTGCAAGCACTCGCCTGAATTGGCGCAAGCTGTTGTAGATGCTGGTGCTGTGGCTTATTTGGCCCCGTTGATTGTGCATCCCGATGCAAAATTGAAGCGTCAAGTGTGTAGCTGTCTTGCTCAGATAGCAAAACATTCTGTTGACCTAGCAGAGGTAATTGTTGAGGCAGAGATTTTTCCTAATGTCCTAAACTGCCTTAAAGACACCGATCCTTTTGTGAGAAAGAACGCTGCAACCTGTATCCGAGAGGTAGCCAAACATACCCCAGAGCTTGCAAAACTAATCGTAAATTCTGGCGGGGCCGCTGCTCTAGTAGATTACGTTTCTGAAGCTCAAGGAAATGGCAAGTTGCCTGGTATCATGGCGATTGGTTATATCGCAGCTTTCTCTGAAACACTAGCACTAGCTATCATCGTCTCAAAGGGCGTAGCTCCGCTGAAAGAAGCGCTGGTTACAGAGCCTGAGGATCATATCAAGGCTGCTTCTGCGTGGAGCCTGGGTCAAATCGGTCGTCATACCTCAGACCACGCTCGGGCGTTGGCTGAGGGTGACGTCCTGCGTCACTTGTTAGCCTGCATGGTGCACCAAGACAGCTCAGAGGACCTCAAAGCTAAGTCCAAACGCGCTTTGAAGGCCATATTGGCCAAGTGCACTCATCTTCAGGCTCTGCAACCACTCTTGCGTGAGGCGCCGGTTAAAGTGCAAAAGTATGTGCTCAAACAATTTGCATCAATACTCCCTCACGATGTTGAAGCACGTCGCGCGTTTGTGCAGAATGGCGGTTTGCAATTTCTACAAGGTTAGTGAATTTTGTATTTAGTTGCCTTAATATTTGTGTGCTTGGTCCGCACAGAGCTCAACGAAACTGTTGGTGGTAAACTGACAGAATTCATCCAACAGATAAATAGCTGCTATCCGCCTGAAATTGTTGAATATTATTCACCAAACTATTCAAAGCGCCTTCTAGAAAAGATAGAAGACTATGGTCCCAGCCTATAGCTATGCGGCTGGACCTTGGCTTGGGCACTAAGTAATTTGGCTTGTGTCACATGCGGCTGGGTGCTTGGGACATGTGATTAAGCTGCGTAATGGAGAGGGATAAGGAAGCCCCCCGGGCGCGTGGCGCAATTGCAAATCATGCTAAAACGTAGTGTATTGGCAAAACTAGAAACGAGCCCACCGTCTTGCCTTGCCCGTTTGGATGGCAAAAGCCCAGCCAGTGGTGCATGTCGTCGTCGTCGCCG